>SXGU01397046.1_pt1 | contig 10100 bp, 6 predicted proteins | sample 3174531 | NCBI WGS metagenome assembly SXGU01 (sample SAMN11356863, study PRJNA531348) | freshwater metagenome | isolation source: freshwater sample F1-140 | place: China: Fuxian Lake, Yuxi | collected 2017-12-25 | reverse complement strand
CGCCACCAGCGGCATGCTGCCCACTGCCACGACCAACACCAGGCCGCGCGCGCGCAACGCGATACTCGCAATCCCCCCCAGCAGCAGAAGCGATAGCACCCGCTTCAGCGACTGCGGGGCACCCTCAGACAAGCGCCACGAGAGCAGAAGCTGCGCACGGCACTGTGACGCGCCACTTCCGCGAACACCAGAAGGGCAAGCCGACCAGCACGAACCCGATCGCGAGCATCTACGCGTGGACCCGCGGTCTGATCTATCGCGGTAAACTGGACGCCACGCCCGACGTGGTGAAGTTCGCGGAGACGGTCGAGAAGGTGTGTGTGGACATGGTCGAGAGCGGGAAGATGACGAAAGACCTCGCGATCCTTATCAGCGACAAGACGCCGTACCTGACGACGGAGCAGTACCTCGACGCGGTGGACGCCGAGTTGAAGAAGCGGATGGGGTGAAAATGCGCAGTACCCGCGAGAAGTATCCGGTCTTCGCGTACACGCTCAGGATCGTGTCGCCGACCTCGAAGAAGGTGCCCGCCTTCTCGTCCTTCGAGAACGCGAGGGCCGGGTACTGCCCGGCCAGCACGTCGGCCGATTGCGCCTTCGCTTCGACTTCGTCCGACAACAAGCCGGTGGCGCCGACGTAGAAGACCCAAGAAGTCGTCAAACAGCACCTTCATGAAGTCATCGACATTCGTCACCTTCGTCTTGGCGGACAGCGTCTTGTGCTCGTAGGTCACGTCGCCATTCAGCACGTCCTTTAACGCGGGCTTCTCCAGCGGTTTGCCGGTCCTTGTGATGTGGGCTGGACGCCGCCAACTTAGCCCGTTGTAGGGGAACTGCGAGCGCTTCATCGTGAAGTTGATTGAGTGTGCAGGCGTGTACTTCGAGCCGGCAGATCGGTAGGCGATGGGTGCCGGTGCGAGCCGCGTGGCGGGTTCGTGTGTCACTCGTAAACTGAACGTGTTGTTCTCCGTCGCGAGGTTGCGCCATGCCGTTTGAGAAGGTCGAATCGTCGGTCGATTTCCCGTCGCTGGAGCGCATGATCCTGAAGTTCTGGGACAACAACGGCATCTTCGAGAAGCGGAAGTCGCTGAACGCGGGGAAGAAGCAATGGAGCTTCCTCGACGGCCCGATCACCGCGAACAATCCGATGGGCGTTCACCACGCCTGGGGGCGCACCTACAAGGATGTGTACAACCGCTACTTCGCGATGACCGGACACGATCTCCGTTACCAAAACGGCTTCGACTGCCAGGGGTTGTGGGTCGAAGTCGAAGTCGAGAAGGAGTTGAAACTTGCGAGCAAGCGCGACATCGAGAACCTCGTTCCGGGCGACCCGGAAGCGAGTATCGCGCAGTTCGTGCAAGCCTGTAAAGATCGCGTGAACAAGTTCGCGCGTGTGCAAACGGACCAGAGCATCCGCCTGGGCTACTGGATGAACTGGGACCGCACCGACGCGGACTGGGCGAAGAAGCCGGATGACCGCAAGTCGTACTTCACGATGAGCGAAGAGAACAACTATACGATCTGGTCGTTCCTCAAGAAGTGTCACTGCAAGGGTCTTATCAATCGCGGCTACGACGTGATGCCCTGGTGCGGGCGCTGCGGCGTCGGCATCTCCGAGCAGGAGATGAAGGAAGGCTACAAGCTCGTCGAACACCGCGCGTGTTTCGTGAAGCTCCCGATCAAGGGCCGTGAGAAAGAAAACTTGCTCGTGTGGACCACGACACCTTGGACGCTCACGAGCAACGTCGGCGCCGCGATCAACCCCGATCTCACATATCTGCAAGTGAAGGTGAAGGGCGAAATCTATTACGTCGCGAAGGGCGCGTTCAAACTGAATCGGATGGCGTCCTCTGGCGAGCCGGGAGTGTCAGCGACCGGAGATGAAGACGACGCGGAAGACGGCGCGAAGAAAGGCGGTCGCCCGTGGCTGAAGGAGGTTCCCAACCTCGTCACCATCGAACAACACTTCAAGGTGAAGGCCGGCAAGGGCGAGACGTATGAAGTTGTCGGCGAGGTAAAAGGGAGTGAGATGCTGGCTTGGGAGTATGTCGGGCCGTTCGATGACCTCCCAGCGCAGAACCACGAATACGGCTTCCCGGAAGAAGTCGCCAAGATCACGAAGCAGAGCGGTACGTGGCCCGCGAAGACCGCGGCGCAGGCGCACCGCGTCATCAGTGGCGGCAAGGACGTGACCGACACGGAAGGCACGGGCATTGTTCACACCGCGCCCGGTTGCGGTGCGATCGACTACCAGTGGGGCAAGGAAAATGGTCTGCCGCCGGTCGCGCCAATCGGCGACGACGGCGTGTTCGTGGACGGCTTCGGTGCACTCACCGGCAAGCACGCGGTCGATCCGAACACCGCGGACGCGGTGTTCGATAGCCTCAAGGCGCATGATCGGCTATTCGCGACGGAGCGGTACGTACACCGCTATCCGCACTGCTGGCGGTGCAAGACGGAACTTCTATATCGTCTCGTTGATGAATGGTTCATCAACATGGGGCCGAAGCACACGGAATCCGGGTTTCGCGGCGACATCATGAAGGTGGTGAAGCAAGTCAAATTCCTGCCGGAGAGCATCAACGGTCAGGCGCGTGAATATGACTGGCTCTGGAACATGGGCGACTGGATGATCTCCAAGAAACGCTACTGGGGTCTCGCGCTCCCGATTTGGGTGAACGAGAACGACCCCAACGATTTCGAGGTGATCGGCAGTTACGAAGAGTTGAAAGAGCGTGCGGTTGAAGGCTGGGCGGAGTTCGACGGGCACACGCCGCACCGCCCCTGGGTCGATCGCGTGAAGATCAAGAGCGCGAAGACCGGGAACCTGATGTCGCGCGTGCCGGACGTGGGCAACCCGTGGCTGGACGCGGGCATCGTGGGGTTCTCCACGCTGAGGTATAACCTCGACCACACTTATTGGGAAAAGTGGTATCCCGCGGACTTCATCACGGAGAGCTTCCCCGGTCAGTTCCGCAACTGGTTCTACGCACTGTTGGCGATGTCCACGATGATGGGCGACGGCCAACCGCCGTTCAAGACGCTGCTCGGTCACGGGCTGGTGAAGGATCAGTACGGCAACGCGATGAGCAAGAGCAGCGGGAACTCTATCGAGTTCGTTTCCGCGGCGGATGAAGGCGGCACGATCACGGACCCGAAGGGCAAGCCACTGCCGTTCAACGCGATCGGCGCGGACGTGATGCGCTGGCTCTACGCCCGGCAGAACCCTGCGGCCAATCTCAACTTCGGCCCGGAACCGGCGAACGACGTGCGTTCGCGCGTGTTCTTCAAGTTGTGGAACACCTACGCAATGTTCTGCAACTACGCCAACGGCGACGGTTTCGATCCCGCAATGGCGCACGTGCCGGTGGGCGAGCGCCAGGACATCGACCGCTGGTTGCTCTCAAATCTCCAGACGCTCATCAACGACGCGAACACCGCGTTTGCCACCTACGACGTGATGACGTTCGCAATCAAGACCGAAGAGTTCATCGAGGGCGATCTATCGAACTGGTATGTGCGGCGTAACAAGGAGCGGTTGCACAGCAAGAACACCGACCTTGATGACGATGGACGCAAGGACAAGAACGCCGCGTACCAGACGCTCTATACGACGCTCACGACGCTGTGCAAGTTGATGGCGCCGTGTGTGCCGTTCATCACAGAAGTGATGTGGCGGAATTTGGCGTCCCAAGGACCGCAGTCCGTGGGCGTGCGGGAGTCTGTTCACCTTTGCGACTTCCCGCGGGCCGATGAAGCGCTCATCGATAAAAACCTGTCCGACGACATGAAAGCCGTGCAGCGGGTCATCTCGCTCGGCCTTGCGGCGCGGCAGCAGGCGAAGATCAACGTGCGGCAACCGCTCGCGGAGTTGGTGGTGTCGTCCAGTTCGGAAGCGGACAAGCGAGCGGTCGCGCGGTTCCCGGACCTTATCCTCGACGAGTTGAACGTGAAGGTGGTGAGCCTACACACCGCGGCTGGCCCGCTGCTCGTCGGGGCGGCTCGGCTCAACAAGAAGGTCGCGGGCAGCAAACTCGGCGCGAAACTCAAGGAGGCGGAAGACACGCTCGGGAAGATGGACTCGGCCGACATCGCAGCGCGACTGGAACGCGGGCCGTTTGAAGTGGCCGGCGTGCCGTTGACCACTGCCGACTTCAACATCGAGTACGCGGGGCAACCGGGCTGGTGCGGGGTCGCGGACCGCGGCACACAGGTGGCGATCAGCACCACTATCACGGAATCGCTGAAGCTCGAAGGGCTGGCACGCGACATGATTCGTCAGGTACAGAACGCACGCAAGGACGCGAAGCTCGATCTGCTCGACAAGATCGAACTTCACCTCGCGACCGATGCGCCGGAACTGAAAAAAGCGATCATCGCCCACCGCGAGACGATCGCGACCGCAGTGCAGGCGACGCAGTGGGCCGATGCGCCGCTGACGGGCGACGGCGTTCACGCCGCAACCGTGAAGATCGACGGGCAACCGTTGCTGATCGTGCTGCGGAAAGCGTAAGAGACAAACGAACGCGGCCGGGACGAACCCGATCACATCGCAATGTGCCGATCGTAACGACATTAACGAGTCGCAAGTAGTGAGGTCGAAGACCACAACAGTGCAGGTCTCCGACCTCACTCCTTGCGACGGATCGCAGCGACTACTTGGAGGCGGCTTGCACACCGGTCGGCGTAAGTGTTACCGTCGAGGTTTCACCCGCGCGCACGATGACCGATTCGGTTACTCGCTCGGTGCGCCCGTCGCGAACCACTTCCGCCGTGAGTTCGTAGCGGTAGTTCTGGCCCGGTTGCAGCGCCGGCGTGCGGAACGTGCGCACCGCCCCAGTCCCGGTCGCAGCGGTGCCGTTGAAGAGCAGTTTCGCGTCCGCCGGGAGAGTCACCGACACGCGACCTTCCGTCTTCTCCTTCAGCTCGTCTTTCTTTCCGTCGTCTTTCTTTCCGTCGTCTTTCTTTCCGTCGTCTTTCTTCTCGTCGTTCGCGGGTGGCTTGTTGGGATCCTTGTACCACACGCCAAGGTACGGCTGTGCCGCTTCTCGCGGATAGTTGAAGTACCCGGCGGTGCCATGGTGGGCGTAGGACGCGAACCCGCCGCCGGCCATCCAGTTCGCGTACGGCCCCTGGCTGGAGTTGTAGTAGGCATACCACGGGTAGTACCACGCGTGGTTGTACGTGTTCGTGTACCACCCCGGCGGCATGACCGACGGCCACGTGACCGAGGTCGCGGACGGCCCCCAGTGTTGGTCCTGGGCGCTCGCGGCACCCCCAGACCACGCCCCCACTCCGACCGCAAGCGCGGCCACCAGTAACAGCCTTCGCATGACGCTTCTCCTGTTGTGAATCCGTGTTGGAATCCTGCCCCACCAACTGGATTTTGCGCTACACCCAACCGCGAACAACCGCACTTGCCCACAGTTCACCTGATTCCGCCGGCCGGACGTGCGGGTTAACACTCTGGCGCCGATTGCGGTTAGCTCCGGGAGCGATAGAACACGAAAGGAGTTGCGAGTTGAAGCCGCGTCGTGCCTTCGGCTCGCGACTCGCAACTGGCGACTCGCGACTTGCAACCTGGAGCAGACATGACCACGCTCACTACGCGGCTCGCCGACATTCAGGACAAGGTGCATTCCGGCACGCGTCTCACGTTCGACGACGGGCTGTTCTTGGATCAGAACGCGGACCTGTTCACGCTCGGCGAACTCGCGAACTTCGTGCGCGAGAAGAAGAACGGCAACGTCACCTATTACAACGTGAACCAGCACCTGAACCCGACGAACGTGTGTGTGTACCGGTGCGCGTTCTGTTCGTTTCGCGCCGACTTGAAGTCGCCTGCCGGCTACGTGATGACCGACGCGCAGATTCTCCAGCGTGCGCGAGAAGCAAGCGAACAGGGCGCGACGGAACTTCACATTGTCGGCGGACTGCACCACCTGTTGCCCTACGAGTGGTATCTGAACATCATCGCGAACATTCACACCGCGTTCCCGGACCTGCACCTGAAGGCGTGGACGGCGGTGGAGTGGGACTGGTTCGAGCGCATCACGAAGCGCCCGACGCGCGAGTTGCTCACGGAGATGAAAGCGGCGGGCCTGGGTTCGCTACCGGGCGGCGGTGCGGAGATCTTCCACCCCGACGTGCGCTCGAAGTTGTGCGACTACAAGGCCGATGGCGCGCAGTGGCTGCGCGTGCATCGCGCGTGGCACGAGTTGGGCGGCAAGTCGAACGCGACGATGCTCTACGGCCACATCGAGCAGCCGGAACACCGCATCGACCACATGGTTCGCTTGCGAGAACTACAGGACGTCACCGGCGGCTTCCAGACGTTCATCCCGCTCGCGTTCCACCCGACGAACAACCCGCTGGGCGCGAACATTCCGCGTCCGAGCGGCTTAATGGATCTCAAGGTAATGGCGGTGTCGCGGTTGATGCTGGATAACTTCCCGCACATCAAGGCGTACTGGCAGATGCTGACCGCGAAGGTTGCGCAGGTGGCCCAGAGCTACGGTGCCGACGACATCGACGGCACGGTGGTTCACGAGACGATCTACCACGCGGCTGGGAGCGACTCACCGCAGGAACTGACGGTGCGCGACCTGCGCCGTTTGATCGAGGAAGCGGGCCGCGTCCCGGTGGAACGCGACACGCTCTACAACGAAGTGGTCCGCGACAAACCCGCCGAACGCAAGTGGGCGACCGGCCGCAAGCTCGAAGTGGTGGGCTGAGCGCGTTGTCGTATGAACTATTTGGGACGTTTTGCAGGCGGGTCAGTTGCGACGGCACGACCGAACCACGTCGCCGCGATTTCGGTTCGGTTTACGTCTGGGCGCGGTACCCTCTTCAACTCTACTCTCTTCAGAGCCGGCTTGCCGCTCAGTGGGAGCAGATAATCCTCCCCGTCGCCGGTCGCACCTTTCTTCGTGATACCGACGCACGCCGACCCGTCGCGGCTGTTGCGCACGAGTGCGAGAACGGGGCATTTGACGTCGTCCCAAACAGCCGTCACCTTCCACTCCTTGCGGTCGCCTGCAGGCGGTTCGGCCATGAAAACCCGTCCGGTCATCTCGGTAACAAAGAACACACGCCCAGTCGAATCGCGGTGCGCGAAGAACGGCTCGGCAAACGGAACAGGAATCGATTCCACTTTCGCCCGAACCTTCTCGCCCTCCTTATCGGCGCGGAAGGTGACCAAATCGACGGTCTTCCGAGGTGCTCGCTGAACATAAAGCGTCCAGTCGCGATCCGATGCCGAGGGTGGGCTAAAGTCGAACGTGAACGGCGGGCGGCCGTCCTTTGGCGGTTTGCCGACTTCCGCGATCTTGACCAGATCATCTTCCTTCAGGTCGCGCGCGTACGCGGCAAGAAAGCCGCGCCGGATGGATGTCACGGTCGGGCGCGACGATCCACTGATGTACAGCCCGCTGTCGTCGAAAACGAACCCCTCGTCCTTGATTGGGTCAAGTTTCGGTTTCGGCCCACTTCCGATGACGAACCGTACTGGAACGCGGATCGCTTGGCAGCGCCAAGGGATGTGGGCCGAAGACCCTTGATCGATGAAGAAGCTCCCAAGCCAGAGCGTATCTCCATCGACCGCCCACCGCAGGGGGAAGTGATGGCCCTGATCGAACAAAAACGACTCCACGGACTGGAACACTGTGTCGCCTTTCACTCCGACGGGAGAGCGGGTGATGAGCGAGTATGTCGTAAGCGATTCGTCCTCGGTCGCCGGATCTTTTAGCGTCCAAGTGTAAACAGAATCATTGCGCAGCAGAACTTGAACCACACCGCGGGCCGGCGAATGGTTAACCTGGGCGTTCAACACGCTTATGGCAGCAACGCATACCGAAATCAGAAATGGAAACATAAAAGTATTCCTCACTCGATTTAGTCTGCGCCCCAGGACTTGCTGTAGAATGTCGCCTTGATGCTCAGCCCGGCAGGATTATCTTGAAAGAAATACACAAACCGGCGATCCTCGGCCGCATTACTGATCTTTGGCCGCAATTCCTCAGGATCCTTGAAAAAGAATGCAATCTTCTCGTCAAACTCCTGAAGCGTCGAATACGTCACCCCGAAACTCGGATCGTAATAAGTCCCACCGATATAAACCGTCACGTGGTTATTAAATAACGTCAGGGGATTCGTGTTATTTTGAGCGGGCGGCGCGCCAGTAACATTAACTTCAGCGCCAGTATTCACAGCCTCACCCCAGATGTAACGATCCGTCGTGTACGGGAATTTATACACCCCTGGCTTTTTATAAGTATTAAAGTAAGGGTAGTTTGCCGGGAATGGGTTGGGGTAGCCAGGCTGACCAGCGATTAGTTGACCCGGACAGTAGACGGCATCATTGAGGAGAAATCCACCCCCGGCACCGTCTGGAGTAAGCATCGCATACGGCTTGTCCGGCAAGGTGGCACCCATCCCTTTGAGCGTGTCAGCGAAGAATTTCGCCCAAGCTCCGCATTTCCCATCTCGAGTCATTAAAAAATCACCATAGCGATCAGAAGATGTGAGCCAATTCTTGTAGTAGTACAGTGGCTGCCCGCTCTTGGTTTGGACGTCGCGGCCGGAAAAGACGCCTCCGAAGATACAGGCCGCTAACTGGACTTCTTCACTCAACCCAGCCGCGGCATGTGCCGCGGCAGAGATGACCGTATCGAATAGATTATCCGTGGTCGGCGTGGCGAAAGTTAAATACAAGGAATTGTCACTGTTACCCGCCGACTGCCAGCCGTTCTGTCCGTTCGGATCGAGGGTGAACTCCCAGGTGATTTGGTAATTGTCGTAGGCCTGAATGCTGTTTCCGAATGGCTGGTTCGCTTGGAGTTGGTTGACGGATACAGTCCCGTTAGCCGAAACGAAGCCGAGCGTCGCGGGTAGCGTGTTCCCGTCTTGGGTCGAGCCGCGAATCCACACAGGACCCGAGACATCGTCTGCCAGGCGGAAAACGGCCGACACCTTGAGATACTCATTCCGGGTGAAACTCGTTGGGTACGCCCGCTCGCCCGAACCATCGTGGTCCGCATCGAAGTACTGCGGGCCGGAGTACAGAACCGAATTCCCGTCTTCCCCTGGGTCACCGACGATGGCTGGGTGGCTCGTGTCGAAAGTCATAGACTCAAGCCGAACGCTTGCGGCGACCGGAAGCGCGCTCGGCAATGAGGCTGGCCGAATCTCGTTATCGAAGATCTGAACGCTGGCGGCGTTCGACGTGCCAACGACGTAAGCGGCAACTGGCTGTAGTGTGAGCGCCACCACCTCATTAGGATCGACAGCTGTGTCGTCCACTGGCGTAATCACGACCTCCACTTCCGATTCGCCAGCCGCGAACTCGACCGATCCAGTCAGTTCCTTGTAGTCGTCGTCCGCTGTCGCGCTGCCACTGATCGTGTAGTTCACTGTCAACGAATCGGTCAGGTCGCCCGTGCGCCGGAACAGGAACCGGCCCTCGCGCTCGCCGTCCTCCCACGCGTCCGTGATCTTCTCGACCGTGACCAGCGGGATCGCGTCTTCAATCGTGAGCGTTGCTGAGTAAACGAGGTCGCGCTCGTAGCCCGTCCCGGTCTGGAGCGTGACGACGATTGTTTCGTTCGGGTCGTAGACGCTATCGGTGAGCGCTTCCACATCCAAGAACGTGTCTGCCTCGTCCGCCGGGAACGTGACCGACGTGCCGAGGGACGTGAAGTCCGTTCCCGATGTCGCCGTGCCGCTGACCGCGGTGGTAACTGTCAACGCCGAACGCAAATCTCCCAGGCGCGTGAACCAAATGCGCCCATCCGAGACACCTTCCAGAGCATTCGCGTCAGTCTGGATTCCCACCACCGGCGTCTCGGTATCCGCGATGGTGACAAGGGCAGTGTCGGATTCGCCGACGTCGTAGTTGTTCGGGGAGTACATGGGGAGCGTGATTGTCACCGTCTCGGTTGGTTCGGCGATGCTGTCGTTGATTGGCACGATCGCCACGTCCACGGTTGCCTCACCAGCGGGGAAGGTCACCTCCCGGGCGAGGGCGGTGTAGTCGCTGCCCTCGGTCGCGGTGCCGCTGACATCGAAGTAAACCGTCAGCGGACCGGTCAGGTCTCCGGT
>SXGU01050457.1_pt1 | contig 10101 bp, 7 predicted proteins | sample 3174531 | NCBI WGS metagenome assembly SXGU01 (sample SAMN11356863, study PRJNA531348) | freshwater metagenome | isolation source: freshwater sample F1-140 | place: China: Fuxian Lake, Yuxi | collected 2017-12-25 | reverse complement strand
ATTAGTAAAGACATTAAAAGAAGTAGAGCAATACCTACCACCTATATTCTTTCGTATTCACCGCAGCCATATTGTAAACCTGAACATGGTGAAAAAAGTAAATAAAAAAGAATCTAATGTTACCTTGGTTGACGGCACACTGCTACCAATAGCTGATGAACGAAAACATGCTTTGCTCGATTTAGTCCGACTTACTCATTAAAAAGCCTGTTCACTAAATTTTTAGTTTGGTTTAAGAAATTAATATTTCTTGCTATTTAGTTTTTGGTAATTTAAGAAATTCTTAATAAACAGTATTCTTTATCCAAAACTAATTTTATGACCTTAACAAATTTAAATCAACTCTTCTTCAAAGCCTCTAAAATTACAAACACTTCTAAGACTCCAACAAGATTTAATGTAAATGGTTATCCAGATCCAAAAAATCCAAATAATTTTTTTGACTATAAAGAATTCAAGCGAGATTTCACTTTTGCATCCTACAAAGATGTTGTTATTGGTGGCATTCTTAGATGTCGGCTTTTATTCAACAAACCATACAATGACCTTGAACTTCACAAGTTAAATTTTGGACAAAATAAACAATGGTTTGTTTCAGAAATTATTGCTAAGGGGTATAGTGTCAAAATAGATGGAGAAGACCATTATCCATTTTTGACAATATCATATTCTTATGATACGGTTAATGTAATCAAGTATGATATTGGAGTTTATAGGTCTAAGTGTACTAATGGAGTTGTTTTCGGCTATAAGTCATTACTGAAACTAGTTGTTACACCAGAAAATTTTTTTGATTTAAAAATATGGTTTAACAACTGTTTACTTTTGGCAATACTAAAAGAATATGGTAGAAATGTTGTCATTTTGAAAAGAACTAAATTGGATAGGATAACAATTTTTAAACTAGTTAATTCTATTTTTAGAATAGAAACAATTGAACAAAAACAATATGAAGGTTCAAACAATAATGCAGTAACAAATTCAATAAGTAAAAAAGACTTCGACTCATTGAGTGACAAATACACACACGAAGTTGGCGAAACCGGTTTTACAGTTTTAAATATTATTACAGACATAGCAACCAACTATCGTCTTGGTAATTACAAATTTGATGAAACAGAAAATGATAATATTAATAATACAGTTGTATCAAAGCAAAGAATAGCAGGTCATTGGCTTGACCAGATAATTAGATTCACTGAACATTACAATAAAATTGAAGTAGTGAATGATTTTGAAGATCATCAATTTGGAGAGAAACAAGAGTTAGAAGAATATAAATTTGATCTCAATGAGTTTCAAAAGTTCGTAAACAATGAAAAAAATCAGAAAAATGATTAGCAAACGAAACAGATAAAACGAAGAATGACAATTTGGAAAAGAAAGTAAATGAATTAAAGTGTGGCTTAAAACAACAAATAGATAAAAATAAATAACAAACGAATTTCATGAAACCAAATCTTAAAACAAGACTTCTAGTCATTTTTACGCTTTTTCTCCTACTCTTTTTGCTATTACTTAAATTAAAAAATATTATTTAACGAATGAAAAAAGAAAATATAGTACCATTAAACCAAGAGGTAACGACAGAAACAGCAAAGAAATTCCTAGAAGAAATCCTTGCAAATACTAAACCAAAAGAACAAATTAACCCAGATTTGGATGATAAAACTGTTATAGAAAACAAGATCGAGAATTCAACTTCTTCGCCTTCAACTTCTTCTACTACAGAAATGGTAGGGCCGTTTGTCATAAAGCGAGGTATGAGGAATATAGAAACAGATATAAATCTCTCTGAGAGTGTGATAGAATTAGACAGGAGAATTTCCACCTTAGAAGAAATACTTACTGATTGTGAATATGAAGATTTGGCCGCGATTAATAAAAAAATTGCTGAATTAAAAGCACTGAGAGTAATTGAAAAAATAATAGCAAAGTCAAAACAGATACGATTTAAAAAAATGATGGCATACCACAATAATTTTGAAAGTAGTGTGCCGTATGAAGCGGAAATTGTAAAAAATGAAAAATGCGGGGATGGATATTTTTTAGTTCAGAAATGTATGATATTTACAGGTCAGTCTTTGAGTAATTCAGAATATTGTATTTATGAATTTGATTCACAAGGAGAATATAAATTTCAACGCGATACAAATGAATTAGGATTTGATTTTTTCAAATTAAATAGTTTAATTAAGAAAATAGAATTTTAGCAATGTTAATTTTTGAACCAATACTATAAATTTCTCTTATTAAACCAATTAGTTATGGAGACAACCATTTATTACATTTTATCATTTGTTGCAGGAGGAATAATTTCCTACTTTTTTGCAAAGTCTCTTTTTGATCAGACTAAAAAAATATTAGAATTTGAAAAACTGGTCAAATCTTTAGAGGCAGAGAAAACCGAATTAGGAATTCAACTTGCAAAAGCTGAGGAAAGAGTTGATACTATGAAAATTGCACATACAGATCTTAAATCATCAATAACAAGTTTGGGCGATACATATAAGACAGAGTTTAAAAATGTTGCTAATGATTTATTAGAGCTAAAGTCAAAAGCACTTGAGGAAACAAGTAATAAGAATATCAAAACTTTACTAGAACCATTAAATAAAGATTTAAAAGATTTTAAAGAAAAAGTGGACAAGGTTTATAGCGACGAAGCCAAAGAACGACATTCACTTGAAAGCCAAGTGAAAATGCTTGTTCAAACTAGCACCCAAGTAAGTCAGCAAACAGAAAATTTAACAAATGCACTTAAGAGCAATGTAAAACAACAGGGGAATTGGGGTGAAATGATTTTAAGTTCGATATTAGAAAATTCGGGATTAACTGAGAACAGAGAGTATTTTTTACAAGAGTTTATTCGTGATAAATCTGGAGAAATTATTAAAGATGAAAACGGTAAAGGATTACAACCCGATGTTACCATTCATTACCCGGATGCAAGAAAGGTGATTGTTGATTCAAAGGTTTCGTTAGTGAACTGGGAGAAATATGTTTCTGAAACTGATTCAACAGCCCAAAAACAAGCATTAGTTTCACACATAGGCTCCATCAAAGCCCACGTTGATGGTTTGAGTAAAAAGAACTACGCTAAACATGCAAAGGCTTTAGATCAAGTTATAATGTTTGTTCCAATTGAACCAGCATTTTTAGAAGCAATTAAACAAGATACTAAAGTTTGGAAATATGCATATGACAAGAAAGTGCTTATTGTAGGCCCAACCAACTTACTTCTTGTATTAAGAATTGTTGCTGACCTTTGGCAGATTCAAAAACAAAGTAAAAACGCCATTGAAATTGCTGAAAAAGCAGGTGAGTTGTATGACAAACTATTGTTATTTGTTAAATCAATGGTAGAGGTAGGAGCCGGTCTTAAAAAGGCTAATACGAACTATGATAAAGCAATGGGTCAATTGTCTACAGGGAGGGGAAATGCAATCAAAAAGGCAGAGGAGTTAAAAGCATTAGGTGCGTTAGCAAAAAATCAATTTCCTGACAGGTTAATAGATAATAATACAGAATGAAATTATGAACTTTATTCGGAGCCCCAACACGAGATTGCCGTAATTTTGGAGCAGCCCATTGGTGTCGACACAAATTGCAGCACATTTTATTTTGCCCAATGGCACCCAAGCCCACCCACCACCCGACTTTCGGACAGGTGACAACTTAAAGAGCAATTTTGACAATTATAGTGCTTAAAAAATTAACTTTACCGACATAAACATATAGACTTACAGAATGAAAGATTGGAAACAAAATATTGAACAGAAACTGCACAAACAGAAAAACAGTGTTGCCAAAATCAGCATTGACAAAGCGACTGTTCAGTATTCAGAGAAAATAAAGCAGAACCGAGTTTTAAAATCCTTGACAGGTGACGAAGAAATTGTAAGAGCATTTCTCATTGACCGTTTAGTAAACGAACTTGACTACAAACCTGAGAACATTGAAATTGAAAAAGAATATTCAGTAAAAGCAGGACACGGAAAATTAACGCCACGCATTGACATCATTGTTAAAGACGACAAAGGAAATCCGTTCTTTTTTATTGAAGCAAAAGCACCAGACAAGTTTGAGAAAGATAAAGAAGAAATTGAAGGACAGCTTTTTTCATTAGCAGCAGCAGAAGAAAAAGACTTTAAAACCAAAGTAAAATATTTGGTTTACTATACAGCCGACTTACAAGACGAAGGCATTTTAGACAAAGCTATTATCATTGACTTTGAGAAATACCGAAACTACACAGATTGGGAAAATGACGGCTTTATTTCAATAGGAACTGAAATAACAGCAGGTTACGGAGAGCCAAAGAAACAACCACTAATCAAAGGAGACGAAAAACACGATTTAAGAACTAAAATAAATCGTGAAGAAATTCAAGGCTTGGGCAGAAACTTGCATAATGTTCTTTGGGGTGGTGGCGGAACAAACGACAGTGAAATTTTCTATTCTCTTGTAAACATCATTCTTGCTAAAATTCAGGATGAATATGAAAAGGAAGACGGACAGGAATATGACTTTCAGATTTACCAATATGGAAGTCATATTGAAGCATCTGAAAAGGTTTATGATAGAATAAACAAACTTTACAAAAGAGCTTTAAAAGTTCAACTAAATGTTTCGGAACAGCAAAAAATTGATGATGACAATGTCATTAATCGCAACAAGTTTCCACTAAACAAGCTTATTTATACCGTCCAATCCTTAGAGAACTTTTCATTTTTAGAAGGTCGTAGTTCGTTAGACGGTAAAGACATTTTAGGTGATTTCTTTGAAAGCATTACAAGAGACGGTTTCAAACAAAATAAAGGACAGTTTTTCACTCCTACTCCAATCGTAAACTTTTTGCTTTACGCTTTACAGCTTGACAAATTAGCAATTGAAAGACTGAACAACGATAGAGAACTTCCACTAATTATTGACCCATCAGCAGGCAGTGGAACATATTTGGTTGAAGCAATGAAGCTAATAACTAAAGAAGTAAAATACAAACAGTTTCACAAGTTGAAATCAAGTAAGGATGTAAAATGGCGTTTTGAAGAACTTTTTAAGCCAGACTATCAAGAGAACAAGTGGGCAAGGAATTATTTATACGGTTCTGAAATCAATTTTGACTTAGGAACAGCTTCCAAAGTGAATATGATTTTACACGGTGATGGCTCAACCAACATTTTTGTAAAAGACGGTTTGTTGCCTTTCCGTTTTTATGTGAAAGAAACATCACCCAATTATTTAGAAACAGCCAATCCCGAAACTCTTTACAACGACAAAGAAGTAAACGCAAAATTTGATATTGCAATCAGCAACCCACCTTTTAGCGTTGATTTGGACACACAAACACAACGAGAAGTGAAAAACGCTTTTGTGTTTGGCGACAAAAAGAACTCTGAAAATTTATTTATTGAACGATACTACCAGCTTTTGAAAGAAGGTGGTCGTTTGGGTGTTGTATTGCCTGAAAGCGTTTTTGATACAACCGAAAACAAATACATTCGCTTATTCCTTTTCAAGTATTTCAATGTAAAGGCAATTGTAAGTTTACCGCAGGTTACTTTTGAGCCATATACTTCAACCAAAACAAGTTTGTTGTTTGCTCAAAAGAAAAACAAAAAGCAAGTTGAGCAGTGGAACGAGCTTTGGGACAAATACGGTAAAGAATGGAGTTTGCTAAATACAAGAGTAGCGGACTATGTGAAGTATTTTATCAAAGAAGAAAAGCTAAATAAAAAATGGGCAAAAGATGTTGTTGAAGACATTGAGAAAAACAATACAAAAAGGATTACCGATAATATCAAACGCTTCTTGAAAGACTACATTACACCTGAAGACGAAGCACTCAATCCAAAAGAACTTTTAACCAAATACAGCGAAGAAATTGACAGCCTTTCAAAATTTGAAAAAGAAACCAATGTTTTCGGCTTTTATAATGCTTGGTGGGTGTTTGGAGAAGTAGCCAAAGAAATGGACTACGATATTTTTATGGCAGAAGCAGAAAACGTAGGTTACAAACGCACCAAACGTGGAGAAAACCCAATGCCAAATGAACTTTACGACATTGAATATGCACCAACTACGCTTGATACAAAAGAAATCATTGAAGGCCACGACCGAGACATAAAGATTTATAAAGAACAATTGGAAGAACTCAAATCGGAATTGGAAGTAGTCAATAAAAAAAATGCAGAAAAAGAAACCGATGCTTTGAAAAAGAAAGCGGAAAAACTCAATTCCGATATTGAAGTTCAAAACAAAAAAATTGAAAACGCAGAAACAGAGAAAGCCCATGTAATTAAGATTTTCAAGAAATATTATGAAAGCGACAAACTAAAAACGGAATTTTCCGAAAGAACAGACACGGAACTGATTAGCCACTTTAAAAATGGTGTGCTTTCACGATACAAAAGCGATGATATTGTGCTTCGCTCATCTGAACTGCTAACCATATTAGACAACATTAGAAAAGACGTAGTATGGGAGTAATCTTTAAGGCAAAATTATCAGAACTTAAATCAGACCAGTATCTAAGATGTGATACTGATTACATAGATTTTAATCAAACGTTTGGGAGAACTAATCGTTTCTTAAAAAATTATGTTCCTTTTTTTGATACAGGGAAACCTATTGCAAAAACAGACTATTCAGAAAATGGAGAACCAACAGAGTATGTTCACTTAGTTGTAAGGAATATAAAAAAGGGTGTTCTAAATTTGGAAGACCCAATTTACATTAATGACGACAAAGGAGTTTCATTGTCTGCATTCAAAATAGAAGTTGGTGATATTGTTGTTGCTATTTCAGCTAATTGTGGTTCTGCATTCTATTTTGAACGTCTTATAGATGACATTCAACTAACACTATCACATTACCTTGCAAAATTTAAGGTTAATACCGAAAAAATTAATCCAAGATTATTGGCTTACTATTTGAACAGCAAATCTATTCAGAAGTATTTTCGAGCAACAGAAACAGGTAAAACACAAAAAAATTTATCTAAAACATACCTCAGAGAATTACCGATATTCCTTCCTGCTGAATTAGAAAAGCAGAATAAACTTTTAGAAAATATAAAACCACTTGAAGCTGAAATAACAGAACTTAAAAACTCAAAACTTCAAGCTGTAAACATCATCAATCAAGTTTTTGGAGAAGCGTTTGGCTTTGATTGGTCAGAATTTGAAAACATCAAGAAAGTGAAAAGTTATACTTCAAGCATTTCAAAGTTTGCGAACAACATTGATTGCCGAATGGGTATTCGTTTTCATAACAAAGCGGGTGCTTACATTCAATCATTTTTAGAAACCAAGTCAAACAAGCGAATTAAAGATTTCATTTCAGAGAATATCGTTTTGGGCAAAAGTGTTTCACCAAGTGACTATGACGAAGACGGAGAATATTTTTACATCGCAATGTCTAATATCAAAACTTGGGCATTTGACCCCGAAGACTGCAAAAAGGTTTCTGAAAGTTATGCAGCAAGCAACCTAAACAAGACAGTTCAAAAGGGCGACATACTTTTAGCACGTTCAGGAGAAGGAACAATCGGAAAAGTTGCCCTTATTGAAGACGAAGACATAAACGGAATTTTTGCAGACTTCACGCAAAGAATAAGGTTTACAGGTTTTGACCCTTTATGTGCTTATTACTATATGCGTAGCGACTTTTTCCAGTATTTGGTTTACACTCACAAAAAAGGACTTGGCAACAACACAAACATTTTCCCAAGTCAAATAAAGGAGTTTCCAATTCCTGATTGGGACGAGAACAAACAAGCTGAAATAGTTGAAAAAATCAAAACTCAACTTGACGAACAAAAAGTAATTGACAGCCAAATAGAAGAAAAGCAACAATCAATCAACAAAATAATTGAAGACGCAATAAAACAAGAACAGAATTAGCCAACGCATTTGGTGGCACATTTGCAAAACCGCACAAGCCCAATCTACTCCTAAAAGAATAATTGATATTAAAATAAAATATTTCATAATTATATTTTTTACTTAAAAGTGTTGATATTCATGATTATACGGCATAATTGCTGCCAACGTTTTGCAGCTACAAGAAGTTGGCGATTTCGGAGACGAAAACTGTCTGCCACCACTGAACTTGATACGAAGCGCAAATGTTCATTTAACCACTGAACCGCCAATTTCTTGTAGGTGCTGTTACCTGCTGGCGTTATATAAAAACGATTTGGAATACTTTCACATAAATAGTCAAGGAATTGAGTTTTATACGTATAAAAAATTAGACATTAAAGAAGTATTTGGTATTCCAGTAAAGGAAATTGGATTGTGTTTTTTCAACAATAAACTTTATTCCATTTCAATTAATTTTGGTGTCTTAAGTAAAAACCAAAATTTAACTCTTGTAAATAATGTACCAACCCCCTATAAACTGGACGATTTTTGAAAAACAGTTTGACAGTTTTGTTGGTTTTGCGAGTTAAAGATAGATCTATTTTGATCTTCGACAATTTTATCCACCAAACAGCTCCCTTCAATTTTTAATGATTGCCGGTCGCTGTTGGTGGATAATACATTTACACTGTTTTGTGCTATTGTTTTTTTGTTATTCATCTTAAGCCATCTGTTCCAATGTTGCCTTGGAGTGCTATTGCCAAGGCTGCCGTGTAACCTTCGGTTATTGTAAAAAACTTCCCAGCGGTTAAATGTTTCTATGGCCGTTTCTATGTTTTCGAACTGCCTGGGTTGCAACACTTCCCTTTCAACAATACTGTGGTAGGCTTCGATAAAACTATTTTCTTCCGGCGTAGCCACATGAATAAACTCTTGAGCGACGTTTCTTTCTTTTAAATAATCTCGAACTGCATGTGCAATAAACTGGCTTCCATTATCATTTCTGAGTGTTATGCCGCTTACGTTGTGTTGAAGAAGTATTTGATGTAGCAGCCAGATTACATTTTCTTTTCGCATCCGCCACCATAAAACTTGTCCAATAATACTTCTAGTGTAAACATCCAGTACGGTAAGCAGCAATGCATTCTTTTTCTCACCTTGGATATGTACGTACTTAATATCCATACAGAGTTGCTCCATTGGACGATCAGCTCTTTGTACTCGCCACTTTACAAACTGCCGTTTACCCATATTGGTTTTAATAATGCTACCACATAACAGCTTGTGTTCTTTCATCAAACGGTACGTTTTTTTAGGGTTGATGATAAATTGATTTGCTCGCAAGTCGTCCGTTATTTTATCATACCCAAAACATACAAATTCTTCTGCCAAAATAAACCGTATGGCAATTACGATACTTTCATTACTAATAATATTGCCATCGGTCAACAATGTATGTGAAGACGGGCACCTGCCACGTTTACCGGACTTGCTTCGATAGTAGTAACTACTAACCGACAAACCACTCCATTTTATCAAAGAACTTGTTTTATGCTGACCATTAAAATTATCAACACAAATACGCTTATCCGTTACACTCAATGGCTTTTTTTTAAAAGCTCATCTTTAAAATCAATCTCCAAAGCTTGCTTGGCAATGATTCTTTTTAACCGTTCGTTTTCAACCTCCAACTGCCGAACAGCCGGATCAATTGTTTTGTACTTGGGCTTTAATCCTTGCATACCTTCTCCATTATAGGCGTTGCGCCATTTGTAAAAAAGCGAATGCGACAAATTGTACTGTCGTAATGTTTCTGTTATCCCGTTTTGTTCTACTTCCTGGATGATCTGCAACTTTTGTGCTTCACTCCATTTGCGTTTAATTATACTCATACTTTTTAAATTTAGTGACTTTTTAAACTGTCAAACTATTTTTAAAAATTACTACAGCTATTTAGGGGGCTAGGACAATACTAACAATGGTTTGCAAGGACGGTGGACAAGAACCACTCTCCGATCCGTTGAACCACATTAAGAAAAAACCTCGCTTAAAAGTGCTTAAACTCCGAAAATAGTTGTTTTTATTGGTGTCACAACCTTGCAAAGAGCTAAAAATGCCAACGCACAGCCCACCCGGCAGACACAACATTGTTTGACATCATTTCGTCTTTTAAACATTTGAACTTACTTTTACCGAAATTTTAAAATTAGACATAACATATAGACACATCACT
>SXGU01249620.1_pt1 | contig 10104 bp, 13 predicted proteins | sample 3174531 | NCBI WGS metagenome assembly SXGU01 (sample SAMN11356863, study PRJNA531348) | freshwater metagenome | isolation source: freshwater sample F1-140 | place: China: Fuxian Lake, Yuxi | collected 2017-12-25 | reverse complement strand
CATTTTCAAACTCCTTTACGGGACAATTCCCCGACCCCAGATATTATGCACCATGCACAACGTCTGTCTACTTTATTCGACTTTTTTTCCCCTCGATTTCACACTTTGGCAAAGATTTTCCCTAAGTCTAGTGTTTTCAAGCACTTGCGCGAATGTGCCATATTCGCTCAATATCGCCAATGATACTAACGGTGTACTAACCGTAACACCCCTCTATATATAGTCTGGGGCGGGTCGCCGCATCTAGTTGAGACTCAGTCTCATTTGCGCAAAACACCCCCCAAAGACAGTCAAAACGTGAAATTGGCTCAGAGTGGTGGGGTAGAGTCCATCAATTCGATCGCCGCCCCAACTCGGCGTACTCTGCGGAGGTGTTGGGAGTGAGATATAACACTTTGTAATATATCTTCAACGTCCGCCCTGTTTGACGACAACGCACTGGCAGGGGTCTACGGAGTTGACGGCAGGGTGCAAACTCGTGATGCCGCTAAACACACGGGTTGCTGTCGCGGCTCCGTTGGCTCCGTCAAGCAAAAAAACTCCTAGATGGCTAGGGGTTGCTGCGCTCACCATTCCACCGTAAGCAATGGTGGGTGGGGAAGGGTGCGAATGGATCAACGATAGCAGCGAATCATGGTCAACAATCCAACCTCAAACAACCACAACAAAACCTCAAAATATAAAAAAAGCCCAAACTCTTTTTTTGATTTTCGCCCATGAAAACAGGTCAATCCCAAACTATGTACGATTGTCGAAAGTGCAACCGCCGTCAGTATGTTGACCGCCACAATCTGGTATGCTTTCACTGTGGCTCTCGCAACCTCACGCTCACGACCTCAAACACCGGCGCACTCTCAAAGGCAGAGCGGAAACAGGGCGTGAACCTGAACGACCGCAAGCTCTTCTAGGGGACCAAATGACCACCACCAACCGCAAAGCACTACCAGTATGCAAGTGCAATTACCAGTGTTGCGACTGCGGCAACACCATCGCCGCCATGCCATACGCAATGGAAGATCGCAACTACTGTTCGGCCTGCGGCGGCACAATGTGGCAGTTCAAGGGGATACGGGACAAAGGCGAATACAACGGCTGCGGGAACGACAAGGTGATCGACTCGACATTCCACCGCAAGTTGACGGGGAAAGCCAAGACCCCGTAGCTTGCAACCACCGAGCCTCACCGCGAAGTATCGGCTTTCTGCCATACATCGCCAACCATAATTTGTTCCCATTCGGCGCGGCTCGTTATCACAAGAAACTGCCCGGTTTCCCCGGTCGTTCCATCGTTTTGCACCACCAAATCCCACTGCTCAGGATGCACAATCGTCTGAGGAACTATGACCTTGCCGACCATGATATTTGACACCTGAATCCATTGGGACCGATGTTGTTTTTTCACAACCACGCCACGAACGGGAGTAGGTTCGCAAGCTTCCCACACCATCATGCCAAACCCAATGGTGATCGCTATGACAACCACGGCAATTAGCGAATTGATTGCTTTGTCCATCGTTTATCCTAGACCACCGAGCCTCACGAACAAAGATTGATCCTACCGCCCAAAATCCGAGAATCAAGTATGGTCTTGACGCGACTCACAAAGTGCGGCTATGCTTTCCTAGTTAGTACCCACTAACTTAGTGGACACTAACTTGGGATATGGGAACGATCCGCATCGGGCTTGGGGCAGAGTGTACGTTTTGACAAGGGGCAAACTTGAAACATTACATGCCGACGATTCGGGGCCTCGTGATAGGCACTTGCCTGTTTGTGGTGGTGGGCTGCTTTGGCCGGCTCGACACTGGCCGCATCCGCCTCGATGAAAACGGGACCGAGATTGTGGAGAATTTCAAGGTTCCCAAACCCGGCGACGCTAATTTTGTTGGTCCAGTTGCACCAGCTCCGGCAGAGACATTTGCGGATGGGAAGTCACAGGCTAAGGCAGACTTCAACAAAACAGTTTCGTGGGCTACGTCAATCGCTTTGTGGATTTTTATTCCGCTGGCGATCATCGTCGCGCTCGCGTCGTTCGTTGTGCCGTGGATTCCAACCAAAGCCGCGATATGCTGCGCGGTGTCAGCGTGTGCCGTGGTGGGCATCCGCTATGCCATGTTAGTTTTCGGCACGATAGCGGTTGACTTGGCGGTCTATATCAGCGCCGCCACTGCGGTAATTGTGGGGCTTGTGGTAGGCTTGCCGATGGTCATTGCATGGGTCAAACGCAAGTCATGGAATCGCGGCGTGGAGTTGGCAGAGAAAGGTGAACACGTAGAGGCATCGGTTGCGTTGCTCGCGACGGTGGACCCCGCGATCGACAAGGCTCGCAAGCAGGTTGACGAATGGCTGGAGATTTTCCACAAGGGCGACAAGGCATCGAGCGTGTGGACAGAGGCGAGGCAGCAACTGGTCAAACTCGGAGTTCTCAAGCCATGATGGATGAAGGCGACGAACACCGGCTCGACCTCACCTACGCACTGTCTATCAGTTGCGCACCAAATCCTGCGTACCCCCGCAGCTTTGACCCCGGCCTGTGGTCCGCAGGCTCACCCGCAGACTGGTACGAATCTGTACTTGAGCCGCGGATACTCGCATCAACTGCGGGCATGGTGTTCTTGAGAAATCCGGGGGGAATGGAAAACGTTGGCGACAATCTCCTCTTCGACCAACTCACAAACTGCCAGAATCAATCCGGCACTATGCCCGATGCCACGCTTGCCGCGCGGTTGCGGGTCATGGGCGAACACACCGAATGGGCTTGGGTCTGCGGCGAGATTCGCAAGACGCGGCGAGTGGCACTGTACTTGGGTGCGGTGTCACATTGGGACAGTTTCAGCACGCAGAAGATCGTGTACCTCGCTCACAAAGAACTGGATCCGTTCATCGGGGTAGTCGATGAGATTTATGTCGATGGTGCTGCGGAGTCTTTCGAGCATGGCGCGTACCCCGTAGTTCACCGCGTATGTCAAGACTTGGGAATGGTCTGCGGTGCGGAGTGTCGTGCGCTGATCGGTCGCTACTCGCAGGTCCACAATCACCCGCACTGTTGCATCGGGACCAAATGGGACTCAAGCGGCGGGGTTGCAGGCGATCGGTATCACGCGCCGTTTACCCCCGGACAAACGTGTTGGATTTTCAGCGATGATGCGGACCCCGGCAAGGTGAACGCCGCGCGGTACATGAAAGAGACGGGCAAGACAGCCGTCGGAATTTGGGACGTGAACACATGAAATGGTCAGTGACACAAGGCGATTGCCTCGAACTGCTGAAGTCGCTTCCGAGTGGCAGTGTGGACGCGATTATCACGGACCCGCCGTATGGAATTGAATGGGAAGGCCACAACGCATCGACTCAGAAATGGGATGGAATCGCCAACGATACCGGCACGCTCGACCTTCGCCCGATTCTCTCGATGCCTTGCCTAGTGGTGTCATTTGGCGCGAACTGCTATCCAGACCAACTGCCTAGTCGTGGCCGCTGGATTTGTTGGGACAAGAGGACGATGGAATCGGCAGACCGAATGCTCGGATCACCGTTTGAACTTGCGTGGACCAATCGCACAAGCGGATTCGATCGAATGTATCGAGTGATGCACGGCGGCGCGGTGAACGCGGACGGTCGAACTGTGAAGCGTGTACACCCTACGCAAAAGCCGATTGACCTAATGAGTCGAATCATCCTCGACTACACCAATGAAGGTGACACCATCCTCGACCCATTCTGCGGCAGCGGCACAACGGGAGTGGCGGCGGTAATGAATGGCCGCAACTTCATCGGCTACGAAATCGACCCCAAGTATTGCGAAATTGCACGCCGTCGAATCGAAGCGGCGATCCCCCTTCAACTTCAGGTGCAACCATGACAGCCACCGCACGCGAATTTGTTGGTGGAGTTTTCAACGGCGAACTTCGCGCGTGCAACGATGATATGACTGCGGTCGTCGTCAACAATTTCATCCTCACCAAGTTCATCGAAACCGCAAACGAGCGGAGCCGACTGAAGCCGATCTATACGGAAATGTTCTCGGCGTATGTACTTCGCGGCGAGCAATTTGTATCAGTATGTGATTCGCTGATCCGAGAAGAGTGCGAACACAAACTAGCGCGGAGGGCTAAACAGTGAGCTACACGCGCCAAATCGTGATAGGTGATGCGATCATCGCACTGCCAACCAGCGACGGGACGGCTGGCGACGCGATCTGTAGATCATCGACGGGTCACACGTACCAATCAATCCCGCGCGTGAAGGTGGCCGCATGGCAGGGGTACACGCTTCCCGCCAACACGAGCAAGAACGCGGCGTACACGTACACGGTTGCGGCCAACACGCTCTCGACTTCCAAGTGCATTCGCATGAAATTCATTCTGCGAAAGACGGCGGGTGCAAACAACGTGACAATTGGAGCCGAGTGGAACGGCTCAACAATGCACACGGCGGTAACCGTCGCGACGCTCAACTACGAAGTGGAAGTGGTGTTGTACGGCGCGGGCACTACCACGGCGCAGCGGTCGATCGTGACAACGCAGACGTACACCACGGGCACGGTGACACGCACGAACACGGTGACGCTCTACGCACACGATCAAACGGCGGACCTGAACTTTGTTCTGTACGTCACGAAAGCGACGGGCAGTGATACGGTAATTCTCGACTACGCCGAGGTAGTGGAGTTGGAAACATGATATTCAAGGATATGTTATGAATGACCAAATCGCAGAATTGAAAGAACACGTAAACACCATCGCCGCCGACCTCAAGGCGGACATCAAGAACCTCAATCACATTCTCACGGGGAATGGAACACCGGAGAATGGGTTTGTATATCGCACAGTCCGCATCGAAGATCGTGCCGACAAACTTGAACACGATCTAAAGAATGTGAAGTTTGTAGCACAAGACGTACCGGCGATTCGTGCCAAACTTGACGAACACACCGAGGCCCGCAAGTGGTGGTTTCGTTCCATCATCGGCGCGGCGATTGTTTCGGTGACAGCGAGCGTAGTAGCGGCTTTCAGGGGGACACCATAATGGCAACATGGCACGTCAGCTACGAGTTTGGCAGTGCGGGGAATACCGGTGCGTCCTACGCACAGGCAAAGGCGACAATCAATCAGGCGGTTGCACTCGCATCGGCTGGTGACACGATTGAGATTTGGGACACGTTCAGGCCGACAATCGCAGGCGGTGCAGCGGCGTTTAATGCGTTGACGTTCCCGACTTTGACTAGCACGCTGGCACTCACTTTCCACTTCAACGACTTCGTGATTCGCGGGGAAACAGACGCTTCGTTGTTGACCGGATGGGCGACGATTGACGCGAACTCGTTTTCTAAGACGACCACAACCGGACTTTACATTGACGCAATTGTTCATGATTATGACACGACAGCGACGTGGAGGGTTGGCACAAATGGAACTCTGATACCGAATTGCGATTTGGTTTGGGTTGCAAACGCTGCAACAGTTTTAACTACGGCCTATTCTTGGTACTACGACTCCGCAACTGGCTTGATCACGGTCAACACGCAAGGGGCACTTCCAAGACTTGGCCTCGTTCGCGGCAACAATCGCGCGACTCCGTACACGGCTGGAAATGGAACCGCAGAGTACAGCGGGCTGTCTGTGGATGGATCAAATATAACAGCAACTGGCACGCTCACAACTCACAATATCAACAAGTATTCCAACACTGCGGGCTACGGCGTGTTCATTGGCGAATCGACCGACGTTGTTTGGCAGTGCCGCTCTGTCCATCACGGCAGCGGTTATCACGGTTGGGGTGCTGCGGGTCCAAATAGCAAGACGCGAATATCTGCAACAAATCTTCTTATCACAACGTGTCAGCGATCTAGTACGCACATTGTGCTTTATGCAAGCGGCAACGATCAGAAAGTAACAGCGTGCGACATTGGCGGGTTTGAGATTCATCAACTCGGACACCTCAAGCCGGACAATTCGTTGGTGCAAGCGATTACCGGGCAGGTCGCTCTATTCGGTCACACTGGCGGGCCGGGCAGTTACACAAATAACACCATCGCGGGACTGCGCTATCACGATGGAATCATCTACGGATATGGTCAGGCGAGTAGCACTGCGTTTAACGTAGCAAACGCCGATCCATTTGCAGGTGATACGTTCGAGGAGTCGGAAAGGTCTGTGGTGTTCGAGCGTGTGACACTTGTGAACGCATCGGGCATCCAGATCAGCGGAACAATGCTCATCAAGGATTGTTTGCTCGACTTCGCATCGGCGGGAACGTCAGGAGCATCGGCAACTGGCGCGGTGATTATGAACTCATCGCCCATTGGCGACGTGAGCCGCAACCGCCCACTGTTCGCGGGGTGTGTGATTCGCGCTAACTTGGATCGTGCTGCAACGGCCAACTTCTTTAATCACGTCAAGGGGTCAAACTCAGACTTTACTGCGGGCGACGGCCTTGCGTTTAAGAATTGCACAATCATCGACCAGTCAACTCAGGCTAATACGGTGAACTGGTTTATCTCGCGGCTCACGGGTGCGACTCACAATTCTGTCTACGCTCGCGGGTGTGCGTTCATTGTGCAGACAAAGACGGCGGCATCAAGCGTGTTCAGCGCGAATGATTCGAGCCTTGCCGATGCAGACCTTGACTTCAAGACCAATGCCTACATTGGTATTAGTACGACCGCGATGAGCGATGTGGCAGCCCGTAACACTCAAGCGGAATGGACGGCGACGATTGATAGTGGAACCGGGGTACTTGCACCGTTGTTTGACACAAGTTATGCGAATACTCAAGTGACACCGGGGACGGGAGAGATTCTCAAGACTTCGACGTTGAACGCGGGGAAGAAGCCGAGTTCGTTCGTTGCGAAGGGCATCAACATGGCAATTTTCAGCGGGGCGTATGGCGCGTGGCAGATTAACACCGCACCAAACACAAGGAATCGTCAGCAATTCCGGGAGCGGGGTGCGAGGTGAGTATTCCATTCAAAGAAATAGCGACGGCAACAAAGCCCGATGAGAAACCAAAGGCGGTCTGTGCCCATTGTGAAAGCACATATGACCCAACGAAATCAAGTTGCCCAAACTGCGGGAGCGGACGGCGAAAATGAGCGAACACAAGAACATAATCGAATCGCTGCGGCCATTGGCTCTACCAATCTCGGACCTATCTCCTGATCCCGCCAACGCGCGACTTCACGGCGATAAGGTTTTGCATATATACTGCGGTTTTGATATAATGGGAGCATGTCAAAAACTACCACTACCCGCGTTATTTTCTGTCCAGATTGTGGAAAACTCAGGTCGATTCGCGCAGATTCGACCGCCGTTCGATGCAGGCCATGCGCGTCTGTTCGATCGGCAAAGCCCGGTGAACCAAGACCATGCCGAATCAAGGGAACTCTGGTTTCGTGCGGCATATGTGGCACGATGTTCTGGAGAACGCCTAGCGCGGAAAGCCGATTCTGCTCAACCGCCTGCGGAAATGCATCAAAGAAAAAGGGAAATCGTAAAGAAAAGATGCGGGCGAGGTTTCTCGCTAACAACGCATTACGTGACGGGAAGATCAAACGAAATCCATGCGAAGTCTGCGGAAAGCCCGGCAAAGAAATGCACCATGAAGACTATGCCAAACCGTTGGCCGTGTCGTGGTATTGCAAATTGTGTCATACCGAACTTCATGTGCAAAGAGAGGATCTAAAAGGCAAATGCTTACCATCATCCGAAAGAAAATTGCAGACCTGCACGCAGACCCGGCGAATGCCAATCGGCATCCTGAGAAAAATCTCCGGCTCATCGCTGACAGTCTCCACGCCTTCGGGCAAGTAGAGCCATTGATAGTACAGAAAGGTACTGGGAAAGTGATAGGCGGCAATGGTCGTTTGGAGGTTCTACGCAACAGCGGGGCACAGGAAGTTGATGTTGTTGAACTCGACATTGACGGCACGCAGGCGACGGCTCTTGCAATCGCGTTAAACCGCACGGCCAAGACTTCCGAGTTTGATGATGAAACGCTGGCCAGTTTGTTGCAGTCGCTGCCCACCGAGTCGCAGGTCGCGGCGGGGTTTGACGACAACGACCTGAAAGAACTGCTGTCCAGCCTCACACCAGAAGTTGTTGAGGACGTTGTTCCTGAGCCGCCCACTACCCCCGTGTCGCGTTCTGGCGACCTTTGGCTATGTGGGGTGCATCGGGTGCTTTGTGGGGACTCGACGAAAGCGGAGGATGTGAACAATGTAATGAATGGAAAGAAGGCAGACCTATGTTTAACTGATCCGCCTTATGGCTGCGGAGAGGCGTATCAGTCGCATAATGACACTCAAGAGAATCTTGGAAGTTTGGCAGAGAGATTTTTTCCTCTCGCAAGATCGGTTTCTAAAGTTGTCGCAATGACTCCGGGCATACAAAACGTGCGACACTACCCGCATTCTGACTGGATGCTTTGCTGGTTTTACGGAGTTGGAACTGGTAGAACGCCGTGGGGGTTCACATGCTGGCAACCTGTATTAGTTTGGGGGAAAGACCCAAAGTTGGCAGAAGGCGAGGGTTGTCATCCAGACGGTGTTAACAAGTTAATGTCTTCTGAAGATATGGAGATTAACCGTAATCTTAAACATGCGTGTCCGAAACCTGTTTCTGTATGGTCGTGGTTTTTAGATAGGCTTACCACAGAGATAGGAGAGATTGTGTTCGAGCCTTTTTGCGGTTCTGGAACAACTATTGTTTGTTGCGAGCAACTAAAACGAATTTGTTTTGCTATAGAAATTGATCCGATTTATGTTGACGTAACCATCAATCGCTGGCAGACACTCACGGGCAAGCACGCAACGCTTGAAGCAACGGGAAAGACGTTTAACGAAACAAAGGAAGACCGCGTTGTCTGACACCACCATAGTCGGCGCGCTCGACATGAACTCCGACAAAGATCGGGGCATGGTCCGCCGCGCGTTTGGCGATGGCAGCGAACGTAGCAAGCGGCCACGGTGGGGCGGGATTACTGACGAGAAAAAGGGTCAGTACATTCAGGCTCTTGATTACGCACTCAAGTTGGCGATTGAGAAACAAGATCAGCGGGCGATCAATGGGTGTGTGAAAACCTTGTCAATGCTGGAAGGGCAGAATCAGGCGGATGAGCATTTGGAAATGAAGTATGATCGGTTGGATGAGGGAAAGGCAACGGAGAACATCGTCGAACGTACCATCAAAGTGGAGTTTGATCGAAAGGGCTAATGGCAGGAATCACAGTACAACTTCCGACACTCTACCCGAAGCAATACGATTGCTTCTACGGTCCCGAACGCTTTGCCGCAACCGAGGCGACGACCAAGAGCGGCAAGAGCGTGGGCGGCATCCATTGGCTTATCACGCAAACGCTCGAAGACCCTCAGAAGATGGCGAGCCTTTGGGTATCGCCAGCGTACTCACACGCTCAGGCGATGTTCGAGCGGTTGTGTCGATGGCTTACGGCGGCGGACCCGCGCGGCACGATCTGGAAGTCGAACAAGTCTGATCTTTGGGTAGACTTGAACGGGGCGCGGTTGTGGTTCAAGGGCGGCGAGAATTATGATGCGATCTACGGCGTGGACTACGGACGCGCGATCATCGACGAAGCGAGCCGTTGCCGGCCTGAAGTTTGGGATGCGGTGTTCTCGACACTCACGGCAACCGAGGGAAAGTGTCGAATCATCGGCAACGTCAAGGGCCGCAAGAATTGGGCGTGGAAGAAAGCACGCGCGGCTCAGAACGGCGCGAAGGATTGGACGTACCACAAATTAACGGCGTTGGATGCGGTCGATGGCGGCGTGATGAAACAATCGGTGTTTGAAGCGGCGAAAGAGAATCTGTCTCACGATGCGTTCATGGAATTGTTCATGGCTGAGGCCACAGAGGACGGTTCCAACCCGTTCCGGCTCGACTGTATCGCCAAGTGCATCAAGCCTATTTCATCGCTTGAACCCGTCTGTTTCGGTGTTGATCTTGCACGCAAGCATGACTTCACGGTGGCGATCGGTCTGGATCAGAACGGCGATATATGCAAGGTTACGAGATTCACCGGAACCGATTGGGCAACGGCGATGGCGCGTATTCAGGAAACGATTGGCAGCACGCTCGCACTGGCCGAT
>SXGU01385729.1_pt1 | contig 10105 bp, 10 predicted proteins | sample 3174531 | NCBI WGS metagenome assembly SXGU01 (sample SAMN11356863, study PRJNA531348) | freshwater metagenome | isolation source: freshwater sample F1-140 | place: China: Fuxian Lake, Yuxi | collected 2017-12-25 | reverse complement strand
TTAAGCAGTACAAAGCCCTCTCCAGAGGGAGAGGGTTGGGTGACGACTGCAGGGATGCAGGAGGTAGAGCAACGCAAGGAGCAGTTGCCGAGGGGAAATTCAAATAAGGAAAAAAGCCTTATTCGATTCCCTCATCCTAGCCTAATCATGCCTGACTCTCCTGTCCGGCACCCTACGGGCAAGTGCAAATCCGCTCTCGGCGGATGTGTCGCGGAGGGAGAAGGGACTGTACATCCTTAACTTAATGGCAGTGACGCTCCGGCGTGGGAATGCCGAAGTATCGCTCCAGCGGTACGGGACGCCGGAGCGCAATGCTGTTGTCTTAAGCGCACGGGCTCCTTCTCCCTCAGGGAGAAGGCTGGGATGAGGGGATTTAAATAGGCTTTTTTCCTTATTTGAATTTCCCCTCGGCAACTGCTCCTTGCGTTGCTCTACCTCCTGCATCCCTGCAGTCGTCACCCAACCCTCTCCCTCTGGAGAGGGCTTTGTACTGCTTAAGTCAACAGTATTGACGCCGGAGCGTCCCTCATTGCATTCCAACGCCGGAGCGCTCGTCGTTATACACAAGTATTTGCGAGATACCGTCGGTCCGGCAGGGATGCCGGAATCCAGGCACAGGGAGGTGAAACTTCGTGTTACTCAAGTGTCTTTAGAGTCGCCAAGTTACCGTCCATGGCACTGGATACTGGCATCCCTGCCAGTATGACGATTCTTGGACATAGTTGTATATAAAGATGAGCGCCGGAGCGTGGGAACGATAGCGAGTCCATGCGTCGCTATATTAATTCCAGACGCTATACAGGTTGATAAAGTTCGGCCGACCAAGGATTTGACGGCATGACGGTGGACATCGGAATGCCTAAATGTAAAAATGGCACACCAAATTACAGCGCACCAATTACAGTTGGGCAACAAAGCAGCAGCAAATTGCCCATCGTTTTATTTTTCTCATTTATTTCATTATGCGTTACACCGCTTATAACCTGTCCATAGACAGCGAGATCGATTTGCCCGAATTATTCCCCATGCACACAAGCAATGCCGAGCCGGCGGATGTAAAAATCCATTTCGGATCGATAGCACCCGAAGGCTTGGCGGACGGCCAACAATTAGGGCCGTTCCTTTGGGTAACACCGGTAAGTCTTTGGCTGCAAGTGCCTCAAGTCGCCCGCTTCCTGGTCAGCAACGGCAACGCTATTCGCATCGATCCCGAACCCGGCATGGACCAGGACAGTATCCGGGTGTTTTTATTGGGTTCAGTCTTCGGCGCCTTACTGCTCCAGCGCGGCCATCTGGTTTTGCATGGCAATGCCATTCGGATCGGCGACCAGTGCATGGTCTGCGTCGGCCGTTCCGGCGCGGGCAAATCGACGCTGGCAGCAGGTTTTTTGCAACGCGGATATGAGATACTCGCCGACGATGTGGTGCCGGTCGATAGCGATTGCCGTGCCGTGCCGGGCTTCCCGCGCATCAAGTTGTGGCAGGATGTGGCTGACCATTTAAATATCGATACCGCCAGCCTGCGCCGGATCCGGCCGAATCTCGAAAAATTCAATTATCCTATTGCTCTGGCCGCCGATACGCCGCCCTTGCCGATCCGCTGGGTTTACATCTTGGGCAGCAATAATGTTTTCCAGGAGTTTCGAATCGAGCCCATCCAGGGGCTGCACCGCTTCCAGCCTTTGCGCAACAATACTTACCGGGTACGGTTTCTCGACGGCATGGAGTTGAAGCCCGAACACATGAAACTGTGCGGGCAATTGGCGGGAAAAATTCATCTGGCCCGCGTTACGCGGTTCAACAAGGGCTTCATGCTGGAGCGATTAATCGACTTCTTGCTGGCGGACATCGCCGAAAATCCTTGATCATGAATGGTATTTATTGGCTGGCGTCCTATCCAAAATCCGGCAATACCTGGTTTCGCGTCTTCTTGCAAAACCTGTTGGAGGATAGCGATAAGCCGTTGGACATCAATGAGTTGACTACCGGTTTTATCGCCAGTGATCGAGGCTGGCTCGACAACGTATTGGGTTTCGACAGCGCCGATCTCGACGCGGACGAGCTGGAGCGGTTGCGGCCCGAGGTTTACCGCTGGTCGTCGCTCAACGGCGAGACGACCTACAATAAGATTCACGATGCCTATACTTACACCGCCGACGGCGAACCGCTGGTCAGTCGCGAAGCCACCCGCGGCGCGCTGTACATTTTGCGCAATCCTTTGGATGTCGCGCCTTCCTATGCTAACCACAATTGCCTTAGTCTCGATAAGGCGATTGCCAGCATGGGGAATCATCGACTGGTCTTAGGCGAATCGTGTAATAAACAGTTGTTATATCAAGTCCGCAATAAGTTGCTGAGTTGGTCCGAGCATGTCCTGAGTTGGGTCGACGCACCGGCTTTGAACTGTCATGTGCTTCGCTACGAGGATATGCAAGCCGATCCTGTGGCGGCTTTTAGCGGGGCGGCGCGGTTTCTGGGTTTGCCGGACGATCCGGTTCGTATCGAGAAAGCCATCCGTTTTAGCGATTTCCAGGAGCTTGCCGGGCAGGAAACGGAAAAAGGTTTCTGTGAACAGTCACCTCGCGCCGAGCGTTTTTTCCGTCACGGCAAGAGCGGGATTTGGCGCGACAGGCTCAGCCCCGAACAAATCGCCCGCATTATCGCCGACCATGGCGAGGTCATGCGCCGCTTCGGCTATCTGGATGCCGACGGCCTGCCGCTGTGATGGCTGGCGGTAAACTTAAACGCTGGTTTCGTGCTATCTGGCGGGAGCTCGCCCAACGCCGCTTGCCTCACGGCTTGGTTAGCCCCGCCTACCTTTGGCCTACCGCCGACGAACGGGTGCATTTACACCGTGCCTTGTGGTGGAAACAGGGAGACCGGTGGCCCCGGCCACTTTGGCTGGTGGCCGAATTTTGGCTATGGCTGCGCTGGGTCTGTTGGCATGCCGTTCCGGCTTGCCGGCGCAGCCTAGGCCGGATGGCGTCCGTCGTGGAGCGGGAGGAGGGTATTTCGCGACGGATTCAAAGGCTGCGCATCTTGAAGTTGGCGTTGTTCTGGTGCATCCCGCCCTGGGAAAGTTATCGTTACCGCCTCTACCGGGCGCCTAATGCGGCTTTGGATTATATCTACGATGCGGAAACCTTTGCTTATCATGTTTGGCGTAGCGAGCCGCTGGGTTTGCAGGCGGATTCGCTCCGGCGGCTGCAAGATAAATTGCGCTTGGCGGCCGAATTGGCCGCAGCCGGTATCCCGGTGGTGGCGACGTTCGCCGTGGTTCAGGAATATCTCGAAGCGCCGTGGTTCGAGACGCAGGTCACAAAGCACGGGCACGTGTTCTGTAAGACCAACAGCGGCAACCGGGGGCTGGGTGCTTTTTCTGCCTGGAGCACGCCGGACGGCATCGCCGGACAAACTTTCGGCGGCGCTTCGTTGCCGGATACGGAGGCGGTCAAGGTAGCATGGCGCAGTTTGCTATGGCGCAGTTTGCTGGCGCAGGATAGCGCGCTGATCCAGCCCTATCTGGAGAATCATCCCGATTTAGCGCCGTTGGCTTACAACCGGGAAACCATCACGGTGCGCTTTATCAGCCAGTGGAGGACCGATCCGGGCGAAGCTGCCGCAGTTTGTTATTGCCTGAGCGCCGAGCTGGAAGTGCCTGCGGGCCGAACCGCCAACGGCGACACTTTCTACGCCATCCTGCCCCTTCATCCCGAAACCGGCGCCTTTCTGCCGCCCGAGTCTCGGTTGATCGCCGAGCAAGCGGTTCGCGATGCCGTTCTCGGTGTGCAGTCCGCCGTTCAAGCGCTACGCTGTTTGCCGGATTGGTCCCGCTTGGCCGAATTGTCCTGTCGGGCGCATGACGGCTTCCCCGATATTCGTGCGATTGCCTGGGATTGGGTGCCGACATCATCGGGACCGGTATTGCTGGAAGGCAATTTCGGTTGGGGAACGGCCGCCGTGCAAGTGAGGCTGGGCGGCTTGATTTCCTCGCTGAGGAACATTAGGATGCGGTAATCTATTGTTGCCGGTTTTCGATTTTGACAATAGAAAACCGGTATGAGGCCGTCCTGCGATATACTTGTATTGTCCATCTGCCGGATCGTTTGATTCGGACTTTTAATTGAAAATTAAGGAGAAAAACAATGACTCACCCTTTATCTGAGGATACGCTCGCCTTGCCATCCTCGCCGACGGACTCTCGGGCTGCCTCTAACCGCTTGCCTTATCACCCTCCTTTTCTTACTGCGTTGGCTGTAAATTCACAGACAACAGGAAACGGAAAACCAGTCTCGCAAACCGAGACTTCTCCTGCTACTAATACCGGCCCTAGCTAATTTGAGCATCGTGAACTAGCGCATCGCCCCGACATCGGAGGCGGAAGCTAACATATTCTAGCGATTATGATCCTCCTGAAATAACTAGGGGTTCGACGAGCTGTTCATGCCGTAGGAAATTGAAAAGTTGTTCAGCAAAACGTCATTGTCCCCCTCGGTATTCAGATATTTATCTCGTTCGCGAATTTCGCCGTTCGCTGATACAAGCGATCAGGGTTGGAGCCGGCCGGAACGGGGGGCGCCGATCAGCAATGATTGGCCGCCCAATTGCCCGGTTCAAGGTAGGCATATAATCCAGTAAGTCCCGCTATGTCATAGCGCACTAAATAGATCGTTTGGATTAATGATGCCATGAATATCTAGCTTGGGATATTGTCGTCATGCAGCCATCGGTTTAGCCAGCGGATATGATTGATGTTGCGGTAGAGCGGGACGAGGAGGTATTCCGGTATCGTTAGTTCCATTTGGGTGATTTGTTGGCGGAATTTATCCCGGTCGATAAGCTCCGCTAAACCGGGATGAAGGTTGCCGTCCAATTGCAGAGCCGGATCGTTCGTCCGGGCAATGGCAATGAGCATGTTCTTGAGTTGATAGCTCTCGCCCATGCCTTTATCAGGTTTCCAGGTCACCCGCTTCGGCACGATGCCGTCGACGGCGCGCCGGTGCAAGTAGCGACCGATGCCCTTGGGGCCTACTTTTTCGATGCCGGGCGTAGACAGGTATTGCTGCACCAGACGCGCGTCCCAAAGCGGCCAACGATAATCCACGCCATAGGCGGCGGACATCAAGGTGCAGTCTTCCAGACGGGCGGTGAGTTGCATACGGCGCAAGTGGTGTTGGAGAATGAAATCGTTGATGCGCCGGTAGGGGGCGTCATAGCGGGCGGTTTCCATATAGCGCTCGTAGAGGTTCAGGCGCTGCACCACTTCGGGACGCAGTAATTGGTGCGGCCAGCGTTGCTGCCAAGCTTTCAGGAATGTGGGGTTATAAACGGCGTTGGCGCGGCCAAGGGCGGCAGTTTTCAGCAGGCGCAAGCTGCGTTTGAACGGATCGCCCGGCAAGATATTCCATAATGCGGCGTAATGTCCGCCGTCGAGCAATTCCTTGCGTAAGTGATGGCCGCTGTGGGTGACGACCTCGTCGCCGCCGAATCCGGAAAACAGGGCGCGGATGCCGCGCTGTTTGCATTCCCGATAAAACGGGATATGTGCCGTGCCGTTGGGGTGTTCTTGCGGATAACCCAGCGTGTTTAGTCCGAGCGAGACGGCTTCGTCATCGGCCATCCATGCAGTGATAATATAATTGTGGACGATGCGTTTGGCTTGGCTGGTTTCCAGAATATAGGCGGGCTCCTGTTCGCAATAAGCAAAGCCGAAGCTGTGCAAGCGGTCGCCCGGTTCGCCAAGAAAATGGGCCAGATAAGCGGTAATGGTGGCCGAATCGATGCCGCCGCTGTTTTCGGTGCCCATCGGGGCGTCCGGGTCCATGCGGCAGCGGATCGCTTCCTCCAGAACTTCCCGGTAAGCTTCGACCCAGCCTGGATCGCGTTTGGTGGCTGTCGGCGCATCGTCGCGCCACTCATGGTAGCGTTGGATGCGAACATGACCGTCGGCGTTGCAAGTCAGCCAGTGTCCCGGCGCCAGTTTATAGATTTCCTTGTAGGCGGTTTCCGTCTGGCTAAACGACAGGTTCAGCATATAGGCGGCGGCCCAGTCCATGTCGGGAGTAACCGGCAGCGGGCAGCGGCGGCGCAATTCGGGAATGCTGAAGCCGTGGCTGAGCCGGCCGTTATCGACACGATAATATAAGGGCTTAACGCCGAGAGCGTCGCGGGCAAGGTAGGTCAGACGCTGCGTTTCATCTTGAATGGCTAGGGCATAGTCTCCGATCAAATGCTCCGCCATACTTGTGTCCCAGCGCCGCCATGCGGCTTGCAGGATGCTTTGGAGATTATGGCCGGCGAGGCCGAGCTGGGTTTGCAAATCGCCGAGGTTATGGATGTGACCGGAGAAATCCAATATAAGATTGACGGGTGAGAGGGGTATATTCATCAAGAGGCGGTTGATGGGGTGAGGTATTAAAACGGAACCGGGATATGTTACTATAAAAATCCCTATTAATTTCCGAGTATGATGACAATGTCCGATTTCGATCCTGCAAACCGCTATATCCGCAACCCCGATCTGGTCTCCGCCGACATGGATGGCGACACCGTGGCAATGAGTATCGAGCGGGGAGAATATTTCGGTATTGGCGGCGTTGGCTCGCGGATTTGGGCGCTGCTGGAGCAGCCCGTTGTTCTCGAAGACACTGTCCGGACGATTTGCGCGGAGTTCGAAGTGGATGAGGCAACTTGCCGGGCCGATCTGATCGTTTTCTTCAATGATTTGCTGGCGCATGAATTGATTGCTGCCGTGGCGGATTAACCTAGAAAAGAGCAGTTGCGCTATCCAAATGGGTGAATATGTGGAAAGCCGTTCATACTTTGACAAGGCTCTCCTGAGTTTATCGAAGCCTGTTATGAGTTTGCCGAATGGGGCTCAGCACGAACGGCTTTCCACTCGCTCCAACTGCTTTTTTGAGTAGTACAAAAAACAATCAGTAGCTATATTTATTGTAAGGAAGTGCAAATCATGCAAATTCAATTTACAACTGTTTTTCGTAAAGTTCCCGAAGGCTACATTGCTTTTGTTGAGGAATTGCCGGGGGCTAATACTCAGGGCGCAACACTCGATGAAGCCCGAACCAATCTTGAAGAAGCAATTGCTCTCGTTTTGGAGGCGAATCGTGTGCTTGCTGAAGAGGATTTGCAAGGGGAAGAGGTTATTCGGGAGCAGATTTTGCTTGTCGCATGAAGCGTCTGGATTTACTGCGTCATCTTGAAGCGCATGGCTGTCAATTTGCTCGGGAAGGCGCTAATCACACCGTATACATCAATCCCGTGGCGCGCAAGGTTACAGCAATTCCCCGTCATCGTGAAATCAACGAGTTGCTTGCGATCAAGATATGCAAAGATCTCGAAATTCCACGTCCCAAAACTTAAATGATTGATGTTACGCAGTCGATGCCGCGTACCGTGCGCTCTTGCCGTAGCGTGCGGTGAGGCACGAGCCGCACTGAACAAATTCGGTTTTTTAAATCTCATCAACCCTCTCCAGCAGGAGAGGAGGCAAAGGTGCCGAATTTTGATGTGCGATGAGTATATACCTCTCATTACGGACGCAGACGCCGATACCAGCAGTTAATAGCAAAGCGGGCGTGTTCGATGGCTTGCGACGGGCAACTGACCGGCAGCACTTCATGCGGCGCCCAAGCCGGAAATAACACCAGTTGGTCGCGCTCCGGCTCGATATCGATAAAGCTCCCGCCTTGTTCCTGCGGTACCAACGCATGCATCCGCAATTGCCCGCCGCTAAAATGTTTGGGCATGGAATGAAAATAATAAACGCCGGTTAATACGCGTTGGGTTTTTATATCCGGATCGTCGGCTTGAGTTATGGTGTCGATATGGCGCTTAAAAAATGCGCCGTCGCCATGGGCCACCAGTTCGATTTCGCAGGAAGCCGGCTCGAATGGCGACAGGCGCAATTCCGAAACCGCTTGCGGCATAGCCGCCCGGAAGAGGGGGGCCAGCTCGGCGCGCAGTGCGCCGAAATCGCGCAGTATACTTGAAACGCGAACACAGGGATCGATTCGGGCGATTGCTCCGTAGCCGAGGCCGCTGGCAACGAATGCGGATTGATGTTCGATGGCGTATGCCAGTAAGCGTTCCACCCAGTCGTTGCCAAGAAAGTTCGGCACGACGTGGTAAGGAAATGGACGTGTTGAGGCGGCAAAGGAAGTGGGGATGTTCAAACGATTGCTCCTGGAAGGCTGCTGCGAATTAGTGGGAGTTTTCCCTAAAAGAAAGGATAGTAACGGCTACGTAATTTTTCTTCATCAATAGTCAGGGGATCATAGCCAAGTTGTGTGGCGAGCTTCATTATTTCCGGATATTTTTGAATGTCCAGCGGGTTCCACCAACTATCACAAAGATAGTGAAAATTATCCTTTGTCTTTTTCAATGCTTCTTCTCTATTTTTCGGCATGGTTAATCCAAGAAAACTAATTAAATCCCGTAGCGCATTGCCATGAAACAGGTCTTCAAAACGGGCTTGCAACCAAGGCGTATCGGTTTCTTGCTCAAGTTTCAGGCCAAGATTATTGACTTCCGCCCAGAAAAAAAGAGATTTTTCAAAGGGATTCATGGTGTGCCATTTTTCTCGGTATTGAGGAAAAGAGGTTCCTTGGTCGAAGGGGGAGGCTAATATTTTTTCTTGAAAAGAATATCCCGGAATCAGCGGCGGACAAAAAGCCCTGTGGGAAACCCACGAACAGGCAACTGGAATAGGGTGTCTGACAAGCTGCACAATTTTAATCCTGCCTTCAAAACGCCTTAAAAGGTAGGGAATGGCTCCCCATGCCGGCCAGCCGCATTCGATATAGGACGTGGTCTTTAGAGTTTCTTCTATTCTCGAGCAGTGGGAAATAATCTCCGCGGCATTGCCGACTGCTTCCAAGTCCCGGCTACCGAGCATTATTCGGGGATAATAACGATCATGCAGGGGTTCGTGTTCAATAACAGTGTTTTCTTTGCAAATGTGGTTTAAATACTCGGCAAGCCATTGGGTGCCGCATCTTCCGGTCGATAGAAAAAAGGTTGCCGTGTTCATGTTTGTTCGAGCTTATATTAAAGAGCGCATTCAGTTTTTTATTTCTAGCGAAAGCCTGTCATTGAGCCCCGTTTTGCAATAGCTCGCATCACAAATGTCGGGCAACGAAAAAATGTTGCCCAGCCTCTTTTGCGACAAATTCCGCCGTTCCAATGATATAGCCATTCCGATCCATCGCATACAACCCTTTGCGTATCGCATAAATATGAGAATAAGCTTTATAGCATGAGTTGTTCAATCTCAGCCTTGGACAAACCTGTCGATTGCGAGATGATGTCGATAGCAGTGCCTGCTTTCAGCAAATTGAGCGCTATGGCTCTCGCGGCTTTATCCATACCTTGCGCCATGCCTTTCTCTATACCCCGCTCCATGCCTTTCTCCATTCCACGCTCCATGCCTTGCTCCATACCTTTCTCTATTGCCGAAGCAATCTTGCTTTCCACGTCGGCTAAAGCTTGCATGCGCACTTCATAAATTAAACGCTCGTCCTCGTCAAACATGCGGTCTACCGCTTCGATCGCTTTCACAATCGCCCGGTCTTCGACGAGTTCTTTGGGGACATGATTTTTATCCAACTTATCCGCCTTGGTTAAAAAAGTGGCCCATCTATCCAACGCGCTACTGATTTGTTGATACGATTTGGTGAATTTTTTCAACTCGATGTAATGGAGCTCGAAAATGTCGTGCAATTTATCGTCTTTGCCGGTTGCGACATTGATGATCTTATAGAGATTATGCAGTTCCGAATTGTCGGGTATGAAGTTGAAGTCCAGGATATTGATGCTGATGGTCTTTTTGAGTTCCTTGAACATCATGCCTTCGCTGAGCTGTTCGGTGACAAGTTTGGCCCAGTAGTAAATGGCGCGTTTATCGAAGTGATAGTCTTCGCTGATCTGCATTTCGACATTGAACCACCGCCCGTTTTCGCCTTTGGCTTTAATGTCGAGTATCGACATCTTGCCAGCTTGATAAGCGGCGAGATTGTAGGGGTTTCTTAATTCGATTTCGACGACTTGCTCTTCTTTGGAAACAATGGCGTTGATCAGCGAGATGAGA
>SXGU01228578.1_pt1 | contig 10105 bp, 2 predicted proteins | sample 3174531 | NCBI WGS metagenome assembly SXGU01 (sample SAMN11356863, study PRJNA531348) | freshwater metagenome | isolation source: freshwater sample F1-140 | place: China: Fuxian Lake, Yuxi | collected 2017-12-25 | reverse complement strand
TCCGTCGGGGTGAACGTCACGCTTTGGCTAGCCGTCCCAACACTTGGAGCTGTCGAGGGCGTGGTGAAGGCAAACCTTCCCGGCACACTGCCACTTCCCCCGCTTAATGTTGAGGAACCCAAAGTCTGCCCGTAACTGATCGGTGCCGCTGTCGGAGCCGCAATAATTGTCGGCGTGGCCTTGGTTACTGAAAATATTCGTGTGCCGGAAAAAGTTTGAATGGCCGAAGTGTCAGTCCCGTACTCCACCAAGAAGCCAAGTCTGGAGCCACTAGGTAGGTCGTTCCACTTTCCCGTGCCCCCATAAAACTGTGCGTAGTCCTCATCCCCAGCTTGGTTTGGCTCGCCAGAGTTCCAATTTGCATACCTGCCTGATGGTGCGGACCCAGTAGAAAGCCCATTCCAAAAGGTGATTCCAGCCTCAGGACCGTCCATCCACTTCCACACCCCTTCTGTCCCCTCATCTGACCCTCCGATCCAAACATCCGTGCCGATTTTTGTCTTAACGAAGCTATTTTCATCTGCCGAGGTAAGATTAGCCAAGTAACCTGACAGGCCATTGAATGTTTTGCTCAACGCGAGCGTCCTAGCCCCCGCCCAAGAATGGGATCCCGGCACGTACTCATAATAGTGCCCGCCAAATGAAATAGCTGATCCAAGCGTCACCTTAAATCCGCGTGCCACGGTAGATGCGCTTGTGGTCGAGAAGGTCACCGACCGCAGCGCTGACTGATACACGGATGCGCTACCCGACCCGCTTAAAGTCAAAATACCTTTTGTCCCGTCGTAAATTCCCGTAATCCCTCCGATACTTGGCGTTAGGCTCAGCGTATCTCCGGACGCAAAGCCCGTCTCAATCTGAATTGTAGCCCCAGAAAAAGTTTCATCACCAGAAACTGTCAAACTGTCATCTAAGGGAACCGCCCCCTGAAGTAACGTATAAGAACCAGACGCAGTGGACAGGGTAATCGTTGCCGGAATACTTTTCACCACCACCGTCCTAGTCACCGTCACGGCCAGATTCCCCGCCGCATCGGTTGCGTTATAATTCAACGTGTAATTTCCCACGGTCGCTGTATTCACCGTCCCGCTCCCCATGATCGTCTTCGTTGCGTCCACATTGTCCGTCACCGTTGCACCGGGATCAGAAAAGGTCGCTCCCTTATAGATCTCAAGCGGATTTGCCCCGATCAGAGTGATGACAGGGACCGAAGCATCCAAGACATGGATCGTGCCTGTTGCAGTCTCGGCCGAGAAAGCTCCACTTGCATCGAAATCAATGAGGTCGACGTAGGTGGTGCTGATCCCATCTAAAAGATAATTTCCCGATGTGCTTACCGGATTCCCTCCATTCAATGCCAAGACCTGAAGAGGATCCAGCCGTGTCCACAACGCCATGGTGGAGGGAACATAACTGTTCGAAGCCCCCCCACTGCCACCCATCACCAATCCCTGTCCCTGCGCAGCCCCAGTCCCATGATCGAGATAAACTGCCTTGAAAGTCTGGCTATCAGGCACCTGGTTATAGTCCAACTGGGCATTGGAACCGTCGTTCATCACCAACCCGTAGACACTTCCATATCCCGCACCGAAAGTTTTGTTTCGAAGGTACATCTGCGACGGCATTCCCGGCGACCCGACCAATGTCCGCACATTCACTAGCGATTGATCTGGATTGGAGCTGCCAACCGCAAAGGAGCTGTTGAGCGGATTGGCGCCATTGTTATAAATGAGCGGACTGGTCGCAGAGCCGTCAAAACTCATTCCAGCCGCGTTGGGCAACGCGAACGCAATCCCGTGCGTGTAGGAACCAATTCCCCCGCTCGGGAACGATCCGCCCGACGCAGTCCAGGTCATCGCCAACTCCATGCTATTTTTCAGAATATCCAGAGAGCCGGGCATAACGGCAGAGCCGGTGCGTGCCGAGGAAGAAAAACTCCCCGAAGGTGACGTCAAGAATCCGCCCAAACTCGCATTCGCTCCATAGGCTACCAAGACCCAGGCCCCTCCACCCGCCACCGTCAGATCCGCCAAGGCACCATCCTCCCCACTGGTCTGATCCCAGGCCTGATACCGGATCTCCGCATTGCCACTGAAGTTTGCATTCGGAACAAATCGAACCCGATGAAGTTCATCGCTTTTGAGTAATCGGGCGGACGCGATATTCACGCCAGAGAGAGAATTCCAGACACTCCCTCCATTCAACGTGTACTCCCAAGAGCCATGTCTCGTATCAACCCCTGTGATCGCGATACCCTTGAGGGCACCAGAATCTTCGTCCGAGGAACCCTCCGTTAAAACCGTTACTGCCGTTCCTGAATTGCTGGCGGATGCCACGCCCTGAGAAATCGAATCTAGGTTGGCTCCCCCAGCCACAGTCACCGTAAAAGCACTCACCTCTGTATGGTCGTAATCAAAGTTATTCTTGGAATCGACAATCAGGTAGAGCATCTCCCCAGTCTGCATTTCCAGCAAGGCATCGGAGGCAAGGGCAACAGAGCCGCCGGCTTGCAGTGAACCCGATCGGATCGAAAGATACCGGGAGGATCCCGCCAATCCCCGTTGAAGTTTATAATCGATGCCGTTTGCTGAGCCATATGGTAGACGAAGGTTCACATTGAAGTTTGCCGCTACGGTCTGGCCAGAGGTGTTTTTCCATCCGATGGCCACAGCCCGATTTGCCTCCTCCAGATTCGAGGGGTGTATCACGAGGGTATTGGCAGAGGTAGGCCCCGTGGCGGAGTTGACCCGCTGAACAAAAGGATAATTGCCTAAGTAACCAGAGTTCCCGTCCCACTGGGATTGATTTTGAATGATCTCGTTTCCGGTGGTTTTCCAATTTCCCAACAAGGCCAGTGAAGACACATTTCCTCCCAGATACTGCCAACGACTGCTTGCCGATTGTAGGGCGGGTCCTGCAATAAATTCTGCCAAGGCGTCGTAGGTCGTCGACTGCCCCGTAATCACCGGTGCACGGTTCACTTGGCCGAAGGGCGTTAACGTAAGTCCAGCAATCATTACGCCCTGCCACGCCGCACTCGCCGTCGCAGGATAATAACCCACTGCCCCGGTAGCGATGCCAGCGAAGGCATTTCCTCCAAGTGTTGGCGGCGTATTCCCCAGAAAATAAACCGACGCAAGCTTGGAGCAGTTCAAGAATGCGTTGTATTGAATCTCATCCACACCGCCGGGAATGGTGATGCTGGTCAGGTTGCTGCAAGCCCAGAATGTGCCGGATATAATTTTCTTCAATCCACTAGGGAGCGTGATGCTGGCCAGGCTGGTGCACCATGCAAATGCGTTTGGCCCGATACTAATCACGCCGTCCGGGATGGTGATGCTTTGAAGACTGCTACAACCGTCGAAAACGTAACCCCCGATATTGGTTAGGCTGTTAGGAAGGGTGATGGCCGTCATACTGCTGCAACCAGCAAACGCTGCGTCCAAAATCGTTGTCACCCCATTTGGAATAACGACTGAAGTCACACTCGACTTACTTTGAAACGCGTTTTGCCCAATCGTGGTCACCGCAACCCCTCCGATGGTGGCGGGAATCTCGACCACACCTCCCGTCCCTGTGTATCCCGTAATGGTCAGGCCAGTCCCATTGTTCGTGTAGGTAAAAGGAGATAGAGACGGAGTGGTGAAGCTGTATTCATTGGCCCCATAGCCCGTGCCGACAGAGTTCGCGGCAAAAGCTCGGTAGTAGTAGCTCGTTCCCGGCGTAAGGCCTGTGATTGTATTGCTGAACGACCCGAGACCAAAGCTCGTTCCTGGAACCGAATATTTTACCCCGTTCGTGGCCGTTGAATTCGTGTTCAGATAAAATCCCGCGTTCGTCACCGTCGTCCCGCCTAAATTCGTGATTCCTCCCATCAGCTTTACGCTGGTCTGGGTTAATCCACTGATCGAATTTGTCGGCCCCGTTTCCACTCCGGGGACCGAGTAAGAAGGGTCGGTTACCACCATCTGGTTGGTGATTGTACCAATGGCATACGTAACAAGATCAGTTGGCACAAATGTTCCGACCACCTCATTCGTGCCGTTGGAGAGGCTGGTTCCCGCTGCCGGGAGATAAGACCAACTGCCGGACACCGGCCCACCCGTGGGAGCTGTGGCCGTGGCGGTCAGCTCAATGGTGGAAAGAACCGCAGGAGCGACGAGATTGATTGGGCTGGGCGTCCACGTCAGAATCGGTTCTGTCAAGACGGACTGGGACGTGATCGTACCGGAACCGCTGCCGTTCAGGGTTCCCTTGTAAAAGGAGTTGGCGTCTGTGCTGCTAAGGGAAGTCCCTTCCAAGGGGGCATAAAAAACCAAGGATGCGTTCGCTGTGCTGTTGGCATCGATTTTATTCAGAGGCATGCTCATTCCTTCAAGAATCTGCACTGGGGTTCGAACGGCTCGATAGATGCGAACATCGTCGAAAGCCGCTCGGATCCGGTTGGCGTTGGAATCGTTGTTCAAGGCGGCTTGAGTCGCCCCAGGACCGCCGGAATTCACGATGTTCCATGTGTTTGTTCCAAAAGCCAAAGTTTTGGCAGCGATTTCCACGCCGTTAATATAGAGACGCAAGGCCGCGTTGGCGGCATCCCTCACTGCTGTCACGTGAACCCAGTTCCCTGGAAGCACAGTATCCGCGGGCGTAGAGACAAAATGCTCCTCCCCCGCCTCTGACCTTTGGCCGAAAACAAGGCTTCCATCGGGCAACAGATCAATGTCCACATTGGCGGCGCTGGCGTTGTTGTTAATGGGCTGCCTGAAAACCTGCAAATTTTCAGATCCTGACACTCCTCCCAACCGGTCCGGCCGCATCCAGAAACTAATCGTGTAACTGTTGTTGTTGGCGCTACTGCCGACCGCTGCTTGGAAACTATCCGCGTTCCCCGTGGCGTTTAGGGTGGCGTATTTTCCAAAAGCCGAAAGATCTGGAGCGGATACGGCTGGTGACCAAGCCGTCTTCAACGGCCCACCTAGAGAAGGAAGCACGGACCGCACACGATAGTAACGGATTTGGTTTGAAATTCCGGTAATCCCAAGGGAGGTGGTGGTTCCCAAAGAGACAGTCCGATCCCCGCCGATTAATCCAGACGTAAAACTTGGCTCCGTCGAAACTTGCACCTCGTAGCCGCTCGCCCCCGTGACTATTCCCCAAGTGGCCACAAAGCCATTGGGTCCGGACTGCTTGGCTACAAGTGATCCAGGTATTTGCGCATTGGACAAAACAAGCGTCCCCGCAAAAAAAATAGAGCAGCAAGCGCCCTTTGCCCAGGCACCAAATATTTTGGGCACAGCTTTGGGCTTAAAAGCCTTAACACCCACGCCCATCGAAATACCTCCTCCGAACGATTCCGGGCTGCAGAAGGTTAAAAAGCCACTGTGGCTGCTAGGAGTGTCTAGCTGCCAAGGCAACGGCGCGTTCTTTTTTTCTAGCCTTCGCATAAAAGATTGTGTTTGAACATCAGCGTTCTTTTTCTACCTCTACATCTTCAGAACGTTCACTTTACCAGCCTCAGGCCGGCCGAAGTTTTGGTTCATGTCCACAATATTGTTTCCGTAGTGCTGGTTCAGAGTCGCCTGGTCCTGAACGGTGAAGGAGTTGTTGCCGATCCTGAAACTGTTCACCCCGCTGAAGTTCAGCATCCCGTTGTCGCTCGTCGTGCCCGATCCATAAGTGCGGTTCACCAAACCCTCCCGCGTATAAAAGTTGATCATCCCGTTCTGCGCCAAGACCGTCAGGCTGGAGTTATGCAGCAGCACCGTGTTCGCGCGAGCGGTGATCGCACTCATCGCTGCAATCGTAGTGTTCTGGAACTCCAACCGCTTCGCCGCCAAAGAAACCGTCTGTGCATCCACCAGAAGATTCTTCCGAGAGTCGGTAATCGTCTTGTCGAGCACCCCGGCCAGCTGGCGGTTTACCGGCAATCCGTTTTGCACCACCATCGTGCCTGCGAGTTCTCCGCTCGCGTCGAGTGCCGCCATCTGGATCTTCGAATCGGCATTGATGAAGGCTCCCACCAGCTCCTTAATTTTAAAGTCGCGAACGGAAGAACCGCTCACCAAAACCCTAGGGGCTGAGGATTCCAGTCCTTTTGCCAATTCAATCTGACCAAATCCACGGATCACCACATCCCTCATCTCCAACCCCGTTGCCGAACGAATCACCGCGATTCCTCCCGAAATGGCTTCTCCCGCATTCGAAACGCTCCCGCGCGATTCGATCGGTACCTGTTTCTGCTCCTGCAAGGCTTCTTGGGCGACGCTGGGATCCCTCCCAGCCGATGTCTCGAGTGTGGCCAGCGCAGCCAACTCCTCGGTCGTGGCACCCATCTGGATCATTCCTAAGGATTCAAACGAGGTTTCTCGGACGGGGGAAAGATCCAGGAACGAGGCGGCCTGAACGAGGAGATTCCCCGACGTCAAAACCTCAAGAGCCGCCCCGTTCGCATTCACCGTAACTCCCTGAATCGATATTCCGCCAGTGCCAGCGACAAAACCGACCACGTTCTTTCCCATAGGCAATGTAAGAGTTGCCCCTCCCTGAACGCTGCCTCCAAGAACTGCCCAATCTCGCCACCCTCCATCCCAGAATTCCATGAAAGATTCGTCCATGGCCAGCGTTGCGCCAGAAAACCCTGCACTCTGTTTTCCCAACAATACCTGACTCGCGTAAAAGAAAACATCTCCTCGACTAGAATTGGAGGGCAAGTTGCTCATGCTGCTATCCATCCTGATTGCCTGCGCCGCAAAGAAATCGAAGTCTTGGATTTCATCAACCGTGGCCAACTCCACTTTCTGCGTGTTGGCGAGTTGAATGTATTCGGATGCGGTTCCCGTGGGGTCATACGCCCCTGGAGCATTGATGAAATACTTTTCGAGGGCCCCCGTGCTTCCGGGGATTGCTCCAACAAAGTAAAAATATTTATCAAACGCCGTCAGCAGGGGGATGTCTTTCAAGGTCGTTAGGGCACGCAACGGGTTGGCCGCCTGAACCACGGGATCGCTGAGGGGTCGCGAGTCCAGCTTGATGGTCTGCGTGATGGTTCCGATGGTTCCCGGCAAAGTCAGGGAGACCACTGCTGTTTGTCCTTTGGCATAGATCCTTGGATCGGGAATCGAGGAACCCAAGATGCTGAAGCTGGTCGCCCCAGCCGCAATTGGGAAAGAACCACCTACGGTGACGTTTCCAATGGTTACGGTGAAAACGGCACTCGCCGCACTTTTTAACGGCGAAGTCAGAGAAATCGTGAAAGGATTATTCGGATCGCCGATCACGATGGTTCCCGCGGGAGCGCGTCCAACTAGGGTGGGATCCGGGGCCCTAGTCGCCCCATTAATAATTTGCCCAACGATCGAGGCCGCGCCTGGAACTGAAACAACAGGGGCAGGAGCGGGCGCCTTAGGAGCAGGAGCGGGCGCCGTAGCGGGTGCAGGCGCGGGGCCACCCGCAGCCGTGCTGATGTCCAGATTATCGGGGGCAGGTCCGCCGGCCATTTTGGCATCCGCTTTGGGCTCAGGCTTCAATCCTCCATCTTCCTTTTTGCCGGCCACTTCTTCCTTTTTCGCAACCACATCTTCTTTTTTGGCCGGTGCATCAGCTTTCGGTTCCTCTTTTTTGGGAGGCGCCTCGGCCGCCACTTTGGGTGCACCCACAAGAACATCCCCGTCCGCTTTCACCGCCACAATTTCAACCCCCAACGACTCCATTTTCCCCTCGGACATCTTAGCCTGCTGGACCTCCACGGTAGCCTGAATTTTTTGCGCAGACGGCAGGGGCTTGTCGAAGGCTTGAATCAACGGGGTCGAGGCAACGACCTTTTGTACATCCACATCAAAAACCTGAATCGTCGGCGCCGCAGGGGGTTTTCCTCCACCCGCACTGCCTTCACCAGGTCCCTTTTCCGCCGCAGGTGCCGGTGCAGCCGCCTTGGGCTTTCCCCCATCGCCCGGTCCTACGTTATCTCCTCCGGATTCTTTTGATCCCCCAGATTCCTTTGTTTCAGCTCCGGGCTTATCACCGCCCGCTTTCTTTTCGCCGGGTCCACCACTGCTGTCCTCTTTTTTGCCGCCCCCCTCACCGCCACCCACGGACGCGGCTTGCCCTGCTCGCACCATCGTTGTTTTGCCCCCAGCGGTGACCTTCATCCCTCCCGCACCCTCCAAAAGCACAAACATCTTGTTCCCGTTCCCATCCACGCTGCACATAAAAGTGGTCCCAGTCACTGCCGCCGTCACTCCTCCGCATTCCACTGTCGCTCCGCCAGCTCCGGGTGGGGTATTGATCAAAACAGTTCCTTTCTCGAGTTTGACCAACCGCTCTTTGGATTGGAACGAAAAGGAGGTGTTGGCCCCGACGCGAGTGATGGAGGTGTCGGCAAAGGTAAGTTCGGCCATCGAGGCGGCAGCCGTGCTCACTTTCGATTTTTCATAAATTTTCTCGCTGGCGTGGGCCGGAGTCGCCCCTTTCCCTTCCCCCGTATCGTGCTCCACGATATTTTTTAGAGCCGTGATTTCTGCTTCCTTCAATTCCACAGCCCAAAGCGGAGCTGTTCCAAACAGCCCACAAACTAATAAGAGATGCAGATTTTTTTTATCCAAATACATACGACTTAATCTTTGACCGACCAATGGCCCATAGGGTTCAAAATAATATAGGAAGATTGGCTGTCGAACGGCATGCCTTCAATATGTACATAACTTGTTGAAAGTCAAGCTTTTTAGCATATTTTTGCTCCCGCAAACTCCTTTACGCCAATAACTTGCACTTGAATACATCATATAGTAAATAACTGCCATTATTACACTATATGTTGTATTTAGATCAGCAGCATTGAGCACCCTTACTTATCGGATTGAAAACACCCCCAATACGCCTGCTTTTTGGCGCCCAATACTTCGATGACCTGCACCCTAGGGACAATCAAAAATCCAAAATCAAGAATTGAAAATCCTCTTTTTACGCCATCTTCGCCACCTGCCACCAAAAAGTTGCCGCCACGGCCGATAAGATGGAAAGCTCAGGCACCCACCAGGCACACCCTAACGAGACGCCCGTGCAACCAGCCCCTGCCAAAGCCGCCAAAACCCCCAACACGCTACGCATGGCTTGCGACTGGTCTCCAGACCAGCTCCAGTTCCAACCGCCGGCGCAAAGACGCCAACGCGTCCAGCCCCCGGCTGAAGTTTCCCCCCGTGTTTTCCCCGCAATGGGCGCAACACGACCCGGTGGCTTCCCAGTCCGCCCGATTCGTGTCCTCCCCGCAAGATCTGCACTGAACTAATGTTTCCATATTTTGATTCCTCCTTTTTTCTTGCACCAGCTTGCCTCACGGGGTAGGACATAAAGCGTCCTATGAAGAAAAAAGTTTTGCCATCTTCCGGGGGGCATAGCCGTCCTCCCTTGGAACGGATGCACCGCCTGCACGACCTTCTTTCCAGCGAACAGCCGGTCAACTGCCAGCAGCTAGGAAAAGATTTTGAGGTTTCCTATAAAACGATCCAGAGAGACCTCGACTTCATGCGAGACCGCCTTGGCCTGCCTATCGAGTATGACGCCACCCGCTACACGTTTCGCTACACGGGAAAAGTGGAGGCCTTTCCCTTGCTTCAGGTCAGCGAAGGGGAGATTCTCGCCCTTTTTGTCGCTCAGAAGGTTTTGGCTCAGTACCGGGGCACCCCGTTTGAGAAAACCCTGGGTAGCGCGTTTCAAAAACTCACAGGCGCCCTCAAGGAGACGGTCAGCTTTGACTTGGGCGAATGGGGGTCCGACTACTCCTTTCGAGTCACCGGCGCATCGGCTGCCGACCTGGAAGTTTTTCGCCTCTTGGCACGAGCAATCGTCCAACGCCAAGAAATCTCATTTTCCTATCAACCTCTGAGAGCTTCTGCTCCTGAGACACGCAGTGTCCACCCCTACCACCTCGCAAATATCGACAACGCGTGGTACCTGCTCGCTCACGATCCACAGCGCGCGCAAATACGCACGTTTGCTCTCCCGCGAATCCAGAAGCCCACACTGACAAAAAAGATCTTCGATCGGCCCCGCGGTTTTTCAGCCGAGAAGGAGCTCAAAGGCGGATTCGGGGTCTTTGCGGGCACAGGGAAGC
>SXGU01330109.1_pt1 | contig 10106 bp, 10 predicted proteins | sample 3174531 | NCBI WGS metagenome assembly SXGU01 (sample SAMN11356863, study PRJNA531348) | freshwater metagenome | isolation source: freshwater sample F1-140 | place: China: Fuxian Lake, Yuxi | collected 2017-12-25 | reverse complement strand
GTTCACCCCCGAAGGCGGCCAGGTTAAAGTCTCGATCGCAAAGCTGAAAGACGGGGCCAAGGTGAGCATCAGCGACACCGGCATCGGAATCCCGCATAGCGACATCGAGAAGCTGGGGCGCCCCTTCGAGCAGGTGGAAAATCAATTCACCAAGAGCAAGGGCGGCTCGGGCCTCGGCCTTGCCATCTCGAAATCCCTGGTGGACCTGCACCACGGTTCGCTTTCCATCGCCAGCACCGTAGGGGCCGGCACAACGGTCACCGTCGAGCTGCGTTCCAATCCAACGGCCGAGAACTCCAAAGCGGCGTAGAGCCCTCATCCGGCCTGTCGGCCACCTTCTCCCATGCAAAAGCACGGGAGAAGGCGCTAAATGACTATTGCCTTCTCCCGTTCGAAGAAAAGGAAACTCCTGTTGTCGTGTGTAGCACGATGTTGCAACGCGTTGCATAACTCTTTGAATTCGCTTGATCTGTGCATTCCAACGTGGCTCAGTGATGGCCACTGTTTCATTTCAAACGCTACCTATTCGGATTGCAGGTAGCAAAGTGGAGACCGCAGATGCCCAAGCTTCACCTGACCAAATCCGCCATTGACGACCTTACGCCGGGTTCCTCAGAAACGGTCTACTGGGATGATAGCGTGCCCGGCTTTGGCTTGAAGGTGACACCCCAGGGCCGCAAAGTTTTCATCGTGCTGTACCGGACCAGGGACGGGTTTAGCCGCCTTCGCAAATATACCATTGGAACCTATGGCCAGACGACCCTGGCGATTGCCCGCATCGCTGCCCAGAAGGTATTGGCAGACAAAAATGAGGGGAAGGATCCCGCTGCGGTAAAACGAGACCTTCGCAAGAGAGTGGTCACCGACACTGTTGAGGACATGGTCAAGGAGTATCGTTCACGCCACGTTGATGCCCTGCGAGCTGGCTATGAAATCAACCGTATCATTGACACGGAGATACTCTGTCGATGGGGAACCAAATCCATCCACGAGATTGACCGGCGTGATGTACTTTCTGCCTTGGACGAGATTGTAGCCCGCGGATCACCTTCAGCCGCCAATTATGCATTCAGCGTCATGAGGGCCATGTTCAATTGGTCCATCGGGAGAGGCATTCTGGAAAAGTCTCCCTGCACCGGGTTGTCCAAACCAGCCCCGGTCAATTCGCGCAGCAGAGTACTTTCCGATGATGAGCTTCGGGAGATCATTTTCGCGGCGCGGAGGACCAGCAGGCCATATGGAGCAATCGTCGAGCTCCTGGCGCTTCTTGGTCAGCGCCGAAGTGAAGTTTCAGAGATGACTTGGCAGGAAGTGGATCTTGATAAGAAAGTTTGGACTATTCCTGCCGAGCGAGCAAAGAATTCCAGGTCTCATTTTGTCCACTTGGCACCCCGTGCCCTCGAAATTATAGTGGCTCAGCCAAGAACAAGCGGTCTTGTATTCCCAACGAGGTCCGGGCAGCCATTCATGGAATTTTCCAACATGAAATCAAAACTCGATATTGAAAGTGGAATAAAAGACTGGGTACTTCATGATCTGCGCCGCACGGTGGTCAGTGGCATGGCATCCCTTGGCATTGCGCCTCATGTTGCGGACAAAGTGTTGAACCACCAATCTGGAGCAATATCAGGCGTCGCGGCTGTCTACCAGCGGCACGAATTTTTGACCGAACGCCAAGCTGCTTTGACACTTTGGGACCAACATATTGCCTGTCTATTCCGGCCAAACTCGTCCATATTTGGCCGATAGTGTGAACACGCTCCATCCCTCCGGAAAATGATTTAATCAATTGAATCTGTCTGACTATCGTTCACTTAACAGTAGTCTTCGGTGGGCGAATGCGAGACGGGCGGTGGGGTCATTGCTCCGAGCGTTTTCCTATTCCAATGCTAAGTCATACAATGCCGTATGCATATAGCTTGAGTTGCAAGATAAATACAGTTGAACCATTTGATTGGACGATGGCCTGGCAAGAGCCCCAACGTTGCAGGTGGCAATCCGCTCATATGCTGTGCGGGATTGCCTATCGCGCTGTCGGCGAAGGGGAGGATCAGCTTCACTTGACCCCTGTGGCCATTTTTCTGCCTTCGAATTCTGCCACGTTGACGCCTCCTCATGGAGCCTGCCATGCCGACCCGTTACAAGCCGAAGACAGACCACGAGCCGCTCGACTATCGTGATGGCCTCAACAGGATCGATGCGTTCTGCGATGATCTGCGTCCCGGATTGCAAGGACTGTTCGCGGACCGTTGCAAGATCGAGTTGGATTTTGATGATTACGCTTTGCTCATCCACCAGCTGAAGGCGAAGCTGACCCGGTTTGCCCTAGACTGCAATGCCTTGCCGCTTCGCACGCCAAGGCAGTTGATGGCCACAGTCACGCACATCGCCAGGCAACCTGAAGACTTCCTCAAAAACATGCACGGCTTTGATCCTGAAGTCGTCGCATTAGTGGGTGATGCCAGTGCGCAGCAGTCGGCGGAAGACGGCAAACTTCTGGAACTGTTCGAGTGGGGCGTCGGCGTGGGTCCTGCGCCAGAGGCCATTGCAGCGGCGGCACGGCTAGCGCTGCTGCGACTGCAATCTGCCGCTGTCGAGCGGCAAGCGGGCGGCAGGGCGGTCCTGCAGCTCCGAAGGCGTCTTGCGGCCGACCTTGCCGGCATCTTGATACGCTTCGGCGGCAAGGTCGCCCGCATCACCCATGATGGCGAGAGCGGCCTGTTTCACAGCTTTCTCGAGCTGGTCCTGCCCGCTGTGTCAGTGCATGCCCGTTCGGCCGGTTTCGCCCTGTCCGTCAGGGGCATGGTGGTGGAAGCCATGGCGGACCAGCGGTCGAAAGAGGCCCGCGCAGGCCGCTGAACGAACCGCGCCCGGTTAACTGCATACCGGCCACTCCGCCACAGGGGCAGATTGGGTTGCACATGGTGCAACTCAAGGAGACCTCCGGCAATGACTGACAAAATTACGAAAACCCCGGTCGCGCCGTCGGCGCCCAATCGCCTCTCGCGCCCGTATTCCGTTTACGGCCACGTTGCTCCGCAACCGGGTGAATCGGCGATGAAAGCCGCCACCAGTTCCCCGAAGGCAGCTGCCCGCCGTTTGCACCGCAAGCGGGCCGCCGACTACCTCGGCGTGTCGCTGAGCTGGCTCGACAAGTCGCGTCTGACGGGCATGGGCCCTGTGTTCATCACCATCGGTGGCCGCGTCCTCTACGACACCGCCGATCTTGAAGACTTCATGCAGAAGAACCGCCACACATCAACATCAGGATAAAGATGGTTGATACGTTTTACTCCATTTTACTATGTATTACGATAAGTATTTGACGGATTAGGAAGTCGTATCTGAGTATTGGTAGCCAATATTACTGTATAGTATTCCTAATTTCTTGAGTTATAATATGGGGTGACACGCCTGAGAACTGCATCCAAGCAATCTTGATCCTAAGGAATAAGAAACATGGACGATCTCCTGCATTTGTTCCCCTCTCAAGGGCCAGCGCCATTACCAGGTGAACCTTCCCTGGCCGATGCCATCGCAGCGATCAGGGCCGACACATCAATTCCAGCGGTCAAGCGCCGCCACTGGCTGACGTCCATGACGGTGTTGGCAAAGGCTATTGGGCGACCGCTTCAGTCGATTCCCTGCCGGATGACAGCACTGCGGCACCACATTGGCCGCCTCAATGCCGCGGCCCTTGGCTGGGAGCCCAAGACCTTCAGCAACCACAAATCAAATATGAAGGCAGCCATCAATCATTTCATGAACGTCCAGAATTTACCCAAGAGAGGGGCGCCGCTGTCGGCTACATGGACGACGATATTTGAGGCCATCCTCGACGTGAAGCCACGCAGGTTGCTCGGTGGCTTTGCCCGCTATTGCAGTGTGCGCGATATTCACCCCGCGGACGTTACCGAAGATCTGGTGATTCAATACTTTGGGTTCCGTGAACTGACGGGTTTCCTTCGTGCTGGTGTGGCGCGTCCCCGCGAATTGATGAAGGCGTGGAATAGCTGTGTAGAGCAGGTCTCTGGCTGGCCACAGCGGCTGCTGTTCCTCCCGGGCTTGCCCAGGGCAACGCGCGGGGCTCAATGGGAGGAATTCCCGGAAACCCTGCATGTGGATATCGAAACCTACCTCGCAGGCCTCGCCAAGCCACATAGATCAGCCAACGGGCGCCGGCGGAGGAGCAACAAGGCATCCACCATCACGACGCGGCGAAGGGAACTTGCAGCCTTCGCCCGTACTGCGGTTGCGGCTGGCGTTCCAATTCAATCCCTGACGTCCCTGGCTGCGTTGCTGCACCCCGACGTGGTAATTCGCGCCTTGGAGTCCTATCTTGAGCTAAATGGCCCGCAACCCAAGGGCTATACGATTGACCTTGCGGCGAAATTGCTTTCCATCGCGAGAACAATTGGTGCCCCACCGGAGACAGTGTCCCACCTCGACGATATTCGGGCCCGGCTGGAGCAAGACCGCGGAGACGTCCTTACTCAGAAGAATCTTGCCATAATCCGGGCGGTCATGATGTCAGACATTTGGGCCAGGGTCTGCTCCTTGCCACGCCGCCTGATGGACGATGCACAGCGTATGCTGAACTGGGCTCCCAAAAAAGCCCTGTCGCTCGCCACCATTGCTTTGCAAATCCAGATTCTAACCCGGGCTCCCCTCAGGGTTGGCAATCTTCTGTCCATTCGCCTAGATCACAATCTCAAACGCAATCATGGGACCGAACCTAGTTATCAGCTCTATTTCCCCAACTACGACGTCAAAAATCGCATTGAGCTGGATTTTCAACTTTCCAGGTCAACCGCAGAATTGATCGATGAGTTCATCCACACTTTTCGCCCGAGAATCGGGGCTACGTCGATGGGTGATTGGCTCTTTCCCGGAAAGGCCGGCAAGCATCGTTCTCCGTCCCATGCAAGCGTCTACATTGCAGCCCTGGTCGAGAAAGAGGTCGGGCTTCGCGTGACAGCTCATCAGTTTCGCCATGCTGCAGCGGCCGTAATCCTGAAGGAGCGGATGGGTGACTATGAGTTTGTGCGCCGCATGCTTGGCCACCGCAATATCACCACTACAATCAGATTCTACACGGCTCTCGAATCCTTCCCGGCCTCCAAGGCTTTCGGTGAGATTATCGAAACCCAGATGGCCAAACATCAAAGCAAACAAGATCCTGTTCGTACTCGCCGCAAACTTCCCAAGGGTGGCTCCAACTGATGATTCAAGGAGACAGTACTGAAATGGGAAAGCCTCCGCACGGAACGGTGCGCAGTCTGAAGCCTGAGGAATGGCCCCTTCCAGATCAGGAGGCCTGGAAATGGGCATGCCGACCTAATGGCAGGCTCACCCGCGGAGGCAACGCCGCGCACCTGAGTCCCGCTACCCGTGCCGATCTTGAATGCCGCTACGGCCTGTTCCTTAATTACGTCATGCGTACGTCAGGTCTAGTTATGGGGGGCAATCCAGGGAGTTCAGTCACGTCTGACCTGGTAAGCGGGTATGTTGCAGAGCTTGAAAAGCGCGTTGCCTCGGTGACAGTTCATGGCTCAATTGCAAAATTAAGACGCATGACACAGCTCCTTGATCCTGCAGCAGACCTCAAATGGCTAAGCGACATAGAAAACGACCTCGCTCTTGACATGACACCGGCCTCAAAGTTTAACCGCGTCGTGGAAAGCGAAATCATCGTCCTCGCGGGCCTCGCTCTCATGGAAGAAGCGATGGATGCTATAACGAGGACCCCCCTTCAGCGGGCACGAGCCTACCGAAATGGGCTTATGATTAGTCTGCTTGCCCTGTCTCCGATACGTCTCAAGAATTTTTCCAGCCTGACTCTCGACCGAGATTTTATCCAGATAGGTGCTGATTGGTGTATTGCCCTAAGTGCAAGGGAAACTAAGGAAAGGCGACCAGATGAGCGGCCGATTCCGCCATTTTTCACCCGGTACATAGATGCATACTTGAAAATCTATAGGCCCACATTTGGATATGCGGGCAAAGAGCTCTGGGTTGGCATTTATGGTATGCCTCTGAGCTACCTTGGCGTCGAGCGCATTGTAACCGAGACGACCCGGCAAACCCTTGGCATCCCCATCTCTCCCCACTTGTTTCGCGCCTGCGGGGCGTCAACAGCCTACATGCATGGAGGAACCAGGCCAAACCTCGCTTCGGCACTTCTGAACCATCGTGACCCAAAGATCACTCAGGAGCATTACAATCGATCACGGAGTGCTTTTTATGGACGCGCGTTTGAGAAACTATTGGACACTACACCGTGATGCCAGGCGCAATTTTTGCAGTTATTTCGGCCGTATCCAAGGAGCGGAACAAACATGCTCTGCCCCCAAAATTTCAAATGTCCACCTGTTCTGCGATCTCAAGTGTGGCGTCGATGCTCGGATACGCTCTTGAACTATGTCGAGTCCAAGAACGGCTGCAGCTGATACTGCATGCGTACCTGAAATCGGGTCATTCTGCGGCTATCATATTTGAGGCTGGGACGCGGCTTGTAAGGGCGGAACAATCCGATGCATGTCTGAAGTGCTCGATCCGCGCGAATTTAGCCGATTTCGGCACCCCGCAAGTATTATCTGGAACGGCAGTATCTGACGCGGATCTTTGAGCGTTTGCCACCTCAGGGTTGCGATCTCTGTCATTGACCGATCCTGGTACGGGCGCGTTCTCGTGAACGCATCGAAGAACTGGCAAGTGATAGCGATTGGCGGAGGGCAGACCCAATAGAAAACTTGGGAGAATGAAAGTGTCAGTCGACATTACGATAGTTGGCTTATTGTCGAAGCGACGTATAGGCACCAAGCAGCTCAACGGCACTACATCTAGAGCAAGTCTCAGTTTGATTGAATCGGAATTGGGATTCGCAAATCACCTCTGATCTGATTCAACAAGTCTGCTGGAATGGAGGCTGGCAGGCATGGTTCAAGCTCTTTCCCTTGATATTCGCAAACGCATGGCGAAGGCGGTTGATGCCGGTTCGTCGCGCAACTCGGTTGCCAAGCGGTTTGATGTTGCACCGAGCACGGTGATCAAGTTGATGACCCACATCAAGGCGACAGGCAGCCCTGCGCCGAGGAAGATCGGTGGTTATCGCAAGCACAAGCTTGCCGCCCATGACGTAATGGTGCGGGAACTTCTGCAGACCACGCCGGGTGCCACCCTGGACGAGTTGGTTGCAGAGCTCGCAAGGCGCGGGATCACAACCAGCAGGTCCGGGCTTGACCGCTATTTCAGCCGTATCGGCTGGAGTTTTAAAAAAAACCCTGCACGCAGCCGAACAGGACAGGCCCGACGTCAAGGCGGCTCGTGAGGTCTGGCGCGAGCAGCAACCAGCCCTCGATATCAAGAGCCTCGTCTTCATCGACGAGTCAGGCTTCACCACCAGCATGGTACGTCGCTCGGGCCGGTGTCCCATTGGACAAAGGCTCCTGGCTAAAGCCCCGCACGGCCACTGGCGCACCACGACCTTCATCGCTGCCTTGCGCAGTGACGGCCTCAACGCGCCCATGACGCTCGATGGCCCGATGGATGGCGAGACCTTTCGGGCTTGGACCGAACAATTTCTGGCGCCCGTTCTCAAGCCAGACGACATCGTCGTGATGGACAACCTGCCAAGCCACAAAGTGGCCGGTATTCGTAAAGCCATCGAGGCGCAGGGCGCTTGGCTCCTCTATCTCCCGCCTTACAGCCCGGACCTCAATCCCATCGAGATGGCGTTCGCCAAGTTCAAGGCCGCACTACGCAAGGCAGCCGCCAGAACTGTCGGAAAACTCTGCGCAGAGATCGCTGACACACTCACGACATTCTCACCGCAAGAATGCGCCGCCTACCTCAAGCATTGTGGTTATGCCAACTAAACGGGATTTGCTCTAATTGGTGCTGCGCGGGGAAATGGACTTCCTGAACCGCCGCATCTCTATTTTCGTCTTTTTGTAGGGATGTCACCCTTAAGCGCTGATCTTATGCAACTCCAGATCGTATGCATTACGAGCTTCAGAGTAGCGCCGTCTTGCGCAAGACATCGGAAGTACAGGCCAGCCCTATTCGGTAGTGCTGATAAGCCCACGGCAGCATCTTTATAATCAAACGAGAGCTGCCTGCCTAAGTTTAGGATTTCTTGGATGACCGTTTTGTCACATATGACGAGGACCGTGCCTTGTGCACCAAAGTTACCAGTGACGCCGATTACTCGGCGCTGTAGTGAAGACGTATCCAAACGTAATCGGTCGGTCACGAGAAGGCGCCCCACCGCATCCTCGACCACTATTTCACTTCCGTAGAATTTCGGAACCGCCCCAAGTGCCTGTGGATCGTGCATTAGAAAAGAGTCTGACACCATTACCGTCGCACATTCGGCCGCTCTAACACGGATGAATGACGAAAACTGAGATTGTGGGAAAAGAATCTGCGGATCAGGCAAGAATTCAACATAGCTGCCTGCATGAGCCAATATTTTTATTTCCTGCCGCGCCTGCCCGGCAGGCATACTATGAACAATCGTCGCAGCTTGAGTTGTCACATGGCATTGGGCTCCGGCCTGGGCGGTCAGCTCTATTTCGTGGTGATCGTACTCATAAACCCCGCCTGAACAGGATTGAGTATATACGGTTGCAAGGTTTGGATGTGCCGGATCGTGATACTGAACTTTACATACATGGAAGGGATAGGAGGCATATTGTCGGTCAAGGAAAGTCCGGCCCTCTCCATCACAGGAGAACTCAAGGGTCATCTGGCCATGAACGAGACGCCGACCGGCGGCATTCTGCTGAACTACTTTGGCGCCTGCTACTACCACGTTGTCAATGTGTGAACAGAACATCGTGAACGAGCCGGTCTACCAACTGCTCAATTCCTGCCCCTGTCTTACAATTGGTGAGCATAACTGGACGACCACCTCGTACGCTCTCGGCTTCCTTCACCATCAAGCCAAGATCGGCGCCAACATAGGGCGCTAGGTCAGTCTTGTTAATAACGAGGATATCGGACCGCACAGTGCCCGGGCCCTTCTTGCGCGGAATGTCATCACCGCCAGACGTATCGATGACGAACAACCAATAGTCAACAAGTTCAAGTGAGAAAGTCGAGGCGAGATTGTCGCCGCCAGATTCCACAAGAACTACATCCAATTCAGGAAATGTGTCGACTAGTTTCTCTACGGCCTGAATGTTCATAGTAGGATCTTCACGGATCGCTGTATGCGGGCAGGCGCCCGTCTCAACTGAAAGCACGCGATTGGGATCGATGAGGCCGGACCGTTTGATGCGCTCGGCGTCCTCACGTGTGACCAAATCATTCGCAACGATGGCCACCTCAATATTGCGCGCCATCAAAGCAGGAATGAGCCGCTCGACAAGGGCCGTCTTGCCAGATCCCACCGGGCCGCCAATGCCAATACGAGCGGCGCTAGGGCGCTTCTCCCTGTTCCTCATCTCAGCATGTACCTCTGCGCCAGGGGAAGCTTCTTTGCCGGTTCGCAAGTTGCAAGCGCGCCATCAACGAAAACATCGAAGGTTTGCGGATTTACCGTTATCTTTGGGCACGCATCGTTGTGGAGCATGTGTCGCTTGTTGAGTTTTCGCGTTCCCCTAGTTGGCAACAGCATCTTTAATAGCCCAAGTTTTCCGGCAATGTCAGCATCAATCGCCAAGGGGTTCACAAAGCACGCGCTGAGTGCCTGCTTGGCGCGGCCAAAAGCCCCCCATTGAGGCCGCATTAGAAGCGGCTCGCAGGTCATGAGACTCGCTGCACTGTCGCCCATGGCCCCCCATACGATAAAGCCACCCTTCACCACAATTTCCGGCTTGATGCCGAAGAATCCGGGGCGCCAAAGTACTACATCGGCCATTTTACCCGGCTCGAGCGACCCCACATAATCATCTATGCCAAAGGTTCGCGCCGCATTAATCGTGTACTTGGCAATGTAGCGCTTGATCCGCTCGTTATCGCCGCGCTTCGTCTTCTCCTCCGGAAAGCGGCCGCGCTGGTCTTTCATCTTCGATGCAAGTTGCCAGGTCCGACAGATCACCTCCCCGATGCGCCCCATGCCCTGACTATCTGATCCGAGCATGGAAATCGCGCCTAAATCG
>SXGU01400228.1_pt1 | contig 10107 bp, 9 predicted proteins | sample 3174531 | NCBI WGS metagenome assembly SXGU01 (sample SAMN11356863, study PRJNA531348) | freshwater metagenome | isolation source: freshwater sample F1-140 | place: China: Fuxian Lake, Yuxi | collected 2017-12-25 | reverse complement strand
CTACCGATTCCAGTGATTGCTGCCGTTAACGGCTTCGCCCTCGGCGGCGGCACCGAATTAGCGCTCGCATGCGACCTGATTATCGCTGCCGACAAGGCTAAGTTTGGCCAGCCGGAAATCAATCTCGGTGTGCTGCCCGGCATGGGCGGTTCCCAGCGATTGACCCGTGCGGTGGGCAAGGCCAAGGCAATGGACATGATCCTCACCGGCCGGATGATGAAGGCCGAAGAAGCCGAGGGTTCAGGTCTGGTATCGCGCATTGTGCCCGCGGACGACGTCGTCGAAGAGGCGGTGCAGGCCGCCGAGGTGATCGCGTCGAAGTCCAAGCCGGTGGCGATGATCGCCAAAGAAGCGGTCAATGCCGCTTTCGAGACCGGGCTGGTGCAGGGTGTGCTCTTCGAGCGTCGGTTGTTCCATTCGGTGTTCGCGACCGAAGATCAAAAAGAGGGCATGGCGGCGTTCGTCGACAAACGTACGCCGGAGTTCAAAAACCGCTGATACCCCCTCGCCGAGCGGCCAGATCTGCACGCTAAAATCGCGATTTAGCATGCAGATCTGGCCGCTCGATGCGTGTTGCAGGCAGAGCCCGACGGGGCGGAGTTACTGCTCGCGCCGGTTTTGGCTGGTCACCCATTGGCCGGCGGATACGCCTTCCGGGTACTCGGCCACGGTGAGCGAACCGAGGGGTTGCCGCGTGCTGCAGCTCACGGTGTTCCAATGCAGGGTCGAACCGGCCAGGGTCGTCGCATTTCCACCGGCTGCTCCGACCCGCTGGCTCTGGTAGACCACTTCGCCGGGCGATACGGTGACTCCGCCGAGGTCGAGGTATTGCAGGCAGACATTGTTTCCGATGTCGACGACGACGGCGATGCCTTCCGCCGGGTTCGCGGACGGCCCGGCTTCGAGCACGATTCCGGCGGCCGAGGACATGACCGAGGTCCCGCTGGGCAGCGTCAGATCCATTGCTCCATCGGGGTCAATCTGGGCGACTTGGTATGTTTCGGCGGCCGGGAAAGGCAAATAGAGCGGGGTGGCCGCCATGGCCGGTGCGGCCGAGGCGGCGATGCCGCCGCCGATTGCGGTAGCGGCGATGAGAGTGGCTAGCGTGCTTCGGACGAATTTCATGGTGGTAGCTCTTCTCAATTGATCCAACCAGAGAAACCTGGTACATACCACGGTACAATTGGCGAGGGCTGGCTGCGGTGAACTTTGCCCGTATGGAAGAAGTCTGCCCGGTGAACGTCAGGAACTCGGCACTTAGAAGTCGCCGGAATGCGAGCGGAACCGGCCCAGCACATCGATCAGGGTGCGCACGTCGTCGGTGCCGAAACCGGACTGGCTGAAGATCTCCTCATTGAGCGCCGCCGTCGCGCGTTTCACCACGCTGCGCCCTGCGGGCGTGAGTTCGATCAGCGTGGCCCGGCCATCGGTCGGATGCGGTGAGCGCAGCACGAATCCGGACTCCTCCAACCGGTCGACGGCGTTGGTCACCGAGGTCGGGTGCACCTGGAGCAGTGCGCTGGCCTTGTTCATCGGCAGCTTGCCGAGCTTGGAAAAGCCGAGCAGCGCCAGCAGTTCGTAGCGGGCGAATTTGAGTCCGAACGGCTTCAATACGTTTTCGATCCGCAACAGCAGGATCTGCTGGGTCCGCATGATCGCGGTGATCGCAGCCATCGGTGCCGCGGTCGGTTCCCAGCCCTGCCGTTCCCAATTGCGCTGCGCTTCGGCGATCGGATCCCTGGACAGCGGGTGGTTCATGCCTTGAGCCCCGGGAAGTCGGCGTCCGAATATTCGATGCCGAGGCCGGATGCCGCGGTCCCGGCGCCGCTGTGCCGCAATTCTTCCGCGCGGCGCAGCTCCACCCGGCGGATCTTGCCGGAAATCGTCTTCGGCAACTCGGCGAACTCCAGTCGCCGGATCCGTTTGAACGGGGCCAGATGCTCGCGGCAATAACGCAGGATGTCCTCGGCGGTTTCCGGACTGGCCTGGTAGCCCGGGGCGAGCACGACGAAGGCCTTCGGCACCGAAAGCTTCAGCGGGTCGGGTGAAGGTACGACGGCGGCCTCGGCGACTGCCGGGTGTTCGATCAGGACACTTTCCAATTCGAAGGGACTCAGCCGGTAGTCGCTCGACTTGAAGACGTCGTCGCCCCGTCCCACATAGGTGATCACGCCGTCGGCATCGCGTTCGACCATGTCCCCGGTGTGGTAATAGCCGTCCCGGAACGCGAAATCGGTCTTTTCTGGATCGCCGTAGTAGCCCTTCATCAGTCCGATGGGGCGGCCGTAGACCGAGTCCAAGCGCAAGCACAGCTCGCCGGCTTCGCCTTCCGCGCCGGTCGCCGGGTCGACGAGCACCGCTTCGTAGCCGGGAAGCGGCTTGCCCATGGCGCCGACCTTCACCGGTTGGCCGGGTGTGTTGGCAATTTGCACCGTGGACTCAGTCTGCCCGAAGCCATCGCGGATGGTCTGCCCCCAGGCTCTTTTGACCTGCTCGATGACCTCGGCGTTGAGCGGTTCGCCGGCGGAGACCACCTTCCGCGGCGGGTTCTGCAAGGCGCTCAGGTCGGCTTGGATGAGCAGCCGCCAGACCGTGGGCGGCGCGCAGAAACTGGTCACGCCTTCGGCGTCCATCTGGGCCATCAACGCTTTGGCGTCGAAGCGTTCGTAGTTGTAGATGAAAACACAGGCTTCGGCGATCCACGGCGTGAAGATGTTCGACCAAGCATGTTTGGCCCAGCCGGGGGAGGCCACGTTCAAATGCACATCGCCGGGTTCCAAACCGATCCAATACATCGTGGAAAGGTGCCCCACCGGGTAGGAAGTGTGCGTGTGTTCGACCAGTTTGGCCTTCGAGGTGGTGCCGGAAGTGAAATAGAGCAGCAAGGTCTCCTCGCCCCGGGTCGGCGCATCGGCGGTGAATTCCAGACCGGCCTGCGCTGCATCGGCGTACTGCAACGCTTCGGGATCGTTGGCTGAGGCGCCGACTTCGATCAACCGGTAGTCTCCCGGCACCGAAGCGAACTTGCCGACGTTGGCGCTTCCGGCGAGGGCCCAACGCGCTTCGCCGCGGGAGACCCGATCCTGCAAATCCGCCGCGCCCATCTGGGTGGTGGTCGGGATCAGCACGATGCCGAGTTTCATGCCCGCCAGCATGGTTTCCCAGAGTTCGACCTGATTGCCCAGCATCACGATCATCCGATCGCCTCGGCGAACGCCTTGCGCACGCAGCCAGTTGGCGACTTGGTTGGAGCGCTGCGACAGCTCGGCGTAGCTGCGACGCAGCGCAGAACCGTCCGGTTCCACGATCACCAAGGCGGGATTGTGCGACTTGGCCGGATCGGCCGCGATCGAGTCGAACCAGTCGAGCGCGAAGTTGAACTCCTCGAAGTGCGGCCAGCGGAATTCCGCGCGTGCGGTTTCGTAGTCCTCCCGAAGCGCGACGAGGCGGTTCCGGACGGCACGGAATTCGTCGGTTGCGCTCATGGCTGGCTCCTCGCGGCGTAGTGATCTGTCTCACTGTGCAATATACTAGGACTTCCAAGGGTTTAAAAGCGCCAAAAGCACTTGCATGCCCGGAATGGCGCAGAAAGAGAGCCTACGTGCAGGATCAGAACGGCACCGTGAAGGTCAGGGATTCGGCGATTCCGGAGGCTGATCTGATGGGCATGATCGGGTTGCTCCCGGCTGCTGAGCATGCCCGATACCTGGCCGCCCGGGAGGTACTGCAGCGCCGGATCCGTCCGGCGAGCATCGATTACTGGAACCGGGAAGAATTCCCGCACCAGATGTTGCCTGAGCTGGCCGCCCTCGGCCTGGGCGAATTGCAAGTCGATGGCAGCAGCCAATTGTTCAAAGGCCTGATGTATTTCGAAGTAGCCAGGGCGGATGTCTCGCTCTCCGCGCTGGTCGGCATCCACAATGAGCTGATCGTGGGCATGATCGACCGGCTCGGCTCTCCGGCGCAACGCGAGCGGTGGCTGCCGGGATTGCGCACGTTCCAGTCGCTCGGCGCCTTTGCGCTCACCGAGCCGGAACACGGCTCGGATATCGCCGGCGGGTTGGCGACCAGCGCCGAATTGATCGACGGCGAATGGGTCATCCACGGTGCCAAGCGCTGGATCGGTTCCGGCACGATTGCCGATTTTGCCCTGGTCTGGGCCCGGGACAAAGCGGATCAGCAGATCAAAGGCTTCATCGTGGAAACCGATCGGCCCGGTTATTCGGCGACCAAGATCGAACACAAGATGGGCCTGCGGATCATGCAGAATGCGCACATCCGGTTGGACGGGGTCAGGGTCCCCGCGGACAACCTGCTCCCCGGTGCGGTCAACTTCGCCGCCGCGAACGAACTTCTGCGGGATTCCCGCGCCTGGGTGGGTTGGCAGGCCGCCGGCATCCAATTCGGCGCCTTCGACATCGCCCGGGACTATGCGCTCGAGCGCTTGCAGTTCGGCCGGCCGCTGGCGAAATTCCAGCTGATCCAATTGAGCCTTTCCGAGATCCTGGGCAATGCCTCGGCTTCGCTCGCGCTGATGCTGCAATTCGCCCGGATGCAGGAGTCCGGGACCGCGCAGATGGCGCAGGCCGCCATGGTCAAAGCCACGACGACCAGGCTGGCCCGGGAGTCCGTGGCGCAAGGGCGGGCTTTGCTGGGCGGCAACGGAGTGACCAGTGACTACGAGATGGCGAAACTCTTCGGCGACGCCGAAATCCTGTATTCGTACGAGGGGACTTATGAGATCAATTCGCTCATCGTGGCCCGCGCGATGACGGGGATGGGCGCATTCGTCTGATTTCTGCGATGATTAATTGATCGGATCTTTCACCCGAGTGAGGGGGACTGGTGGAAAATTTTGCCGATCAAGGCCCATGTTGGGTAGACGTGATGAGTTCCGACCGCCCAGCAGCGGAACGGTTTTACGGCGAGTTGTTCGGCTGGCAATGCACACCGGTCGATTTCGAGGGATTCGGCGACTATTCGATCTTCCGGAAAGATGGTGCGCCGGTTGCCGGGCTCGGCACGAATACTCCGGGGTTCGTCGATTCCTGGACCACTTATCTGTCCGTGGCCGACGTCGAACAGGCGCAGGCCGACGTGGCGAAACATGGCGGCACCGTGCTCATGCCGACCATGGACAATGCGGAGTTCGGCAAGATGGCGATCATGATGGGCCCGGGCAAGGCCGTAGTGGGACTTTGGCAACGACGGGATTACCCGGGGTTCCGGTGCCCGGATGAGCCGGGGTATCCGATCTGGCACAGTCTCAACACCTATCGGTTCGACGCGGTGTTCGATTTCTATTGCACGATCATGGATTGGACTCCGCTGCTCCCGGAGGAGAAGCCGCAAGTCCGCTATGCCACCTTCCAGACCGGAGACAGCATCCGGGTGCTGATCTACGATGCTTCTGCCGCGGAGCCGAAAAAGCCCTCGCGCTGGACCGTGAGCTTCGGCGTAGCCGATCTGGCGGAATCGATCAGGGTCGTGGAGCGTACCGGCGGCCGGGTTCTGGTGGAGCCCTTCGACACCTTTTTCGGCGGGATAGCCTTGGTCGCCGATCCGGGCGGTGCGGAATTCTATTTGACCCCGACCGGCAACCGTCCCTTGGCCATGCCCCGGGACCCTTGGGATGTGTCCTGGGTTTCCGATCTGTGAGCGGGTGGCCTGGCGCGGACCGCCGGGCGGAATTGTCGTCGTGCTCATTGATGCCGATCACGTCGATGCCGGGAATTGTGGATTTTCCGTGGAGCAAAATCCGGTATCCGAGAATATGAAAGCCCTGTGAACGGACGGATGTTCCTATAATCAATTGATTGGTCTGTCCTGGCGTTTTACGGTGAAACGGTATTGCTCGGGCGAAGCTCTCCATTTCACGGAGGGCGATGGGGGAGGCCGAGCAGGTTCCAGACCCGCGGTCGATCCGGCAACGGGTGCCTGCCGTTCTCCTGCCGCGTCGGAGAGATTGTTGAGACAAGCAGTCCTCTAGTGGATCGGATGGCACTATGGAAATCACTCGACGGCAAGTTCTTGCCAGCACTGCGCTGGGCGCCGCTGCGGCACCCTTGGTATTAGCCGCCTCTGCCGGCACCGCCCGGGCTGCAACGCCCGCGGCGTCGCTGCAGCTGCAAGACGAACTCCTGCTCGGCGTGGTCTTCGAGGACCCGACGCTTGCGGCGGCCCGATTGAAGTTCACCGACTCCGCAGGCTCGGTGAGTTGGCGGATCATCGAACGTTCCGCGCACGGCAAGGACGGCGAGCTCGCCACGGCAAGCGATCCGGTGGCCATTTCGGCCGAAATGGGTGCCGTTGAACTTGACCCGGCACACGTCGGCAGGGCCCGGCTCGGCGCAGTCGACGGGAAAACCAGCCTGTTCGCCCCGCAACGCAGGTCTACTGGCTCCGGCACGGTTGACTTCTTGGGCATCCCAGTCGTTTCCCGTTCAATGTGGGGCGCTGATGAGAGCCTGATGCAATGGAGCCCGGAATTCTCGCCGACGCAGATCCTCACGGTGCACCATTCGGTGATTGCACCGAAGGCCGATGACGTGGCCAGCACGGTGCGGGCGATCTACCAATTGCACGCGGTGACCAATGACTGGGGCGATATCGGCTACCACCTGCTGATCGGTCCGGACGGCACGGTCTTCGCCGGCCGTTCGACCGGGAACGACCGGCAGCCGGTGTTCCAATCGGCGGTACGCCACGGACAAGTCCCGTCCGGCGTCACCGCGGCGCATTCCGGCGGCTTCAACACCGGGAACATCGGGATTTGCGTTCTAGGTGACTTCACCACGAAACAGCCCACTGCGGCGGCATACGATTCGTTGCTGAATGTACTGGCCCGGCTGTGCCACGCGGTGCAATTGAACCCGTTGCGCGGAGTGTGGCCGATTCCGCCGGTGGCTTACCAGAACCCGGTGTCCGGGGAGAAGAAGCCGAATCCGGCGATTTCCCGGCATCGTGATTGGAACACCACCGAATGCCCGGGCAATGCCTTTGCGACGCGCTTCGATCTGCTGCGGCCGGAGACCAAGCTCCGCATGGCGATGCTGGGCTTGCTGGTCTGAAGCTGCGGACGGGGCGGCCGCACCCGGTGCTGCCGCCCCGCTCCCGGTCAGCCGTTGCGCCGGCGCAGGCTGCTGCCGAGTACTGCGAAGCCGCCGCCGAGGACCGCGACTGCGGCCAGGCCCAGCAGGGCCCAGATGCCGGACGGGGTCCCGGTGTCCGGCAGCCGCTGCAGGTTGGAAGCGGCCGGATTCACTACCGTTTCCGCGCCGGCTTCAGTGTTTTCGCCGGGTTGCCCGGAATCGACGATGCGCGGATCCGTGACCTTCTCCGGATCCGGCTTGGTCACCGGTTTGGTGATCTCGATGTTTCCGTCACCGAAAGCGAGCTTGCCGGCTGCGGTGCCGCCGACCAGCGGCAGGCTGAACTGGCTGAGTCCCAGGTTCGTGGAGAGCACCGTGCCCGGGGCGGGCAGTACATTGCTTTCCGCATCCGAAGCAAAGAGCATGATTTCCAGCTGGTTGCCGGCCTTGAACACGTAGTCGGTGGAAATGAACGGGATCTCGAGCTGATATTCGGTGCCGGGCACCACAGCCTGCGAACTGGTGAGGCTGTCCCGGTTCTGCGGGTCGGCCCAGCCCCTGGTCACCACGGTGGCCGTGCCGTCGGGTGCCCGGTCCAGGATCTGCAGTGAGACGTTGGCCGCCGGCTTGGAGAAACTCATCCGCAGCGTTGCATTCGCGAACCCGCTGAGCCGGACCGCGGATTTCGCCGGTGCCGTCGCGTAGAGCAGACGGTTTTGCGAGTTCGGCGTCGAGGCGAGCGTGCCGGAGGTGATGCTGCCATCGTCGCTCAACGATTCAATGCCGGGCTTCGGAGCATCTGCGAGTACCAGACCACCGCTGCCATTGCCGCCGGAGAGCGGACGGAAGGTCGCGGGCGCAGAGCCGACGGCGGGCCAGGACGGCTCGTTCTGCCAGCTGCCGTCTTCGCGCTGGATCCGCAGATCCGGTGCGTTTTCCACCCCGTTCTGCACGTTGAACAGGTATCGGGTGAACCACTTGTTGAGCATATTGGTCCATTCCGAACCGGCCACGGTAGCCGGGTCCACATGGTCTTGCTGGTGCAAAAGCAGCTTGGTGGGGACGCCGCGCTCCTTCAAGGCCAGGAACCATTTGGTGGTCTGATCATTGCGGACGTTCCAGTCTTTGAGCCCGGCGCTGATCAAGGTCGGCGTGGTCACCTTGCCGATATTGGCGAAGAAGTTCCGCTCATTCCAGAAATCGCTGTACTGTCCGGTAGCCCGGTCCTGCTGGTCCAGGAATTCCTGCGAGGTGGCCTGGCAGCTCTGCCCGCTCGGTCGGTTGGTGCTGACCAGCTTGACGTAGTTGTCCAGATCTTCGCCGTTGTACCCGGTCGGTTCGACGACTGCGCCGCCCACCCGGTAGTAATCGTAGAAATTGCTGAGCGGGGACATCGGCACAATGGCGTCCAAGCCCGGCACGCCAGTGGTCGAGGCCAGAATGGCTTGCGACCCGAGGTAGGAGATGCCCCACATGCCGACCTTGCCCGAGGACCAGTCAGTGGTCAGCGGGTTGCCCTGCAAGTCGATGCCGCTGATCCGGCCGGTGACCCAATCCACGGCTGCTTTGGTGGACTCGGCTTCTTTGGCATTGAGCATCTGGGTGCAACCGGTGGAAGCATTGGTGCCGATCGAGTCGATCGAGACGAAGGCGAAGCCGCGGTCCGTGTAGAACGGGTAATTGGGCCGGGCGCCGTCCCGGAAGAAGCCCTTGCTCGGCACGGTGCCGAAGGTCGGCGTGGGGATCGGCTTGCTGGGGTCCCACAGCTCGCCTTTCATCTCGTGCACCATGGTGTCCGCGAAGCCGGCGTTGTACGGGCTCATCCGGATCACGGTGGGCACCTTCAAGCCGTTCTGCGTGTCCTTGGGCCGGTAGACCGTGGCGCGCAACCGTTCGTTCTGGCCGTCTCCGTCGGTGTCCACCGGGGTGGGGATCCACAATTCTTCGGTGATCAGGTCTTTGCCCTGGTAGACCGGCTGGGCCATGCCATCGGCGAACTCGGGCTGTTGCACCGCAGCGGCCGAGGCGGTGCCGGTCGCCGGAGAGCTGGGAGTCGGCGTCGCCTCGGCCGGGTCCGGATTCGGGCTCGGCGTACTGCTCGGTTCTCCCGTCGGGGTAGCGCTTGGCGGGGCCGTGGCTTCGGCTGAGCTGCTCGTCGGAGTGCTACTGGTCGACGGCGTGCTGCTGCTCGCCGGCGTGCTGCTCGGAGCGATTTCCGAAGGCGCCGACGGCGAAGCCTGGCTGCTGGACTTCGTGGCATCGGACTGGGCGGGTGGGGCATCGGTCATTGCGAAAGCGGTCAGCGGCAGACCGGTGAAGACCAGGGCGGTCAGCGTGGCGGCGGCCGCGAAACGGCGTCGGAAATGGTGGGTGCTTTTCACAGTGGGCAACGTCGCTCATTCTCCGAATCGGGGTTGAAATCCATATCGCCCACAAGATTAGCAAGGTGTTCTGTGGTATCGAGGAAAACCTCGGAATACGCCGCGGAGAATCTAAATCTGATTTAGCGATTGGTTGGACCGGATAATTCGATCTGGGAAAGCTCAGGCGGGGACGTAGTGCACCGAGGCGCCGTGGCTGCAGCGCTGGCAACGGTGGCGGCGGCCGCGGATGACCGCTTCGCTGATGCCCAGGCTGTAGACGCCGCCAACGATCCGCACTGCGAGCATCGTCCAACGGACCCAAGGGACCCAGCTGCAGGTTTTGCAGTTGACGCACTGGGTGACCCGGCGCATCTGCGGTGCCGGAAGTACCGGCGGCGGAACCTGTTGCGGGGTCGCGGCAGGCGGAAGGTTCGGATTTTCGCTCATGGTCCCATCGCTTGGTCGAGGTGCTTGTTCCGGCCAATTTTACAGTGGGGGTGCGGATGCAGCCCAACTTCCAAGCGGCAGAGTTGAGCCACAGTGTTTCTGCCCCGTTTTCGGGCCGCAAAGCTGGGCCGTAAACGAGAAAAAGGTGGAGGGACGCTTTGCGTCCCTCCACCTTGCTGGTCGGGGTGACAGGATTTGAACCTGCG
>SXGU01304036.1_pt1 | contig 10107 bp, 10 predicted proteins | sample 3174531 | NCBI WGS metagenome assembly SXGU01 (sample SAMN11356863, study PRJNA531348) | freshwater metagenome | isolation source: freshwater sample F1-140 | place: China: Fuxian Lake, Yuxi | collected 2017-12-25 | reverse complement strand
CATTTCGCTCGCCCGCGCCCTGGTGACCAATCCCAAGATACTGATCCTTGATGAAGTCACCAGCGCTCTTGATCCGGTAACGGAAGCGGAGATTGTGAGCAATATTGCGTCACTGCGCGGACGCTACACAATCATTGCCATCACCCATCGCCCCGCCTGGACAAAAATCGCCGACCGGCTCTTTACAATTTCGAACGGGCAGGTCTCGCCGGCCAGGAAGCCGGCCAAGCCAAAGGGCGGCAAACGATGAACAGCCGCGTCAGGGTCAGGCCGGTCCTCTCGAAAGACGACAAGAAACTGTTCCTCGATGTGCCGTTCGGGCTCTATGACAAAGGCTCCAACTGGGTTGCGCCCCTGTATCTTGAACGCTTCGAACATCTCGACCCCAGGAAGAACCCCTATTTCCGGCACGCCGAGACCCAGCTCTTCCTGGCTGAAGTGAACGGCAGGCCGGTGGGCCGCATCTCGGTCCAGATCGACCGCCTGCACCTGGAGCGTTATCAAGACTCCGCGGGGCAGTTTGGCTTTCTTGAGGCGCCGGATGATCCGGCAGTCTTTGCCGCCCTCTTTGAAGCTGCGGAGGCGTGGTTGAAAGCCCGCGGCATGAAGCGGGTGCGCGGCCCCTTCAGTTTCTCGATCAACGATGAGACGGGCCTGCTTGTCGAAGGCTTCGACCACCCGCCCAACATGATGATGGGCCATGCCCTGCCCTACTACGCGGCCCGGGTTGAGGCGGCAGGCTTCACCAAGGCCAAGGACGTCATTGCCTATTACTATGACGACAAGGATTCCCTGCCGAAATCGCTTGCCATCGCCTATGAACGCGCCATGAAATCGCCGCTGATTGAGGTGCGGCCCCTCGACAAGAAAAACCTGGCCCGCGACCTGGACATTATCCTGTCTATCCACACCGATGCCTGGTCGGACAATTGGGGGTTCATCCCCTTCACGCCCGAGGAACTCAAGGCGCTGGGCGAAAACCTGAAAATCCTGGTGAACAAGGAATACATCGCCATTGCCAGCTACAAGGGGGTGCCCGCGGCGTTTTCCGTGACGCTGCCGAACCTCAATGAATGGATCACCGGATTGAATGGCCGGCTGCTGCCCTTCGGCTGGGCGAAGCTGGCATGGAATCTCTTCGGCCGCGCTCCCAATTCCGTCCGCATGCCACTGATGGGCGTGCGCAAGGAATTTCACGGAACCCTGGCCGGCTCTTCCCTGGCCCTGGCGGTCATTGAAACCGTGCGGCGCTATCACATCTCGCGCGGCACCAACAGCGGCGAACTGTCCTGGATACTGGAAGACAACCTGCCCATGCGCCATATGATAGAGGCGCTTGGAGCGCGTCCCTACAAGACCTATCGGGTCTACGAAAAGGCACTCTAGATTGGCTCTCACTCTTGCCCACTTGTCTGATGTCCATTTGGGCCCCCTGCCGCAAGGCGCGGCCTGGGACAATTTCGCCCTGAAGCGACTCATCGGCACGCTGTCGTGGAACTTGAACCGCTACAAGCTGCATGATCCCGCGATTTCCCGGGCCCTGGTTGAGGACATCAAGACGGCGGCACCCGGACACGTGGCTTTTACCGGGGACCTGATCAACATATCGGCCCATGCGGAGTTCACCCGGGCCCTGCGCTGGCTGCAGGAGTTTGGCGATCCCGCGTGGATTTCCTTTGTGCCCGGCAATCATGACGCCTACGTGCCCGTGCCTTGGGACCTTGGCCTTGCCCATCTTGGGCCCTACATGACCGGAGATCTGGCGGTTGCCGCAGCGATGTTTCCCTATGTGCGCCTGCGCCGGAACCTTGCGGTGATCGGCCTGAGTTCGGCGGTCCCCCAATCGCTGACCAGGGCGGCGGGCCAGCTTGGCTCCGGACAACTTGAAATTCTTCCCGGACTCCTGCGCGACTTGAAGGCAAAGGGCTACTATCGCGCCGTCATGATCCACCATCCTCCGCTGCCGGGGCTGGCACCGGCGCGCAAGGCCCTCACCGATGCTTCACTCCTGCGCGACATACTGGCGCGCGAGGGTGCCGAACTGGTGCTGCACGGACACAATCACCGCCACATGCTGAATGTGCTGGAAGGGCGGGAAGGCAAGATTCCCGTTGTCGGCGTGCCTTCCGCTTCAATGCATGGCGACAGCAATCACGAACCGGCGGCCTGGAATTTCTACGAAATCCACCGCCATCAAGGCTCCTGGAGGACCCATGTATCAATCAGGGGCTGGGACCCGGCGAGCCGGACAATGGTTTCCCGAAGCCAATTCATGCTTCCTTCCTGAGCCCGCTTCGGGGTAAGTTGCCCCCATGAACGCCACCATGCAGAAATTCGGCTATCCCCACAGCCTGGTGAAGGAACACCATCACTGGTGCGTGCTGCTGCGGCCCGAACAGGTGACGCTTGGCAGTCTCATAATTGCCGCGAAATCCGATGCAACGGCCTTTTCCGATCTGCCGTCCACCGCCTTCACCGAACTTTCCGTTGTGATCACCGAGACTGAACGGAGCCTGCGGAGGTTCAACCCCTATGACAAGATCAATTACCTCATGCTGATGATGGTTGACCCCCATGTTCACATGCATGTGCTGCCGCGCTATGCCAAGCCGCAGGTGTTTGACGCCATGGAATTCGCCGACCGCGGCTGGCCCAACCTTCCCGACCTCAAATCCGCCCCCGTGCTGAGCGACAAGCTGCGCAAGAATCTGCTATGGACCCTGCAATTGCGGATGTCCGGGGAATCATAGGCCAGTGCTGACCACGATCGACCGTTATGTTCTCAGGCAGGTGGCGAAGCCGTTGGCAACCGCCATGACAATCGGCTTGCTCATGCTGCTTGCCGAAAGGCTTGTGCGCCTGCTTGACACAACCCTTGGAAAGAAAAGTTCCTTCAGCGTGGCCTTTGAACTCATGGCCTATCTGGTGCCCCATTACCTGGGCACCGCAATTCCGGCAGCGCTCTTCCTGGGCCTACTTTTTGGTTTCAACAAGCTTTCGAAGGACAGCGAAATCGACGCCATGGCGGCCACCGGAACCGGCCTTTTCCGTCTGTCCAGGCCGGTGATCCTGTTGTCGGTCGTCCTCGGCGCCGTGATGTTCTTGATAGTGGGCTGGCTGCAGCCGCATACCCGCTATGCCTACCGCGCGGTGCTGTTTGACGTGAAGAACGTGGAGGTCTTCTATCTCGCCGAGGAAGGCGTCTTCATGCAGGCAGGCAACCGCACCTTCATCCTGGACAAGTTGAACCGCGCCAACAACACCTTCGATCATGTCTTTCTCTTTGAGAACAAGGGGCCGAAGGGCGCGGAAACGCTCACCGCATCGTCAGGCGTGCTGATTCCGGTTGAGGGCCAGCGCCGGCCGGTTTTGAGACTTTTCAATGGCCACCGGCTGAAGCTCGATAGCTGGCCCGCCCTGGAGGGCAAAGAGACAACGCCACAGGCCGTCATAACCGAATTTTCCCAGACCGATACCCCGCTTGGGAGAGTGTCCGACCTGATCTTCCGGCCCCGGGGCGAAGATGAACGCGAACTCGAACTGCCTGAACTCTACGCCCAACTGGACACACCGCCAAAGGGCTCGACGCACCAGTCCATGCGGGCGGAGCTGCACAGGAGAATTGTCTATGTTGCGTCATTCCTGATGCTGCCTCTCCTCGCCGTTCCCTTTGCCATCGGCCGCCAGCGCAGCCAGTGCAGCTATCGTTTCGCCATCGCCTTCGCTGTCGTCGTGGCATTCCAGGAAGTCATCGAACGGGGCGCCGTGGCCACCAAGGTAAACGGGCTGTCACCTTGGCTTTCCATGTGGCTGCCCTTCGGGCTCATTACACTCCTTGCGGTCTGGCGATTCCACGCAACTTGCTTCACCCTGAAGCCCGACCATCTTGGCGGCCTCATTGACTCAATCGGCAGTGGCGCCGGCCGCCTCTGGCATCCATTGGCCCGCCGCTTTGGCCCGGGAGCCCGCTCATGAGCACCATTGGCTGGATGCTTACCCGGATGATCGTCACGCGCTTCGTCGGCATTCTGCTTGGCATAACCGTCTTCGTGCTGACGCTTGAAATCATGTCCTACACCAAGGAAATACTCGCCCTGGACAAGGGCGACTCGACGATCATGTTCAAGTATTTCCTGCTGCGGATGCCTTCCACCCTGGCGACTTACCTGCCCATGGCCATGTTGCTGGCCCTTCTTCTTGCCTTGACGGAACTCAGCTACCGCAACGAGGTGAGCGCCATTTGGGCCGCGGGCATTTCCCCCCGCCGCCTGATCATCATGCTGCTGCCGCTGGCCTTTGTGACCGGCGGCATCAACTTTCTGCTGAACGATCAGGCCATTCCAGCGGCGGCTCCGCAGTTGAACAAATGGGGGATCGGCGATTATGACAAGAAGAAACTGAAACTCGGCGCGCGCGATCCCATCTGGATGAGGTCCGGCACCGACATCCTGCGGGCGGCATCTTCCAACCCGGAATCCACCCTGCTTGAGGATGTCACCATATTCCGCCGCGATCCAAGCGGCATTCTGCGTGAACAGATTGTCGCCAGGCGCGCGGAGCTGAAAGGCACACGATGGGATCTGGCCGATGTCATTGTCTACAACCGGGAAAACCTGCCCCCCGTGCGCCTTGACAGTCTGGTCTATTCCGGAACGATGCGACCCGCCGCGGCGGGAGGGCGCTCAAGCGACCCGGAGGACATGACAATCTCCGATCTGCGTTATTTCATCGCCAACTCCGGTTTTGGCATTCAGCCGGTCTGGGTCTACGAAACCTGGTGGCAAAGAAGGATAGCCCTGGCGTTCGCCACCCTGGTGATGATCACAATCTGCATTCCCATGGTCACCCGCTTCCGCCGCGGCGGCGGCCTGGGCGTCCTGTTTGCCGCGGGCGTGGGGCTTGGCTTTCTCTTCTTCGTCACCGATGGCATCGCCCTCACTATGGGCGAACTTGGTTTTGTCAAACCCTGGATGGCCGCGTGGATGCCGGTCTTGAGCTTCGGCGCCCTTGCCACCGCCTTTAGTCTTCGCACCGACCGGGTCTAGCATGACGAAGAAAGCCAAGGGCAAATCGGCTGGCAAGCCCCACGCCAGGAAGACGCCCAAAAATCCCGCGGCGATCGAGCTCCAGGGGTTGCCGGAGCCGGCGCCGGAGATCCGTTTCAATCCGGTATTGTGCATCGTGGCGGCGCCGGACCAGGAAGTGTGGTCGCTGTCCCTGGACGAAAGGCTGAGGCGGCAATTTGCCAGGGCGGGACTGGACGAGATCGTCAGCGACGAGGCTGCGGCCAAGCACAACGGCCCGGTCATTCTCGTGCGCGGTGATGCGGCAATTGACCAAGCTCTCATTCCCGTTCTTCTCAAGCGGCCCAATTTCCTGCTGCTCAGCGATGATCCCGCCAGCCCAACCCCGGTCGCGGCCAGCGTTCGCGGCGGGGATGTCGCGCGGGCCGTGGAGGTCCTCCGCGGCAGCAAGGCTTTCGCTGGAGAGAAGCTGCTGGCGCGGGCCCCGTCGCAGCTTGACATGGACTCCTGGACTTCACTGCATGAGCGTGAAACGCCCTATGCCAGCATTGTCACCGCCGGCAACCGAAAGGCGCTCGAATGGCGCCTGTTCAGGGCAACCCGCGAGGCCCCGTCGGACATGATTACCAGGCGCCTCTGGCCGGTGCCCGCCTTTCACGCCGCGCGATTGTTGGCGCGGCTTGGCGCGACACCCGGCATGGCGGGGACCGTGGCAGCCGTCCTGGCCATCGCGGCCCTGTGGTTCTTCGCCAGGGGCCAGTTTGCCCCTGGCCTCCTTGCCGCCTGGGCAATGGCCTTTGTTCGCACCATCGACGGGGGCTTTGCCCGTGCCACGCTGGCCTCCGGCAAATGGCGCGGCCGCTTTGACCGCATCCTTGATTTCGTCCATCCGCCACTCTGCTACGCGGCCTGGGGCTTCGGCCTTCTGGCCACGGGAACCCAATGGAGCGACGGCCTGTTCCGGGGAGTGCTTGCAATCGCTCTCCTGGGCCAGGTGCTCCAGCGCATGATCGATGTTGCTGCAATCAAATGGCTGGGACTTGATATCCACACCTGGCGCCCCTTCGATACGGCGATGCGGCAGGTCACCGCCCCGGGAAATCCCAATCTCGTCCTGCTGACACTCTTTGCCGCCTTCGCCAGGCCAGACTGGGGCTTGCTGGCCGTCGCCCTCTGGACCGTAGCGTCCCTCGGCCTTCTTGCCGTGCAAATGGCGCAAGGCTTGCGGGCAAAGCGGACAATGGGAGCGTTGGCCTCGTGGATGGCCAAGCCGTGAAGCGCGCCGGCCTCCTGGTCAACCCGATGTCGGGGAAATCCAGCGGCAAGGGACTGAGCCTTGTCGCGATGCTGAAAAACAATGCGGCGGTTTCAACCCGCGTGCTGGAAGACTTCGGACAGCTGCCCGGCATTCTCGATGACTTCGCGCGTGACGGCGTGAGCGACCTGTTCATCAGCTCCGGCGACGGCACCGTCCATGCCATTCAAACCGAGCTGGCTGAGCGCAAGCCATTCAAGGCCGTTCCGCGCCTCTGCATCCTGCCCCACGGCACCACCAACATGATTGCCGCCGATCTTGGCTTCCGCTTCAAGAATCTGCAGGCCCAGGCCGATCGCATCGCCAGCCTGGAAGCACAAGACGTGCGGCAACGCCCCTCCTTGCGCATCACGAATCCCGCCGATGGCAGGATGCGGAACGGCATGTGCCTCGGCACGGGCGCTGCCGCGGAAGCAACGCTGTTTTGCCAGCTCGCCTTCAACGCCAGGGGCGTGAAGGGAAGTTGGGCGACCTTCGCCACCCTGGCCAGCGCGGTTGGCCGCACCATGTTCACCAGGCCCGATCCCCACGACGTCACCCGCTTCGACCGTCCCTTTCCCATTGAGATCACCAGGGACGGCAGGACCTTTTGCACCGGCACGCAGCTCCTCATGGTTTCCTCCACCCTTGAGAGGCTGGTCATGGGCGCCCGGCCTTTCTGGGGCGGCAGGCTTGCCCCCATCCGTACCTCGGTGTTTCCCTATCCGGTTCCCAGCGTCGCGCGCTGGCTCCTGCCGGCCATGTATGGCGGCGAAAACCGGAAAATGCCGAAGGGCGCCGTGAGTTTTTCCAGCAGCCGCCTGGAAATCACCTCCCCCGCGATCTATGTGATCGATGGCGAATTCTTCGAGGGCCCCAAGGACGGGCCGCTAAAGGTGGAGACCGGCCAGGTGTTTACTTACATCTGCGGGTGAGGGTCGCTCCGGCGCCAGTTCCCGCTAGGCCGCGGCCTTGCTGGCCACGACTTTTCCAAACAGCGCGATGATCTGGTCGATGTCGGCGAAACTGTGGGCCGCCGATACCGAGCAGCGCAGCAGGCAGAGCTTGTTCGGCGTGCCCGGCGGCAGGGCGATATTCACATAGACGCCCGCTTCCAGCAGGGCATTCCACATGGCAATGGTCGAAACCTCATCGCTGCACCTGACCGCAATCACCGGGCTCACCGTGTCGCAGCCAAGATTGAGGCCCAGTCCCTTGAAGCCGGCGAAGAGCCTAGCCGAATTGGCCTGCAGGCGCTCGCGGCGTTCCAGCTCGGCGGCCAGCTTGCGGATTGCCGCAAGCGAAGTGGCAATGGAAGCCGGCGACGACGAGGCCGTGAACATATAGGGCCGCATGGCATAGCGCAGCGTCTCGAACAGCGGATGGTTGCCCGCCCCGAAGCCGCCGATGGCCCCGACACTCTTGGAGAAGGTGCCGACGACGAAGTCGATCTCGTCTTCAAGGCCAACCTCATCGGCAAGGCCGCGTCCATGGGGACCGAGCACGCCGAAGGAGTGGGCCTCGTCGGCGAGAAGCTGGAACCCATGCTTCTTCTTCACTTCAACGAAATCCGCCAGCGGCGCGCGGTCGCCCAGCATGGAATAGATGCCTTCGACCACCACCAGCCGCCCGCCCTCTTCCCCTTCCGAACGGCTGAGCCGCTTGTCCAGGTCGGCCGCGTCATTGTGGCGGAAGCGCACCAGCTTGGCCCCCGACAGGGTGCAGCCGTCATAGATTGAGGAATGCGAGTCGGCGTCGAGGAAGATCGTATCCTTCGGCCCGGCGAGGCCCGACATCATGCCCAGATTGGCCTGATAGCCCGTGGTGAACACGATGCAGTGCTTGCGATTGAGGAACTTGGCCAGTTCAGTTTCAAGTTCCTTGTGCAGGGCGTAGCTGCCATTGGCAATGCGCGAACCCGTCGTGCCGGTGCCGAATTCCGCCATCGCCTCCTGCCCTGCCCTGATGCAGTCCGGATCGAAAGTGATGCCCATGTAATTATTGGTGCCCGCAAGGATGGTCTCGCGGCCATTGATCATGGCGCGTGTTGGCGAGAGGATCCTGTCGTTGGTGAGGCCGACGGCATTCACCCCCATCGCCATCATGCGGGCGTGGCGCTCGGCAATCGGTTTGTGCTTGTCCAGCAGGTCAATCATGGGCATCAGGCCTTCTTTACGCGCGCCTCCACAACCGCGGCGAGATCGCCGATGCTGTGCGTTTCAGACACGACATTCAGTGGAATTTCTATATCAAAGTGGTCTTCGACTTCCATGACAAAATCCATCACCGCAACCGAGTCAATATTGAGATCCGCCGAAATTTCCGTCTCCGGGGAAAGCGCCTTGCCGGTGGAATTGAACGGCTCCAGCAGCTTGCAGATCTGGTCGATGGTGTCCTGTGAGGCGGTCATGGATATCTCTTAAGCTACGATCTTGTGAGTGTTGGGCCGCCGCGGCAGCCAGTGCTCCCTGCGGTACCAGTCGAGCGTCAGGGAAAGCCCTTTGGCAAAATCAACCGGTTGGCGCAGGGGCCAGCCTTCGCCGCGCGCCACCCAGTCGGCAAAATAGAGTTGCTTGATCTTGTCTGGAGAAACAAAGGGAAGCCTGCCTGTTGCCTTCGCCAAGGCCTCAACCATGAAAGCAACCGTCATCGCAACGGACTTTGGCAGAAAGATGGGCGTTATGCTTCTCTGTTCGGCGGCGGCGGCAATCTGCGCCAATTCTTTCCAGTTGTAGCCCCGGGGCTGCCCGTCGCTCACTTCAACCACCCCCGCCCGGGTGGCTTCCGCCGCTTCCACGATAATGCGGGCCAGGTCATCCACATAGATCAGCGAGAATCGCGAGGCGCTGTTACCCGGAATGACCGCCAGCGCCTGGGTGAGCGCACGGATCAAGGGCAAGGTTCCCCGGTCGCCGGGCCCGTAGACCGCAGGCGGGCGCAGCAGGACAACCGACATCGCGGTATTGAAATGCTCCACCGCCACCTCGCCCGCCCGCTTGCTGGCGCCATAGATGGAGAGTTCCGGTTCCCGCGCCGCCAGAGATGAAATATGGACAAAGCGTTTCACCCCGTTGCGGGCCGCGGCTTCGGCAACTGCCCGCGAGCCCTGTTCATTGGCGGCAAAATACTCGCTGCGTGACAGCGCCCCGATCACCCCGGCAATGTGGATGACAGCATCGGCGCCCCGCGTCAGGTCATCGAGAGCCGCACGGTTCAGAATGTCACCCTGCACCAGGCGCAGCCCGGGAGCCAGGTTGGCCCGCGCTGCGTCACGCACCAGGGCGGACACGGCAACATGCCTGGCGAGCAACGGCGAAACCACGGCGCGGCCAACAAAACCTGTGGCTCCAGTAAGGGCGATCTTCAATGGCATGGCGTCTTCGTCCAGGTTTACTGGGCAGCAGCCAGGAATTCAGCCGCTTGCGGTGGGCGGTTGGCAATCGCGACAAATTCGCCCGCGAGATATTTCTGCTTGGCGCCGGCGCGCGAAAGCTTTCCCGAAGAGGTAAAGGGCAGGCTCCTTGGCGGCACCAGAACCACTTCGCATTCAACTCCTGCGCTGTGGTGCACGACGGCGGAGACTTCCCGCCGCAATTTTTCGATCTCGGCCTCGCCGGTAGCGCGGCACTGCACCAGCACCACCACGTCGTCATCGCCATCTTCGCCTTCAACCGCGAAGGCCGCGACATCGCCCGACTTGAGGGGCTCCACCTGCTCGGCCGCCCATTCAATGTCCTGCGGCCAGATATTGCGGCCATTGTGCAGGATCAAATCCTTGGCGCGGCCGGT
>SXGU01002031.1_pt1 | contig 10107 bp, 10 predicted proteins | sample 3174531 | NCBI WGS metagenome assembly SXGU01 (sample SAMN11356863, study PRJNA531348) | freshwater metagenome | isolation source: freshwater sample F1-140 | place: China: Fuxian Lake, Yuxi | collected 2017-12-25 | reverse complement strand
CGTTTTCGGCGACGTAGGCGGTGCCCCAAATCGCAACGAATATTTCTATGGGTGCACCAAGTTGCCATGCAATGGCAACCCCTATAAAGCGTAGGGATGGTGCTATGATCATTTGCCTACCTAGAATATCAAACCTATCATACAAGCGTAATACCCCCGCAGCGCTTCCTGCACCTGGGGTAATTAGCACAGTACTGTATGCCATGAGTAGCATCACATGCTTGGTGTCCATGCCCATGGCTGGGCCGGCAAAGGGCGCAACAAGTAAAGCAAGCAGGGCGGCAGTCATGCTGGCTTGTTTATCAATGCGACGGCAAACTTTTATTAATTTAACTAATGCGTGCTTATCTGAGGCATCGTGGGCTGGTAAGCCGAAACGGACGACGGCATCCACCGTGCCGAAATCCAGCAATGCGCGTATTAGCATGACGTAGGTGTGCATCAGGATGACCATGCCAAATTCTGCTGGCCCTAGTGCACGCGCCATTAAAGCGGTAGCGGCAAAGGCCATAATGGCTGCCGCACCGCGCCCACGAATTAAAATCCAGAAGTTGCCCAGCACGCGGTGCATGGGGTTGTGGCTTGGTATCGGGTCGTCAGATTGATTCACAGGATGCCTAGGTTAAATCGAGTTTAGCCATGGGCTGGCTTAAGATGATAAATTAGGATAATCCCCCGACCTATCAATTTTTTATTAAGCTTTTGGGCGTAATTTCGCAAAAGCAACACACACGGCATCGATTTGCTCTGAGGTATGGGCAGCACTGACGCTGCAACGAATTAAGGACACGCCATTAGGGGTGGCCGGTGGCAGCATAAGGTTAACGTAAACGCCTAGTTTTAATAAGTTATCCCAGAATTGCAGGGCTTCGACTTTGCCTTCTAGTACCACCGCCACCACTGGGCTAGGTGGGCCGCCTAAAGTGTAGCCCAAAGCGGCTAAGCCACTATGCAATTGGGCTGCATTGGCATGCAGGCGTTGGCGTAGGTCTTTACCGGTTTCCAATATTCGCAGTGCTTGCCGGGCTGAGGCAATGGTTGCTGGTGCAGGAGACGCAGTAAAAATATAAGGGCGGCTGGCGTAACGAATTAAATCCAACTCAGGCAGATTGCTCACGCAAAAACCACCCGCGCAACCCAAACTTTTACTGAAGGTGCCGACTATAAAATCCACGTCATCGATGATGCCTAATTCTTCAACCAGGCCGCAACCGCGCTCGCCTAGCACGCCAAATGAATGCGCTTCGTCTACCATTAAGTAGCCGCCAAACTCACGTTTAACGGCGACAATTTCTTTTAAAGGGGCTCGATCGCCCAGCATGCTGTATATGCCTTCCACCACAATCAGTGCGTCTGCTGCGCGTGGGCCTAAACGGCGTAAGCGTTTTGCTAAATCTTCCGCATTATTATGGCGAAAACGTATGGTTTCAGCTCCGCCAAGGCGACAACCATCGTAAATACTGGCATGGCAGTCGGCGTCTATTAGCACCACGTCACCCGGGCCTGCAATAGCGGCTATCATGCCTAAGTTGGCTTGGTAGCCGGTTGAGAACACAATGGCATCCCGTTTGCCATAAAAGGCTGCCATTTCTTTCTCTAAGTTGCGGTGACCAGAGTAGCTACCGTTAGCCATGCGCGAGCCGGTGGTTCCTGTGCCTTCGTTTTCAAGAGCAAGGCGAGCGCTGGCAATGCACTCAGGATTAAACGTTAAACCCAAATAGTTGTTGGTACCGGCCAAGATAGTGTGGCGGCCATGAATGACGCCCTCGGTAGGCGAGATGATTTTTTCTATGCGAACCGCAAATGGGTCTATACCCAATGCGCCGAGTTCTGCCCGACCCTCTGCTAGGGCCTCAAACTTAGTAAACAAGCCCATTATGCACTACCTACGATTTTTTCAACTTGTTTGGCAAGGTCCCCTACGGTTTTTACGTCCGGTAGGATGCTAACTGGAATAGAGATATCAAAACTGTCTTCGACAAACAGCAACAGTTCCATGATTTGCAATGAATCCAGGTCTAAGTCACCCACTAATTCGGTGCTCTCATTAACTGCTCGACCCTTGGCGAAAGGTTCTAAGCCTTTTATCAAGTCGGCAAGAATGCGATCGTATTCAGTCATAAAATTTCCTATCTTGGCTTGTGATTCTTATCAAACAGGTCAGCCAAACCTTGTGCTAGTTCACAATTGGGCTGCCATCCAGTAATTCGCGTAATGTCGGTATTATCGCACAACCAATCGCGATGCGTAATCTCGCGTATTTTACCCGGTGTTAGCATGGGCGCATACCGCAATACTTTGGCGACATAAAAATTGGTCCAAGCCAGCAGTGTTAACAGGCTAATCGGAATGGGCAATCGCCTTATCTTGCCGCCGTTACGTAATACCTGTTGAGCAATCTGTATAACACTGGGCCAATCGTAACCGCCACTGTGACCATCGTCCAGTTCAAAGGTTTTACCGTCGGCAGCAGTTAGACTCAAGCAATGCACCATGGCAGCGGCTAGATCATCAACGTGCAGAATAGAAAATTTACCGTCTGCGCCCGCTGGCAAAGGGGCAAGACCTTTTGCCATGCTTTTAAAGAGTGGCAATAATTCGCGGTCACCAGGCCCATAGACGGCTGGCGGACGGAAGATAGTCCAGCGTAACGGGCTGTTCCTGATGGCCAATTCACCACGCCATTTGCTGCCAGCGTAATGCGATAGCTCAGGCATGCGTGCAGCTAGGGATGAAATTAGCAACAAACGCGGTGGCTTGCTTTGCGCCGCCGCCACTTCAGCCACATGGCGCGCCCCAGTTTCATTAATTAAATCAAAATCAGCCTGCGTTACACCACGTACGGCTCCTGCGCAATGTATCACGGCATCGGCGCCTGTTATTAAGGTATTTAACGATGCCATGTCACTTAGTTCGCCGGCAAGCCAAGTTAAATTTTTGCTGTTGACGGGTAATCTGCCAGACTTGGGCCTATACAAAGCGCGGACATGCCAACCAGCTAGGTTTAATTGCTTAATGAGCGCCGCGCCTATAAAACCGGTGGCACCGGTTAAGGCGACCAATTTATTTTTGTTTAACGGGGAGACCGCCATAGGCTAAAGTTAGGCAATAGCCTTATTTGGCAAGGCTTTCTTTAGCGGCTTTTTGACGCAGTATGTAATCTTTGCGTGCGCCAGAGCGGGATAGCTTGCCTGACGAGGTGCGCGGTAGGGTATGACGAGGCACCAATTCGATGACACAATTAATGCCCAATTCTTCGTGTATTTCCCTATGCAAGCGTTGCGTTAACAGGTGCTGTTCTTCGCTATCGGTAATGTTGCATTGCACGATGAGTACGGCAATTTCTTCTTGTTCTGGGCCGGGTACAGACACGGCAGAAGCATCCACCGAACGCAGTTCAGGTTGGCGCGTGGCAATGGCTTCAATGTCTTGCGGCCAAATGTTGCGGCCGTTAATAATTAGCATGTCTTTATGGCGACCGGTCACGACAATTTGACCGTCAACCAAGTAGCCTAAATCACCGGTATCTAACCAGCCGTCAGCAGACAGCACTAGCTTGGTTTGTTCAGGCAACTCAAAGTAGCCAGACATGATGCTAGGGCCACGCACATTGATGCGGCCGATTTGCATTTCGGGCAGGGTTTTACCCTGCTCGTCGCGGATCAACACTTCGTGTTTAGGCAAGATGGGGCCGCAACGAACAAAACTGGTGCCCTTATTCGGACTGACTTTAGTGGCGATTAAATTGTCGGCTAAGTCATCGCCATCTAGCCAATCCACTACCACACCGGTGCCAAGTGGGGCAAAGCTGAGCGCCAATGAGCTCTCTGCCATGCCGTAGCTCGGCACAAAGGATTTAGGATTAAAGCCTGCTGGGGCGAGTAACTCACAAAAGCGATCGGTGAGTTCCACGTGTATGGGTTCGGCACCGATACCCGCTACACGCCAAGCGCTTAGGTCATACAGGGCGATGTCTTCAGGACGAAGGCGACGCACGCACAAGGCATAACCAAAAGGTGGGCTGAAGGAGATAGTGCCACCTGTGCTACTTAATAACTCTAACCAGCGCCTTGGGCGCATGGCAAAGTCGCGGGTGTCTAGGTAATCGATAGAGCGCTGGGTGGCCATGGGGGCCAATAAGCAGCCCACTAAACCCATGTCGTGGTAAAACGGTAACCAAGAAACCAATCTATCTTCAGGTCGCACATCCAAGCCATGGCCAGAGGCCAATAGATTGGCCATCACCGCTTGTTGGGTGATTACTACCCCACGCGGAAAACCGGTGCTGCCTGAGGTGTATTGCAAGTAGGCCGTTTCATTAGGCCCGCTAGGCTGCAGTACGATGTCTTTTACTGGCAATTCATCGAAGGCCGCCGCCGCATGGACAAACAACAAGCCCAAGCCTTCGGCTGCTTCCGTTAAAAATGGTAACAATTGATTGGATGAAACAGCCAGTGATGCCCGGCAACCTTTAAGTAAACCGTTGAGCTGGTTAACATAGGCCTTGTGGCCACCCACATGAATTACCGCCGGTAAGGCCACGGGTACTAAACCAGCGTATTGGCAAGCAAAAAAGAAGCGTAAGAAATCCGGGTTGGTTTCGGCCACAATGGCAACGCGTGCGCCGCGTTCCAATGGAAATGATAGCAATCGTTTGGCTAAGGTTTGCGCTTGCTCGCGCAGGGTGCGGTAAGGTAAAACCGTGGCCAGTTTGCCACTGCCGGCGTAGAAATTGGTGCCGGATTCGCCTTGTGCGGCATAATCCAAGGCGCTCGCCAATGAGTCAAAATCCGCTAAACGCAAAGCTTGTGCGCTTAAAGTCGGGGTGGCCGACGCAGTGATTTCAACGGTTGCTGCTTGATTCAATTGGCATCCTTACATTGACTAAATGGTTTAACAATCTATGCTTAGAGCTAGGCCAAAACTAGCTGTAAAAACTGTCCGACAGTATAACAGAATATGTTGAAACGATTTAGATTAAGTCAATAATTAGCTTGGCGTATTGTGGTAAACTTTTTGCCATTGCCTTGTTTTTGTCACGATCATGACTGCCACCATTCAAAATAGCCTCCCTCTTCGCATTGTTCCCGTTAGCAACAAGGTGGATTTGGCTGAATTTATTCGTTTACCGGCCACTATTTTTAAAGACGATCCGCATTGGATTTCACCTTTGTTTCTTGAGCGAAAAATTCATCTTTCGCCTCAGCACAATCCCTATTTTCAGCATGCCAAAAGTCAAGCTTGGATTGCTTGGCGCGGTGATGTGGCTGTCGGCAGAATCAGTGCGCAGATTGATACTTTGTCTCTCGCGCAACATCAAGACGCCACGGGCTTTTTTGGCATGCTGGATGCTGAAGACAAGCAAGAAACCTTTGCCGCTCTTATTGCTACAGCAGAGCGATGGTTGGCCGAGCAAGGCATGCGCCGCGTGCGCGGCCCATTTAACCTGTCCATTAATGAAGAAATGGGGCTGTTGATAGACGGCTTTGCCGACCCCCCAGTGTTCATGATGAGCCATGCACGACCGTATTACCGCGAGCACATCGAGCAATGCGGTTACCACAAAGCGGCCGATGCACTGGCTTATTTAATTAACCCTAATTTCGTGGCGCCGCCGGTGATGCAGCGTTTGTTAAAAATGGCATCGGAAAGGGTCAAGGTCAGAACCTTAAATCGTAAACGCTTTGATGAAGAAATCTTGTTATTGCGCGATATTTTTAATGACGCTTGGTCAGAAAACTGGGGATTTGTGCCGTTCACCGAAGCCGAATTTAAAGAGCTGGGGCAGAATTTAAAATTCTTATTGCATGATGAATACATACAGATAGCCGAAGTGGATGGTGAAGCGGCTGGCTTTATCATAGGCATGCCTAACATCAATGAGGCCATTCGTGATTTAAACGGTAAATTGTTGCCATTTGGCTGGTTGAAATTGCTTTGGCGCCTTAAAGTTAAGGGGCCGGCCAGTGGGCGTGTGCCATTGATGGGTGTGCGTAAGAAGTTTCAAAATACCCGCTTAGGCCCTGGATTGGCGTTTCTGATTATCGATGCTGTGCGAGCTGAATTACACAAGCGCGGTGCGCACAGACTGGAATTATCGTGGATATTGGAAGACAATGCCGGCATGCGCAACATTATTGAATCAATAGGCGGAACCGCGTACAAACGTTATCGGGTGTACGAGCGCGAACTCTAGTTTTATTTCAAAACAAATTCTTTGGGTAGCAGCACCCAAATTTTACCGCTTTGTTTCATGGCGCCGGCTTTAGCGCCAGCTTCTGCCCCTGCTCCCCAAAAAAAGTCAGCGCGTACACCGCCTTTGATTGCGCCGCCGGTATCTTGCGCCATCATTAAGCGTTTTAAAGGTTTGTTATTATTCGGTTGGGTGGTGGATAAAAACACCGGAGCGCCCAAGGGTACAAATTTAGGGTCCACCGCTACCGCGCGTTCAGCCAAAATAGGCACGCCCAAGGCGCCTATCGGGCCAGGTAAGCCAGCGGGTAATTCCCTAAAGAAGACAAAGCTCGGGTTGTTATTGAGCAATTCGCGAAATTTAAGGGGGTTATTTTTCACCCAGTTTTTGATACCCGCCATGGACGCGTTAGCGCTGGTGAGTTCACCGCGTTCTATGAGTAAACGCCCCACGGAATTATAGGTGTGGCCATTTTGGTCGGCGTAGCCAACCATTACTTGTTCACCGTTTTCCAGTTGCACCACCCCCGAGCCTTGTATCTGCAAGAAAAACACATCAACGATGTTGTCGATGTAGAGTAATTCACGGCCTCTAATTGGCGAATTCTCGGTTTCAATTTCGGCACGGTTAAAATACGGCACCAATTTATTGCCCACCACTCTACCGCGCACCCGTTTGTATTTGAGCTCAGGAAACAGACTGTCTAATTCAACGGTGATTAAGTCCGTTGGGGTAGCGTAGAGTGGGTAAGGGTACTTAGCCGACTTGCTGCGACTGCCTTTTAATATTGGTTGGTAATAGCCGGTGATCAAGCCGCTGTCATTGCCCTCGGCATTGGTGGTTTTATACACGCTAAAATTTTGTTTGAAATATGCCCTTATGCTCTCTGAATCAGGGTTGTTGTTTGCTTGCACGGAAAGCGCATTGGCGGCGTCACAGGCATTTTTCCACACCGGTTTTTTTGCTAATGCACTGCAACTTTGCAACCAAGCCGGCCATGCCAAATTCAAATTATCGGCTTCAGAATGGTTGGCGCTAAGTCCGTCCACCTCCTCCCATAATGCCGGTTTTAATAAGCCGTAATCGGCAATTTTAATTTCTGCTGGTTTAGTTGGTTCGCTTATTGCGGGGGATTTTTCTATCGGTTTCCCTGCTGCTTTTTCGCACACGCAATCGGCTTCGCTGGCAGCCGGTGCCGACGGTTTGAGCAATGGATTGGCGCAACCGTATAGACCGACACTTACTAACAAGGCCAAGCTGACTGGGTAGTATTGTTTGATGAAGAACATGATTATTAGCTTAGTTAACTCGAGTAAAATTAATGCAATACTCTGGGCATGCTTAAGGTAAATGCCGGCACCATGACATCAAATGCCGTGCCATCGTCCGCGACCATTTGGTAGCTACCGTGCATTTTGCCGTTGGGCGTGGTGAGGACCGTGCCGCTGGTGTATTCAAATAGCTGACCCGGTTTTAGTAAGGGTTGCGCACCAACCACGCCTAAGCCACGCACCTCTTGCAATTCGCCATTAAATTCATCAATCACCCAATGGCGGCTGATTAATTGCGCGGTCACATTGCCGGTGTTAACAATCTTAATGTGGTAGGCAAAAGCATAACGGTTGCGCTCAAGGTCGGATTGGTCGGGTAGAAATTCGGTTTCAACCGTGACCACGCATTCGTAGCGTTTGGCTGCAGCAGTCATTAGGCAATCAGGCCAGTGGTTGGCGAGCTGGGGCTGGCAGAATACAATTTTTTAGGCATGCGCCCAGCTAAATAGGCCTCGCGCCCTGCTTCGACGGCTTTTTTCATGGCGCTGGCCATCTTGATGGGATCGCGTGCTGCCGCAATGGCCGTGTTCATCAGTACGCCTTGGCAGCCAAGCTCCATGGCAATGGCGGCATCGGATGCGGTACCGACTCCAGCATCGACTAGAACAGGGATAGTGGCATTGGCAATGATGATTTGTAAATTCCATGGATTCAAAATACCCATTCCCGAACCAATTAACGAGGCCAAGGGCATGACTGCGCAACAGCCTATCTCCTCCAGTTGTTTAGCGATAATCGGATCATCCGAGCAATACACCATGACATCAAAGCCATCTTTAACCAGCACTTTGGCAGCCGCGATGGTTTCTATCATGTTGGGGTACAACGTATTGGGGTCACCCAACACTTCCAACTTTACTAGCTTATGCCCATCTAGCAACTCGCGCGCTAAGCGTAGGGTTCGCACTGCGTCATCGGCTGAATAGCAGCCAGCGGTATTGGGTAAATAGGTGAATTGCTCAGGCGGTAAAAAATCCAATAAGGACGGCTCGCCGACCGTTTGGCCTATGTTAGTGCGGCGTATGGCAACAGTGATAATTTCTGCGCCGCTGGCGTCTATCGCCGCGCGCGTTTGTTTAAAGTCTTGGTATTTGCCGGTGCCTACCAATAAGCGGGATTGATAAGTTTTATCGGCAATTTTTAATAAATCTGACACGTTGCTATCCTTAAAATAATGGCTGGGCTAGCAGGCTAACCCCCACCGACTGCGCCGACAATTTCCAATTGATCGCCTGCTTTTAACAAGGTGTCTGCAAATTGGCTACGTGGCACAATTTCTCCGTTGCACTCGATGGCTAAGCGTTTGCCTTGTAAATTAAGATTAACCACGAGCTCCGCCACAGACAGATGGTCTACAGCAAAATCACGTGTTTTTCCGTTTATGGTCAGTTGCATGCGCTGAATGGAATAGGATAATTCAAAGCACCATTTTACGAAAATATTAGGGGCATTAGCAAACCTTATCTCAGCTATTTTTGGGCCACGACATCGGCATCCAAAATTGCCTAGCGCGTTGTACAATAGCTACAATTTTTGTTGGCGTCTTTAGCCTGGGTTTTGCTAAGCTCGCTGTAATTTGACTCGCTTATTTTAGAAAGTGCACCATGAATCTTCAAAGTGAAATTGCTGACATCCATACGCCTACCGGTATTATGCGTACCTACATTCACCGTCCACTGGATAAAGCTAAACCGAATAAGGCCTACCCTACGCTACTATTTTATTCGGAAATTTTTCAGCAAACGGGTCCAATAGAAAGTGCCGCTAAAATCATGGCCAGCCATGGCTACGTGGTGTTGGTACCTGAGGTGTTTCATGAATTGAACCCCATAGGCACGGTATTGACTTATGACGATGCCGGTCGCGACAAAGGCAATGCCGATAAAGCGGCTAAGGATGTGCAGGGCTACGACACGGACAATCAAGCCATGATTGCGTTTGTGAAAAAGCAAGCTTGGTACAACGGTAACATCGGTGCCATGGGCTTTTGCATAGGGGGGCATTTGGCCTTTCGTGCCGCCTTGCAACCCGAAATTAAAAGCACGGCCTGTTTTTATGCCACCGATTTGCACGCCTTGACCATCCCACATAAACCCGGGCAACACAGTATGGAAAGGCTGGCTGACATCAGTGGGGAATTGTTAATGATTTGGGGTAAGCAAGATAACCACATTCCAACGGCTGGGCGCCGTCAGGTTTACGACAAAATGACCGAGGCCAATTTGTTATTCACCTGGCATGAATTCAATGCACAACACGCCTTTATGCGCGATGGCGATGAGCGCTACGACGCCCAAACGGCATTATTGTGCTATCAGTTAGCGCTTAATTTATTTAGTCGCACCCTTTAATTATTGGCAAGCAGGCCTTATATTAGAAACCGTATGCTATGCAATCGTTATCCATTGAAGCAGGCCTTTTTTAGGTAAAGGAGTCGTGTATGAAACGCATTTTTTATTTTTTAGTCACTAACTTAGCCATCGTTTTAGTGCTGTCCATCACCATGCGCTTATTGGGTGTGGAGCCCTATTTAAATGCCAACGGCTTGAATTTAGAAAGTTTGTTGGCTTTTGCCGCCATCAT
>SXGU01447149.1_pt1 | contig 10108 bp, 9 predicted proteins | sample 3174531 | NCBI WGS metagenome assembly SXGU01 (sample SAMN11356863, study PRJNA531348) | freshwater metagenome | isolation source: freshwater sample F1-140 | place: China: Fuxian Lake, Yuxi | collected 2017-12-25 | reverse complement strand
CCGGGGGCTCAGCCTGGTCAACGGCTTCGCCCAGCACTCCGGCGGCGGCTTCCGGCTCGACAGCAAGGTCGGCGAAGGGCCCCGCGCCGAGATCTGGCTCCCGCAGGCGACCGCGGCGGCGATCACGGACGACGCCGGTGCCGACGACGCGGAGGCGGAGGCCCCGATGGCGCGTCTGCGCGTGCTGCTGGTCGACGATCACGAGGGCGTCCGCGCGACCACCGCCGCGCTGATCGAGGAACTCGGCCACGAGGTCACCGCCCTGCCGTCCGGTGCCGACATGCTCGCCTCGCTTGCCGATGGCGGCGGCGCCTGCGACCTGCTGGTCACCGATTATGCGATGCCGCAAATGTCGGGCGCGGAGCTGATCCGGCGCGCCCGCGAGCAGCGGCCTTCGCTCGCCGCGCTCATCATCACCGGCTATGCCGAGGGCGACGCGCTCGCCAACCGACCGGCCGACGTGGGCGTGCTCACCAAGCCGTTCAGCATCGGCCAGCTCCGCCGCGCTCTGGGCGCGGCGACGCCGGAGACGCCACCGGCTCCGCTGAAGCGGTCGGCTTAGCGCCCAGCCACGGCGCCGCTCGGCGCGTGCAGCAGGCGCCAGCCCGCCGGCAGGTAATCGACCGACATGTAGAAGTAGAAGGCGCAGCTGCCGTCGGCGCGGTAGGTGCCGCCCTTGACGATGCCGAAGGCGGTGGAGCCGGTGAAGACGGGGGCGCCGCTGTCGCCGCCGCGGCAGGACGGGCCCGCCACCGCCACCCAGGTCGGCAGGCAGGCGCCGCCGCACAAATCTCCCGCCGGCGCGAAATCGACGAACTCAACGGTGGCGCAGCTATAGCCGGTGCGCTCGCCGCGATGGCAGACGAAATCGCCGGCGCGGGTGCTGTCGCGCGGCCGCCAGCTCGCCACCGCCCGCGTCGCGGTCTTGCCGCTGTCGGCGAAGAAGTGCGGCGGCAGCGCGGTATCGCTGAGGTGGAGCTGCACGTCCTGATAGCCCCAGCCCCATTGGCCGGCGAACGGCAGGCTCGTCTCCGCCCGCTGCGCGCCGCGATGGACCAGGATGTCGGGGCAATGGGCGGCGGTGACCAGGCCGGTGCGCGCGCCGTCCGTCACCACGAAGCCGGCGGTGCAGGCGTAGCGGCGCCCGTTCGCCGGATCGACGCCCTCCAGCCGCGCCCCGCCGGCGACGAGATCGGTGACGGCATTGCCCATCGTCTCGACGCGCACCGGCACGCCGGTCAGCGCCTGCCACTCGGCCTGGTAGTCGAGGAGCGGCAGCCCGGCGTCGGCACCGTTCACCAGCACCACCAGCTCGCCCGTGCGCGGATCGGCGGCGAGCGCCGGCGGGCGCGGCAGCGCCGCGCGGATCGCCGCCTGGTGCGTATGGATCGCCGCCACCAGCTCGGCCCGCGTGGCGCGCGCGCCGGTGCGGTAGGTGATCGGGATGCCGCCGGGCGCGACCTCGTCCGGCACCGCAGCGTCGCCGGTCAGCAGCACGACGATGCGGAGCGAAGGCGCGTGCTCCACGCTGATCCCGGCGAGCCGCCCGGCGTGGCGCGCCGCCAGCGCGTCGGTGGCGGCGACGCTCGCTTCCAGCGCCGCCAGCCGGCCGAGCGCATCGCCGAAGGAAATGTCGAACCGCGCCGCATATTCGCGCGCATCCTGCGCGAGCGCCGCCGCCGGCGTCTGCACGGCGGTCTCGGCAGCGGCGGGTGCCGCCGCAAGAACTCCCGCTAGTAGTGCCCAGCCCGCCCGCATCGACGACGGTCTAGCGCGCCGCCGCTGAAAACGGGCTGAACGATCAGTCCTTGCCCGATCCCGGCTCGGCCATGCTCCGGTGCATTTCGGCCGACGCGCCGCCGCCGAGCACCTTGGCGGCCGCCACCTGCGCCTTGTTCTTGAGGCCGTAAACGACGCTGCGCTCGCCATCCATCATCGCCTCATAGCCGAGCTTGGCGACGTCGGCCGGATCGTCCTTCTTGGCCTGGCCGACCTTGGTGTCTTCCATGTCGGCGCGCTCGAAGAATTCGGTCTCGGTGGCGCCGGGCTTCAGGCAGGTAACCGTCACCTCCGTGTCCTTGAGCTCGTTGCCGAGGGCGTCAGAGAAGCTGTCGATGAACGCCTTCGATCCATTGTAGACCGCCTGGAAGGCGCCGGCGATGTGGCCGGCGATCGATCCGGTGATGAGGATGCGGCCTTCGTTGCGCGCCACCATTCCGCGCGCCACCTTCTGGATGAGGTAGATGGTGCCGGTGATGTTGGTGTCGATGACGTGGCGCCATTCGGCGGGATCCTGCTCCAGGAAGGCGTGGCCAAGGCCGTGGCCGGCATTGGCGAACAGGAGGTCGACGTCGCGGCCCTCCACCTGCGCGAGCAGGCGGTCGACGCCCTCGAAGGTTGACAGATCCGCCTCCACGTTGGTCACGGACACGCCGAGCCCGTCCAGCTCCCGCGAGGCGTCCACCAGCGGGGTATCGGCGGCGACCACCAGGTTGTAGCCGTCCCTGGCCGCCAGCTTGGCGAGCTCGAGCCCGATGCCCGAGGACGCGCCGGTGACGATTGCGAGTTTGCCGCCTGCCATGATCGTGATCTCCGTCTAGATATGGCCGAATGAACCCGGGCGCGGCTCCGGTGTTCCCCCGCCGGCGGCGCAAGCGAGGAGATTGATCGATGACCGTTCCGACCCTGACCCCGGCGGACTTCCACCAGCCGGCCGTGTTGCTGTCGGGCACCGTTGATTATGCGATGTACCAGAGCTTCCGCAGCCAGCTCGGCACGGCGCCGGCCGAGGGGCTGGTGGCGATCGAATTGTCGACGCTCGGCGGCGATCCGGAGGTGGCGCGGATGATGGGCGAGGACGTCCGCTTCCACACCGAGCTCGAGCCGCAGCGCCGCTTCGCCTTTCTCGGCAAGGCGGCGATCTACTCGGCCGGCACCACCTTCATGAGCTTCTTCGCGCGCGAGAACCGCTACCTGACCCGCGGCACGCGCCTGATGGTGCACGAGCGCCACCTCACCCGCACGGTCAACCTCGACAGCCCGCTGTCGCTGTGCCTGCCGCAGCTGGAAGCGGTCCAGAACGAGATCCGCGCCTCCATCGCGATCCAGGACGAAGGCTTCCGCAATCTCGTCGCCGGTTCGTCGCTGAGCTTCGAGGACCTGGTCGGCAAGGCCGGCACCAACTGGTATATCGAAGCCTCGGAGGCGCAGTCGCTCGGCCTCGTCGAAGGCATCATCTGAGCGGCGGGCGGCTCCAATCCTTGTCCGTCACCCCGGGCTTGATCCGGGGTCCACCGTCTTGAGCATCGCCGCCTTGTCGACGACGCAAGAAAGGTGGATGCCGGATCAAGTCCGGCATGACGATGGGGGACGAGAGAAACGCAAGAGCGAAGGACGGAGCCGCCGCTATGACGCTGGACCTGTGGTTCGCCTTCGCCGCCGCATCGCTCGTGATGGCGGCGATCCCCGGCCCCGGCGTCGCCGCGATCGTCGGCTTCGCGGTTGGCGGCGGCCGCCGCGCGGCGCTGGCCGCGGTGGCCGGCATGGCGGTCGGCAACGCGCTCGCCATCTCCGTGTCGCTGGCAGGCGCCGGCGCGGTGCTCGCCGCCTCGGCGCTCGCCTTCACGATCCTGAAGCTGATCGGCGCCGCCTACCTGGTCGTGCTCGGCTGCCTCGCCCTGGCGCGGAGCAACACAAGCCCCGGTGCGGCCAAGCCTGCCGTCCCGCCCCGCACCGCCTTCTTCGCCACCGTCGCGGTCGGCACGTTCCACCCCAAGACGATCCTGTTCTTCATGGCCTTCGCCGCCCAGTTCGTCGATCCGACGCGCGGCTTCCTCGGCCAGGCCGCTTTGCTGGTCGCGACGTTCACGATGGTCGCCGCGCTCACCGACACGCTCTACGCGCTCGCCGCCGCCCGCGCCGCCCATCGCCTGGCGAGCCCGCGCTGGCGGCGCTGGGGTGCGCGCGCCGGCGGCACGATGCTGATCGCGGCGGGCCTCGCGACAGCGGCGATGAAGCGCTAGCGCAGCGGCTCAGGGCGTAGCGGGCGCGGCGGCCGCGCTCATGCAGGCCGCCACCGCCGCCTTGGCGTCCGCGACGCCGGTCATGTCAATGCGCGCGGTCTCCTCGACCAGGCCGTAGCGGATGTGCGGGTAGAGATAGCCCGCCGACCATAATTCGACCTCGCCCCGCTCCAGCCGCTTGGGCCAGGCCGGCGTCACGGTCTCGAACACCTTCTCACCAGCTGCGCGCGCACGCACCTGCGCGCGGACGTAGCGCGCCTCCACGCCGATGCCGAGCGCGCCGCGGGCGCCGTGCCGCCGCGAGATCTGCACGAACGGGGTCGCGCCCTGGAAGTGATCGGATACGCCGAGCGGCCGGTAGCGGCTGCCGGGCGGCCCCTTCACGGCGGTGCAGGTGCCGTTGGCGAACCGCCACACCGACCAGCCGGCGACGGAGCCGACCTGCTCGGCGGCCGGCGCGGCCGGCGATGCAGCGGCCATGAGGAGGAGAGCGGCGATCATGCCCGCATAACGCCCGAAACGACGAAGGGGCCGCCTCGCGGCAGCCCCTCCCGTGCGATGATCGGTCGCGCCCAGCTCAGGCGGCCTCGTCGTAGGCCTCGTCGCGCTCGACCGGACCCGAATCCTGGCCCTTGGCGGAGACGTCGCGATCGACCAGCTCGATGATCGCGATCGGCGCCGCGTCCGAGGCGCGGATGCCGGCCTTGATGATGCGGGTAGAGCCGCCGTCGCGGCCGGCGTAGCGCGGCGCCAGCGTGTCGAACAGCTTGCGAAGCTGGGTGTCGTCGAGCAGCCGCGCATGGGCGAGGCGCCGGTTGGAGAGGCCGCCGCGCTTGGCAAGCGTGATCAGCTTCTCGACATAAGGCCGCAGCTCCTTGGCCTTGGCGGTGGTGGTGGTGATCTGCTCGTGCTTGATGAGCGCGGTCGCCATGTTGCGGAACAAGGCCGCCCGGTGGCTCGAGGTCCGCTGCAGCTTCCGCCCGCCGACGCGATGGCGCATGTCTTTTCTCCGTTCGTTCGGAGCCCGTATGAGGCAGCTCCGGCCAGGCGGTGCTTCGAGGGGACCGCCAGAACCCCGAAATGGAAGGTGGGGCCGTAGCCCCACCCTTATTTGGTGCAGTTCAGACTGCTTGTTAACAGCTGGCCCTGCGATTTCTGAGGGGAGCCGCTTAGCTCCGATCCTGAGCGAATGTCAATTGCCGACCGTCCCCGCGCCTGCAAACATGAGCGAGGGGAGAGAAGCACATGAGAAGGCTGGGTCTGGACATCGGCACCAACAGCATCGGCTGGTGCCTCGTCGATTATGACGACGCCCGCGAGAGCGGCTACGGGGTGGTGGACACCGGTGTTCGCATCTTCGCCGACGGTCGTGACCCGAAGTCGGGGGCGTCGCTGGCGGTGGACCGGCGTGACGCGCGGGCGATGCGGCGGCGGCGGGATCGCTATCTGGGCAGGCGCTCGGCGTTCCTCGACGCGCTGATCGAGCACAAACTGATGCCGGCCGACGCGGATGAAGCGAAGCTGATCGCCGAGCAGGATCCATATCCCCTCCGCGCCCGCGCGCTCCACGAGCAACTGGAGCCATACGAGATCGGCCGCGCGCTCTTCCACCTCAACCAGCGCCGCGGCTTCAAGTCGAACCGCAAGGCCGAGCGCAAGCAGAAGGATGCCGAGGACGGCAAGATCGCATCGGGCGCCAAGGCGCTCGACCAGGCGATGGCCGAGGAAGGCGCCGAGACGCTCGGCCAGTTCCTCGCCGGCCGCGAGATCAAGCGGGTGCGGATGGGCGGTGAGAACCAGGATTATGACTTCTACCCGCAACGCCGCCACGTCGAACATGAGTTCGACTGCATCTGGGCCGCGCAGGCACAGCACCACCCTGCCCTCCTCACCGACACCGCGCGCGCCGCGCTCCACCGCATTCTGTTCTTCCAGCGGCCGCTGAAAGAGCAGCAGGTCGGCGTCTGCACCTTCGTCAACAGCGAGCAGCGGCTCGCCAAGGCGCACCCCTTGTTCCAGGAGCGGCGGCTCTACGAGGAGGTGAACCAGCTGGAGGTCACCACGCCAGGCGCGCCGGCGCGCAAGCTGACGCTGGACGAGCGCGATGCGCTGATCCTCGAGCTGCGTGAGAAGCGTGAAGTCTCGTTCGGGCGGCTCGGAAAGCGGCTGAAGCTCGATCCCGATCAGAGCTTCAACAAGGCCAGCGAGACCCGCTCCCACCTCAAGGGCGACGAGGTGCGCGCGATCATGAGCGACAAGAAGCGCTTCGGCGACGCATGGTTGCATATGGACCGTGATCGCCAGTGGCTGATCGTCGAGACCTTGATGGAGGAAGAGGACCCGGACCGGTTGGCGGAGTTCCTGAAGGCGCAGGGCTTGCCGGAGGAGCGGATCGCCGACACCGAAAAGGCGGCGCGCATGCTGCCTGAAGGCCATGGCCGGCTGGGCCCGACCGCGACGGCGTTGATCCTGGAGGAGCATCGCAAGGCCGTCATCACCTATGACGAGGCGGTGAAGCGCGCCTTCCCGCACCTCCACCACAGCGATTTCCGCACCGGTGAGGTGCTGCCCACGCTCCCTTATTATGGCGAGCTGCTGACGCGCGAGATCCCGCCCGGCACGCAGCTGGAGAGCGACCCGCCCGAGAAGCGCTGGGGCAAGATCACCAACCCGACCGTTCATATCGGCCTTCGCCAGCTCGAAAAGCTGGTCAATGCCGTCATCGCCGTCCACGGCCGCCCCGATCAGATCGTCGTCGAGATCGCCCGCGAGCTGAAGCTCAACGAGAAGGACAAGGAGGAGCACAACAAGCGCATCCGCCGCGACACGGCGGCGGCGCAGCAGCGCTCGGCCAAGCTGCAGCAGGAGGGCATCGACGATAGCGGCGCCAATCGCATGCTTCTGCGGATGTGGGAGGAACTGAACCCGCGCGAGGTGCTCGATCGCCGCTGCCCTTATTGCGCGGAGCCGATCGGCATGCGCCAGCTGTTCAGCGGCGAGGCCGACATCGACCACATCATCCCCTATTCGCGTTCGCTGGACGACAGCGCGTCCAACAAGGTGGTGGCGCATCGCGGCTGCAACCGCGCCAAGGGCAATCGCACGCCGTGGGAGAAATGGGGCGGCACCGAGCGCTGGGACGTGATCGCCCAGCAGGCCGGCCGGCTGCACCGGTCCAAGCAGTGGCGGTTCGGCCCGGATGCGATGCAGCGCGTGGAGAAGGACGGCGGCTTCCTCGCCCGCCAGCTCGTCGATACGCAATATCTGTCGCGAATGGCCACCACCTATTTGTCGAGCCTCTACGCCGACAAGAAGGAGGGCAGCGTCTACGTCATCCCCGGCCGAATGACGGCGATGCTGCGCCGGTTGTGGGGCCTCAACAGCCTGCTGCCCGACCACAATTACGTCGAGAACGAGCATTCGAACGCGCCCAAGAATCGGCTCGATCACCGCCACCACGCGATCGACGCGGCGGTGACGGCGGTGACCACGCGCAGCTTGCTGATGCAGATCGCGCGAGCGGCAGGACGGGCGGAGGACAAGGACCTCGACCGCCTGTTCGAAGACCTGCCGCCGCCATGGGACGGCTTCAGGGAGGAACTCGGCGACAAGCTCGCCGCCGTCACCGTCAGCCACAAGCCCGATCACGGCCGCAGGGGCCGCCCCGCGCCCGGCAAGGACGCCACCGCCGGGCGCCTCCACAACGATACCGCTTACGGCCTCACCGGCGAATTCGCCGCCGACGGCAAGACGCCGATCGTCGTGCACCGCGTGCCGCTGCTCAGCCTCAAGCCCGGCGACCTCACCGATCCCTCACGCATCCCCGACGCGCAGCTTCGCGACGCGCTCTACGAGGCGACGCGCGACCGCACCGGCAAGGAGTTCGAGCAGGCGCTGCTCCGCATCCGGGAACGCGGCATCGGCAAGGTCGACAAGAACGGCCGCCCGCTGTTCAAGGGCCTGCGTCACGTCCGCGTCCGCGAACCGCTCAACGTGATCCAGGTCCGCGATAAGTCGGGCAAGTCGTACAAGGCGTACAAGGGCGATGCGAACGCCCGCTACGACGTGTGGCGGCTGCCAAATGGGAAATGGGTGCACGACATCGTGTCGATGTTCGACGCGCATCAGGAGCGCGCGGCTGATCGGCGGCCTCATCCAGCCGCCAAGAAGATGCTCAGTCTTCGTCAGAACGACATGATCGCGATCGAACGTGATGATTCGGCAGTCGAAATCGTACGCGTGGTCAAATTCTCGACGATCGGTGCCATCGCACTGGCACCTGCCAACGAAGGTGGCGCCTTGAAGGCGCGGGATGCTGCTCCGGCAGACACTGATCCGTTCAAGTATATCTATTCTTCCGGAGGCGGCCTGAAGAAACTCAAGGCCCGTCAAGTGCGGATTGATCCATTAGGGAGGATTTTCGATCCCGGCCCACGCTGACAGCGCGCCTCTGCTGTCTTAGCTTCTCTGCGGGAGGGGCTGCATGGATCGCATCGTCGACATCGCGACCGACGGCCTGCACCTGTCCACCCATCGCGGCTTTCTGCTGGTGGAGCAGGAGCGCGAGGAGGTCGGCCGCGTCGCGCTCGACGACGTGCACGCTGTTATCGTCCACGCCCACGGCGTCACCTGGACCGGCAATCTCGTCGCACGCCTGGCCGAGCGCGGCGCTCCCCTCGTCTTCTGCAACGCCCATCATCATCCGGTGGCGGTGACGCTGCCGCTGGAGGGGCATCATGCCCAGGGCGCGCGCATGCAGGCGCAGTGGAGCGCGTCGCGTCCGCTCGCCAAGCGGCTGTGGCGGCGCATCGTGCAGGCCAAGATCGTGATGCAGGGCTCGCTGCTGGACGCGCGCGGCATCGCCGGCGGCGGCGCCTTTCCGCACATGGCGCGGCGGGTGAAGTCGGGCGATCCCGACAATCTCGAGGCGCAGGCGGCGCGCCGCTATTGGCCGCTGCTGATGGGCGCCGATTTCCGCCGTGATCGCGACGCCGGCGGCGCCAACGCGCTCCTCAACTATGGCTATGCGGTGATGCGCGCCACCATCGCCCGCGCCGTGATCGCCGCCGGCCTCCACCCGACGATCGGCATCCAACACGCCAATCGCGGCAATGCGTTCGCGCTCGCCGACGACCTGGTCGAGCCGTTCCGCCCGCTCGTCGATGCACTCGCCTCCAGCATGGTGGCGGAAGGCGTGACCGCGCTTGATCCCGCGCAAAAGCGCCGGTTCGCACGCCTGATCGCGTTCGATCTGCGGGTGGGCGGCGAGAGCTCGCCGGCGTCCGTCGCGGCCCAGCGGCTCACCCACTCGCTCGCCCGCGCCTTCGAAACCGGCGGGACCGAGCTCGCCTTGTTCGCGCCGCCCAGCCCGATCGAATGGGCCACCGCCGGCCGGCTCCCGGCGCCGGAATGAGCGCGCGCGATGCGGCCCATCTCAGCGGCTATCGCCTGATGTGGGTGTTCGTGATGTTCGATCTGCCCGTCGGCACCAAGCAGCAGATGCGGGAAGCGACCAAATTCCGCGAGTTCCTGCTCGATCAGGGTTTCGAGATGAGCCAATTCTCGGTCTACGCGCGTTTCTGCAACGGCAAGGACAGCCTCGACGCGCATCTCCGCCGAATCGAGCGCAACCTGCCGGAGAAAGGCGAGGTCCATGTCCTCAGCTTCACCGATCGCCAATATGAGAACATCGTCCGATTCTCGAGCCAGCGCCGCAAACGCCCCCGCAAGAATCCCGACCAGCTCGCGATGTTCTAATTCTGTCCCCGCGAAAAAGCAGGCCGGATGGGCGGGTTTGCAGTTGGAGTTCAACCACTTACCAGCCCATCCGGCCTACCAGCTCAGAAATCGCAGGCCAACCGCAACCCATTTGGAAAAGGCTTGTGGTCGACGGGTGGCCTACCAGCTCAGAAATCGCAGGCCAACCGCAACTGCGCAACGCAGAAGGCGTTAAGGTCGGGGGGCCTACCAGCTCAGAAATCGCAGGCCAACCGCAACTGCGCAACGCAGAAGGCGTTAAGGTCGGGGGGCCTACCAGCTCAGAAATCGCAGGCCAACCGCAACGGTAAATGCGTTCGTACGGCTGG
>SXGU01123396.1_pt1 | contig 10110 bp, 11 predicted proteins | sample 3174531 | NCBI WGS metagenome assembly SXGU01 (sample SAMN11356863, study PRJNA531348) | freshwater metagenome | isolation source: freshwater sample F1-140 | place: China: Fuxian Lake, Yuxi | collected 2017-12-25 | reverse complement strand
GGCTGAATGTGCTGGCGATTTACCTGCCGCCGCTGCGCGAGCGGCGCACGGACATCGTTCTGCTGGTGCGGCGGTTCGTGCAGGAGTTCAGCCAGCAGCACGGCCGCGAGTTCCGCGGAATTACACCGGATGCGATGCAGGCGCTGGTGGAGTACTACTGGCCCGGCAACGTGCGCGAGCTGCGGAACCTGATTGAGTCCATGGTGGTGCTCTCGCATGGGCGCGCGATTGGGCTGGAGGACATTCCCAAGGCCATTCGCGATCAGGGCGGTGCGCGCAACCTGCCGGTGCCGGTGGGTGCGATTGTGCGCGAGGAGGAGGGGGCGCGCGGCCGCGAGCTGGAGTTCATTGTGCGCTCGCTGGTGGAGCTGAAGCTGCAGATGGAGGAGTTGCGCCGGCGGGTGGACGACGACCGGGCGATGCTCTCCGAGGTTTCACAGCTCGGCGCGGGCCTCGGCGCCGGTCTTGGTTCCGGCTTGGGTGCGGGCTTTGGGTCTGCCGGCGCGCTGACCCGTGCGGTGGGTGGCCTGGAGCCGCCGGGGCTGGCGGCGAGCCCGAATGTGGTAACGGTGACGCCCGGGATGACCATGGCGCAGATCGAGCGGGCGAGCATCGAGGCGGCATTGCGCGAGACTCGGGGCAACCGGCGGCGCGCTTCGGAGCTGCTCGATATTGGCGAGCGGACGCTCTACCGGAAGCTCAAGGAGTACGGGATTCCGATCACCGACTGACTCCGGCGGGTTGTTTTCCCGGAGTCAGTCAGCAGTCAGAGAGAGGGGCCCTAGCCGGGCCCTTTTTCCTTGTCGTTCATGAGCTTCACCACAATGGCGCCGCCGTTGGCGCGGATGCCGTACTCGTTCTGTGCGCGGCTGGGGTCGAGGTAGCGCACCTCGCGCACGTCGCGCGCGGGGATCTGCTCCAGGAGTTGTGAGTCGCCGCGGCGATTGCCGATGACCACGAGAATTGGGTTCATCATTCCACCGCCCATGGTGCGGGTGCCGCGCGGGGCCTCCACAAAGTGGGGGCGAATGCGCTTGAGCGCCGAGAGGAGGTCAATGTCTATGGGTGTGATCTGCTCAATCTCTTCGCGCGCAATGACGTCGCGCTGTTTCTTCTGTGCTTCCGCTGCCTGGGGGGCGAGTGCGATCAGGGAAGCGGCAACCAGGAGTGTGAGGCGCCGCATCGGGGAGTTGTCTCCGTCATTAGGGTTGGAGACTCTGACACGGTGCGCGGTGGAACGGTTCCTGTGTCAGTTTGGCGCCGGGCAGGTGGCGTCAGGAAGTGACCTAAATGCTTGCTCCGTCGTTGGTTGTGTATGCGGAATCCGGTCACCCTCTGTAGCGTTTCTATACACTTCGGCGTAGTATTCCGCCGGACACGAAAACCCACTCGAGGAACTCGCCACACGTGACTCCCAATCCAGGGAACCCGGGGCAGATCGCAGGCACGCTGCTTCCGTTGGCGAAGGCCGAAGAGTTGCTGACGACGTTGGAGAGTGTGGTGTCGGCCAAGATTGTGGCGGACACGCATGGTGGTGTGGACACGATTCACTTGCTGGTGAGTGGGGAGTTGAAGCCCAAGCAGGTGGTGCGGAATGTGGAGAGCGCGTTGGCGGCGCACTTCGGCATGCGGGTGGACCACCGGAAGGTGAGTGTGGCCACGACGATCAGGCGGCCGAAGCCGGCGCTGGCCGAGGTGGTTGAGGCTGCTGAAGCCGAGGAGAAGGCGATTGCGCGGGCGGCGCGGCTGGGGCGCTCGTTGTACTTCGAGGATGTGGAGATTCGCGGGTCACGATCGAAAGGAATGACCTGCCGCGTGACGCTGCGGCGCGGTGAGCAGCAGTTCGTTGGTGAGGCGGAGGGGCTGGACGGCGACCGCGGGCGTGTGGAGCTGGCGGCCAAGGCTGCCTTAGGCGCGGTGGGGCTGAGTGAAACGGGCGGGAAACAGTTCTCGCTCGAAGGTGTGAAGGTGGTGGCTGCCTTTGAGCGCGAGGTAGTACTTGTAGCGGTGACCGTGCGTCAGGGGCGGCAGAGCGCGGTGCTCACGGGGAGTTGCTGGTTGCGCGACAGTGCGGAGACGGCGGGCGTGTTGGCCGTGCTGGACGCGACGAACAGGTGGATTGAAGGGGGCGCTCAGGCGGCGCTCTGAGGGATAGCAGTGGTAGCGTTTGGGCGCAGGTAACAGAGGAGGAGAATAAGACCCCCGACTCCGGCACGAGCGGAGTTAAAGCGGGCCTCACAAGGCACGTTGAGCGGAGCCGAACTTTGGAGCGCAGGCGGCGGATGCTGTCTGCGACTTTTTCTCAAAGGGAGGTGACGCATTATGGCCGCGATTGTCGCGATTTTCGCTGCGCTGCGTGACACGCTGATGTGGTAGGCCGTGGTCGGGGGCTCTTCACTCTGATATGCGCAAAGAAACGACCGTAACTCGATGGTTTGTCGGAAGCGTTTCGCTGGCCGCATTGGCCGTCATCGTCGTAGTGGGCAACGCGCTGCCCGCGATGAGCTCGGCCGACGTCGAGGCGGCGGTTTTTTTTGCGTTCGCCGCCCTGGTGGCGAGCAGCCTGGCCTACCGGCTGCCGCGAGGCGGTTTTGGAAACATCGCCTTTATTCCGCTTTTGAGCGGAGTTGCCGTTGCGCCTTCCGTGGGTGCGGTCATTGGGGCCGGTGTCGCCGTCTTGGTTGGCGAGTACTTCTTGAGACGCGAGCCCATCCGAGTTCTGTTCAATGCGTCTCAGCTGACGATCGCGGTCGGGCTTGCTGTACTTGTCTATCGTACGTCAGGTGGGCAGGCCCTTGAACATGCGGGTATCGACAATCTTGCGCCTTTCGTTGCCGCGTTCGCCACTTTCTTTGTTAGCAACGCAGTGCTGTTTGCAGGAGTGGTTTCCGTAAGTTCGCGCGAGCGATTCTCGGGTGTGCTAGCAAGGGCGGCCGGTGGTGCAGCACTCGTGTACGACCTCATCGGAATTCCGTTGGTGTTTGGATTTGCGTACGCGTACGTCCGCATTGGCTGGGTCTGGAGTGGGGCACTTCTAGTTCCATTGTTCGCCATCAGGCAGATGTACAAGGTCAACCGCGAGTTGCAGACGGTAAATGAAGATCTGCTGCAGCTCATGGTAGCCGCGATTGAAGCACGCGATCCGTATACCTCTGGTCATTCACAGCGGGTCGCAGAGTACTCGCGCATCGTCGCGCGGGCCGCAGGCTTGGGGCTAAGGGCGACCGAGCGGGTCCACACCGCCGCCCTTCTGCACGATGTTGGCAAGATCCACGAGGAGTTTGCAGCGATTTTGAGAAAGCCTGGGCGACTCTCTGATGCCGAGTTCGCGATAATGAAGTCGCACTCAGAGAAGGGCGCTGCGCTCGTGGGACGAGTAACACAGTTTGAGGACTTGGTGCCTGCGGTGCGCGGACATCACGAGGCATGGAACGGAACGGGCTACCCTGACAGGCTCGTCGGTGAGAACATCCATCTATGGGCGCGGATTATTGCGTTTGCAGACACTATCGACGCGATGACGACTGATCGTCCGTACCGCGAAGCGCTGAACACCGACACGGTGCGCGCCGAAGTCGTCCGCGAGGCAGGAAAACAGTTTGACCCACGGATTGCCGGCCTGCTTACCGCTGATAGTCGGTGGGCTGAGATGGCAAAGGCGATTCGAGAGCAGCGGCATTCTCATATTCCGCAGACTGCCGAACGCCCGCTTCCGCGGCACTCGTCGGCCAATACGGGAGCTGGACAAGCTGTCAGATAGCCGTGAGCGGCAAATGTAGCCGGATTCCAATTCGGTCGGCGGCCGCCCTCACCTGGGCTGTTCCCGCCGAAAGCGACAATGAAAAGCGGCCGTGCCCGGCTGCAGCCATGCGCCGACCGGCACTGAAAGGCAATTCGCCAGCTGCCGCGAAAGTTGCCGACGCACGAGACCGCACGTAGCGCATCGGCGAAGCTTCTCCAGCCAGATGTCTCCTACAAGCCGAGGCATCGCGCGGGGCGCTCACAAAATGGCAGCATTTCGTGGCGGGAGTTTCAGCGTTCGCCTTGCCGCTCCACGATTGCAACGATGACGCCGTCTTCGCCGGAGTCAACATCCCTCACAACGCAGGCGACCCGATTGCGAAGCACTACCGGTGCTGGCTTGGGAGCGCAAATGCGCGGGACCACCACGCTTCGCGCGTAGTGCCTGGAAGCCGAGAACACGTCGAATGTTGTTGTCCGGGAACCCTCAGGAGGGCGTTGAACCCAGACCTCGCGCCCTGCGCCGAGCGAGACTCCGGATATGACGGGATAGAAATCCGGGACTCGGCCTTGGCGCACAAGTTCAGTTGTCCCCATCAGTTGCCCGACAGGAACGGGGAGAGCGGCTACACGCGAACGTAAGGCCGCGAGGCTTTCGGCCCGGACCTGCGGGTGGATGCGCGCCGGAGCGATCGACCGTTCGTACTGTCCGAGTTCAACCCCGTTAAGGCCGGACTCGGTCAGCGAATATGCATTGCCGCTGCTGCTGACGACGTTCCCGTCGAGGTTGACCGCCCAGACGGCGGCCGCTTCGAATGGCGCTGCGTTTAGGTCCTTAACGACCCGGCCGCCTCGTTCGCCAAGCGCGAAGTATGCGATATACGGCACGATGTTTGGATATGGCGGAACTGGGATACTGTCGCCGCGCGTCCCATCTGGCGAAAATCTTACATAGTAGTGCCGGTCTGCGCCGCCGAGTGCTGTCTTGGCCGACGGGACAAGAAGATCGCCGGACCGGTGGACGCCGGTCGCAATTTTTGACAGTGGCATCGGATTTGCCGAAGCAAAGAACTTACCTGCGAACCGATCTGCCACGCCGGTGCGCTGGTTGACTCGAAATCGGTGCACCCACTGTAGGTCACGGACATAAAGCGTTCCGTCGCTCCCAAAAGCGGGTCCAGTTGGCGCTGAAAACTCCCCTGGCCCAGTGCCGCGCCTCCCGACAAGTGCGGCCACTCTGCCGGATTGGTCGATTACCACGATGTGAGCTTCCTGAAAGTCGGACACGTACAGCCGGCCGGCTCGGTCGAAGGCGAGCCCGCTGACCTCTCCGAAACCAGCCTTGATTAGCGTGGGGTCAGAGCGAAGCTCGAACAGGACGCGCACGGTGCTCGTGTCTGGCCGCTGGGCGCCGATCCAGTGCAGCGGAGCAAGCATCATGAGGATTCTGGTGAGCACGGCAACGCTCTCAGTGTACAGTGTGAGGTCACGACTCCCAGACGGCCGTACTGCAAAAGCATGCTGGTGACTGCCCCGATACCCGTTTTGCGCCAGTCGCTACGAAGATTGTCTGGCTGATTGCCCTCCTCCACCCGGAATTCCGACACCGACGGCCGAAAGGGCGACAACGGTTCCGTTGGACGTTTGATTCATGCGGCTTGGGAGAGTAGCTTCGACGCCCGAGGTGAGCTTGCGGCAGCACCGAGAAATCGAATTTCCTAATGTGCGATTGGGGGCTTATGGTGCTAACTCTTTTGGCTCCTGATTTCCGGACGATTGTGAACGCAGCACTACCTCGGCACGCTCATTGCCGGCACATGCACGATGCAGTGCACGTGCTAGAAACTTTGCGAACGCAAGTTTGGGCCGGACTGGTCATTGACCCACGTGTTATGAGCGAAGGGTCATTGATGGCGATCGTCCGCTACGCATCGGATACGGGGCGGCGAGTCCTGATTCTTACGGCGATCGACATGCACAACGCGTTGACCATACTCAGGGCCTTCGAGTCGGAGAATGTGGATCTGCTTCTTTGGAGCGATCCGCTTGACAGGACGCTTTTGTCAGCGCGGCTGAGGTCGTTGCAGTCGCCATCGTGCAGCTCTCAAGTGGTCCGGGGACTCGCCCCGCAACTGGCACGGTTGCCGACACGTCTGACCGCATGTGCGATAGCCGCCTTTGGCTCACTTCCGATTCCGCGATCAGTTGAATCGTTTGCCGATGAAGCGGGCATGATGGAGCGAACGATTGAGCGTGCATTCAAAAAAGTTGGGCTTGCTGGGCCAGGAAGCCTGCTCCGCGCGGCGAGAGTAGCCACGGCATGGGACGTGATCCGCCTAAGTGGCGCGGCGAGGCCGGTCCCACTCACGGCATTGCGCACCGGGTTCCGGAGCACCAAACATTTCCGAGAGACCGTATCGCGTCTGCTTAGCATGCCCCCGACACGGTTGGCTGAGACTGAACCGTCAGGCGATCATATCGCAATCATCATTCAATATCTCCAAGGGTACGGCCAGCCAGCTGCCCGCGGCAACTGAAGGGACCGGGTGACCGAGACCAGCTGACGCGAGGCGACTAGGTACGGCGTCGCGTCGTGCACGCGGCAGCACCTAGTCGCCTCGCGCAAGTCTACTCGATGGCCTTGTACTGGAAAACCGGCTCAGGTCCCCATTCGGCGCACCAAGACAGAGTGTCGAATTCGCAACTGCCCCGCGAGCAACCAGCGGGTGGTGGAGAGGCTCCACCGACCGTCGACACGGTGGAAGCTAGGCCGAGAACGGTAAGCGCGGCCACAAGCACCCGGCGGAACCGGCGTCCCTTCAATAACATTTCAATCTCCTTGTTGGGGCGCTGCCCAACAGTGAAAGTGCGGCGCACACATACCGAAAACGAAGATCGTGCGCCCAAGTATGCTGCGCGGCTCCGTAGGCATAGGCCACCTCGCAGCGCGTCAGGCACGACTGGTTTAGCGACAATTCGCTGCCGCCGCGGTGCCTGCAGCGGTTAGAATCACGGGCCCGATGGTCACGGCGAAGCACCCACATGTAGGGTTAGGCGGCCGCGTGCGCAGTGGTCACCGGCGCCGGCCCCATCTGCGCGGCCACACCGATGTTTGCGGCGCAATGCAATAAGCGCTGACTATCGCGCCCGTCGCAGCGTTGGCTCCAGAAGCGACCCAGTTGAAGGGCAGTTCACTCCGAGCGTGGCCGGCATTTGAGCCCCGCTTCCAGCTGCCCATCCGGATCAACGCCAGCATTCCGGTCGCGCCACCCGTGCTCTTTGTATGCCATCCGCTCCATCGTGGCAGCCAGACGGCGTCGGAGCCAGTCCTCATCTGAGCGCTCGAGCCGCGAGGGATCGACCTCAACGAGTTCGAGCATCGCCTCTTGAAAAAGGTCCTCGCCGAACTTGTCGTCATCCGCGGCGAGCCGACGCGCGACTGCGTTGATGAACGGAAGCAGCCGCCCCTTGGCGGCATTCACGGCTTGGCCCTGGCCGTACACGTAGCGCTGCACGCCAGTGGCGTAGATCATGACCTCGGGCAGGTGACGCGAGGCGACCGGCACAACAGTCGTGTACGGATCGCGATACTCGGTTCTCATGGCTTGACCGGGAGCGCGGCCCAATCAAGGAACGCATCGCCATGCGCGGCCGAGAGCCGGCGCTTGTGACGCATGACGGTGCCGCCGCCCAGTGCGAGGTCCACGCCGCTGTCGCCCTCAATGGTGACGCACTCGTATTCCCAGAAATCGTCGCGCACCTCCACGCACCGCTCCACGAAGGCGAGCACGCCAATGCGTACGAACCGCTCTTCGGTACGCGAACGGAGCAAGAAGAGATCTCCAGGTGACGCCGCCTCGCGGAGCAGCCCGTGGCGGAGCCCCCAATGCCCGATGGCATTGAGGTCGCACTCGAACGGCACGGTCCAGCCGGAGCGCTCATCACGCGGATCGAAGTGCGACCAGTAGCCAACGTGATGAATGAAGGCCGCATCCCAGCGGTGGGCGGCTTCCGCATTGAAGACGCCGTGTACCTCGGTGAGCAGGCGCTCCTCGAACGGGCTGCGCGCGGTGGCGCCGCCGCCGAGCCCAACGCAGACGCTGGCGCCGGCGACCAGGAGCGATGGAGTGGCGGGAATCACTTGGCCTCCCAGGGGAGTGGATTAGGGACGATGGGGTATCCTACGGCTCGCGTGGCATCGTAGATCCGCTGCGTGCCTTTCCAGCGGTACATGTAGCCGTGACCGCCCGCGGGGATGTGGTCGGGATCTTCCTTGGTGGTGTCCGCGCGAATTCGCGCGAGCCCGGCAGCCACGGTGACGAGGAGATACTCGCCGCGCTGATCGGGGGAGATGGCGTACCGGCCCGGCCCCATGCGGATTTCGCCGTCGCGGGTGAGCACCCGGAACATGGTGATGGAGGCAGGGACTTCGAACACGGCCGCACCGGTGAGGGTGACCGGCGTACCGCCAGCCGGCCACTCAGCCTTCGATTGCTCGCGCAGGAGCATCCGCGCACCACCGGGAACCGTGATGGCGACGTCCTGCCCAATAGCGGTGCGGACGACCGTGTGTGCCGGAAGTGCCTGCCGCGTGATGAAGCGACCCAGGCGGCGGATCATGGCGCCGTCGTCTGACAGTTTGTAGTCCAGGTAAATGCTGGTGGGAATGACGAACAGCATGAGGACGATCAGCGAGGCGTTCATCGCATGCTGCGCGATGTTGAACGTGCGGCTCCAGAAGGGCGACTTGTCGATCATGGGCTCGAACGAGCCCTCGCGCCGGTCGACACCACCGAAGAACCCCGCGATCACCCAGCTGCCGTACTTGATCTGCTTCCAGAGGGTGCCCTTTCCTGCGGGAATCCCGGTGCCGAAGTAGGTCCGCTTGATCCGCTTCCCAGCGGAAAGGAGCGCTTCGGGCGGAGGCATCAGCCGCTGGGGTTCACGGTCCACCCAGGGGGCCTCGGGTGCGGCAGCAGGCGCTGGCGCAGGCGCCGACACCGTTGTTGATGGGGCAGCGGGTGCCGTAACAGTGCCCAGCTCACCCGCGCGATACCGCTCGAGCAGTGAACCAAAGTGCACGGGCATGAACCAGATCTTCATGATGGGCGCGACCCTTTCATAGAAGGCGGCGTCGTCGGCCATCCGATTCTCGAGCGCGTCCATCTCCTCCTCGCTCATTTCGCGCGAGAGGAAGCGGGTGATGAGCTCGATATCGGAATCGAGGGGCTCGATGTCGGTCATGGCCGTTGGATCGTTCTGTCGGTCAGTCATTGGTTGCACCCTCCGCCTGGCGTCGGCCGCCGGGGCGCCCAACTCTGGGCTTCAGCATTGCGGGGTCGGCATATCCCTCAAGTCCGCGACGCAGCGCCGACATGGCGCGCGTGACATGCGTGTTCACGGTGCGTTCGCTCCCGCCGCTCCGTGCGGCGATCTCGCGGTACGAGAGTTCCTGATCGCGGGCCAGGAAAAACGCCTCGCGTTGTTTGGGCGACATGTCGTTCAGGATCTCCGCGACTTGCCGCTCCACCTCACGCACGTTCATCGTGGCATCGGGCGCCATGCCGAACTCACGCGTGGGATTGCGGAGCGCCTCATACGTCTCATGTCTGGGTGCGGCGCGAAGCCACCGGCGTTTCAGCTCAATGACGCCGCGGCGTACGGCGGCGGATACCCAGTGCTCCAACGGATCCGGCGACTGGAACCCCTGCGGGTCCTGCACCCACCGCCGCCAGAGCGTCAGCGTAACGCGCTGCCCAATCTCCTCGGCTTCATCCGCGCCCACGGCCATGGCCGCGTGCACGATAGCCAAATCGCGGGCCCGGACCATCAGCGCGGTGAGTGCGTCCGGGACCACTGGCGCCGGTCCATCTGCGCTGCTGGGGACTGCGCCCCCGCCCGGCTCGATGCGCTTCATATAGATGTGACGACCTCCATTCGGCGACGGTCTCGTCCGACCGGGAACCCGGCCAATCCGGGCTCCACCCTTAACTCGCCGCTCAGGCCGGAAATACGTACACGGGGGGCCGCGGGGTCCGAGTCATTGACATTTTGCCGGAATTCTCCCCCATAGGGTAGAAGCGGGCACGTGGGGAAGGCGGCGAAATGCACGGAACGCCCGTCCGGTTGTGCGAGCGGACCGTTTGGAAGTGCGACCGGCGCTGCGGGGCTGGTGCGGAGAGTGATCCGGTTGGTGCGCCCGCTGGTCCGATTGGCGCCACCGGATACAGGGCAGGTGCCTGCGCTGCAACAGTTGGTGCGGACCGCGGCCGGATTGGCACAGACGCACGCGGAGTAGGCGCGGCGGCCTGATGAATTGCCGCGCGGGCCGCACGGACTGGCGCAGTCGGCGGCCGAACTGCAGCGCGC
>SXGU01089965.1_pt1 | contig 10112 bp, 14 predicted proteins | sample 3174531 | NCBI WGS metagenome assembly SXGU01 (sample SAMN11356863, study PRJNA531348) | freshwater metagenome | isolation source: freshwater sample F1-140 | place: China: Fuxian Lake, Yuxi | collected 2017-12-25 | reverse complement strand
TCGTATTACCCTCCTGTGTGATTGATACATTTCATGATGCGCAGTTCGCTAATTATAACACACCACCCCACCAAAAGTTATGCTGGAACCCCCAGCCCTCCCGCCGGTCCGGCTACGGGCGGGGCAACCGGTCTGGCGGATCATCCTGCGGTTGCAACTCCAGCAGGCGGGCCAGCAGTGCGCCCAATGGCAGGGCCTCCAGCAGGCGGGTTTGTTGCTCGGCGCCCATGCCGGGCAGGTCGCGGCTGCCAAGCAGCATTAGCGGCAACAAGAAGGCCAAATAGCCCGCAAAGACCAGCCCCACCGCTACGGTCATCGGCTCGCCCAGCCCGGTGACGATCGAGATCGCCATCCCCACGATCAAGGCCAACACCACAAAACCGCCAAAGGCGCGCGCAACCAAAAAGCCGTCGGCCTTTTTTGCGCGCACCAACAGCCTGATGTAAAAAAGGACCATCTTGCGCAAGAATGGTTTTAGGGTCATCTTGTTCCTGCCTTTTGCTTGCCGCGCGAACCATCCGGCGTGGCAATGGGATGTAGCTTAAAACCCGGACCCACCCCCAAGGTGACGAGCCCGTTAGCGCCGAGCCAGCCAGCCCATCAGCCAGCGGGCAGCGGCCCAGCCGGCCGCTAAAAACAACAACAGCCAGCCTGCGGGCAGCAAAAAGAACGGTTCGCGCAATATGCCTTGTTCATCTACCCGGCTGCCAATGGCTGCAAAGGCGGCAAAACAGGCCAGCCCCGCCAGCGCCAACCACAGCGGCATGTTCCCAATTTGTTTTTTTAACATCACGGCTCCTTGTGCCTACATTTCTCCCATCATACCTGCCCGGGCCTGCCAAAACCTCTCCAAACTCCCCCAGCGGGGAGTGTTTCCTCTTGACAACTATCCCCTCCCAATGTATACTGCTGTAAACACAGGAGGGATCATGGAAGCCACAAACCAAACCGAGCCAACCACAATGGGTGGTGTACCCAATGGCACACCGCCAGCCGAGCTGTTGCGCCAAACCTTGCTGCGGCAAATTGCGGCCCTGGCCCAACAAGCAAGCCAACCCGGCTGCCATACCCCCAACCCGGCCAGCCAATTGGCCGAGATGGTTGCCTGGCTGGGCTGGGTAAGCCAGCGCCAGCAACAAAGCGCCCAACAGGCGCACCCTGCCGCCGCGGGCCAGCCAAGCGCCTCCACGGTCCCCCTTTGGGGGGGCTGCAGCCCAACCCCGTTGTACCCCCCGCAGGGGGAACAGCCTGCCGCCGATGGCAACCCCCGGCAAGGCCAAAGAGCCCCCGCTGCCAACCAAAAAACCCCGCACAGGGGAGCACAATTGGCTGGCCGCAAAAAAGCCCAACCCGCCCAAGATCTTAAAGATCTTTTGGTACTTAAAGAACTTAAAGATCTACAAAAGCTTAAGAGCTTTAACGATCTTAAGATCGGGCAAGATCTTTTGCAAAGCGCAGATGGCGACACATCGGCCAGCCTTTTGGCAACCGGGGCTGAACACCACAGCCCTGCCCCGCAGAAAACACCAGACCCCCAGCAGCCCGCCGCATGGCAAAGCCCACCCAGCCCTGCGGGGCTTGCCCAGCCGTACGCAAGTAGCGCGCCTTGCGCGGTTTTCGTTCCACTGCGCCAGCCGGGCCCGCCCTCGCTGAAGCTGGCCTTTAAACCGCTTGGCAGCCGCCGCGCCGCCGGCCAACAAGCCCAGCCCAGGCCTGCCCGTGCCCAGCCCCCATTGGCCAAACAAACCAAACCCGCCGAACAGCCGCCCGCCGCGCACACCCCGCAGTGGGGGCACAGGCCGCGCAGGTCGGCCGATCCATCGGCCAAGCTGGCGCGCTTTTTGGCAGGCGGCGCAACCAGCCCTGCCAGCGGCGGCCACCCCAGCCTGCAACAAGCCCGCTCTGCCTGGCAACAGGCGTTGGGCTACCTAAGCCTGCAACACCCGCAGGCCAACCAGCAACGCCTGCACGGCCACAAGGTGCTGGGGTGGCAAAACTACGCCACCCGGCTGGTGGTAAGCCTGCCCAGCCAGGACCAGGCCGAATGGTGCCAGCAGCACCTGGGCCAAACCCTGGCGCGCATTTTGGATGGCATATTGGCGCGCAAAATGGAGTTGCGCTTTGTGGCCGCCTGAACCCCACCCCCAGCCACCGCTGGCGCCCGCAAGGCAAAACCAGCCCGCCAACGGTGCTATACTTAACAAAAACCACCATCCACGAGGGCATCCATGCAGGTGAAAGACACAAAGACCAGGGTTTACATCGAGCGGGGACGCAAAACCGTGCTTGCCGGCGCCATAGATTGGCCCGGCTGGATGGGCAGCGGCGATACCGAGGCCGACGCGCTGGCCGACATGCTGGACGCCTCCTCCCGCTATGCCGCCGTGCTGCACGCCGCCCAGCAAGACTTTTCTCCCCCGGTAAGCCGGCACGACCTGCACCACCTGGAAACGCTGGAAGGCGGCATGAGCACCGACCTGGGCGGCCCGCACGTGGCGCCTCATGCCGATGCCGCCCCCGTGACCGAGGCCGACTATATGCGCCTGCAAGCGATCCTGATGGCCTGTTGGCAAGCCTTTGATGCCGCCGTTGCCGGCGCCGAAGGCCGCCAGCTGGCAGACCTGCCCGCCAACCCCAATATGGACCTGCACGACCTGATCATCCACGTCATCCGCTCAGACCAGTCGGACCTGGAACGGCTGGGTTGGTTCCACCGCTTTCGCAACCACCCCAACCCGCTGGATGAACTGCGCGAGACGCGCGAAGGCACCCTGCGCGCCCTTACCCGCGCCGCCTTTGGCGACGTGCCCTCGGTGGCCACCACCGCCGAATTGTGGAGCGTGCGCTTTTTTGTGCGCAAGGTGGCCTGGCACACCCTTACCCACGCCTGGGAGCTGGAGGCCCGCAGCCTGTGACGATGCAAGCAGCCATGCTGGGCGCCATGCGCGCCCAATACCGCCAGGTCAACACCCGCATCCTTCGGCTAAACGCCGCCAGCGCCGAGCAAACCCTGCCCGGCCAGCCGTGGAACACCCGCCAAACCCTGTTGCACCTGTGGGCATGGCAACAACGCTCCATTGCCCGCCTGCAGGCAGCCTTGCAGGGCGGCACGCCCCAGTTCGCCGGTTGGGCCGGCACGGGCGAGCAGAATACAGCTGACCTAAATGAGGAGATCTGGAGCTGGTACGGGCAAATTGGCTGGACGCAAGCGCGCCGCCAATGGCAAACTGGCTACCGCCAGTTTGTAACCCTGGGCAGCCAGTTCAGCCTTCAACAGTTTTTAGATAGCAGCCGCTACCCTTTCTTGGACCCCTATAGCGTCGCCGATGTGTACCTGGGCAGCTACGAGCACCATGCCGAACACCTGGCCTGGTTCCCGCCGGCCGGCTAAGGCGCCGGTTCTACTTTTTTGATCTCAGGGAAAAATTGGCGCACGGTGCCTTCTACCCAGCCGTGCAAGGTGCTGGGAGAAAGTGGGCAGCCCATGCAGGCGCCACCCAGCCGTACCACCAGCGTTTCACCATCCAAAGAGACAAACTCCACCGAGCCGCCATGAAATTGCTCGATATAGGCGCTAAGGTTGCCCAACAACACTTTGATCTGCTCCACTTTGGGGCTCTCTACCGTGTTTGCCATTAGGGTGTCTCCTTTCCATTCTTCGGGCAGGCGCCCGGGGCGTACGTGGCGCAACATGTGGCTTACCTGCTTGCCAGCCAGGGGCCGGCGTTGGGCCACACTGTTGGCCAGCCGCTCTAACACGCGCGCGCCGGTTTTGGGGTAACGGGTTTTAAAGGTGGCCAGGTCATCGCCACAAATGGCCAGCACTTCGCTGTTCTCAAGGGCTACCACACTGCTGCCGTATACCGGGTTGCCCAGCACGGCGCTCCAGCCAAAGGCGTTGCCGCTTCCAAGGGTGGTAAGGCGCAACGGTTCGCCATCATACGGCTTATAGATCAACTCTACCCGGCCCACCGTCAGCAAGTACAGGCACACCGCCTTTTCTCCCTGGCTTAAAATGCTGGCCCCTTTTTTATAGGTGCGCGCAAAAAAGTACGGCTCCAGATGCTCCAATTCCTCATCGGCCAGGTCCGCAAACAACTCAAAATGTCTTAATTCGGTCTTCATCTTAAAAAAAATAATAAGGCAAGACGCGCCCTTTTTGTAGTGCTTAAGGGTCATATATACCACTGTCAAACTCATATTTTTTGTGTGACATTTGTTGCCGAGGGCGTGAAAGGGTATACTTGCGCCATGATTTTTGTAACCTTTCCGTGTAATGGAGCATCTGAATGAGTGACAGTGAGATCTCGATCGCGCTCTTAAAAGCAGGCGACCGCACCGAACTGGCAAAGATGGTAGAAACCTTTGCCAACCCCATTTACCGGCTGGGCCTCAAGATCACCACCCGCGAGCAAGATGCCGAGGATGTGCTGCAACAGACCTTTGAAAAGGCCATCCGCGCGCTGCCCAACTTTGAAGAACGCAGCAGCCTGGCAACCTGGCTGTTTCGGATCGCCTACAACGAAGCGCTGATGCTGTTGCGCAAGCATAAACCCCAGGTAAGCCTGGATGCCGACCCGGAAGAGGACGGCGACGACAACCCGCAGCCGCCCATGGAACTGGCCGACTGGAGCGCCCTGCCCGAGGCTGAACTGTTGACCGGCGAGACCGGCGCCGTGCTGAACGAGGCGATCGCCGCCCTGCCCTTGCGCTACCGCAGCGTGTTTTTGCTGCGCGATGTAGAAGGACTCTCCATCCGCGAGACGGCCGAAGCCCTGCGCATTAGCGAACCGGCGGTAAAAACCCGCCTGATGCGCGCCCGCATTGCCTTGCGCGAGCAACTTGCACATTATTTTGGCGAACGAATGCGCCAGAAGGAGGATTGATGGATCACGACCACACCCACGCCAGCTGTGGAGAATTGCTGGCCAACCTGAGCGGCTATATCGATGGCGAGCTGAGCCCCGAGCTTTGCAGCGAGATCCAAAACCACCTGGATGGCTGCGTAAACTGCCGCGTGGTGTACGACACCACCACCCGTACCATTTACCTGTACCAGCATAACCCGGCCGAGCCGCAACTGCCCGCCGGCGTGAAGGAACGTTTGTACAGCAAACTAAAGCTGGATGACCTGCTGGGGCACGCCCAGCGATGAAACAACCGGCCGCCACGGCAACCAACCCGCCGGCCACCCCCGCGGATAACACTGGCGCGCCAAACAGCCTTGCCAACCCGGCCGGCCAGGCCACCCCGGCCAGCCACCGCCCCTTTCGCAAGGGCGAAACCTGCGGCATTTGCGGCCTTGGCACGCTGGATTACAACGGCCTGCTGGACCTGGAATGCCCCGTGTGCGGCTACACCGAAGGCCCCGGCGGCGGCTGTACCTGATAATGTGAACAAACACCCCGTGTGGGTGTACCAAACTGAACGGAGTAAAACGCACCATGGATAATTTATTGAACGACCAGATCTCACAGCAGATCTCAGAGTTCTTCCAGCAACTTACCGGCCGGGTAAAGATATTGGTCTTTACCAAAGGCACAACCGAAGAAAGCCACCAGATCACCGCCCAATTGGTTGGCGAAGTGGCCGCCCTTTCAGACAAGCTGAGCCACCTGGTAGTGGATGTGGACGCCAAGCCCGCCCTGGCCGAGCAATATGGCGTGCTGGAAAAAACCCCCGCCATTGTGGTGGCCGCGCTGGAAGACAACCCCGGCGGCGGCGAGAAGATCGTCGATCTGGGGATCCGCCTGTTGGGCGTGCCCGCCGGCCACGAGTTCGGCGTGCTGATCCAGGATATTATGATGGTCTCTACCCGCAACAGCGGCCTGAGCGAGGAAATGATCGCCTACGTAAAGGCGCTAAAGGAGCCGCTGCACCTGGAAGTGTTTGCCACCGCTACCTGACCGCATTGCCCGCGAGCCGTGTTGCTCGCCCACGCTATCGCGATGGTAAACCCGGAGATGGTGCTTTCTGAAGGCATCTCGGCACAGGACTTTTACGAACTTGCTGAAGGTTACGGCATCAGTGGCGTACCCGATACCGTCATCAACGGCACCGGCCGCGTGTTGGGCGCCGTGCCAGAACAAATGATGCTGAAAGAATTGCAAAAAACACTTGGTTAACCCCTAATGGCCAACAAACAACTTAACCACCCAACCCACAAGCAACTGCGCCAGCACAAAAACGCCACCACCACCATCGTTTTGGCGGTGGTCGGCGTGCTGCTGGTGCTGCTCTCGGCAGGGGCTTTGGTATACCTGCCCAAGGCGCAAGCACAGGTGCAAAGCGCCGCCAACAGCCTGGTGCCGGTAGAAGTAAACAAACCCGGCCTGGATGTTGAACTGACCGACCTGCAAGGCAACCCGGTAAAGTTTTCAGAATACAAAGGCCAGGTGATCTTGTACAATGCCTGGGCCACCTGGTGCCCGCCCTGCAAGGAAGAAATGCCCGTGCTCAACGCCTACTATAACGACCACAAGGCCGAAGGTTTTGTGGTGATCGCGGTGGAAGACGGACAACCCATCGCCGAAGTTGCCAACTATGTAAACAGCACCGGGCTGGACTTCCCCGTTTGGCCAGACCTGAAATGGCTGGCCAGCGAAACCTACGGCATTACCGGCCTGCCTACCAGCTTTGTACTGGACCGCGATTTTAATATTCGCTACACCTGGACCGGCGCGGTGACCCGCGCGACGCTGGAGCAATACGTTACCCCATTGCTCAGCGAGTGACCCACACACCCACAAGGAGAACCCCCGATGGATGAGAAAGTGATCTGGAACGGCGGTATGCGCTTTGAAGGCAGCGCGGCCAGCGGCGGCAAGGTAACCCTGGGCGGCGGCGATGATGCCGGCCTGAAACCGACCGAACTGGTGATGATCGGCCTGGCTGGCTGCACCGCCATGGATGTGATCTCGATTCTGCAGAAGAAGCAGGAAGCGGTGACCGCCTTTGAAGTGAGCGTGCAAAGCAGCCGGCGCGAAGACCACCCGCGCAGCTTTACCGGCGCCACCGTACATTACAAGGTAAGCGGCAAAGATGTAAAACCCGAAAGCGTGGCACGAGCGGTGGAGCTTTCCTCCACCAAGTACTGCAGCGTTAGCACCACCCTCGAAAAAGCCATGCCGATCGGCTTCACCTACAGCATCCACGATGAATCCGGCACCCTGCTGCACGAAGGCCGCCTGGCCGAAAAATAAACCCCGCGCCCCAAAACCCAAAAAGCCCTTGGCATGCAAACCCGCCAAGGGCTTTTTTTATTTCGGTCGCCTGCCAGCCATATAAAAAAACAGCAGCCCTGCCCCCAAGCGGGTGAGTGGTTTTGATGACATTTTCCGGCCTGGTTTTCCTTCCAAATAAATGAAAAAAGGTATAATTTAGCTACCAGCGCAACCTTCATCCTAATTTATTAGGATGGTTTTGCATTAGCGGGGCATCACAATCAAATAGTACACGCTACCTCCTTTTGTTCAGGGGAATCACCTGGCTTTGGGATCGGTCCATCAAATTCACTTTCAGAATGATAGGGAACTAAATGCAGAGGTTGGCGAGTTTTTCACTGTACCGTGATCGTTATAATGCCATGCCCGCATGGCTGCGATTGGCATTGTTTGGTTTGGTTTACGCCATCGCTTGCGGGTTGGGCATCCATTTGCTGCGCGCCCCCGGTGCCGGCATCTCTTTCTTTTGGCCTGGCACCGGGTTGGCGTTTAGCGCCGTGGTGCTATCGCCCAGACCTGCCCGCCCATGGGTGCTGGTTACGCAGTTGTTGGCCAACACGCTGGCCAACCTTGCAAACCAGGTAGCCTGGCAAGCCGCGGTGGGCTTTAGCGTGGTAGATACCTTTTCAACCGCCCTGTTCATCCTCATGTTCAGCCCACAGATAAAAGACCTGCCCAAGTTCGACCGTATCCATGGCATGCTGTACTTCTTCTTTGCCAGCGCGGCAGCCTGCCTGATAGGCGGCATCGCCGGCGGCAGCCTGGGGGCAGCCTTGTACGGCACCCCGGTAGACGAGGCGATCTTGCGTTTTAGTTTGTCGGGCCTTACCAGTTCCTGGATGCTGACCCCCTTCCTGGTCGCGCTTGTGAACTCGCCGCTGGTACCTGATGAAAACGCGCCAGAATTCACCATCGGCAATTGGGTGATGCCGCCCAAGTTGGAGGCATTTCTGATCGGAAGCCTGGTCACCGCCGTCGCGGTCTATTTCTTCCTCTATTTGCGCGTCATTCCCGGACAGATCGTGCACGTCCGCAGTTATTTGCTCTTTCCGCTGTTCTTTTGGGTGGTATCGCGCATGCGGCTGTGGGAGGTAGGGTTCATGCTTAACCTGGTTGGCTTTTTGGCGCTGGCGGGTGTGGCCACCTGGCGGGGAGAATTTAGCGCCAGCGACTATTTTATGAGCGACAATATCGACACCGCCCATTACTTTATTTTGGCTCTGGTGTTTACCAGCACCATGCTGCGCATCGCCGGCCGGCGGATCCGTCTGGCCAACATCCACCTTGGCAACGCCTTGCGATCCGGCCAGATCACCTTCAACACCGCTGCGGTGGGCATCTTGCACGCCAATGGCGCCGGCAGCATGCTACGCATCAATTGCGCTGCCCTCAAACTGCTGGGCTACGGAGATGCGCAAGCCCTGCCTGCCTATCGCGACCTGTTCTTTGACGATGCAGGATACCACCAGTTCGTGAACAATTTTTCAGAAAGCCACGGCTGGGTTGGCAAACAGGTGAACCTGAAGACCGCCGATGGCCGCCTGGTGATCGCCGACCTGACAGCCCACCCCAGCCTGGATGTGGACGGCAGCACGTACTTCGAGGTTTTCATCAACGATGTGACCCACCTGCACAAAACCCTGGCCGACTTAAAGAACAGCGATGAACGGCTGCGACAAAGCCTTGAGACCAGCGGGGTAGGAATATGGGAATACACCATTGGCCAGGATCAGCTTGAGATCAACCAGGCCGCCCGGCACCTGTTTGGCTTGCCAGCCACCAAACCGATCCAACGGTCCCAACTTACCGCCCTCATCCACCCAGAAGACCTGGAAGATGCCAAAGCCGCCGGCGAAGGCCTTTCGAGCGGGTTTACAGACCAGCTCGACCTGGAAACGCGCTTCGCGATCGAACCGCAAGGTTGGCGCTGGCTGCACCTGCGTGGCAGCGTGGTAGAGCGCGACCCGCAAGGCATGCCGCTGCGGGTATCGGGCAGCGCGCTGGATGTGACCAACCACCGTATTGCCCGCGCCGCCCTGCGCAAGGAAAACAAGAAATTAACCAAACAATTGGAAGAAAACAAGCAGCTGACCCGCCGGCTGGAGGAACATGCCCACCGCGACCTGCTGACCGGCCTGTATAACCGCCGATTTATGGAAGACACCCTGCGGCGCGAGGTGATCCGCTCCCGCGATACCGCCAAACCGTTCGCGATGGTGATGATCGACATAGTGGCCATGCACGTGGTTACCGACACGCTGGGCATGCAAAGAACCAACCTAATATTGACGACCATGGCCGAAAGCCTGAATCAGGGCTTTAGATACGATGATTTTATATGCCGGCTGGATGGCGACCTGTTCGCGGTGGTACTGCCCGGATGCGACGCCCAACACGCCACCCGCCAGACCGCTCAGGTAATGGATGCGTTTACCCGACAAACCCTGGGCACCCATGGGTTGGAAATGACCAGCACCGCCGTGGTAGGCGAACACCCCGCAGATGGCCTAACCGCCGAATCGCTGCTGGCGCGGATGGAAGCATCGCTACAAACAGCCAAACAAACCAAACGCGGCCAACTCTCCCGCGCGTAACCCCACCCCGCGCCTGCCGGCAAGGCGGGGCACACGACAGCGTAGGGGTCGTCGCCCCTGCGGGCCCATCCCAACGCGCGCACCAACCCACCCCGCAGGCTCTCGGCGATCGCCCCACAACAAAGGCGACCCGCGCGGCGCCAAGCCGCGGCCTTGCCACCCCGTGCCTGCCGGCACGGCGGGGCGATCTTTCCCTCTTGCTGGGGCCGAACCCCATGATGCCGGGTGGCGCGCCAGGGCCGAACCGCTCTCATGCCGATCTCCCCCTACGGGGGCACACAACAGCGTAGGGGTC
>SXGU01374761.1_pt1 | contig 10116 bp, 11 predicted proteins | sample 3174531 | NCBI WGS metagenome assembly SXGU01 (sample SAMN11356863, study PRJNA531348) | freshwater metagenome | isolation source: freshwater sample F1-140 | place: China: Fuxian Lake, Yuxi | collected 2017-12-25 | reverse complement strand
TGCTTCGAGACGGCCAGGCGCGCGCGGATCTTCTCGCGGTTGCGTTCACGGTAACGCCTAAAGCTCTCTACCGTTTCCGGTCCGGCTCTAAACCCAGAGTTTCCACTTATACCGCTGTTCAGATTTCCGGGGCCACTTCTCTTGGCGGGTGGGAGTCTGCGGAGATGGTGAGGAAATATGCTCACCTGTCCACGGTTCACCTGACCGAGTACGTGGACCGCGTGTCGAGCTTGAGACTGGTTGTATCGGCAGGGGTGGCTACAAATCGGCTACACGCCCAGAAATGAAAAGGGCCTACCTTTCGGTAAGCCCTTGGTATATCTGGCGCGCCCGGAGCGATTCGAACGCCCGACCCCTTGGTTCGTAGCCAAGTACTCTATCCATCTGAGCTACGGGCGCGAGGCGGCGAATTCTACCAGAAAGTCCTTTTTTCCTCAGGCAGCCTGCAGGAAGCGGCCGGCGTCCAGTCCCCACTTCTCGGGCGCCTCGTCGGAAACGATGCACTCGGCGCCGTCGCGCGCGAGATCGACGTCTTCCGGCGCGATGTGGCAGTTGGCCCTGGTGCTGAAGAACGCGCGCACCTTCGGCTTGAGCAGGTCCTGGATGTTCTGCTCGGTGACCACCGCAAGGCGTCCGCTCTCCAGGCGCACCATGGTTCCCGTGGGGTAGATGCCGACGCAGCGGATGAACTGCTTGAGCAGCGGGATCTCGAAGTGTCCGCCGTGGGCCCACTCCAGCATGCGGCGCAGCGCCTCGGTCGGCGCCATGCCCTTGTGGTACACGCGATCGGAGGTCACCGCATCGTAGACATCGACGATCGCCGCCAGGCGCGCGAGCGTCGAGATGTTCTCTCCGGGCAACCGGTGCGGATAGCCCTTGCCGTCCATGCGCTCATGGTGGTGCAGCGTGACGTCGAGCGGGATCGCGCCGACGCCGCTGGAATCGAGCAGGATGCGGTGCCCCGCCTCGGGGTGCGTGCGGATGAGGGCGAATTCGGCGTCGCTCAGCCGCCCGGGCTTGTTCAGCACCGCGTCGGGCACCTGCATCTTGCCGACGTCGTGCACGAAGCCGCCGATGCCCGCCTGGCGCAACTCCTCGCCGTGCATGCCGAGCGAGCGGCCGAAGGCCACCATCAGCGTGCCGACGCTGACGCAGTGCAGGAAGGTGTAGTCGTCCTTGTTCTTCAAGCGCAGCATGGAGAGCAGCGCGCCGCTGTTGCGCACGATCGACTCGGTGATGTCGTCCACCAGCGCGCCGACGTTCTCGACGTGGATCGCCTTGCCCAGGCGCGCGTCGTGCATGATGTCCTGCACCACGTCGTGCGCGCGGTGGTGCAGCACGCGCGCGTGTTCGATCTCCTCGGACACCGATACGGGGCGCACCGGCTTCGGCTGCTCCGCGGCGACCTGCAGGAGCTGCGCCGAGATCTCCGCCCGCACCTCTTCCGCCGTGGGGGCGTCGGCCACGTCCAGCCCCTTCGCCGTATCGATGTAGACCGCCTGCAGCCCGAGCGCGCGAAGCTCGGCGACCTGGTCTTCGCTCTTGAGGGGGAAACGGCTGAACGCGAATGGATGGTCCATCCAGCCCACGCCGATGTCGTGCACGTACATGCCCGGCCTCAGGCTGTCGACCGGCACCTTCCTGATCATGCTTGCGTTCTTCGCGTGCATGAAGAACTAGGCACCCACGGGTGCGTTGCCGGGAATCCTGCGCAGGTTCTCCAGCGGCTCCGGTCGGAACAGGCCGAAACCCTGTGCGTACCCTGCGCCCGCGTTGCGCAGGCCCTGCAGGGCGACGGGCTCCTCGACGCATTCGCCGATCACGCCCGCGCCGATCACGTCGGCCACGCGCACGATGGCGGCGAGTTTGCCGCGCGCGATCTCGCTGCAATGCAGCTTGCGCACGATGACGCCGTCCACCTTGATGAAATCCGCCCTCAGGCGAGTGAGCGGCGCGAACGAGACCGAGCGGCGGCCGAAGCCGTCGACCAGCAGGGCGCAGCCCGCTTCCTTCAGCGCCGCGGCGAAGCACACCGCCGATTCCGGGCGCTTCAGGAGATCCATTTCGTCGATCTCGAATACGAGCGAGGCCGGCGCGAGTCCCGCCTGCCCGAGCTCGGCGGCGACGAAGGGCACGAAATCGGTGTCGCTGAAGGTCTGCGAGGAAACGTTGACCGTCAGCCGCGGCACGCGCAGGCCGCCCGCCAGGCCGGCGATGGCGTGGCGCACCACCCAGCGATCGAGCTCGGGCATCATGCCGTGGTGCTCGAACACGGGCAGGAACTCGCCCGGCGGCAGCAGCGCCTCCTCTTCCTCGCGCATGCGCACGAGCACTTCGGCGACGCAGGGCATGTCGGGTTCCGCGGCGCGCACGATCGGCTGCGCGAACAGGCTGAACTCGTCGTTGTCGAGCGCATCGCGCAGGCGCGCGGACGCATCGTCCCAGCCCGTGAGTTCCCGGTCCATGGCCTCGATGAAGGGGTCGGGTTCCGGCGCGGAGAGGTGCTGGCGTGGGGCGGGTGCGTTCATGGCATCGGGAGTCCTGGCCCGCTACGGGCCTCCCGTGGATAACGGCAGCGCGCGCCGGTTGCTTGAGGCCGCGCCTAGAAAAACAGCGCGCCGGCGATGCCGCCGCCCGCCAGCAGCCAGAGGGGATTCAGCCGCGTCGTCACCAGCCCGGCGGCGCTGGCCGCCGCGATCAGGGCGCCGCGCCAGTCGGGGCCGTGCGGCGTGGCGAGCACGTAGCCGCCGGCGAACACCAGCCCCACCGTGACCGGCGCGAGGCCGCGCTGGATGATCTTGCGCCACTCGGCGTCCTTGAAGCGCTCCCAGAGGCCGCTCACCCACCAGGCCAGCGCGGCGGCGGGCATGCACATGGCGAACAGCGCGACCAGCGCTCCCGCCAGGCCGTGCGCCTTCCAGCCGATCAGGCTGACGATCAGCACGTTGGGGCCAGGCGCCGCCTGCGCAATGGCGAACAGCTGCACGAACTCCTCCGGCGTGGCCCAGCCGTGCACCTCGACCACCACGCGCTGCACCTCCGGCATCACCGCGCTGATGCCACCCACCGAGATGATCGACACCAGCATGAAAAAGAGCAGCAGGTCGGTCATTTCACAGCAAGCGCCGGTGGGAGGCGAACAGCGCCATGGCCAGCGCGCAGGGCAGCACGAACAGCAGCGACAGGCGCAACACGCCGGCGCCGAGGAAGCAGCCGGCGATGATCGCGAGCGCCAGGGGATTCCGCAGAAACGGCTTCGCCAGCTTCATAGCGGTGCCGATGAAGAGGCCCGCGCCGGCGATACCGACGCCGGTGATCGCCGCGCGCACCAGGGGATGCGCGGCAAAGTCGGCGTACAGGTAGGCCAGCGCCAGCACCCAGCAGAACGGGAACGCGAAAAGACCGAGGAAGGCCATGATCGCGCCCGGCAGCCCGAACCAGCGGCGCCCGAGCACGATCGACGCGTTGCCGATGTTCGGCCCCGGAAGGAACTGGCACAGCGCCACGGTCTCGGCGAAATCCTTCTCGGAGAGCCAGCGCCGCTCCTCGACCATCACGCGATGCGCCCACGGCAGCACGCCGCCGAAGGCGCGCGCGCCGATGGTGAAGAAGCCCAGAAAAAGCTCGCCCGGCGAGCGCGGCGGCGTCGGTTCCTGCGCGTGGCTCAGCTTTGCCCCGGCGCTATTCCGGCTGGATGCCGGCTTCGCGGATGATCTTGCCCATGTTGACGATCTCGGCGCGGAACGCGGCGGCGTGCGCCTCGGGCGTGGGAAACGGCGCGACCTCCATCGCCCACTTGGCGAAGGCTTCCTTCACCTCGGGCGTGGCGACGATCCTGGAGATCTCCGCGTTCAGCCGCACCAGGACGTCGCGCGGCATGCCGGCGGGCCCGTAGAAGCCGATCATGGCGCCGAACACGTAGCCCGGCAGGCCCGCTTCGGTCATGGTCGGCACGTCGGGCAGCACCGAAGCGCGCTTGTCCCAGGTGGTGGCCATCGGGCGCAGCTTGCCGGCGCGGATGTGCTGCAGCGGCGTCTGCACGACGTCGAACATCATCTGGATGTTGCCCGAGAGCAGGTCCGCGATCGCCTGGGAAGCGCCCTTGTAGGGCACGTGTGTGATCTTCACGCCGGTCATGTTGGTCAGCAGTTCCCCCGCCAGGTGCAGGGTGTTGCCGACGCCCGCCGAACCGTAGTTCACCTTGCCGGGATTTGCCTTCATGTAGGCGAGCAACTCCTGCAGGCTGTTCGCCGGCACGCTCGGATGCACCGACAGCACCAGCGGCGAGACCACCGCGTTGTTCACCGGCACGAGGTCCTTCTGCACGTCGTAGGGCAGCCTCTTGTACAGGTGCGGCTGCGCGGCGAGCGTGGTGGCGCCGCCCGCGAGCAAGGTGTACCCGTCGAGCGCGCTCCTGGCGACGAATTCGGTGCCGATGAGGGTATTCCCGCCCGGCTTGTTCTCCACGATCACCTGGCCGCCGAGCGCGGGGCCGAGCCGTTCGGCAACGGTGCGCGCGGTGAAGTCGGAAGACCCGCCGGCGGTGAAGGGAACCACGACGCGGATGTTCCGGGCCGGGTAGGTTTGCGCGTGCGCCGCGAACGGCGCCGCGAGGGCGCCCGCCAGTAGGTAAACGGTCAGGTTCCGCATGCCGCGATTATTGCATGACCCGACTCGCACTATGCGCGCTTCAGGTTGACGAGCACGATCCCGGCCCCCACCAGCAGCGCCGCCGCGAGGTAGGCCGGACCGACCGGGTCGCCGAGGATCAGCGTGCCGAACAGGACGCCCCACAGCGGCGTCATGAACGCGAGCACCGAGATGCGTGCGGCAAGATAGCGCGTCAGCAGCCAGAACCAGAGCAGGAAGCTGGCGAAGGCGACCACCACGCTCTGGAAGACGAGACTGCCGAGCGCGAGCGCGCCGAGGCGCACGACGCCGGGTTCGCCAAGCGCGAGCGAGGCGAGCGGCATGACCAGCGCGGTCACGGCGTGCTGGTAGAACAGCGCCTTGGTCGCCGTCACGTGCGCGAGTCTCGTGGCGCGCAGCAGCACCGTGGTCAGCGCCCACAGCACCCCGGCGACGATGCCGCACAGGTCGCCCGCCCAGGTGCCGCGGCCCGCCGTGAATCCCTCGTGGAACGCAACGACGACGCCGGCGAAGGCCAGCAGCACGCCGGCCCACTGGCGCGGTGCGAGCCGCTCGGCAGGGATGAGGGCGTGCAGGCCGAGCGCCACCACCACCGGCGCGATGTAGACGAACACCACCATGCGCGAAGCCGTGGTGTGCGCGAGCCCGGCATAGATGAAGACGAATTCGCCGGCGAACAGCAGGCCGGCGCAGAGTCCCGCGGCCAGGGTGCCGTCGCGCCCGAACAGCGCGATGCCCTGCTGGCGCGCCCACAGCCACAGCAGCGCCGTCGCCACGACGGAGCGGATGCCGCCCTGCATCACCAGCGACACGTCCTCCGCGGCGAGTTTGATCGCCACCTGCTGCGCGCCCCACAGCGCGGTGAGCACCACCATGATGCCGATCGCGGTCGCATCGAGCGGCTTGCGTTCCATGGTGCGGGATTGTGCACGGCGGCCGCGCGGCCCTACACGCGCGCAGCGAAATGACGTACCCTCGCCCGATGCGGTTCGGGGGAAGCGCGGCCTGCGCAACGGTATTGCTCGCGATGACCTGCGGCCCATGCGCCGCCGCCGAGCCGCGATGGTTCGATCTCACCGCCGAAGTCACGCATCGGCTCGTGCTGCGCGCGGAACCGGCAGGCAGCGGCCGGCGCATTGGCGAGATTCCCGCGGGCTCGAGGGGCCTGGAAAACAAGGGCTGCCGCGGCGCGAGCGACGTCGCCTGGGAACACCTCAAGGACGAGATCCGCGCGGCGATGGCGAAGGAGCGCTGGTGCCGCATCCGCTTCCAGGGTGTCGAGGGCTGGGTTTCGGCGAGGTTCCTGCAGGCGGGATCCGCGCCCGCACCGGTCAGCGGCGGATCCCCCGGGCAGACCGGGCAGCCCGCGGCGCCGCGTGGCGACGCGCCGTTCACCGGCATCGAGTGGCGCGTCGCGGCCCTCGGCGGCATGGAACCGCGCGAATCCGCGGCCTGGATCCGCTTTCGCGAGACGGGCGACCTCGAGGGGCACACCGGCTGCAACGGCTTTCGCGCCACGTTCGTCGCCGGTGCCACGGCGCTGCGCATCGGCCCGATCGCGGTGACGCGCATGGCTTGCATCGGCGAGTCGGCGGCGGCGCAGGAACGCCTGCTGCTCGGCGCGCTGGAAACCGTCGAGGCGCAGCAGGTCGCCGCGGGCGTGCTGAAGCTGTTCGACGCGGGCGGCGCGCCGCGCGCAATCTTCAGGTCGGCGACGCGCTGAATCCTGGGTGGGCCGGGCTACTCGTCGTGCACCGCGTCGGGCCCGAGCAGCGCGACCCTGAAACGGTTCTTGAGGTACGAGCCCTCGCGCGGCGGCAGCACCAGCGGCAGCTTCTCGGCGTCGATCTTCACCTGCGCGAGGAACGGCCCTTCGCCGGCGTAGACGCGCTTCTTCATCTGCGCCACCTGCGCGGCCGAGGTCACCTTCATCGCCCGGGCGAATCCTGCGGCCTCGGCCATGCCGGCGAGGTCCACGCCATGGCCGGTGTGCGTTTCCTGCATGCCGGTCTCGCCGTAGCGCTCGTTGTCGAGCACCACCACCGAGAGGTTGCGCGGCTTCATCACCGCGATGGTGGCGAGGGCACCGACGCCCATCAGCATCTCGCCGTCGCCGGTGACCACCCGCACGTGCTTCCTCGGCTGCGCGAGCGCAAGGCCGAGGCCGATCATGGCGGCGCCACCCATCGCGCCCCACCTGGGGAACGACAGGTCGGGGTCACCCGCGGCGGTGATATCCCACGCGGGGGCGCCGAGGCCGGCGACCACAAGAAGGTTCTCGCGCCCTTCCAGCAGTTGTTTCACGACTGCCCTGCGACGAAGTTTGCTCATTCGCCTTCCCCCTTCGTCAGCTTGCGGAAGTCCTTGGCGCCCAGCACCTTCTGGCCGAACAGGACGGCGAGCGGCCGGTAGGTATTGAACGCCAGGCGCAGCGCGCCCGAGACCATCTCGGGGATGTCTTCGGCGGTGTCGGCCCGCTTGACGATCACGCCGACGGACTCCAGCACCTTCTGCGTCGCGTCGCCCATCGGCACCTGCGAGGGGTTGTACTCGCCGTGGTCGCCGCGCATGGTCACCAGCATCAGCAGCACGCCCTTCTGCCCGCCGAGCCAGGCGCCGCCGAGCAGCGCGACGCCTTCCTGCTCGCTGGTCAGGCGCACCACGCGCATGCTGCGCTCCTTTTCGCACAGGCGGATGAGGCGCGCATGGCCGGCGTCGGGCACCACCGCCACCTGGCGGACGCCGGCGGCCTTGAGCATGGCGAACACCTCATCGGGCCACGCGGGCGCGGAGGCCGCCGCCGCGGCAGGTTTCGATCTCATTCCGTCTCCTCGGTCAGGTGATGCGCAGCACGCGGCGCGCGGGATCGATCTCGACCCGCGCGCCCTCGGCGACCTGCGCGGTAATGTCGCCGTCGAAACCGGCGAGCATGGTAACTTCGCCGAAGGCCGCCCCCTGCGCAAGTATCGGGTTCACACTGTTGAACACCAGCGCGAGAGGAATGACGCCGCGCGAGGCCATCTCGCGCAGCATCCACGCGCTCGCCACGCCGCCCTTGGCGGTGTCCAGCACCAGCACCTTGCCGACGTAGGACCGGCCCGCCAGCTTGTGCGTAGGGCGCGAGAAAGTGCCGCCGATGCGGTCCAGGTCGTAGCGCGCGGAAAAACCGTCGTGCGCCACCAGCGCCTCGCCGGCCACGGGCTTGCCGATGGCGTGCCTGGCGATCAGCTCGATCACGCCAGCCTGCCCTTCTCTGCCGCGTCCACGCAGGCCTCCATCGACGCGAGCATGGGCTGGTAGCCGTAGCCGCCGAGGATGTTGACGAGCTTGGTGCTGTTGGTGGCGAGGCGCTTCCAGCCGTTGGCCTCCGCGATCTCGCGCGCATAGGACTGGTAGAAGCACATGCCGGAGAGCACGTGGCCGCCGGCGGACTCGATGCGTTGCGTGTAGCCCATGCGATCGGCATCGGGCTTCACCTGCGGGCTGGTGACGGCAAGCAGCGGCTTCTTCAGGCGACGGCCGTCGCACAGGCCGGCGAGATCGCGCAGTTCGTAGAGGCTCAGTTGCGGCGCCGAGAACACCACCACGTCGACCTCGTCGTCGCCGGCATAGCCTGCCGCCAGCGCCCTGACCTCCGCCTCGCCGATGCGGTGCGCCACCGGCAGCCTGTCGCCGCTGCAGTCCCCCAGCCGCGCCGCCTCGGGCGTGATGCCAACGAGGTGGAACAGGGCGATGGAGCCGAAGCTCGCCATCGCCGCGCCGAAATGTTTCATCGCGTCCGAGCCGGGGGAGCCCTCGAGGCCTTCGAGCACCGGCACCGCCCAGTAGTTGCCCGCCAGCCGGCCGACCACCCCGCCCATGGCGCCCCATTCGTTCAGCGTGCGCGGCGTCCAGTCGGTGCGGATGCGAAGCGTGGCGCGGCGCTGCGCGTCGAGGTGGAAACCATAGCGCGGCGTGCGGCCGGTGAGGCCCGCCGACAGCGCGGAGGGGCCGCCCTCGTAGTTGGAGCGCGCGCCGCAGACCGAATTGGAGTAGATCACCACGCCGGTGTCGCCGAAGGCCACGCTCTCTCCGCGCGTCGGCGCCTGGATGGTCTGGTAGTTGATGCAGGTGTCGGTCATCGACACGCCGAGCTTCCGGAACGCCTCTATGGTGCGCCGCTCGAGATCGACGAAGCGCGCCGGCTGGTTCAGCACCTCGAGCTTGGCGAAATCCGTGCCGCGCGGATCGGTGATGGTCGGCACGCGCACCCGGCCGCTGCCGCCGTCCTCGCGCGCCAGGCCCTCGAGCCAGCGCACGCCCTCCTCGCCCAGGCTCTCGGTGTCGGCCATGACGTGGGCCTGCGTCACCGGCACGAAGTCTTCCGCGCCGAAGAATTCCCCGACCTGAACCTGGTGCTCGATGGCGATCTGCGCCACGCGCCCCATTTCGCCCACGTGCATGGCGCGTTCCACGTCGTTCAGTTTCACTGCCGGTCCTTGGCCGTTCAGGGTCGCCGGATTCTAGCGGATGAAATAACATTGCTGCCTCAACGTGGACCCTTCTCGAATGCGCGTCGTTCCCGCCCAGATAGATTTCCCCGGCCCGATCGTCATCATCGGCTTCGGCTCCATCGGCCAGGGCTCCCTGCCGCTGATCCTGCGCCACATCCGCGCACCGCGCGACAGGATGGTGGTGATCTCGCCGGACGATTCCGCCCGCCTGCTGGCCGAGTTCGAGGGCGTGCGCTTCGAGAAGCTCGCCCTGCACCCGGACAACTACCGCAGCGTGCTGACGCCGCTCATCCGGAACGGATTTGTCGTCAACCTTTCGGTGGATGTCTCGTCGGTGGCCCTGATCACGCTGTGTCGCGAGATGGGCGCCCTGTACATAGACACCTGCATCGAGCCCTGGGCCGGCGGCTACGTCGACACCGGGATACCACTCGCCCGGCGCACCAATTACGCCCTGCGCGAGGAAGCGCGCGCCGTCCGCGGCGAGGGCCCGACGGCGATACTGGCGCACGGCGCCAACCCCGGCATGGTGAGCCACCTGTTCAAGCGCGCCCTGGTGCGCCTCGCGGCCGACATGGGCCATACCGTGGCGCCGACCACGCGCGAGGGCTGGGCGACGCTGTCGATGGAGATGGGCGTCAAGGGCATGCACATCGCCGAGCGCGACACGCAGTGGGCGGACGTCCCGAAGCAGGCGGACGAGTTCGTCAACACGTGGTCGATCGAGGGTTTCATCAGCGAAGGCCTGCAGCCCGCTGAACTGGGCTGGGGGACGCACGAGAAGCACGTGCCGCCCGAAGCCAGCTTCCACGAAACCGGCTGCCGCGCCGCGATCTACCTCACGCGGCCCGGCGCGGGAACACGCGTACGCAGCTGGACGCCGAACGCAGGCCCGATCCAGGGCTACCTGATCACCCACAACGTCCTCATCCTGAACCTCATCGGCCGCACCTTCATGCAGCCCGTTGACGAC
>SXGU01482067.1_pt1 | contig 10119 bp, 9 predicted proteins | sample 3174531 | NCBI WGS metagenome assembly SXGU01 (sample SAMN11356863, study PRJNA531348) | freshwater metagenome | isolation source: freshwater sample F1-140 | place: China: Fuxian Lake, Yuxi | collected 2017-12-25 | reverse complement strand
TCGGCAGCGTCGAGCAGCGCCCCGACAAGCGACCGATGATGAGTGACTTGCGAGAATCGGGTGCTATCGAGCAAGATGCAGACATCATCATGTTTATTTACCGCGATGAGTACTACACTAAAGAGGCCTGCAAAGAGCCAGGCGTTGCTGAAATCATCATCGCCAAGCAACGTAACGGCCCCACCGGAACCGTGAAGTTAGCCTTTATGCGCCAGATCACCAAATTTGAGAGCCTGGCGCATGGCGGCGGTGGCGACTACTAAGCTGACTTAGAGAACTTCGCTCGCAAAATCTGCCAACCGGGAGCGCTCACCACGGGCTAACGTAATGTGGCCTCCATGGGGCCAGCCCTTGAACCGGTCCACTGCAAACGTCAAGCCTGAGGAGCCTTCAGTGAGGTAGGGCGTGTCGATCTGTGCCAGATTTCCCATGCAGACTATTTTTGTACCTGGCCCAGCCCGGGTAATCAGCGTCTTCATTTGTTTAGGGGTTAAGTTTTGGGCTTCATCGATGATGACGTACTTGTTTAAAAAGGTTCGCCCGCGCATGAAGTTCATGCTCTTAATTTTGATGCGGCTGCGAATAAGTTCATTGGTGGCAGCGCGGCCCCATTCGCCTGCGCTGGTATCGGCCTTACCTAAAACTTCGAGGTTGTCATCCAATGCGCCCATCCAAGGGCCCATTTTCTCCTCTTCACTCCCAGGTAAAAAGCCAATGTCTTCGCCCACACTGACAGTGGCACGTGTCACGATAATTTCGGTATAGCGTCGGTCATCCAATACTTGGGTGAGTCCAGAAGCCAGCGCCATCAATGTTTTACCAGTTCCCGCAGTACCGGTCAGAGTGACGAAATCAACTTCCGGATCGGTTAGTAAATTAAGTGCAAAATTTTGTTCTCGATTACGCGCAATCACACCCCACACCGCATTTTTAAGGTGGGTGAAGTCTTTGAGGGTTTTAAGGACGGCAATGTCGCCACGGATTTCTGTCACGCGGGCATAGAGGCTGGGTTCACCAGGTGACTCGAAGTACACAAACTGGTTAATCAACATGGAAGGTACGGAAGGACCTGCAACTTTGTAGAAGGTGTGTTGTCCTTGCTGCCAACTTTCTACACTTTGGCCGTGGGTTGCCCAAAAGTCAGTGGGTAGCGCCAAGGCACCAGAGTAAAGCAAGTCGCCGTCTTCAAGTGCCTTGTCATTTTGGTAGTCATCGGTTGCCAAGCCTAAGGCTCTGGCTTTCACGCGCATATTGATATCTTTGGAAACCAAAACCACTTCACGGGGCGCAAATTTCTGGCGCAAGGCCTCAACGACTCCGAGGATTTGGTTGTCCGCCTTGCCTTGAGGCAGACTACTGGGTAGAGAGTAATCTAAAGGTTGTGTTTGAAACAAGAGCTTGCCTTTGGCTTCCCGCTGCCCCGTGCTGTTGAGCATGAAGCCGGCCGTAATGTCGGCTCCCGGTGTTCCAGCGAGCGCATCCAAGGTTCGGCTGGTTTGGCGTGCGTTGCGAGCCACTTCAGTCATTCCCTTTTTGTGGCCATCAAGCTCTTCAAGAACGATCATGGGCAGGAAAATGTCATGTTCTTCAAATCGGAACAAGCACATGGGGTCGTGAAGCAGGACGTTGGTGTCGAGTACAAAAAGTTTGCTAGGTCCCTTGGATTTGGACTTTTTGGAGAGAACAGGGCTGGGAGCCGGGCTTGGAATGGCTCGGTCAAAAGACACTGGCTTGTGTGCAGCGGCAATCACCTTCGGGGCGGTCGCCAAGGTCTTTTTCACACTGGACTGCTTAGCACTTACCAATTGCGCGGAGGGTGTTTTACGCTTTCCTGGCCCTGAAGAAGAAGACTCCATAGCGTTCGAGGATTTACCAAGAAGTCGATCGGCACGTTTTGTCGGGGCAGGAGGAAGTGGCATGGTTTAAAAAGTGAGAAGAGAAGTCAGAAAATCGAGGCTGTAAAAATGGAAAAGCCGCCTTGGGCCAAGGCGGCTTTTAGAAGTTGTTTTTTCGAAAACTGGAACAGCATGCAACTATTATGCATGAGCCGTGTGACTCAATTAAGTGGCTTTTTTAAGCGCCTTAACTGCTTTGAGAACATCATCAACGTGCCCCAATACCTTCAGGCCGCGCCATTCTTCTTTAAGAACGCCATCCGGGCCAACCAAGAACGTGCTGCGCTCAATTCCTTTGACCTTTTTGCCGTACATGATTTTATTTTTGACTACCCCAAACATGTGACACATTTTTTCTTCGGTGTCGGCAATGAGTTCAAACGGAAGCTCTAACTTTGCTTTGAATTCGTCGTGGGACTTCATGTTGTCGCGGGAAACGCCGAAAACATGGGCGCCTGCCTTTACAAAATCTTTGTAACGGTCACGAAACTGCATCGCTTCCGTAGTGCAGCCCGGTGTGTTGTCTTTAGGGTAAAAGTACAACACCATCGTTTGACCCACGTGGGAATTATGGGTAACACGAACGCCACCGGTGGCATTGGCTTCGAATTCGGGGAGAGGTTTGTTGACAACGATCGCCATAGGGGGTAATTATTTCTCGTGCAGGATGTGTCAGGCAAAGTGGGGGGAAAAGCGCATTTGATATTCACCTCGCCCTCTACAACAACATTGGATTTTACTCTTAAAAGTAAGCGATTCTTGGCCCGCTCCATCGGTCTAGGTTGACGCAACAAGAAGGGCGGCAACGACCTTTCTGCCTTCTCCTGCTAGGAAGTTGTAGGTCCTGCAAGCTGCCTGGGTATCCATGGTTTCAACGCCGATTCGCATGTCATACAAGCTTTGAAGCCATTGGGGGTGAGGAAAACGAAGGGTCGAACCGCTCCCAAAAATGACCAACTCTGCGCCTAAATCGATCAGTTTTTCAAAATCGGCTGGGCCTAGCTTTTCGAACCTGTCGCATTCCCATGGAAAGGTTTGCCCCGTGCTGCAAACCACCGTGCTGGCATGGACGGGCTCGCCATTGATGGCGACCCAGCCGCTCCCGTATCCTGTGATCGTGGGGCCTTGGGTGCTGTCAGGTTGGAGTTTCATCGGTTCTAGGGATTCGAAGGGTGACGAATTTGAATGTTGCACTGCACTACTGCGGCAGAGAACTGTGGTCAAATTATAGTTTTCGCCTGAAACCTACATTCTCGGAGGGAATTTGAGAACCATTCAGAAATCTGCCAAGCTTGCCAGCGTCTGTTACGACATTCGTGGCCCCATCATGGACCGTGCGCGTCAGATGGAGGAGGAGGGCCAAAAAATCATCAAACTCAATATCGGCAATTTGGCGGTATTTGGTTTTGAGGCGCCAGAAGAAATTCAGCAAGACATGATTCGTAATTTGCCCAATTCTTCAGGTTACTCTGACAGCAAAGGCATTTTTTCTGCACGAAAAGCGGTGATGCACGAAACCCAAAAGCAGGAAATTAAAGGTGTCACATTGGATGACATTTATTTAGGCAATGGCGCCAGTGAATTGATTGTGATGGCAACGAACGCCTTACTAGACAACGGCGATGAACTTTTACTGCCAGCGCCCGATTACCCGCTGTGGACTGCGGCTGCAAGCTTGTCGGGTGGAACCCCAGTGCACTATCAGTGTGAAGAGGCCAACGGGTGGATGCCCAATATTGACGATATCCGCGCAAAAATCACCCCACGCACCAAGGGCATTGTGGTGATCAACCCCAACAACCCTACCGGGGCGCTTTACTCGGACGCCTTGCTCTTGGAAATTGTCGCTATTGCCCGCGAGCACGGATTGGTGATTTTTGCCGATGAGGTGTATGACAAGGTTTTGTATGACGGGGTCCAACACACGGCCCTGGGTTCACTCAGTTATGACGTCTTGACCATGACCTTTAACTCCTTGTCCAAGAGTTACCGTTCGTGCGGTTACCGGGCCGGTTGGATGGTAGTTTCCGGAGATAAACGCCCAGCCAAGGACTACATTGAAGGCTTGAACATGCTTTCAAATATGCGTTTGTGTGCCAACGTCCCTGGCCAATATGCGATTCAAACCGCGCTAGGCGGCTACCAAAGTATTGATGACTTGGTGTGCGAAGGAGGGCGTTTGCGCCGCCAGCGTGATTTGGCTTATTCGCTCATTACAGCCATTCCTGGGGTGACATGTGTCAAGCCCAGTGCTGCTTTGTATATGTTCCCTCGTTTAGATCCCAAGGTCTACCCGATTGCAGATGACCAACAGTTTTTCTTGGAATTGCTTCAAGAAACGCGTGTCATGTTGGTCCAAGGCAGTGGGTTTAATTGGTCTGCGCCTGACCACTTTCGCATCGTATTTTTGCCTCACGAAGACGACCTTCGCGAAGCCATTTCGCGGATTGCCCATTTTTTAGAAACGTACCGCAAGCGCGTAGGCCATTGATTTTTTTGTTGCACTGTTAAAGCATTTTATGAATCCGATTCAAGTAGGTTTGTTAGGTATAGGTACGGTAGGCAGTGGTACTTTCGCGGTCTTAAAACGCAACCAAGAAGAAATCAAACGCCGCGCCGGCCGAGGCATTGAGATCACCCGGGTGGCTGCGCGCAATGTAGAGCGTGCCAAAACGCTGGTGGGTCAAGCAGTCGAGGTGGTCAGTGATCCCTTCGCTGTGGTGAACGACCCGAATATTGAAATCATCGTGGAAGTCATTGGCGGAACGACCCTTGCAAAAGACTTGGTGATGAAAGCCATCGCCAATGGAAAGCATGTGGTGACAGCCAACAAGGCTTTGCTGGCTGAACACGGCAACGAAGTCTTCGCTGCGGCCCATACCAAGGGCGTTATGGTGGCCTTCGAAGGCGCAGTGGCGGTCAGCATTCCAATCATCAAGGCCTTGCGTGAAGGGCTCTCTGGTAATCGCATTGAGTGGGTAGCAGGCATCATCAACGGAACCACCAATTTCATATTGTCAGAAATGCGCGACAAAGGCCTGAGCTTTGATGCTGTGCTCGCACAAGCCCAAGCGCTCGGGTACGCAGAAGCAGATCCGACGTTTGACATTGAAGGCTTTGACGCCGCCCATAAAGCCACTATCTTGGCTGCGATTGCTTTTGGCGTTCCTGTCCAGTTTGAACGGGCCCACGTGGAAGGTATCACCAAACTCGCGGCGGCGGATATTGCCTACGCGTACCAGTTGGGCTACCGCATTAAATTGTTAGGTATCGCCAAACGGACCCACACTGGAATCGAGTTACGCGTTCACCCCACACTGATCCCGATCAAACGGCTGTTGGCCAATGTCGAAGGCTCTATGAACGGGATCATGGTTAAAAGCGATGCAGCTGGCATCACGATGTACTACGGAGCCGGCGCTGGGTCTGAGCAGACAGCATCTGCCGTGATTGCAGATTTGGTGGACGTTACCCGTTTGCACACGGCTGACGCGGCACAACGGGTACCGCATTTGGCGTTTCAACCGGATGCGATGAGCGATACGCCGATTTTGCCCATGAGCCACATTGTGACGAGTTACTACCTGCGTTTGCGTGTGGCTGATCAGACTGGTGTGTTGGCGAAAGTCACCGGCATTTTGGCCCAAGCAGATATCAGTATAGATGCTGTTTTGCAGCGCGAGTCGGATGAGATCAGTGGCGTTGAAGCGAGCCAGACGGACTTGATTATCTTGACCCACGAGTGCAAAGAATCCCAAATGGACGCTGCGATTTCTTTGATGCAATCTTTACCCACCGTCCTTCAAACCATTGTTCGTATCCGTAAAGAAGAGTTAGTTTAATGCGCTACATTTCCACCCGCAGCCAAGGCGCTGCTCCCATTGCCTCAAAGCGTTTTTGTGAGATTTTGTTAGAAGGCTTGGCTCCTGATGGCGGGCTGTATTTACCTGAGAGTTACCCACAGGTCGACGATGCAAAATTAACGCGCTGGAGAAGCCTGTCTTACGCCGATCTTGCCTTTGAGGTTTTGTCTTTGTATGTGGATGACATTCCTGCCGATGATTTGCGAATGTTGTGCCAAAAAACTTACACCCAAGCGGTGTTTGGTACCCAAGCCATTGTTCCTCTCAAAAAGTTGGAAGATGGTTTGTATTTGGAGGCCTTGTCAAACGGCCCCACATTGGCTTTTAAAGACATGGCAATGCAGCTTTTGGGGAATTTGTTTGAGTACGAATTAGCCCGCCGCGGCGAGGAATTAAATATTTTTGGCGCAACCAGCGGAGACACAGGCAGTGCTGCGGAATACGCCATGCGCGGCAAAAAAGGGGTTCGGGTTTTCATGACCAGTCCGAACGGGCGAATGAGCCCATTTCAACAGGCGCAAATGTTCAGCCTGATGGATGCCAATATTTACAACTTGACTGTGGATGGCGTCTTTGATGACTGCCAAGACTTGGTGAAAGCGGTGTCTAACGATTTGGATTTCAAGCGCAAATACAAAATCGGCACAGTCAATTCGATCAACTGGGCGCGTTTGATGGCGCAGGTGGTGTATTACTTTGCTGGTTATTTGCGAGCAACGACTAGCAATTCGCAGCGGGTGAGTTTCACTGTTCCAAGTGGAAATTTTGGTAACGTTTGCGCCGGCCATGTCGCCCGGATGATGGGCTTGCCTATTGATAAGCTGGTGGTTGCGACCAATGAAAATGACGTGCTCGATGAATTTTTTCGCACTGGAATTTACCGGGTCCGAGGATCATCGGATACGCATGAAACATCAAGCCCGTCCATGGATATTTCGAAGGCCAGTAATTTTGAACGTTTCATTTTTGACCTGATTGGTCGCGATGGAAGCAAAACAGCGGATTTGTTTGGAACGCAAGTGTTTCAAAAAGGACGGTTTGATTTAAGTGCTGATTCACACTTTCCAGAAGCTTCGTCGCGCTATGGATTTGCCAGTGGCAAGAGCACCCACGAAGATCGGCTACAAACCATCCGTGATACTTGGAATCGCTACGGTGTGATGGTCGATACCCATACCGCTGACGGATTAAAGGTTGCGTTGACGCACCGCACGCCAGGCGTTCCCATGGTGGTTTTAGAAACGGCCTTGCCTATTAAATTTGCTGCAACCTTGGTTGAGGCTTTAGGCTTAGAGCCTGATCGCCCAGAAAAATTTATTGGGATTGAGGCCTTGCCTAAAAAAGTCAAACTCATGTCGGCCGATGTCACTGCGGTGAAGGCATTCATCGCCCAAGAATGCGGGTACTGATGTTGTATGCGTAAACCCCTCTTGCCTTTGGAGACGGCATTAGCGCAGCTTCTCGCAAGCCTAGAGGGGACGCGACTTGAGACCGAGTGGGTTTCTACCATGCAGGCGGATGGCCGGGTATTGGCGCTGGCCGTTAGCTCAGAATTACAGGTCCCCCCGCAAGACAATTCCTCGATGGATGGGTATGCCGTTAGGTTGGCTGATGTGGGTGCTTGCAATGGAATTTTGCCCGTATCACAACGAATCCCAGCAGGAACAAATCCGAAAGAACTGCTTGCAGGAACCGCTGCCCGAATTTTTACCGGCGCACCGATTCCTTTCGGTGCAGATGCCGTCGTTATGCAAGAAGACTGCGTTGAACTGCCTGCTGCCAATCCGCAGGACACCGGACTGCGTATTCAAGTCAACCATACTCCATCCATAGGGCAGTGGATTCGCCGTTCAGGTGAAGACGTTACCAAGGGCGAGGTTGTTTTGGCAGCAGGGCAACGCTTGGGTCCCGCAGAATTGGGTATGGCAGCCAGTATTGGTTTGGCGACGTTGTGTGTCGCTCGCAAGTCCCGCGTCGCTTTGTTTTCTACAGGCGACGAGTTGGTGATGCCTGGCGATGTAGAGCCCCAAGCGATGCCGGCGGGCGCCATTTACAACTCTAACCGTTTCTTTTTAAACAGTCTGCTTCGGCGCTTGGGCTGTGATGTCACTGACTTTGGGATTATTCCAGACCAAAGAGAAGCGACTGTTCAAGCCCTTCGACGTGCGTCGGAGAGCAACGACCTTGTTTTGACCAGTGGGGGTGTCTCCGTTGGGGAAGAGGACCATGTCAAACCGGCTGTGCAAAGTTTAGGCAGCTTGGACCTTTGGCAAATTGCCATCAAACCAGGCAAGCCTTTTGCGCATGGCCGCATTGGCGCATGCCATTTCATTGGATTACCGGGCAACCCGGTATCGAGTTTTGTCACGTTTCTTGTGTTAGTTCGCCCTTTCTTACAGCGATTGCAGGGCGTGCATCCATCAGCCCTTTCAGTTACTTTGATGCGGGCAGACTTTGACTGGCTCAAACCCGATAAGCGGCAAGAATTTTTACGCGTACGCAGGAACACACAGGGCGGCTTAGACCTTTTCCCAAATCAAAGTTCAGGGGTATTGAGTTCAGTCGTTTGGGGCGATGGGTTGGTGGACAATCCAGCAGGCCAGATGATTCGCCAAGGCGATCAGGTGGGGTTTGTGGCGTTCAATGATCTATTGGGATAAGGTTTCGTAATGCGTGTTCACCTTAAATATTTCGCTTCGATCCGTGAAGCCATGGGTTGCGCGTCTGAAACCATTGAAACTTCGGCTCATACGCTTGCGCAGTTGCGTGATTCCTTGGCCCAAAGAGAAGGCTCGCCCGCAGAGGCTTTGCATCGTGGCAAGGTCATCAGAATGGCTTTGAATCAACACATGGCGGAGGAAAGTAGCGTGTTGTTCGATGGATGTGAAGTGGCTTTTTTCCCTCCTGTGACAGGCGGTTAATACCTATGGCACGGGTTCGAATTCAGGCTGGAAACTTCGACATTGCACAAGAAATTGCCCTTGTGCAAGCCAACGACCCACGCGTTGGCGCGGTCTGCAGTTTTTTGGGGACCGTGCGGGACCGAAACATCCACGATGATTTGCATGCCAATAGCGTGCAATCCTTGGAACTCGAGCATTACCCGGGGATGACCGAAAAATCGATTGAGGCCATGATCGACGAAGCCCTCAGTCGATTCGATATTTTTGGTGCACGTGTGGTTCACCGCATAGGCGTATTGCTCCCTCAAGATCCGGTGGTCTTGGTGTTAGTGGCATCTGCGCACAGGGGTGAAAGCTTTAAAGCCTGCGAGTTTTTGATGGACTACTTGAAAACCCAAGCCCCTTTTTGGAAAAAGGAACAAACCCCAGACGGTGCACATTGGGTTGACGCACGGGTCGCAGATGACGCAGCTTTAGCCCGATGGGGCATCGTCGCAAGCAACGCCCAATAACTGAATGGGACGAGCTTCTCCCTTGATGTGGGACAAGGTTCGTTTTTCGATTGACCTTGAAAATGTTTGTGTATAGCCCCAACTGCGGTTGAATTAGGAGATCAAGATGCGTGTAGACAAACTCACCAGCAAGTTTCAAGAAGCTTTATCGGACGCTCAAACGGTGGCGATTGGGCAAGATCACGCGTTTATTGAGCCGCCCCATGTAGTTGCTGCCATGCTGCGCCAAGACGGCGGCCCCAAGGCCTTGCTTCAGCGGGCAGGTGTCAATGTCCAAGGTTTACTGCTCGCTGCAGAAGCCGCCATCAAGAAGTTGCCGCAAGTGCAGGGTCATGAGCAGGTTCAAGTGGGGCGCGATATGGTGAGTTTGCTTCAAGCCTCAGAAAAAGAATCGATTAAACGCGGAGATCAGTTCGTTGCAAGTGAGTTATTTTTTCTCGCGCTGGCTGACAGTAAATCTGATTTTTCTAAACAAGCCCAAGCCCAAGGGGTTGGAAGAAAAAGCATGGAAGCGGCGATCGAAGCCGTGCGCGGCGGACAAAGCGTAGACAGTGCTGATGCCGAAGATCAACGCGAATCGCTAAATAAATACTGTGTTGACCTGACTGAGCGGGCCCGCGCTGGAAAACTTGATCCAGTGATTGGCCGTGACGATGAAATCCGTCGGGCGATTCAAGTGTTGCAACGGCGAACTAAAAACAATCCGGTTCTGATTGGCGAACCCGGTGTTGGAAAAACCGCGATCGTTGAAGGCCTGGCGCAGCGAATCGTATCGGGTGAAGTGCCTGACTCTCTCAAAGGAAAGCGCGTTTTATCATTAGACATGGCGTCCCTCTTAGCGGGCGCCAAGTTCCGTGGCGAGGTTGAAGAGCGCTTGAAAAATGTACTCAAAGATTTGGCGAAAGACGAAGGCCAAACCATTGTCTTTATCGATGAGTTGCACACC
>SXGU01086151.1_pt1 | contig 10119 bp, 10 predicted proteins | sample 3174531 | NCBI WGS metagenome assembly SXGU01 (sample SAMN11356863, study PRJNA531348) | freshwater metagenome | isolation source: freshwater sample F1-140 | place: China: Fuxian Lake, Yuxi | collected 2017-12-25 | reverse complement strand
TTTCGCCGCGTCAGGTGTCGCTGCGTTGCACAGGGCGAGGATCAGAGTTTCTTGGACTTGTGTCTCGTTGGATGCGGCCGAGATCAAGGCGCCGACCGCCTGCGGATCGATGAGTGCCAGGCGGGATGCACAGTCCAGCACCGCAGAGGCGAGTGCTGGGGCATTCGCGGGGGCGGCAAGGAACCGAACGATCAGATGGCGAAAGACGTCCGCACCAACCTTTGGCGGAAGAGCAGCGGCCCTCCGCACCGCCCACTCGGCACTTGTCCGGTTTGCGACATCAATGACGGCGATCAAAGCCTGGGCGAGCGCTGTTGGATCGTCAGCGCCATTGGCATCGACGGCGTTGGCGATCGCTTCGACGAGGGGATCTCCATTGCGAATCTCTGCCCCCATGCCGCTCCCGACATGCTTCTCTTGAGCCATCAGTTGAAGTCCCGCGCGAACGAGCGTCGATTGAAGGCGGTTCGCTGCAACCAACTGACTCCAGTTGCGTTGGCCGAGCGCGGGTTCGAGCGCCAGTGCAGAACCGATGATCATCATGCGCGTTGGAACTGTGTAGGTTTCATCACCTGCAAGCGAAATGAGCGGGTTGACGATCGCACGAATCGAGTAAAGCAAAGCCGCACGAGCAAGCTCTTGGACAACAAGGTTTCGGACTTCGGGGCTGCGGGTCGAGAGTCGCTCGATGAATACATCCCACGGGGCACCAATTCCTGCTTGCAGCATCAGTGCCGCAGCCAATCCCGCGATCTCATCGGAGGCATCGCTCGCAGCCTCTCGCAGCGCAGCTCCGTCGAACGCTTCCCCCTGACGATGGAGGTCTCCGCTCAGAATCACGCGATCAATTGATGGAAGATCTGATGTGTCGAGCAGTGCCCGGATGGTTTTCGGATCGATCAGATGAAGTCCGATGGCGTTGCGGATCGCAGTCGATCGGTCCTCGGATGCAGAGAGTCGATTCACGAGCGCAAGGTCTACGGTGCGGGGATTCGACAGTTCTGCCAGCCCGAGGATGCCATCGACTCGCGAACTCCAATTCGAGGACCGCGTCAGGGCCTCATAGAACGGGCGCAGGCTCGGGTCGTTGAGCGATCTCAGCGACACGATGAGCGTGTGATGCTCGCCAGTTGGAGAAGGCGAAGCGCAGCGCTGCAACGTTGCAATTGCGCCGTCGAAGTGATCGGTTCGGTTGTATTGAGCAAGCGCTCCGCAGCAAATCACGCTAGCGATCAGGCATCCCACGAGGTCAAGTCGAGTCAGCAGTCGGCAGTGGGAGCACACAGACCAAAGTGTAACGAGTTGACTCCACGCTCATGATCCGCGCTGAACGCGCAGCACCTCGAGTCGTGTGCGTTCGATCGCCTCGGCAACGGTCAGGGTGTCGAGGCGAGTCGCGAGCAACTCGCCCCCACCAGCCATCGATGCAAACCGAAGCGCGGCGGCGTGCACGGTCGAATGACTCGATCTCCCGAGCGCTCGTGCAATCTCCGGATAGGAGAGAGTGGTCATCGATCGCGCGAGGTGGGACGCAAGTCCACGAGCGCTCACAAGGCGACGATGGCGCCCACCTCCAAGCAGCTCCTCGCGTTCGATCCCCATCACGGTGCAAACCGCCTGCACAATCTCGCCGATCCGAACTGGTCGCCCAGCCTGCGGGCTGAGGCCGCGCCCGAGCGCACGCTCAACGAGGATTCCGCCGTTCCCCTCAGCCGATGGTTCAAGGGCGCGCAAGGCGGCCACGGTCATGACTGCCCCCTCGAGTTCTCGAATGCTCGAGCCGGAACGATCGACGATGGTCTCAATCGCGCTGTGTGCGAGAGTCAACCCTCGGCGCTGACAGAGTCGACTTACGAGCGCGACGCGCATCGCTCGATCGGGTTCGTCCACCTTGACAACCATCCCAGAGAGAAAGCGGCTCACGAGACCGGGGCTGCACTTAGCAATCTCGCGGGGGTGCGCATCGGATGCAAGAACCACGCGAGATCCCTGAAAGCCGATTGCGTCGATGGTGTGGAGGCACTCCGACTGCGTCGCGGTCTTGTTCTCAAGAAAGTGCACATCATCGATGACGAGCAGGTCGAGCTTTCGCGTTTTCTTTCGAAATGACTCGATTGCCCCCTCGCGAATCGCGGCGATGTACTCATTTGTGAACTGCTCGCCAGTGACATAGCGCAACTTTGCCGAACCATGCAGTTCTCGGGAGCGGCGGCAGATTGACTGCAGCAGATGTGTTTTCCCAACCCCACACGACCCATGAAGAAAGAGCAGTCGCATCGCATCGGTCGGTCCCTCTGCCATCAGGCGCGCGCTCTCGTACGCGAGCCGGTTTGAGTTTCCAACTAGAAACTCCTCGAAACGCTTCCAGCCACTTTCATGCTCAGTGTGACCTCGCGGAGCTCGCGCGAGAGCGGCGCTGGGAAGCACGTGCACGCCGCGCTGCCGCGCCGTCGCTGCGTCATCCTGTGCTCGAACGCTTTCGAAGTCGGTCCGAGGGCGCCCCGCGCGTGTCGCCGCGGGTCTGCACACTGGCGCTGGAGCAACGGCAATAATGACACGGGCCTGGGGTCCACAGACACGAACTGCGACGTCGGCCAACGCAACTCGGAAGTTCCGCTCGATCCAATCGGCAGCGAAGGCACTCGGTGCGGTGACCCGCACCGCGATGCGATCACCGCTGAAGCCATCTTCGCTGACAAGTTCTGTGCATGTGCTTCCATCAAACCACAGTTCGTACTTGCGTCGGCCAATCAATTCACACAAGGTCTCACGCACCTGCGAGAGCGATTGCTCAGTGCTCGATGCGAGTTGGCAGTTCGCGTGTGCGGTCTCGATCATCATGACTCCCAAGGAGGTTCGAATCCCATTGAACGCGTCGAATCAAACAGACACACCGCAGGTAGGACCGACTCGATCCACCATCTCTCCATCTCTCGCAGACCAAGGGGATCGCGTGCACCGTCGTCGGTGTTCGATCCCCGAAGTGCCGTAGATGGATTGGCGAGTCCTTTCACGATCGCGCTTCGAACACGGGTGCCCTGACGGCGTCACCAGCGCTCGAAGCGATTCGCACGATCGTCCTTGAGGTGCTCATGAAAAAGGTATCCCATCAGCACTGCCGTTTGGGAGTGGCCTCGACGAAGTTTTTCTGGACGATTGCTAACCCATGCTGAACACGCGCCGTAACGCGCGAATGAAATCTTTGCCGAGCGTGAAAGTTCAAGTTGTCCACGAGGCGTGGATAAGTGGTGACAATCCGCCGCCGCGTTACGTTCCAGCCAGTGCCACAAGCGCCGTCCGACGCACGCGCATCGAAAAACCACGAGATTCGTAGAGCCGCATGGCTGGGTGATTGCGTTCGTCACAGGCGAGTGCAAGCGAGAGGTTGCCGTGGAGTCGTGGGCTCGCGCAGGCGCTGTCGAGGAGTACTCCTGCAAGTCCACGTCCGCGCGCCCGCGGTGCAAGGCCAAAGTAGACAAGTTCGATGCAATTCGCTGATGGGATCTCACTCGCAAGCGAAACTCCGCAGGGCTTGCCATCGACTTCAAGGATGCACCACAGATCGGGATGCATGATTCCTGTGTGCAAATGCCCGTCGAGGATCTCGGCTGTGGGTCGCATGGTTGCGAGGCCAGGGCAGTCGAGTGAGTCGATGTAGGTCTCGTCAAGAAGTTGTTCGAGGAGTGCGCGCTCTTGGCGCATCCACGGTCGAATCGCAACTCCGTGGGGGACCTTGACGAGACCCTTTCCCACGGTTGTCGAGGGTCGTTCGAGGTAGGACAAGGTTCCGATCGCGCGCATGCCACCGCGTAGAAACATCGAGAGTGCTTGATTGTGCTCGGGTTCAACGAGCGACTGCACAATTCGAGCGTCGAGGCGTGATGCTGCAGCGATTGCTCGTTGTATGAGCGCACTGCCACACGTGCCATCGAGTGCCGTGCGAGGGGACGTTGCATAGAGCATCGCTGTGCGCCCCGCGGTTCGCGTCAAGAGTGCGGCTTGAGAGATGTCACCCCATGGTCCCTCAACCGCAAGCAGCAGCTCGTCCTCGGCGGCACCGCCGCGCTCGATCGATCGCGCTGCACGCTGTCGCGATCCGCCAAAGACTGCAGTGATCGCCTCGGTTCGGCGGCTCGCGGGAGGGGTAAAAATCTCGAACGAACCATGCGCGAACTGGTTCACTGCCTGCAGGGTAGCACTTCAGTTGTTCGCTACACTCTTTGGGATGGCGAGTTTTCGATGGATCTTCGTTGGATGTGTTGCGATTGTGACCGCACTGACTGCAGCGATCAGTTCGCACGGGATGGCAACCCCACCGGCAGCCCCATTGCCGACGTCGCCTGACCTCGTTGTGCCTGCGGAGGCGGCGCCCGGACAGTGGCAGATCGAGTTCGTCGCAGGACCGATGCGCTTGTACATCGATCCAGAGAGCGCTGAGAGCTACTGGTATTTCACATACAAGGCGGTGAATCGCACAGGTCAAGATCGGTGGTGGGCCCCCAAACTGGAGCTCCTCGATGACCACGGCCGGTTGCAGCGATCGGGGAAGGAAGTCCCCGTCATCATCGGCAAACGGATTCAAGCGCTCATTGGGAATCCGCTTGTTGAAGATCAATACCAAGTGCTCGGTGAGATTCACCAGGGTGAGTCCAACGCGAAGGAAGGTTTCGTTGTGTGGAAGGCGGCGCCTCTGGATGCGACCGAGCTGCACCTCTTTGTCCGTGGGATTTCAAGCGAATTTAAGCGTATGGAGAACCCAAAGGGTGGGCCAGAGGTCGTGCTGCACAAGACACTCAAGCGTGACTACCGAGTCCCAGGTGATCCTCGAGCAACCCCAGCGACTCCACTCGTGTGTGAACAGACTGAGTGGATTCTTCGCTAGGCGCATCTGGCTCGAGCAGGCGTCCTGAATGGAGGGGATGAGGGGGGTTGCCTGTCGCAGGGGATGGCATTAGTATGTGGGGCTCGATCAGTTCATCAGCGGAGCTTCCAACTATGGCGCACAAAAAAGGACAAGGTTCAACTCAAAACGGTCGCGACTCGAACGCGCAGTACCGAGGCATCAAAGTTTCTGGGGGGCAGTTGGCGCAGGCTGGCGCGGTCTTGGTGAGCCAGTGCGGAACAAAGTGGAAGCCTGGCTATTTGGTGCACCTCGGTCGTGACTACACCTTGACGGCGCTCGTCGATGGAACGGTTCGATTTCGCGGTCGTTGTGTCGACATCATTCCGACTGATCCAGCGACTCCTCGCTTGGCAATCGACCGCTGACGCGGTTCGTCCGGACCCAGTGCGCTGGGACAGCTCGGAACGCTCCCAATGTTTGTTGATACCGCAATCATCTCGATTCGCTCGGGAAAGGGTGGGAAGGGCTCTGCGCATCTCTTGCGATTGAAGGGAAATGCGAAGGGTGGCCCTGATGGTGGGGATGGCGGTAAGGGGGGAGACATTGTGGTGGTCGGCGATCCGCACGTCGACACATTGATTCAATTTGGCTACAGGCCGCACTGGTTCGCAGAGGATGGTGAAGCAGGATCGCGAAAGAGTTGCGCGGGGAAGGCTGGTTCGGATTGCGTGCTCCCGGTGCCGCTTGGCTCGCAGATTTTCGACGCAGATACCGATGAGTTGCTTGCTGACATCACCCAACCTGGCCAACGAGCGCTCGTCGCGCGAGGTGGTGAAGGGGGACTCGGCAATGAGCACTTCAAGTCAGCGGTGCATCAGACTCCAATTGAGTCGACGCCAGGCGGGCCAGCGATTGAGCGCCGCTTGCGGATGGAACTCTGCCTGATCGCCGATGTTGGACTCGTTGGGCTTCCGAATGCAGGCAAGAGCACATTCTTGCGAGCGACAACCCGCGCGCAACCCAAAGTTGCGGATTATCCCTTTACGACCCTCGCGCCACAGTTGGGGATCGCTGATCTCACCGACGATCGCAGGCTCGTCATCGCAGATTTACCCGGGCTGATCGAGGGGGCATCAGAGGGGCACGGGCTCGGGCATGACTTTCTAAAACATATCGAGCGCACGCGTGTGATCGTTCATGTGCTCGATGCCGCGCCGGCCGATGGCAGCGACCCGCTTGACAGCCACCGGACGATTCGCCGTGAACTCGCCGAGTTCAGCGACCATCTCGCGCGGACCCGAGAGATCGTCGTGTTGAACAAGATCGACTTGATTGATCCAGCTGGCCGTGACGCGCATGTGCGCGACTTGATCGCTCGATTTGAAGTTGAGCGGGGGGTCCGGCCGCTCATTGCGAGTGGAGCGACCAAGGAAGGCGTTCGGCAGGTGCTCGAGGCGGCATGGGATCTGACCCGCCGAGTGCGTGGTGCGACTGAGGCTACTCCTCGTCAAACCCAGCGCTGATGAGCCGCAGGATGCCTGCAAGTGCTTCTTCATCATCGGCGCCTTCGCAGTTCACCTCGAGGACAGTTTCTTGAGTTGCAGCAAGAAGCAGCATTTGCATGATGCTCTTTCCGTCAACCCACTCGGTCGAATCAGCTCGCCGTACGAGCACTCGCGCTGAAAAAGTGTTGGCGAGTTGCACGAAACTCATCGCTGGCCGGGCGTGCAGCCCGAGTCGATTTGTGATTGTCGCGTGACCGTTCGCCACCAGAGTGTTCTACCGCGGCAGTGTGGATGCGTCCGTCTCATCAAGGAGGGTGATGACATCCTCGGCGGTTCTGGCCTGTCGCAAGAAGCGTCGAAAAGACTCCTGGCTCAGCGCGCCGAAGACGGACTCCATAGCGTTCAAGTGCATCTCGAGGTTTGAGAGGGGACTCAACATGAAGACGACTGCGAACACAGGCTGGCGGTCAAGCGAGTTAAAGTCGATTCCGGTCGACGAAAGTCCGATCGCCGCAAAGGGTCTTTCAACGATCGCCGTTTTTGCATGTGGCACCGCAACGCCGTGTCCGAATCCCGTTGATCCCTTCCGCTCGCGCGCAGCAGTCTCCTTGAGGAGTCCAGCTCGCGCATCGACGGGGACCACGCCGGCGGTAATGAGTCCATCGAGCAATTCTCCAATGGCGAGATCTCGTTTCGTGTGCTGCAGCGAAGGATAGATCGCCTTCGTCACGATGATCTCGCGGAGTTTCATGCCAGGTCCATAGTACCGCTCGCAATGACTGCTCGCCTGCATGCAGCGAGCCGTGCTGAGACTAGGCCGAGCGAGAGAACCGTGTGGTGCTACGAGCGATGATGATGCCGCAGGCGGTCCTTGTAGCTCGAGAGTTGACGCGCGCCCCGATCGACTGCGATGTCGACGCACGCATACAAATCGTTGTGCTCCGAGTTACAGATGAAGTCCTGATGGCGTTCAACATCGGATCGAATCTCAACGTGGTACCCATGTGGCGCGCGCTCGACCGTCACCGCCAGTTGCTGTAGACCAGTGAAGAACCGCGGCAACTTGCCCACCTTGGCCTTGATGTACTTGGTGATGGCCTCGGTCAATTCCATGTGTTTTGCGCTGATGGTGATGAGCACGGTCGAGTCCTCCATAGTGATGACGCCTGGCGAACCGTCAGCCATGCATCGGCAACCGCTGCCGCAGGGATCTCATCGACGCACGCCAAGACATCCAAGACATCCGGCGCCTTCCGCGACGACATCATGCACGACCTTGCACAGAGATGGTAGTCCCCGTTGCGGCTCCTGGTTCTTCCAGTCCGAGGCGAATCACAGATTCGCACCCGTCACGGTGCGACTTGTGCAGGTCTCGAGCTGCGGGGAGAAGGGGGAGTCGGTTCGGGGGGCAACGCATGTCCTGATGCCAGTGTCACTCCGACTATCGAATACACTGCCCCTCGGCGAAAGCGAACTTGCAGATTTTCACCGGCGCGTCGGGTGGCGGTCGCGAGCACAAAGTCGGCAACCGAACGAACTTCGTGACCACCAACCTCGACGAGGACATCCCCCACGGCAATCCGCGCGCGTGCTGCTGGCCCTCCGGGCGAGAGCGAGTCGATTCGGACGCCGTCTGAAACCCCCGAGATTCCAACGCCCATCACGCCATCCCCATCCCCGATCGTCGTATCCCGCCTTCCGTTCGCCAGCACCCACGCCTTCCACATGCTCTCGATTCGGCCGATGGGAGCGTCGAAGATCAGCTCCAGCGACCGCCGTCCAGTCGAATCGGTCGAATAGCCAGTGGTGTAGAGGCGGTACCACTCGCCGAGTTTCTTGTGCGCGGTCACAAACTGAAGAATCGAACGGGCTTGCGCATAGTGTCGCGACTGCGCGGCCATGAATGTGGCACTGTCGAGCGAGAAAAAGTCGATCCATGGCATCGTCTCATCCGCGCGAACGCAATCGAGCATTTGATTCGAACGAAGATTCGAGCAAATCACAGGGGATCCATCAGCGTCGAGTTGCCAGTCCTCGAAAAGTGTGGCGAGCCCCTCTTGAAGCCAGATGGGATGGTGCTGCTGGCGACGCTGCATATCGCCATAGTGCAGGACATGCGTGTACTCGTGTCGAAGCGTCGCTCCCGTCTCGCGCGCAATGAGTCTGCGCGCCTCGTGGTCGTACAGACCGCCATGGTCTGGGTCGCGAAGATAGGTCGCAGCGTCCGTGGGGGTTGCGATGACGAGCAGAATCCAATCTGGCTGAATCGCGCCAAACAGCGAGGTGCGGAGCGCCTGCGAGAGCGCCGCCACCATCGTCAGCGTCTGATCAATCCCAGTGCGATCGATCGAGCTCGCGATGGTGATGCGAAGCTGCTCGTTCCGAACGGTCTGGTAGTTGCTCTGCGGGAAGCGATCCATCCACTCTCGAAGCGAGTGGAGCGCAATCGTTGCGTCGTGTTCGGCTAGCTGCTCGTTGCTTGCGCCGTCACGGCGCCGCGCAGCATCGGATCGCAACTGCGCTCTCACAGCCAGCACCTGATCCCAGGAGTCGTGAGTTCGCAAGGAACCAAGGGCTAGGTCTTCGTCGAGCGCCTTGTCATCGCACCAGCCCGCGCGAAGCGCCCGGACCACATAGGTCGCGGCGCGGCGTGTGTCCGAGGCGCCACACGCAGCGCGCGCTCCCTCGAAGAGCACCTGACCATCCTGGGGATGTTCAATCAGGTACAGGTCGATCAGCGCAAGCGCTTCACTGTGTCTTCCTGCACCGACGTGTCTCGTAACCGCAAGCTCAAGCTCACCTCGCGATGGAGGGTCACCGCTCGCAAACGACGAGAGTGCAACGATGGTCGCCGCGAAGCGCATCGATTGGATGCTAGGGTTGTCTCTGCACCCAGAGCCCGATTGCTTGTGGATATGCGATGCATTCCTCGTCGAAGACACGCGCCGCAAGCGATGCAGGCGTCTCGCCAAGGCGCACATCGATCGTGCGCTGGACGAGAATCTCGCCGTGATCGTAGAGGTCATCGACGAGGTGCACCGTGCAACCCGACTGGGACGCGCCTGACGCGATGACCGCTTCGTGGACGTGCATCCCGTACATCCCCTTCCCCCCGAAGGCGGGCAGAAGGGCCGGATGGATGTTTAGAACTCTTCCAGTCCATCGTCCAACCCGAAATGGGCGCAGGTACCCAGCGAGCACCACGAGGTCGATCGCACGGTTGTCGAGCAGTGTGTCGAGCGCATCGCTCGTTGCCTCGCTCGGCGACCCCTCGATGACAACCACTTCGCGTCCCGAGGCGGTGCACCGACTGACAGCTGGAATGTCGACGCGGTGCGCCACGACGGCTGCAATATGAACAGGCAGCTCACCTCGCTCTTCCAGGGCGATGAGATTGAGGGCGGTCGTTCCACCTCCTGAAACGAGGACGGCAGCGCGGGCGAGGGGGGTGGTTTCCTCGCTGCGACGGCGCGAGGCACTCGTCATGTGGACCGTTCCGTGTCGTCGCTTGAGAGGGTCGCAGGACTTGAGAAGTCAATCGGCCGGTGGTCTGCTCCAACGGCAACCATCTTGACGATCGATTCAGTCACCCGCACCTGCTTTCCAGACGAGTACCGTTCGGCGTCGACGTTGATTCGAATCGTCACCGAAGAGCGCCCAGTCGTGACCGTCGAGGCGCGCAGTGTGACAAGTTCTCCGACAAAGACGGGGGCGACAAACTCGATCCGTTCAACCATCACAGTCACCCACCGATGCAGCCCGAGCGATCGT
>SXGU01376825.1_pt1 | contig 10122 bp, 8 predicted proteins | sample 3174531 | NCBI WGS metagenome assembly SXGU01 (sample SAMN11356863, study PRJNA531348) | freshwater metagenome | isolation source: freshwater sample F1-140 | place: China: Fuxian Lake, Yuxi | collected 2017-12-25 | reverse complement strand
GAAGATGATGGCGCGCGAACTAGTGGTGCCCTGGTCGAGGGCCAGCACGTATTTCATTGAGGTAGTCCCGTCACCAATGGAGGTTGAAGAACGCGGCCCCGAGCACGGCGCCGACGATCGGTCCCAAAATCGGGATCCAGGCGTACCCCCAGTCGCTCGAGCCCTTGCCGGGAATCGGGAGCAAGGCGTGGGCAATCCGGGGTCCGAGATCGCGGGCCGGGTTGATGGCGTACCCGGTGGCGCCGCCCAAGGACATCCCGACGGAGGCTACCAAGAGCCCCACCAGGAACGGCGAGAAGCCTTTGTCGAACCCGGTGTTCGGCACCAGGTTCTCGGGGCGCATGATCGCGAGCAGTCCGAGCATCAGCACGAAGGTGGCGATCACCTCGGTGACGAAGTTGGCCCGGGGGTGTCGGATCGCCGGTCCGGTGCTGAACACGGCGAGTTTGTCAGCGGGGCTGTCGGTGGCGGCCCAATGGGGCAGGTAGGCAAGCCAGACCAGCACCGCGCCGACGAAGGCCCCGACGATTTGGGCGCCGATGTAGAATGGAACCTGATCCCACGGGAACCGGCCGATCGTCGCGAGCGCGACGGTCACGGCCGGGTTCAAGTGAGCGCCGCTGATCGAATTCACGAGGTAGACGGCGACGGTGACGGCGGCCGCCCATCCGGCCGTGATCACGATCCAACCGGCATTCTGGCCCTTGGTTTTCTGGAGTACCACATTGGCCACGACGCCGTTGCCAAGGAGCACGAGGATCATCGTGCCCACTGCTTCCGCGAAAATTGCAGGCATCAGGAAATCACCGGTTGGGGAATGGACTGCGATAGAGGATGCATAGTAGTAGCGCAAACCCGGGTCCGGCGCCACTCGAACGTGGTCCGGGCCGGCCAGCCCGGCTGGATCGGGGTCTCGTGACTTGCGACTTTGGCCCGGGCAGCGATCTTACGAGAAACCAGACCCCACCCAAATCCGGATTTGAACATGCCAATTGCGCCACGATTCCTTGCCGCCATGCTGGTATTCCTCGTCGGGCCCGCCCTGCCCGCGGCTGCCCAGCAGACCGATCCCCTGAAGGGCCTCGATGCCTACATCGAGAAGGCCCGCCAAGACTGGGGGGTTGCCGGCCTCGGCGTCGCCATCGTCAAAGGCGATTCGGTGATCTACGCCAAGGGCTTCGGGCTTCGCGAGGTCGGCAAGCCGGATCGGGTCGATGAGCGGACCCTGTTTGCCATCGGTTCCAATTCGAAGTCGTTCACGGTCGTGGCTCTCGGCATGTTGCAGGACGAGAAGAAGCTCAGTCTCGACGACAAGATGATGACGCACCTCCCGGATTTTGCGATGTCCGATCCGTACATCACCCGGGAACTGACGATCCGCGATCTGGTCATCCATCGGAGCGGTTACTTCCGGGGCGACGCGGTCTGGATGGGAAGCGGCTTCGGGCGCGACGAAATCCTCCGCCGGACCCTTCAGCAACCGCCGGCCACCAGCTTCCGGTCGACCTTCGGCTACAACAACATCATGTTCCTGGCCGCCGGCCAGATCGCGGGCAAGGTGGCCGGCACGACCTGGGACTCGTTTGTCCGGCAGCGGATCTTCACGCCACTTGGCATGACGACCAGCGTGACGAGCACGAAAGAGTTGACCGGTCCCGATGTGGCCCGTCCGCATGCCCTGGCCGATGGCAAGCCGGTTCCGATCAACCATCGGAACCTCGACAACGTGGCCCCGGCCGGTTCGATCTACTCCAACGTGGCCGAGATGGCGCAGTACCTCCGATTCCATCTTCGGGACGGACGGTATGGGGGCAAGCAACTCCTCAGCAAGCGATTCCAAGACCAAATGGAAACGGCGCAGATGATTGCGAGCGCGGGCCGCGATACCCTCCTTCCGATGGTCCATTTCGACACCTACGGCCTAGGCCTCTGGCTTCGCGACTACTATGGGAAGCTGCTGGTATCCCACGGCGGCGGGATTGACGGGATGTTGTCCCAGATGGCTTGGCTTCCGGAAGCCGACGTTGGGGTCGTGGTGCTGACCAACACCGACGGGCAGAATCTCCAGAACGCGCTCCCGTTCAAGATCCTCGACCGGTTCATCGGGGCCCCGGACCGCGACTGGAGCGGGCTCTACCTGACCCAGGCCAAGGTGCAGCGCCAACGGAGCGATTCGATTCGGGCCACCCTGGTGGCCCAGCGGATGTCGGGGACCAAGCCCTCGCTGGCGCTCGACCGTTACGTCGGGGTCTACGACAATCCTTTCTACGGGGAGCTTCGGATCGAGCAGGAGGGCGGGGCGTTGGTCCTCAAGCGGAGCGCCGAGCAGTCGGCCAAGCTGGAGCATTGGCACTTGGACACCCATGGGGTGATCTGGAACACGAATCGCACTCCGGAAATCAACAGCTTCGCGATCTTCCGGGTCGATCCGAACGCGAAGGTGGCCGCGCTCGAAATGCGAGGCCCGCCGTTCGCGACGCCCTATGCGGAGGGCGTCATGTTTACCCGGAAAGCGGAGTCACGTTAGGCGAGTGTTCCAGGGCTCACGGGCGGTACACCCAGGCCGCCGTCCGTGGGCCGGTCCCGTTGCCGTACCCGCCGGTGACCAACGCCCCGCCGCCCTTGAGCGGGGCCACCGCCGAGAATTGGCCGGCCATCCGGGCGTCGCCGGCCACGACCGTCATGGTGCCGGTTTCCGGGTCGTAGGTCTCGGCTTCCGGGGCGCCACCCCCCAAGAGTACCCGGCCGTCCGGCATCAGCACGCCGGTACCTTGGTGCTTGTAGCGGGGGCGCTTGAGTTCCGGACCGGCGGTGAAGGCGCCGGTTCTCGGGTCGAACAGTTCGGTGCTGCGGTATACCCCCTCGTTGTCGCGTTCGTCGGATCCCCCGGTTATCAGCACCCTGCCATCGCGTAGCAGCACGGCGTCGTGCTTGTGACGCCGCACCAACATGTCGCCCGCGTGACGGAAAGTGCCGGAGGCCGGATCATAGGTCTCGGCCGAGGTGTACAAGGTGATGGCCGCGCGGCGCCCCCGGTGCCCGCCCACGATCAGGACCCGGCCGTCCTTGAGCCGCACCGCTCCATGGCTTTCCCGGGCCACGGTCATGCTACCCGTCGGCGTGAACCGGCCGGTGGCCGGGTCATACAACTCGGCGCTCGAGAGAAAGGTCCACCCAGGTCCGAGGCCGCCGGTAATGAGAACCTTGCCGTCATCAAGGAGCACGGCAATATGGTCGGCCCGCGCGGACCCGAGCGATCCAGTGGCGACGAACGAATTCGTGGCGGGGTCGAACAATTCCGCGGTGACGGTTTGGCTCCCACCCTCGACGTAGCCGCCGACGATCAGGACCCGGCCGTTCCGCAGCATGGTCGCGGTGTGACTGTAGCGGAGTGCGACCATCAGCGATGTGGGAGTAAAACGCCCGGTGCCCGGTTCATAGACCTCGGCTCCTTGGGACACCAGGTGCTTTGCCGTGATGCCTCCAGCCACCAGGACTCGGCCATCGGGGAGCGCGGTGGCCGTGTGCGCGGCCCGGGCCGCGCTCATGGTCGCGGTGGGCGCCAGCGTTCCTTGAAGAATTCCGGCCGCCCGTCGAAGGCCAAGCAGAGCAAACGGGACGGCAGCGAGCGCGGCGAAGCGCCAAGCAGGGTTGGTCATTGGCAGGTCCGTTCGGTGATGGTGTCCCCCTTGGATGCCGCCCGGCGGCGGCGGGTTTAGCCTAGTGCATGTGGTGGCCGGGTGCTTCGCCAAGGGCCCGCCCGTACTGCCGTTCGAGTTGGGACCTGATGGCCGGGCTCGGGGCGCCCGCCGCATACCATTGCCGGAGGGCGTCCAACTCGGCAATCAACTGGTCGGCCAAGCTATTCCGGGCGGTTCGGCTGCCGGATTGGTCGGCAGTTCGAAGCTTCGGCACCAACGAACGGATGGCCGCGCGGCGGGCGGCGACTGAATCCGCGAATCCCGGCAGGGTTGAGGTCGCTTCGACCAGGCGGGCGTAGGGCATGATCGCGCCGAAGGACTCGCCGAGGGCCAGGCCAAGGGCGCGGGTTCGGCGGGCGCGGCTCGGGGTCGCGAGGTCGGCGGCAACGGGGAGCTTGAGCCCCGCGACCCAGTAGGGCAGCGCCACGTTGTCGTGCGCAAACGGACCCTCCGGATTGGGAACGGTCCAGGCGTGGACCATGGCGATTTCCGGCTGTCGGGGGGCACCGCCGCGGGCGAGGCAGTCGGCTTCGCCGTCGGCGAGGGCTTCGCCCTCACCGGGGACCACAGCGCACGGCTGATGGAGATGCCATGGTACCTTCGTGCCGGCCAAGTCATCCGGTAGTGGAGTGCCCCCGGTCATTCGCCGGGTGTAGGCCAGCCCGGCTGGCCGCAGGACGCCGCCGACCGGCGCGTACATCACGAAGCTCGGGCTCTCGAGATCGGGGGAGCCGCTGAACACCCGCCAGCGATGGAGCCAGTGTTGCCCCTGGAACGGCGTCAGGTCGGCGATCCGGCCGAGCCGCAGGGGGCCGAATCCCTGGATCCGGGCGGCGCTGGTGTCGGCGTATTTCGCAGCGATCAGTTTGGCACGGGCCAACACGGAATCGGGGCCGGGCTCGAGGAAGCCGAACAGAATCAGGAGGGACGGAATCATGGCGTCGCGATCTCCCGGGTGCGGTCGACGATCGGCAGGGTCACGAATGAGAGTCGGCCGGCTTCGTGATAGACGGTCTGGTGCGCGACCACGGGTTCGGTCTCGAGGCCGAGGTCGCCGCCGGTGTTGAGATTCCGGGTGAGCAATGGATACGCTCCCGACATGATGGCGAGCCGGAGCCGTTCGCCGGGTCGCACCGATACGCAGGTGCCCCACATATCGATCTGGTAGGTCTCCGGTTTTCCGGGTGTCAGCGGATCGTTTCGAAAATTGCCCCGGCGGGCCCGGGCGCGAACCCAGCCCTCGGTCAGTCGCTGGGAGTACCCGTCGGACCGGACCAAGGTGAGCCGCGCGACCCAATCGGTATCCTTGGCCGACGAACTCGCAAGGATGGTGGCCGTGATCGGCCCGCAGACGGTGAGTTTCTCGACCGGCGATTCCATCGTATAGGTGAGCACGTCGGGCCGGCTTTCCACGCTGCGATAGTCGTCCGGACCGCCTGAGTCGACGTTCCTCGTCCAGAAGAACGGGGTCGGGTTCTTGGGATCGTATTCGTAGCGGCTCGACCCCTCACCTTGGGCGAGTGAGTCCGGGGTCAGCCGGCCGGCGCCTCGGAGGTAGTACGGCACGAACCGGGTACCCGGGAGGGGCCAGTCATCCGCGCCGATCCAGCGATTCTCGCCCAGGACGAAGAGCCTAACGCGGGGCCAGCCCGCCGCCGCGTTGGACTGGTGCTTGAGGTAGCGGTCGAACCAGAGCTGATACAGCCGCCGGGTGTCGACGACGGCGGCCGGCCCGAAGTCCATCCCGCCGATCGTGCTCGCCCGGGCGTCCGAATCGACCCAATGGCGCCAGGGGCCGACCATCAGGTACTGGTGGTCTCGAGCCTCTGCCGTGCCCCGGGTCCGCATGGCGGCAAAGTTTTCGAGACTGCCGCCGAGCGTTCCGTCATACCAGCCCGTGACATGAAACATCGGGACCCGTGATTCGGTAAGCCGGCGCTGGTAGCTCCGGGGTTTCCAAAATTCGGGATTCTCGAGGTTCCGGAGGTGGGTCCGCCAGGTTGCCGATCGGGCGCCGATCTTTTCGTCGATGGTTTGCAGCGGCAGGCTTCGGTATGCGTCCGCAAGCTCGGCCTCGTCATCGGGAAAACTTCGGACGGTGCGGCCCTCGACGACCATGGCCCACTCGAGCATCCCGAACGAAATTCCGCCGCGGCGCATCGGCCAGAAGCCCCCCGGATCGGAGGGGGTGACCATCGGGATCATCGCTTTGAGCGCGGGATTGTTGAGGATGGCCGGGAAGACTTGGGTCCAGCCAGAGTACGAGCCACCCAGGGTTCCAACTTGGCCATCGGACCAGGGCTGGCGGGCGATCCAACTCTGGGCCCGGTAGCCGTCGCGGCCCTCGTTGATCAGCGGCTCGAACCGGCCCTCGGAATCGCCCCGGCCCCGGACGTCCTGCACGACATAGGCATAGCCGCGTGAGGCCCAATAGTGGCCCTCCTGGTAGCTCGACAGTCCGGTCCGCGTGTAGGGCGTCCGGACCAGCAACGCCGGGACCCGGCTCGGCGTGTCGGGCCGGTACACATCGGTGACGAGCGCGATCCCATCGGCGGTCATGACCTTCTGGGCGAATTCCCGTCGGACGCGAAACGGTTCCGGTTCGTTCGGCCGGCTGGGTTGGGCGGAGGCGGCCATGCCCGGCAGGGCGCCGACCAAGAGGAGACAGACCGGATTTCGGATCAGGGCGGCGAGCGACATGCTGAACGGTGCCTGCCCAGGCCGCCAACCGCAAGCGTTGGACTCGCGGTTCGGTTGCAGGTAGACTTCTCGATCCAAATCAACCGCCGGCCGGCGAGGGGAATGACGATGCGAGCTTGCATTCTTGGGGTCGGACTTTTGCTGCTTCCGCCCGCCGGATTGGATGCCCAGCGGCCGGTGGCGGGCTCGGCTGCCCACCAATATGTGGCCGTCGACGCCCCGGTGGTGGCCCTCACCAACGTCACCGTCATTGACGGGACCGGCCGGCCACCGAAGCCGGGCCAGACGATCGTGATCTCCGGCAATCGGATTCAGGCGGTCGGCGCGGCCGGCTCGGTGGCCGTTCCCCCGGGGGCCCGGGTACTCGATCTCCCCGGCCACACGGTCATTCCCGGGCTGATCGGGATGCATGACCATATGTTCTACACCACGCCCGGCGGCAGCGAGATTCAGTCGAACTTTTCGTTTCCCCGCCTCTATCTGGCGAGCGGCGTCACCAGCGTTCGCACCACGGGAAGCTTTTCGCCGTACGCCGAGCTCAATCTGAAAGGCGGGATTGACCGGGGCGAAGTGCCGGGGCCGCGGATGCACATCACCGGGCCCTATCTGATCTCGACGGCGATGGACCCCCGTCTCGACCTGTTAGGCATGCACGCGCTGGCGGATGAGGCGGCGGCGCGGCGGGTGGTGAAGACCTGGGCCGAGGAGGGGGCCGAGTGGATCAAGGTCTACACCCAGATTTCTCGGGAGATATTCAGCGCGGTGGTCGACGAGGCCCATCGCCGGGGCATGAAGGTCACCGGCCACCTCTGCTCGATCAGCTTCACCGAGGCGGTTGAGCTTGGGATCGACAACATCGAGCACGGCCTTCGGACCAATTCGGACTACGACCGAAGCAAACAGCCCGGTCGCTGCCCGGCGACTCACTTTCAGACGTTGGGCGACCTCGACATGAAGGATCCGCGGATTGCCGAGACCTTCCGGCGGATGATTGCCCGGGGCGTGCCGATGACGACGACGGCGGTCAACGAGCAACTGGTGCCGAGTCGCCCGGGGCCTGACGCCCGAACCCTGGAGGCCATGGCGCCGTGGATGGCGGAGCTGGAGCAGGCCCGGCGCCGTCAGCTCGACCTCCCGAATCCGATCGGCGAAATCTATCCGAAGATGCGGGAGATCTATCCGAAATCACAGCAGTACGAGTTGGCGTTCGTACGGGCGGGCGGGGTGCTTGCGGCCGGCGTCGATCCGGCGTTTGGCGCGCTGGCCGGATTTGGGAACCAACGGAATCTCGAATTGCTGATGGAGGCCGGATTCACCGTGCCGGAGGCCGTGCAGGTTCTCACCGGGAATGGCGCCAAGGTCCTCGGCCTGCTGGCCGACGTCGGAACCGTCGAAGCCGGCAAACTGGCCGATCTTGTGGTGATTCAGGGTGACTTGGCGGCGAACCCCGCCGCGATCTACCGCACGGTTACGGTCTTCAAGGACGGGGTCGGCTACGACTCGGCCAAGCTGATTGCGGCGGTCAAGGGGCAGGTCGGGATCCGGTAACCCAGCGGCTGCGGTGATTCGGTATGGCTCGCGGTGATCGGGTTAACGCTCGGGCCGTGGCGGATGGCAGGTTGGTCCCATGGGACCCCCTTGCCTCACCCCAACCGCCGAGCGTAGCGTATGGGCATGCCGAATCTCGCTAGAACGTGGACCCGCGAGCAGGTACTCGCGCTTCCCGACGACGGCAACCGGTACGAATTGGTTGACGGGGAGCTGTTGGTGAGCCCGGCTCCTCGCTGGGTCCACCAAACCGGGGTGAAACGGCTCCTCTTATTGCTCGACCCGTACGTCCGGGGCCACGGCCTTGGCTCCGTCGTTCTTTCCCCGGCGGACCTGGATCTCCGGGCCGGCCAGTTGGTTCAGCCTGATCTTTTCGTGGTGCCCCCGATCCCCGGCCGGCGGCCCACCCGGTGGGAAGAATGCGGGATCCCGATTCTGATTGCCGAAGTGTTGTCACCGTCCACCGCGCGGTTTGACCGCATCACCAAGCGGCGCCGGTATCAGCGCTCCGGTGTCCCTGCCTATTGGGTGGTGGACCTGGACTCCCGGCTCATCGAGGTCTGGACCCCAGCCGATGAGAAGCCGGCTGTCGTCGATGGCCCACTCCGCTGGCACCCTCGGGGCGCCGCCGAGCCATTGACCATCGACGTGTCAGCCTACATGAACGACGTCTGGGCCGAGCACACCTAAAGGGTCATCGTGAAGCCGCCGTCGGGCGTCAGCGTGGTGCCGGTGATATAGCTCGCGTCATCCGAACACAGGAAGACGATCGACGCGGCAATCTCCTCGGGGCGGCCGGCCCGCTTCAGATGAACCCGTCCTTGAATGACACTGTCGAACACCTGATCGCTTACCACGCCCCGGATCCGGTGATGCATCGGCGTATCGATCACCCCGGGACAGATGAGGTTGACACGGATCCCTTGGGGAGCGAGTTCGGCGGACGCGCTCGTCGTGATCCCAACCTGGCCATGCTTCGACGTCGCGTAGCCGGTCCCGCCTCCAAATCCCAGGAAAGAGTTCACCGAGCCGACGTTGACGATGGCGCCGCCTTGCCCGCCCTTCAGTATGGCCCTCGCCTGGTACTTCATACCGAGGAAGGTGCCCTTCAGATTGATGGCGATGACTTGGTCCCAGGCGGCTTCGTCGAAATCGACGATCGGCGCGAAGGGGCCCTCGATTCCGGCGTTGTTGATGCCGAAATCGAGGCGGCCGAAGGTCTGCACCGCATGATCGACCAGGCGTTCCATGTCCTTCGCGACCGATACGTCCGTCTTCAAATACGTGGCCTGGCCCCCGCTCGTCTTGATCTCGGCGGCGAGAGCGGCCAACTCGGACTCCCGGCGGGCACCGAGGACCACGCGGACCCCCCGGGCCGAAAACGCCTTGGCGGTGGCGAGTCCGATCCCGCTGCTGGCCCCGGTAATCACCGCGACCTTGCCGTTCATGCTCGGCATGTGACTCCTCTTCTCGTTAGGTGGTGGCGGTCAGCGGGCGACGTTGACCACTTGGATCGTCGTGTACTCTTTCAACCCGTCGACATTGAACTCGACCCCGATGCCGGAGCACTTGACGCCCCCGAACGGCGCCAGCGGGTGGAGACCGCCATGCTGGTTGACCCACGCGGTGCCGCACTCGAGCCGCGCCGCCCATCGGGCGGCCTCCTCCGGATCGTTGCCCCAGACTGAGCCGCCGAGTCCGACATCGAGTGCGTTGGCGCGGGTCAGCGCTTCGTCGACCGTGCGGTACTTGATGATCGGAACGGCCGGGCCGAATTGTTCTTCTTTGACCAGCAGCATCTCGTCGGTGGCATCGGCCACGACGGTCAGGGGGTAGAAGAAGCCGGGGCCTTCGGGGCGGACCCCGCCGGTCACGACCCTTGCGCCCTTGGCGCGAGCCTCGTCGACGTAGGTGCTCACCTTGGTGCGCTGCATTTCGTTGGTCAGCGGGCCGACGAGGTTCTTCGGGTCCATCCCGTCTCCGACCGGCATTTTGGACACGAAGTCGGCGAACTTCGCCACCACGTCCTCGTATTGGTCCTCGTAGACATAGAGGCGCTTGAGCGCGGCGCAGGTCTGGCCGCCGTTCAGGAAGCAGCCCCAGAACAGCTTTTCGAGGAGCGGGTCGATGTTGGTGCCGGGCAGCACGATGCCGGCGTCGTTGCCGCCAAGTT
>SXGU01285625.1_pt1 | contig 10122 bp, 7 predicted proteins | sample 3174531 | NCBI WGS metagenome assembly SXGU01 (sample SAMN11356863, study PRJNA531348) | freshwater metagenome | isolation source: freshwater sample F1-140 | place: China: Fuxian Lake, Yuxi | collected 2017-12-25 | reverse complement strand
TCCCTTCTCATCAAGCCATCAAGACTCAGCGTTTGGCGATCTTGACCTGACTCGCAGCCAGCGCGACTTCACGCCCTTGTGTGTCAAAGCTGCGGGTGAGCTCCTTCATGGTGATCATGGGCACCCGGATCGCGTCTTTACCCAACAGCTTATTGGCGAACTTCTGGTCATACGACATGTAGTTCAGCTTGGCTGCCACCTTGAAGCCCGACTGATAGGCCGGCAAGCGGAAGGCATAAGTGCCATAGCGGAAACCTTTGGGCGGGATGGTATTCATCTCGGTAATCCCCGCAATCTTCCATGGATCAAGCGTGTCCTTGCCCTTTTCATCGACCGTATTGTTACGGAACACCACGCTCCCCTCCTGCAAGAAATTATTGGCATCCAGCGCACCCGAACGGAGAATGACCTTCCCGTTGCTGTCGGTCACCGTCACATCCAGCCAAAGTTGACGCACAAAGGTCAAGCTGGTGGGCAACTGATGGCCCGCACGCTGATTGGTCACCTTGATCTTGAGCTCATAGGTCCCCGCGGCATCTAGTGGACGCGCACTCATATCGATCTCGGCGGCCGACTGCAACCGCTTGATCGCCTCGGCCCGATGTTCCTCCCCGCCCTCAACACCCAACAAAGGGGCCACAATCGAATTGCCGCCGACAAAGCCATGGTCATGCACCAAGCTGCGTTCCTGCTCGGCACCGGCACCCGCAAAACCGCCCAAACCATGATTGGCCAGGTCCTTGGGGCGTTTCATCTCGTCAGCTACACGCCGAGCCGTATCCACCGGAACCATGTGGCAATCCTGACAGACGATGCCGTTTTGAGCATAAGGCGTCTGCTTCCACTCGTCGTAGGTATGCTCGATAGGGAACTTGTTGATCGGATGGAAGATGTTGTGACAGTTGCCGCAGAAATCCGCCTTGCTGTGCATCTCGGAGTATTGCGTCTGGTGATACGGCGACTTGGCGTCCTTCAACGGGCCAAACTTCGTCGAACCCGGCGACAAGATCAACGAATTATTGCCCGGGCCACCATAAGGCGAAGACTTCGCGCTGCTGCCGATAGCGGTATGGCAAACATCACAACTTACGCCCTTTTCAGCAACGCCCGGCGCCGTAAAGCCACCGTGTTTACCTAACTTCGGATCAAACTTGACGGTATTGGTCAGTGTCCCGATGGGCGTATGACAGCCCCCGCAGAGGTTCTGCAATTGCCCGCCCGTCTCCTTCTCGGCCAAGGCCCACTCGGCCTGGAAGACCGGATCCTTAAACGCGATCGAGTGCATCGAACCTTGCCACCCCTTGTACTGGCGCTCGTGACAACCCCCGCACACCTCCGGATCTTCCCAGTCCTCGATCTTAGGATGCGCGAGTGTCGACATCAATTCGGACGGTGCATGGCGTTTTTGGGCCTGCGAAATGTCAACCGACGGAGTAGTCGCCTCAGAATCGGCCTTGCTGGCAGACTCAATGGCATGCGAGGAATACATCACCGAACTGGCAATACCCAAGAAACCGGCCATCATGGCCACAGCCCATGTCTTATGTCGCATCTTCTCTCTCGTCAGGTCTTTGTTTTGTAATCCGCCCCACCCGCAGATGGCCGGTTGCTCTTACCCAAAAACCGCTTCCACTCGGCTTTGGAGGCCGCAGTCTACTTCCGCGAAACGAGATTGATCAACCGATACAAAACATTCTAAAAAGACCTTCAAGCGTGTTTTCTGCCCTGCCGACGCAACACCCGTGAATTCGGCCGCGTGGCGGGATTGCGAATGGAGGATTGGGAAGCCGCGTAAAGCGTGCCGCCCAACGGCGTACTGGAGCCAGGCGACAAGCCTCAGCACGCTCACTGCCGTGGGGGGCGCCGATGCAACCGCATGACATTCCTGTCGTCGATACGCACAGTGGCGGTATCGAAATGATTCAGCAGACTCTGCCCTGCCAATGGCATACAGGTCTTGCATACAAACGCACGAACATCCTGAATCCGGTGCTGGCCGACCGTCACCTCGTCAATCGACACACGCTGACCATAGATCACCCGGCCATTAGCCAAGGTAGCAGGAGCCCATGCATCCAGAACACGATAGCGTCCCTGCAATTTGCCCAGCATTTCATCGTCAAAGACCAGGTTGGTGGCCCCTGTGTCCACCATGAAGGGGATCGGATCATCGCCACTCAGCGACAGATCAAGGTAATAGTGCTGCCCGTCCATGGCAAGAAATAGATCTTCGGGGTCAGATACAGGGGCTGCTGCTGGGGCTGCTGCATCTGCGGGCGCAGCAGCTTGTGCTTCCTCCGCCGGGACAAAGGCACAACCTGACTGTGGTGACACGCGCAACGGCAAGGCCGCCAGAGACTTGAGTTGATCCCGTGCGCAGCGGGTGGCGGCCTGAATGTCTTCAGGCATCATCGCCTTTTCCAGGAGATTACGGGCCTCCGATGCCCCTTCAACCTCTTTGCTTGCAGCCATGTTGAACCAGCAATGGGCCTGCACCGGATCCTTATCAAGCCCCAAACCTTGAGCATACAGACCACCCAAACTATTCCAGACAGACGCCCGCAGTTCGCCGATGGCAGGGTCCCGCGCCAGACACTGCACAAAGTTAGCCGCATCCTGTTCGGACAAGCCAACATCAATGCCCTCCGAAATTTCTCTGGCAACCGTCTCTTGAGCCTGCGGATGCCGGCCTTGAGCTGCCCGCAGGAGCCAGGTTCGGTCCGCCGTCAAACGCGCCATCGCCGCTTGCGCCTCAAGAAAACCCTGCTCGGCAGCGGACTGTAGCCATACAGTGGCCTGTGCAAGGTCGCGAGGCACGCCTTGGCCTTTTTCATAGCGAATGCCCAGACGATATTGGGCCAGCGCCGAACCCTTCTTGGCCGCCTCCTGATACAGACGAATGGCATGCCGCTCATCTTTTGGAACGCCACGACCTTCTTCATGAAGGAGCCCCAACCAGGCCATACCCATGGGATGCTGCTGGACCGCTGCGAGCTCCAGCCAGGGCAGCGCAGCTGCATATTGCTCGCGCTCGAGATAGTGCTCTGCCAAGGCCATCTGGGACTGCACCTCACCCTGATCCGCAGCCTTTTTGTACCAAGCCAAGGCCTGTTCCAGGTTCCGGATCACCCCCTGCCCCGTTGCATAGGCATGCCCGGCCTGAGATTGTGCCTGCTTGTCGCCCTGCATGGCCGCCTGAATAAACCAACGCGTAGACTCCGTCAGATTGGCCGTCACCATGCGCCCCTCTTTATAGTCGATGGCGACCTCAATCTGGGCCTGGACGCTCCCCGCCTGCGCCGACTTCAGGCGCCAGCTGAAACCTGCCACAGGGTCCTTGATTACCCCGACCCCCTCGGCGTATCGATTCGCGATCTGCCGCATGGCGTCCAGGTGACCCCGTTCGGCGGCCTGTTCATAGTGACGCGAGGCCGGCTGTTGCTGCCCTCGATCCTCATAAAAGCGGGCCAAGGCCATCAGTGCCTCTGCGCCACCCGTACCCGATGACAAACGCTCAAGCGCCGCCAGCACCTCCGGCTGACCCGTCGATGCGGCCTTGGCATACCAGTGGATGGCCTTGGCCGGGTCCGGGAGCTTCAACACCGGTGGTTTTTCATACCATTGCGCCAACCGCAACTGAGCTTCACCATGCCCGGCCTCGGCGGCCTTCTGCATCCATTGATACGCCCCATCAGGATTCACCAAGCACCCCTGCCCCTGAATATAGCGCTCGGCCAAATCAAAAGCCGCCTGTATATCGCCCTTGTCGGCCCGCTGCTTGATCCAGGCCGTAAGTTCTGACGGATCGCGAGCACGATGCAGTTCTGTCACAATCTGCATGGCCCTCGCATGACCGGACAAGGCCAGCGACTTGATCTCATTGAGTGCTATCTGCTCGCTGTCGTCCCGTTGCGCGGCGGGTTCCAGCAGGTCGAGGGCCCGATCGATTTCCTGGCCTTTAACCAAATGACGCACCACCTTGATGAGGGACTCACGCGCGCCCTGACGCACCGCTGCTTCCAGATTCTTCCAGGCCGCGGCATCATTCCTCGCAGCACCCTCCCCAGCAAATTGCATCTCGGCCAAGGTCTTGAGCGCGACCCGATCCTGACGCTCGGCCAGGGCAACGATCCGGCCCAGCGCCTGGGGATGACGCTGCGCTACCGCACGACGGTAGAGACTGATCGCCGCGCCGGAATCCCCCTCGGCCATGCGCTGTTCGGCCAAAGCCAGGGTAGCCTCGGCGTTCCCACGATCTGACGCCAGCGCAAACCAGCGGGCCGCCTCAACCTGATTGGGCATTCCCTGAATGCCATCCCGGTGGATACGCCCCATCTCGTACTGAGCGGCCTGATGCCCGTCATTTGCCATCCTCGCGATTACCGACAGGGCGCCTTGGCTCCCTTTATTCCGAGCACCAATATAGCAGGTCAAAACATCGCCCTTCAGCAGGCCCGCCTGAGTCAATTCACACACCTCGATCAAGGCCTTGGGAGAACCTTGGTTCGCCAACATCTGGATACGCTGAATGGCCGGAAGATGTGCGCGCCGTGCCGCCTTGAGATACCAGTCGACAGCCGTTTCCGGCTGATTCTGGCCCTCAAAATGCTGCCCCAATGTCATCTCCGCCTCCATCAAGCCTTGGGCAGCCGCCTTCTCCCAGAATTCCTGAGCGATGCGCAAATCACCCTTGCCATACGCATCCACGCCATAAGGCCCCGCCTTCCGCTCATGGAAAGAAGTCACCCCAAGCGGCAACAGCAAGGTCTCGCCCGTCTGGACATAGTCCGCCAGGCTGATGTGCGGGTTGACCTCCAGCAAAACACTCAACCCCATGCCAAGACGCTCGGCAATTTCGCTGAGCGTGTCGTTTTTCTCGACCTGGTAGAACATTTGCGAGGCCTTCTGCACCTTGGCATCAAACCCATAGGCCAGCGCATTGCCCATGGCCAACTGCGCCTGGCTGTTGCCCGATTGTGCCAACCGATTGAGGGGGTCCAGCGCAACAGGATTACCCAGGCGATACACCTGCGAAAACCATTGCACCGCTTCCGCAATATTCTGCGGCACCGTGTTTCCCTCTACGAGCATCTGGGCCAGCCGATACTGGCCTTGAGCGGCGCCCTGTTCGGCCGCCCGCCGCCACCAATCGAGTGCCGCAGACAGCGAAGGCTCAACACCACGGCCCCGCTCATAGATCGCCGCCAGAAACAGCGCCAGACCAGGCTCCCCAGTCCGGGCCAATCGTTCCAGTTCGGTCAATGCTGCGCGATTGCCCGACTTGGTGGCGATTTGCAGATAACGAATACCCCGGCCCCGGGAAGTGCGCACGCCATCGCCCACCAGATACATCATCCCCAGACGGTGTTGCGCCCGGCTGTCATTCAGCATCGCGCGCCCCTCGAAATGCGCCAACGCCTCCGGATAATTGCGCCGGACCGCAGCCTGCAGATAAGCAAGATCGCTCAACGGCAGCGAAACGCCTGACTCGGCATAGCGCGCCAGACGATAAGCCGCTTGCGCATCATCCAGTTGATAGAGCCTTTGCCAAAATGCAACCGCCTTGGAAGGATCACGAAGCGGGCCATCCTCATAGAGCTGCGCCAGTGTTCGCCCATATTCAAGATCACCCTGATCGAAACCCCTTTCCAGCAGAGGCAGCGCCCGCTCGATGCCACTTTTGGCCGCCTCGGCATACCAATACAAGACCCGCTTGCGCTCCGCCGGGGTTTGCGCGTGGTTATCGTAATAAACAGCCACCGCAAAGGCCGCATCCGCATAACCCAATCGGTACGCGCGTTCCATGAGGCGAAGGGCCTCCGGGACATCCTTCTTGACGCCCCGGCCGTCGAGATAGAAACGACTCAACTCATAGATCGCCCGGGGATAATTTTGTTCCGCAGCCTGGCGCAAAAGTTCAACCGAGCGCTCGTTATCGCGCCGAAAATAATCCAGCGCACTCAACGGACTCGGAATGACCCCGGCCCTACCCACTTCATACAGGAGCGCCAGTTCCGTCAAACCGGCCACATGACCCCGCTCCGCAGCAAGTTTGTATTGGCGCAGGGATTCGGCTGGATCCTTGCCGACACCGAGGCCATAACGATAGATCACCGCCAGACGGTAGGCCGCTTCCGCCTCTCCCTTCTCACTGGCGATGTGATAGGCGCTGACCAAGCCATTCACCACCTCCCCACCCGGCAACGATTGCAGTACAGACTCATTCCGCTGTACAGACTGCTGAATCGACTCGATGAGGGAGGACTCCGGCGTTGTCGCCATGGCAAAACAGACCGGCAAGGCCCAACCAGCCATGATCAACCCGGCCTTCAACTCAGCGCAGGCATGTCGTATGTGATTCATTTTAAAAGACCAATCCAGGAAAAAATTAAATGGTAATTAGCAATATTAGCGCGCCCCCAACGCGGCGCCCGCTGCCCATCCGCTCCCCTCATCGCGCGATAGCGCGTATCCTGGCCGCACGCGCCTCCAGTCCTTCCGCATCCAGGGTGCGTTGGGTGGCTCGGTACAATCCCGCCAGGTTTTCAAGGCTCAGGGCCACATTGGGGTGGTCGGGGCCGAGTGCTTTCTCAAAAATCGTCAGCGTGTGTTTAAAGAGTGACTCGGCCTGCGCGTACTGCCCTTGGATGTTATAAAGCAATGCTAGATTATTTAGGCTCGTAGCCACATCTGGGTGGTCGAGACCAAGGGCCTTCTGCTTGATCGAAAGCGATCGCTTGTAGAGCGGCTCAGCCTTCTCGTACCTCCCTTGGATACGATAAAGCTCGGCCAGATTATTCAGGCTCATGGCCACATCGGGGTGGTCGGGACCGAGAGCTTTCTCCCGGATCGTCAGCGCGCGCTTGTAGAGGGACTCGGCCTGCGCGTATTTACCTTGTGCATGATAGACCCCAGCCAGATTATTCAGGCTCAGGGCTATATAAGGATTGTCGGGACTGAGAGTCTTCTCAAAGACAGTCAGGGCTCGCTTGTAGAGGGATTCCACGTGCGCATACTTACCTTGAGTGTCATAGATTCCCGCCAAGTTGTTCAGGCTCAAAGCCACAGCGGGATGGTCGGGGCCAGCGTCCTGTTCGGCCACCTGCAAGGCCTTCTTCGCAACCACAATGGCGCGATCGAACTGCCCTTTCTCGTAGAGGGACTTCGCTTCTTCATTAAAGGCTTGCCATTCAATGACCCCATCTTTTGAAAGGGCGGGTGACACCGGCAGGATCGCGGCAAGGGCGAGGGTGCAGAGAATAGTTCGGATAAGTTTCGTCATGGTTTGGTGTCCTTTCACTCCCTCAGGACGCAAGCATACCCCCACGCCGGCCAGCCGATCAATCCATTACATCAAGCCCCATCAACCGTTTGGCCTCGCGGCGGGCGCGTTCGGCGCAGTCGCCGATCGACAGGCCGTTGAGGTAGTTGCCGACCAAGGCGAGGGGCTGGTTGCGGGTCTGTTGATCGATTTGGCCGGCGAGCCGGACATGGTCAACCGTGAGCCTGGGCAGGCGGTTGGTCTTTTCGGTGACGGCGAGAAACTGATCCTCAGCAACGGCCAGCACCTGCGCGGCGACGGCGCGCTTTTGTGCGGCGTCCAGTTGGCCGGGGCGGAAATGAAAGACAAAGGCGCGATAGTCGGGGTGCGGCAGGGGGTCGCGGCTGACGACCGAGAAATAGGGCGCGGTGTCGCCGATCAGTCCTGCGAGTTTGGGCAGGCGCACGGCCTCGCGGCGAACGACCACGGCCAGGGTCTCGATGTTGGCCATTTCGATCTGGCCGATGGCTTGGGCAAGGTCGGGATGGGCCTCAGCCAAGAGGCGCGCAGTGACATCGGCCGGGGTGGCGAGCGCCAGTTTGCGGCAGGTCAGCGCGCCCTGGGCCGTGGTCACGGTGTAGCCGTCCGCTGTGCGGGCGATGGCCAAGGCCGGCGTGCCGGTGCGCACGGCGAGGCCCGTCGTCATGGCGCGGGCCAGGCCCTGTAGTCCGCCCGTGTGGCTGTATTTGCGTGGTGCGGTCTTGACCCGGGGCTTCTTGCGGAACAGCCAGGCGGCGGGGTAAGCCTCGGCCGCCTGCGAGAGCACGGCGGCAAACGCGGGCGCCAGCAGGCGTTGATAATTGCCGGCCCCGAACAGGCGACGGTAATACTCGCCCACGCTGGCCCGGGCCTTGTCACGCAGGATGCCAAAAGGCAGGTGGGCGATGAGCGACAAGAAGGACAAACGGCGGATGGGCGAGACGGTCTTGCCGTGTTCAATAAAGTAATAACCGGCCTTTTCACGGGGCACGAGGCCGGAAAGCCCGGCGCGGACTTCCAGTTCTGTCAGCAGCGCGCCATAGGAGTTGTAGGCGGTGTGAGCGCCCAGCTCCACGGGAAAATCGTCAAACGGTTGCCAGCTTTCGATGCAGCCACCGACACGGTCTTCAGCTTCGAGGACGAGCACCGAGTGGCCCGCCTGCGCGGCGCACGAGGCGAGCGTCAGGCCCGAGACCCCCGCGCCGATGACGATCAGATCATAAGTGGGGGTTGGAGTGTGTGCGTTCATGGTCTGGATAGGCGTTACGGTTAATGTGAAAACCGCGCAGCGATTTCTGAATGCTCCCCTCGCCCCTTGCGGGAGAGGGGCTGGGGGAGAGGGAAACGGGCAGGATTTTCATGCTTTGGGGTATCTCTTTCAAAATCATGCCCGTTAGGCGTTGAAACGGTGAATCTGGCGCCGGTCGCGCTTGGTCGGACGGCCGTGCAGGTCTGCCGCCGGATCGCGCACCCATTTGCGTGACGCGACGGCTTCAGTGCGGGCGGTCTGGCTCTCGGCCGTCTCTTCATAAAGCTGGCGGGCGACGGGTGCCGGGCCGCGCTGCATCGACAGCCCCAGCACCGTGACCTGCCATTCAAGCTCGGCGATGTGGATGACGAGCCGGTCGCCCACGACGATCTCCTTTGACGGCTTGGCGCGTTCGCCATTGAGCTTGACGCGCCCGCCCTCGACGGCCTGCGTGGCCAGGCTGCGCGTCTTGAAAAAGCGCGCTACCCACAGCCATTTGTCGATTCGCATTCGTTCGATCTGCATGGCGCGATGGTAGCATCGACGGCATGACCTGGATGGCCATTCACGACACCCTTCTTGACCATTTCGGCCCCCAGCACTGGTGGCCGGGCGAGACCCCGTTCGAGGTCATGGTCGGCGCCGTCCTGACCCAGAACACGGCGTGGACGAATGTGGAACGCGCCATCGCCGCCTTAAAGTCCCATAACGAGACCCACAACGCCCTTTCCGCCACGGCCCTCCTGGGCCTGCCGGACGCCAAGCTCGCCGCCCTGATTCGTCCGGCGGGCTATTTCAATGTCAAGACGCGACGACTCAAGGCCCTCTGCCAGTTTCTCAGCGATCGCGGTGTCGCCGATCAACCGCAACAACTGGCCGCTCAAGCCACATTGCCGGAACTGCGAAAGGCCCTATTGGCGGTGCATGGCATCGGCGAAGAGACCGCCGATTCGATCCTGCTCTACGCCTTGAACCTGCCCAGTTTTGTCGTGGATGCCTACACGCGGCGCAGCTTCACCCGCCTGGGCCTCCTGAGCGGCGATGAATCCTACGCCACCATCCAGGCCCGTTTTCAAACCGAGCTGCCAATTGACCGCGCCCTCTTCAACGAGTTTCACGCCCTCATCGTCGCCCTCGCCAAACACCATTGCCGGCCCCGACCACAGTGCGAGGCCTGCCCACTGTCCAAAGACTGTTCTTATGCAAAATCCCTGTCCCTGCGGTAAACCGCTCGCCTTCGAGCGCTGTTGCGGCCGCTTCATCGTCGGCGGAGAAACGGTTCCCGATGCCGAACACCTCATGCGTTCCCGCTATACCGCCTTCGTTCGCAAGGACGCCGACTGGCTCCGCGCCACTTGGCACCCGGCCACGCGCCCGACCGATCTGACCCTGGACGAGGAACCCGCCCCGCAGTGGCTGGGGCTACAGGTCCAACGCCATGTGGTGCACGACGCCGATCACGCCACGGTCGAGTTTGTCGCCCGCTACAAGATCCATGGCCGCGCCCATCGCCTGCACGAGGTCAGCCGCTTCGAGCGCATCGACGGACGCTGGTTTTATCGCGAGGGTGACC
>SXGU01079798.1_pt1 | contig 10122 bp, 10 predicted proteins | sample 3174531 | NCBI WGS metagenome assembly SXGU01 (sample SAMN11356863, study PRJNA531348) | freshwater metagenome | isolation source: freshwater sample F1-140 | place: China: Fuxian Lake, Yuxi | collected 2017-12-25 | reverse complement strand
CGTCACCCCACATGGGAGCCTCATAGTTTGTTGCGTCCTGCTAGTGTTTGCTAGTGGGTCATCAGCCAGGCCCATACATATTTGGGGGGGGCTTTGCGCATCATTTTTTTCGGGGGTACTTTGTGCAGGGGCGGAATACCCCATTAGCTTGGTGCACCCTGCGTATTGACTGGGCTTCTACTGGACATGTGGGAGGCCAGTGCGAATGTCTTTTTCAGCTTGTAGACAGTCATGAACATATATTTGTTTGAGGTCAAGTGATTTGAGGTTATGTTTCCGTCGTTGCTCCGGATAGGAAGCGGGTGCAAGCAATTGGGCTGGAATTCATTTTGTGTAAGACATGCATGATTGATCGGTCTGGGGTCTGGTGTTCGGTGGCTTTTGGATGTTTGTTGCGCCGGGCAGGCTATCGTGTAGGCGCAAATTATTTAGTCCTGCAACCAGTCATCTGTGTGATGGGGGCGGCCTAAGAGCATGCCTGTTGCAAAAAGTTCTTGATCTAAAAGGGCATTAGAGAAACTTTGGTGCGCCAATTCGGTTGCCTAAGTTTTTTTTCCGGTGGCTACTATCAGTTCCTAGCCCCTAGTGATGCTGTCTTGTTGTTTTTTTGGGGGCGGTTCATCGGCCGGTTGCCTCTTGGTCATTACTATTACACCATGCTTAGGGTCAGCATGGCGGCGTCGAGGTTCGAATTATTTAATTTACTGGACCAATGTGTTGGTTTTCGTTTTGGGTATTTCTGTTTTCTCTGACACCATCTCGCAAGCGCTGACGGTGAAATTTGGTTGACAGCAAGATTGTCATGGTTGTTTGGTGGGCAGGGCCGCGTTGCGAAGGCTTACGACTGCTTAATTCAGCGTATGTTCCCGGTGGCACGACGCTAGTACTAAAGGACTCCCCTTCTGTTTCCTTCATTGTTTTTGGGCTGCTAGCTACAAGATTGGTGTGGCTACGGGAATTTGTGATGCTAGGCAAAAACATACTTTACATATAGTCCAGTTTTGTGAACTGTCTCTGGGGCGTGGCTGCTGTGACGTTTCGCAGAAAAATTTTTGGGTATTTGTTCTTGGTAGGTTCATTGGTCCGATCAGCCTTCTAATTTTTGGGAATGCGTTGGTTTCTGTTGGGACTTTGTAAACGGTATACCCCAATGTCTGCGTGCATATACTTTTCCCTAGTAAAAATGAAACCGAGGGTAACACTTGGTGCTAAGTACATACGTTTGACCTGTGGTTGGAAACCAGGCATTTTTACCTTGTTAGGTTGCGTCGGCTGGTTCGAACTGGGATTGATGGCTTGTGGTGTCGGTGAGGTGTTTTCGTCTTGAGCGATGTTTTGTGGGATTAGGCAATTCCCGAAGCTGCGGCTTTACCTGTCAGGGGCAGGCCGGTCTCCTCTTCTTCGATGGGTGTTGGCGCTACTAGTGTTTTTGAGCAGGACTGCTGGGTGTCAAGCCTGTGGCGGGACTGCTGGTACGCGGTTGGTACTACGGCTGGTCTGGTCGTTCCATGGTAGTCGGTATGGTGCGTAGCGTTGATGGGAACTGCCTCGGGGCTCTGGTAATGTCTGCCGGCATCTTCGCAATCATGTGGCGGACGGACTAGGCAGTCATTCCCGCCTCAGATTTCGGTCTTACTGCTGGATCTACGATATGTTGGTTCGGTTCCTCGCTGCTTCGGGTGGGGATAAACGCGTTCACCAAGTCTGGCGGGTCTTGGAAGTAAGGGATCTCCCCGTTACTTGGCTGCAGGGAATCGTTTTGGCTACGATTCTTTACCGGGTTAGGCTTAGGGTGCGCCTATCCACTGCTTAATACTTTTGCGTTGAGGGAAGAGTCTGCGGAATCCTATCGGCATCTTTCACGTTTCGGCTTCGACATGGTCTGCGACTGGAAGCTCCCATATGGTAACACGGTGTAGTGCTGTTACCGTGTTACAAACTTTTCTGCTAGGCTGGGCCGGATGCCCACGTACCCAGGGTAACACGCATGGGGTAGGCTAGATTGGGTTCGCTATGACTATGGCACACCCACATACAGGAAGGTACTGCATAACAGTATTTAGTAATTCCGATTTTTGTTTGCCAATGTACGCCGTTGTTAGTGGTTTCGTGTTGAGTTACCCGAATGTGCCTATGAGTCACGCTTCTCCGTCGACTGCTTGGACAAGGGTAATGCTGATCCTTCTTCGACGCAGGATTTCGTTGGTCTTCAGGCATAAACACGCGGGGAAGATATTGATTCTTTTCAAATCTATGCCTGCTGTTTCTTTGGGGCAGTGACTGGTCGTGGTCTGCCCTTTACACGCGGGAGCACTTGATTGATAGGGTGTTAGTAGTGGTTGTCTATGCATTTCGCTCTTCAGTGGAGAATCAAACTTAGGCTGCTAGAATGTTCGATTAGCAACACTGGCCGAGAGGTTCTGTTAAAAGGGGTATGCAGCGGGGCGGGCTGTAAACATAAATTGTAGTGAAATTTAGCATGGTGTCGTTACGATGCTAACGCTTTGGCTATTGGGTATAAATATTTTTTAAATGTGCCACACGCAAGATGTCTGTGTAAGGAATGTTGATGGTCGTGGTGTGCTCGTTTGTGATTATATTGGTCACATGTTGTAATCTTCCTTACATACACTGAGGAATTGGTGGCTTATATCCAAGGAGAACCGCTTTTGCATTTATATAAGATTGCGGCGTGAACTGTTTTTCGAGGGAGTTGAGGGATGGGCATTTAGATGTGACCCGTACTTGAATTGGGTGACGGTTTAGTTATTTGACTTGTGGGACTTCGTTGTGCTACACTTGCGTTAGTGGAGATTGGCCTATAAGTAAATAGTAGTGGTAGAGCAATGTTTTCGGAGGCGGTTGCATCGTCGTTAAATTTGTGTAATCAGGAGAAAATAATGAAGACTTGGTTTCTTGTTGCGATTTTGATAACTACTGTATTGGTGGGTGCTTGTGCGGCACCTGCGGGACCTGCGGTTGGTGCGTTACCAACAAGCACATCGTGGGCGGAGGTTGCTGCGACCGAAGCACCGGTGGCTGAAAAAGAGGGTGGTGAAACACCGGCTGTGTGCGCTTCTTTGAGGGAGAAACATGGGAGCACTGGGAAGACCGTTAGGGTGGGCATGACCCCTACTTCGCCAGGATATGGCACGCTTGATCCTAAAGACTCTTCTAATGCTTTGGGCGTTGATGCGGACATGGTGGCTGCTATCAGTGACTGCTTGGGTATGAACTACAAGTATGAGTTTCTTGATTTTGGGGGCCTCATTACTGCTCTACAGGGGGGGCGCATCGATATTATTTATTCCGGGATGTACGCGACTCCGGCTCGTGCCGAGCAGGTCAACTTCATCGTCTACCAAAAGGCTTTCACGGGCTCTGTGGTGCAGAAGGGCACAGCCGCAAAGTTCGCGTCTATCAATGATGTGTGTGGCGCGAAAGCATCCACGGTGACGGGAACGGTGGAGGCGGAACAGCTTCTTCAGTTTAGTGATAAATGTGTTGCCGATGGAAAAGGAGCTATTGAAATTCTTACATTTAAGGATAATGACGCGGCTGCTCGGGCGGTTCAAACCAAGCGGGCCGACATTTTCATGTCGGATGCCGGAATGTGTGGTGGACTGCAGCGGCAGTTTCCTGACGCTCTTGACTTAGGGTTCTCGATAGCTTCAGATTTCCGGTTCGGTGTTGGACTGAGAAAGGATGATAAGGTTATGACCGACGCGCTTTTAGATACCATGAAGGCATTGCAGGAGGAAGGTTTGCACTCGAAGTTTTTGGAAAGCTGGGGTTTTGGCGCAGCGGCTTCGATCCCTGTTGAACTCGTGACCAACTGAGGTGGGGTCAGTTGCTTTAGGTGCAGAGATTGTCCAAGTGAGTTATTGTTGTTGATGAATCGTTGTAGGTCCCGTGTCGCTGTCTAAACTCCTCGTTACTGGAGGTGAGGGTTTATTGGGTAGTGCTGTAATCGATGCGGCACGGGATCACTACAACTGCGTCTCTACGGATGTTAAGTCAGGCGATAGCCAAGGTCAATTTGTTGCCTTGGATCTTTGCAACTACGAGGCTGTGCGGACAGTTATGAACAGTGTGCGTCCGAGGTACGTTGTTCATTGTGGTGCAATTTCACATCCGCTTAGGGCTAGTAGGGACCCCGTAGAGACTATAGGATTGAATACTGTAGCCACGGCCAATCTTCTCGATATTGCGCACAGAATTGGGGTTGACGGCTTTGTGTTCATCAGTTCGGCAGCGGTCTATGAAGGCATTTGTGGGCTGGAGTTGGTTAATGAATCGGCGGCACTTGCTCCTCGGTCCATCTATGCTGCAAGTAAGGTTGCTGCCGAAGCCATCGTTCAAGGATATGTGGGTGCTTTTCATTTTCCTGCGGTGATTCTGAGGCCGTGCAGCATTTACGGTGCAAAACGCAGGACATTTTCGGCGCCATCCTTCCTTGTGGCTTCTGCGCTCGACGGGGTGAATTCAGAGCTAGTTGATGGGGGTTATGGCCTTGATTTTGTACACGTTGAAGATGCGGCCAGGGCCGTTCTCTTAGCGTTGGGTGCGCAGGAAGCCACGGGTAAAACATTCAACATTGCAACTGGGGTGCAGGTGACCTATCCGCTGTTGGCGGCTTCAGTGCGACGGATCATCCCAGGGGCACAGATTTTTATCTCCGCGGGCGATGCGGATCTTGGTCCCGAGCCTCGTCTTGATGTGTCACGTGCCCGCATGGATCTCGGCTTCACATGTAAGTTTGGTCTTGATGAGGGTCTTGCTGAACTGGTAGATAGTTTTATATCGGCACCGTACCTCAAGGGCATTGCACGGCTTGGAGCCCTTAATAGCGGGTGCAAACCGTTCAACCTTACTGGGCCTCTCAAGGCTGTTTAGGAGTGAGATGTAGCTATGTTTGACAGTGTGCTTAGATACTTGTTGTTGCCGGTACTTTGGGAGGGTACTCTCGTTGCGCTTCAGATTGCGTCTGTCGCTTTATCAGCTGGGGTAGTGCTTGGCTTAGGGATTGCTCTGATGCGGATGTCTAGTTTTGGCCCACTATCCGGGATCGCGTGGTTCTATATCTGGCTTATGCGTGGAACACCGCTTCTGCTGCAGTTGGTATTTTTTTATGATGCTTTGCCTCGCTTCGGCATTTACTTGGAGTCTGTTCCCACAGCGATGCTTGCTTTCGCTCTGAACGAAGCAGCTTTTTCGGCCGAAATCATTCGTGGTGGTATCCAGTCGGTGGAAAAGGACCAGACCGTGGCGGCGCAATCACTTGGAATGGGGTACTTTCAAACTCTTAGGCTGATAGTTTTGCCTCAGGCAATGCGATCTATTTTGCCTAATCTTGGAAACGAGGCTATTTCTTTGGTTAAAGGCACTTCGCTCGCTAGCATCATTGCGGTTAATGAGCTTACCTTCCGGAGTCAGCAGATTGTGGCGCAGAACTTCAGATTCTTCGAGGTGTTTACAAGTGCTGCCATTATTTATCTCGGCATTAATACTGTTCTTTCCTTTGTGCAGTCAATACTCGAGCGGAGATATAGTGTTGAGCGAGATACTATGCCGCGGGTGCGTAGTAGTCTTTCGCGATGGTTTTGGTTTGGGCTTGTTAGGCAGAGAGGGGTCAAATGGAACGGCCGGAACGGTACACTGGCGGCAGAGACGGGCTCAAACCGTCCCCTCGGGGCGGATGGGGCGGCGGCGTCAGTGCGTGAAACTATAGAGCTAGTCGTGTCCGGCCTGAATAGGGTTGGCGAAGAAGAGAAGAATGGTAACTTAGTGGTGTGTCGCGATGTGCACAAGGCATACGGGTTGAATAAGGTTCTACGGGGTGTCGATTTGGATGTTCGGCGCGGCGAGGTACTCGTCATCATGGGTCCTAGTGGCTCCGGCAAAAGCACCTTACTCCGTTTGATTAATCACCTTGAGTCGCTTGACGAGGGTGAGATCATGGTGGGTGGTGCCCACGTTGGTTACAAGCGTGTTGGTCATCGCCTGGTGTCGGTTCGTGACTTGTCGAAGGCAAGGGCGGATGCGCGGATTGGCATGGTCTTCCAGCACTTTAATCTTTTTCAACACATGACTGCTTTGGAAAATGTTACGGTTTCGCCGATAAATGTCTATGGCGAGTCGCTTACTAAAGCAGAAGCCTTGGGGGTGGACTTGATCGCCGGGGTTGGGCTTAAGCACCATATGTACCATCTCCCCCATCGTCTTTCGGGTGGTCAGCAGCAGCGGATTGCCTTTGCGCGGGCGCTCGCGATTCGGCCCAAGCTGATGCTCGTTGACGAACCAACTTCTGCTCTTGATCCTGAGCTAGTGGGTGATGTGCTGGGTGTAATGAGGCGTCTGGCAGATGCTGGTATGACGATGATCGTGGTCACTCACGAGGTGCGGTTTGCGCTCGAGGTGGCGGATCGGGTTGTCTTCATGGACGGTGGAGTGGTGGTCGAGTCCGGTGCTCCTAGTGAGGTTCTTAATACGCCTAAGGAGCAGCGCACCCAAAAATTTCTGAGTCGTGTGGTGAACCGTGAGTAGGTTCCAAAGATTTAATGTGGTGAGCAGGTGACCGGACTGCTTGAGGGTAAGGTTGCCGTAATCACCGGTGGAGGGCGTGGGCTTGGGCGGGCTTTTGCTGTTGGCGTGGCCCGGGAAGGAGCCGACGTGGTTATTGTAGATGTAGGGCGCAATGTTACGGGACTAGGCATGAAACTTGCGGACCTAGATGATATGCGGACCACAAAGGAATGCGTCACTGGGATTGGTCGCCGGTGTGTTGTGTGTCAGGCGGACATTCGATCCTCTTCAGAACTTGGCGCAGCTGTAAAGACAGCTTTGGATGTTTTTGGACGTATCGATGTGCTTGTCGCTAACGCGGGTGTTGGTGTTCCATTCCAGGCTTGCTGCGAGATTGATGAGGATGATTGGGATCGTGTTATTGATATTAACCTTAAGGGCTCGTGGCTTAGTGCAAAGGCTGTTATTCCCCATATGGTAGCGCAAAAGTCGGGGCGCGTGATTTTTGTTTCGTCGCAGGCGGGCCTCAAGGGTTATGCGGGAATATCTAGTTATTGCGCGTCAAAATTTGGGGTTGTAGGTCTGATGAAGAGCCTTGCGATTGAACTTGCGCCCTATGGCATCAATGTTAACGCCATCTGCCCGGGAAGCGTGGATACGGTAGGAAATCGCCTCGTTGCAGCTGAGATGGGGGTTTCATTCGAGGACATGGTCGGGGAATTCACATCGCGCCAACTTATTGGTCGTGTGATGGAGCCAGAACGGATTGCGGAAGCTGTGGTTTATTTGGCTTGTCGTTCAGGGGATTTTATCACTGGTCATGCGCTTGCGATTGATGGTGGTGCGACTACCAAGTAGCAATTGTGCTTTAGCGTGCGTATATAATTTCATTGGTTGCACCTCGTTCATTTTTTCTGGCAGAGCTGACTTGGCCTGAGGTCAGGGATGCTATTGCAGCCGGGTACGATAGTGTGTTGTTGCCTGTTGGAGCAACTGAACAGCACGGCCCACACCTACCGCTGTCTACAGATAGCCTGCATACCATCGCGGTTATCGTTCGGGTTGCGCCCGACATTCCGGCGTTGGTAGCTCCGATCTTGCCGGTAGGTCGGTCGGAGCACCATATGATGTTTGCGGGTTCAATGACACTGCGGCAGGGTACACTTGAAGCACTCATTAGGGATTGCTGCGATAGCTTGTTCAGGCACGGCTTCCGGCAAGTGCTCGTGTATTCGGGGCATGGGGGGAACGCAGGCCCTATACGCGTGATTGTTGACGGTCTCAATGGTTCTGCCAGCGGGGGATTGGTGATCGGATGTACGGACTGGTCGCTTTACGAGGATACGTTATTTGGTTGTGCTGCGGAGCAAGGTATAAATCGCGCTTCGGCTGGTGGGCATTCGGGCGAGCTCGAAACATCGATGATTCTCGGTCTCGATCCGAGGCTTGTTCTCATGCAATTTGCCGCAATCGGATTTATGGGCGAGGTCTCGGCGGTGCGTGATTTAATTTTCGACAAGGGAATGGGCGCGGTGTCCGAGAGTGGAGTACTCGGCGATCCGAGACTCGGGGACGCAGAGCGGGGGCGGGAGTACATCCGTCGACTCGCCGCTCGTCTTGTTACGTACTTTAAACGTGAGATCGCTTTTAGGAGCTGATGCGTGGCGCTCCCGCACTGGGATTATTAGTAAAGGTAGACGTCCGTGTCTAACGCCGGTCATTACCATCAACGAGACTTTGTTGGGTATGGGAGACAACCCATTGATCCGAAGTGGCCGGGTGGGGCTAGGGTCGCTGTTGAATTTGCAATCAACTATGAGGCTGGTGGCGAGCGTTGCATTCTTAATGGCGATGATCGGTCAGAGGAGCTGCTGACCGACATGGGCGCTCGGTGCATTCTGGGCGGGCGCCAGCTTGCAGTTGAATCATCTTTCGAATACGGAAGTAGGCGGGGTATCTGGCGTCTGATGCGAATATTTAGCGAAAGAAATGTTAGGGTTAGTGTGTTTGCAGTTGCGAGCGCATTGGTGCAGAATCCCGAGGCTGCGGCAGCTATGGTCGAGGCTGGGCACGAAATTTTATGCCATGGTTGGCGGTGGATTGACTACGGAGGTGTGCCGGAGGCGGAGGAGCGTCGCCAGATCATATTGGCGACCGAAGTCCTCACAAGGCTTGTCGGTATACAACCGGCGGGTTGTTTTACGGGTCGTCCAAGTTTAAACACTCGTCGCCTGCTCACCGAGGCTGGATACCTTTATGACCAAGATGCTTTCAATGATGAGTTGCCGTATTGGGTCAAAATCGATGGGCATTCCCACCTGGTCATCCCTTATTCCCTAGAGACCAATGACAATCGGTTTGATGACAACAGAGGGTTTAGCACGGCAGGAGAGTTTTTCCAGTATTTGAGGGACGCTTTCGATTTGCTTTACGAAGAGGGAAGAAACGAGCCTAAGATGATGACGGTTGGCCTGCACGACCGGCTGGCTGAACGTGCTGCCCGGGCTTCTGGTGTTGCGCGATTTCTTGACTATGTGCTGCGGCACGATGATGTGTGGATTGCACGTGGTGTTGATATTTCGAACCATTGGTACTCTAAGTTTGGATAGAGTTGAAGCAAATGCAGTTGGCAGGGTTCTAGAAGGAATTGATTTCTGCCATGGGTCTGTGCAGTGTAGTGGGTTACTTTAGTCTGTGTAGGCTGCTGGTTTTGATTTCCGAACACATGCAGCGGACATGCTACTGCATGAATTCGATTTCGTGCAGTTGTGTAATGGGTAGGGCATCGGTGATATGGCTTTGATATGGGCAATTGTCTAATGTCACACCCTGTATCGGAGTACACTCTGTAGCGTTTTCTAGATATATTTTACTTACTGGCCCACTCTCAATCGTTGTTAGGCCTCGTGATTTGCTTTAATGTGGTAAGCACCGTATGCAAAAGGCATCGGAAGGGTGAATGGGTTGCGATGCTCAGCCATAACGTCTGCACGGCATCCGTGACATGGCGTGGGCTGGCATTACGTTTTCTTTTACTGAGTATACGCCCTGTGTTTCAGCATTGGGTGCGTTGGGTTTTGTGTACAGGGTACTTTCAGCTTGTACCAGTCAACGTATGATTCCTGTGAGGTTACAGTGTTTATAGTGAATTCTGGGTATTGTGCTCATGAATTTGGGTTTATATTGGGCTTTCCTCCGCGCCAAGAAGGCCGTTTGAAGCGCTTCATGGATGACGAAGTCAAGGTGCGGTGTCTGTCGCTGGAATAAATTGGTTCGTGGCGGCCGTTGAGGAGCTGAGGGGTGGTGCGTGCTAGCAATGTCTACGGTGTTGTTGGGCTATGCGGGACGCTGTTGACTTACGGTTGCGGAACAGCTGGCGTTGGCAATGTTATGCGTTGGGTGTGTTTGAGCACTCGATGGGTGCGGTAATATCTGCTCGGGCTTATGGTGTAGTGTGACCGCCAAAGGGCTAGTGTTTTTGGTTGGGTATTCCTATCGGGTTATTGTAGTGACATGCCTTGAGCAACAGAACGAGTTGGGATATCTTTAGTCTGACGGGTTTAGGGAATTTGTTGTAGGGTTGGACGTGGCCGTCAT
>SXGU01117682.1_pt1 | contig 10123 bp, 9 predicted proteins | sample 3174531 | NCBI WGS metagenome assembly SXGU01 (sample SAMN11356863, study PRJNA531348) | freshwater metagenome | isolation source: freshwater sample F1-140 | place: China: Fuxian Lake, Yuxi | collected 2017-12-25 | reverse complement strand
TTTCGCCATTGTTAGATCCTACCGTTGAGTGCTCGGTTGGTTTATTAGCGAACTATTTTCAGATTTCTGAAATCACAAGTCGCATAAAGCGGGTGAGTGGACTTTCGGGAGTAATTATCAACGGTTCAATGTTGAATCCATCGGGCGGACCAGACTGAGGCTCGACACATATTGCATGTTGAGGTTCGTCGTAAACGACCCAATGTGAGCAATCAGTTTGAATTTCTAGTTTTACTTTGTTGTCAAAATTGAGATTTGGCGCACTTAGTGAACCCGAAAAACAATCGTCGTAAGGGCCCGCGGTTGGCGTGATTTTCTCGCCAGTTGGTATACCGAATTTGTCACGAAGATACATAGTTGTAAATTCAGTTTTTATGGTGCAGGGTCTGGCAAACCATGGATGCCATCCAACTTGTGCAGGCATCGTTTCATCATCGGTTGCAATGGTCATACGAAATTCGATCGTGTCGTCAATCATTGAAACCGTTTGAGTTGCTTCACCAGCAAACGCCCAGTTGGCTCCAAGATCTATTTTCATGGCGACACTTGAAGAATTAGAGTCGATTAGCTTCCATGGACGATCTAAAACAGTTCCATGAATTGCGTGGGGATGCATGTTGATTTCAAGTTTGTGTTGTCTTGATTGATGTTCAAAAATTCCGTTGCGGACACGTCCAGCCCAAGGCGCCATCGGGTAGCAACCCCACTTTTGTAGGTTTGTTTCGCCGTTTTTGGTTATCAACAATTCTCGACCGAAAGCAATAATTGATGACAAACGGCCACCCATATTTGGGCTTACTATGCAACGCACGTTGTCGCTGGCAATAACGATGTCGTTAGTGGTCATTTTGATCTCGGGTGCGTCGCATCGGGCGGCAAATAATCAGACCAACCAAGAGCAGAATCATGAATATGCCATCGCCTAGTCGTGAATAAATAGTTCGACCAGTATTTAGTGGCACATCGGCAATGATTGTTTTGGCTTCTCCCATTCCAATTCGTTGGGTGATTTCGCCCTGTGGAGTGATCACGGCACTAAAACCAGTGGTTGCACCTTGAAGCGTCCAGCGACCAGTTTCTCGGGCACGAAGAGAGTTAGTTGCCAATTGTTGTGACTGCAAGATCGTGCCCGTATAACTCGACCCATTGGTTGGATTGATAAGAATTGCTCCACCAGATTCGACGCCACTATTTGCGCGCCCGGCGAAAAAAGCCTCCCATGAAATAGCCACGGCAAGATCTGTTTGTTGCAGGTTAAGAATTGCTGGTTCTTTGCCTGGCACTGCATCACTCGGTATTTGATTTACTGGTGCACCAATAGATTTGAGAAAACTTCGCAAACCAGGTGGTACGTACTCACCAAACGGCACTCGGCGAACTTTGTCATATCGAGATGTGATTTCACCATTTGGCTGCACGACGATTTGGGCGTTGGTGAAACGATTTACGCCAGCATCTTCGGTGATGCCAACCACGAATTGGGCACCAAGTCTTTTTGACTCAATTGCAATTTCTGAATACTCGCGACTACTTGCAAATTCGGCAACATCAATCACATTTTCTGGCCACATCACAACGTCAAGTTTGTCTGTTGATTGCAAAGTTTTGGTGACCTTCAGGTGCCGATCAAATGCATCACGCGCCCTGGCATTGATCGCCAAAACACCTTGAGGTCCGCCACCTTGCACTAGTGCGATACGCAAAGTTTCGTTTGTTGTATCTGCCGAATTGAAATTCTGTCCAAAAATCTGCAGAACAATCAAAAGTACAAAGATAATCGCCACAGGTTGACGAGTCTGTCGTCTGTCGAAATAACCAACGACTGCGGCCGCAGTTTGCAACACGAACCATGTAAGAAGGAGTGGTCCGCCGATTGCACTTAGATCAGCAAGTCCAGTTGGTGAAATTGCAATTGGCAACGTCGCCAGTGGAACACCCCCAAACGGAAAAGAAAATCTCAAGGCTTCTGCCAATGCGTGCGCGATTGGCCTGGCGAACATTGGTGAGTTGAAACGTGACCCGATAACGCTAGCCACGCCATGAAAACACGCAAATAGAATCGCCACGACTAAGTAACCCACGGATGACAAAAACCACATCCAGCCCATGCCGAGAGCCAACCACGCAAAACCAAAAAAGAACCCGACGAGAAATTGTTCAGGATGTCGTTTAGCAAATTTTGTCAATTGAAAAAGAAGTGCACAACCAAAAATTGACAGTGGCCACCATCCCCAAGGTGGAAGTGAGAATCCAACTGTTAGTCCCGCTATCAGAGCGAAAATTGTTTTATAAAATTTTTTCAAAGAGTATCAAATTGTTCATCGAAACGGATCTTCAATTCGCATTAAAGATTCAAGTCGCTTGATGCGTTCTTCGGCGGGCGGGTGCGATGAAACAATCAACGAAGATTTGGACACTTCATCGGAAGCATAAGAGTCAGTTTCGACGCGCTTCAATGCAGTTAACAATTCACGCCCAAAACCCATCTGGACAACTCGTCTATCTGCTTGAAACTCTGATCCGTGACCAACTGCGTTACTTAGCGATTGTGCGACGACGAGTCCTGCGACAAACAGTGAAGAGACGACAGTAAGTGCGGCTGCGGTGAGCAAGCCGATGAATCGAAGGATTCTTAAGCGAGTACCAAGGGTATTTGAAATTGCTTCAGCAATAAACTGCAAGACGAAACCAATTTTTGCCAACAGTAAAATTGGCATACTCAACCACTGTGCGATAGTGAGTGCGACAGTGTGCGAGCCAAGATGGTGGCTCAGTTCATGGGCAAGAACACCGGTAAGTTCATTGTTGTCGAGTTGATTGACTGCGAACGATGAGACAACGAGTAGATGTCCACCAGAGGCAAAGGCGTTAATCTCGCCAGTATCAACGACTTTTAAAACAAAACTATCGAGTGAAATGTGGTTTGCTTTTGCCACTCGTCTCCAGGCTTGGTACAGAGTTGTGGCCTCAGCATGGGTCGGCTGACGTGCACCCAAGAGCCTTGCGAGAAAAATTTTCTGCACTGATTTAGAGAACAAAACTATTCCCATTGCAATCGCGGCGAAAGCAAACAGTGCATATGAAATATCCGTGAAACGCCAAACTGGGATCCAGAGGATTCCGATTGCGACAAGCCATGTCGGAAACAATGCCGCCACGGGCGCGAGCGAACTTATCGCAGCCATTTCAATCTGACGCTTTGCAATTGTCACATGTTAAGTAGACCAGCAATAAGCCAGTTACGGCAACTGTTGTTTAAACTCTATTTCTATGAGCGCAACGCGTGAAGATCGAATTGCGCATCATCAACGCAATGAAAAATGGCAGAATCCGCCGGTAAGAATTGAGATGTCTGAGTGCATAAATTGTGATGCTTGCCTTCGAGCGTGCCCACCACAATTCGGTGCGATTTTCAACTTTGGCACCGATGTCGTGATTATTCCAGAGTTGTGCAGCGGTTGCGACAAATGTTTGCCTGCCTGTCCCGTGAATTGTATTTATCCATTCGCAGATTGGCAGGAGACCAGTTATCCAAGTGAATGGTGGAGTGAACCTGGCAGTGCGAATGATCCGTACATCAATTGAATGAATTCGCAACAATTATCAAGAAAAATCTAATATGACCACGATGCTTTCGTCTTTACCGAGTCCATCTGCCGGTTCGGTAGAAGTTTTTTCTTTGCGATTCAACGCCTATGGATTGATGATCGCCCTTGGTGTCGTTGCTGCAGTTTGGTTGTTTAAAAAACGCCAGTCTGAGCATGGCGTAGGGCATCCAGATGATGCGGGCTCAATCGCGATGGCAGCAGTACCAATTGGCATTGTTGGTGCTCGTGCATATCACGTAATCACCGACTGGGAAAAATTTAAAGGCAATTGGTTTGATGTCGTGAAAATCTGGGAAGGAGGTCTTGGCATCTGGGGTGGGATGTTCGTGGGTGTCATCGTCGGTATCTTGGTTGCGCGAAAGCGCAAGATGGATATTGCTGTCGGCTTGACTTGCGTGGCACCTGGTCTCGCGCTTGCCCAGTCGATAGGTCGGTGGGGCAATTGGTTCAATCAAGAACTTTTCGGTAAACCAACTACTTTGCCGTGGGCTTTGGAAATTTCTCCGGCCAAAGCAAGATCTGCAGGCTTTGAAGCTGGAACCACTTTTCATCCGACCTTTTTATACGAGTCGCTAGGTTGTCTATTTATCTGCATTGCTTTGATCAAAATTGATCAAAGATGGCGTCCACAAAACGGAAGGCTTTTTGCGATGTACGTCGCGAGCTACTCGGTTCTAAGGTTTTTTGTGGAGTCATTGCGAGTCGACACCGCAAAACAATTTGGTGGCTTGCGTTTGAATCAATGGACATCGATCATTTTTTTCACGGTTGCCGCCATGTATCTAATCACTGGTCGGGTCGTAGAATTAAAGCCGTGGCTGAAAAAATCTCCCAAGAAACTGTAATTAAAGTCTCGCGACTCGCGAGATTGAGCCTGACCTCAGACGAAGCCGAGAAGATGACATCCCAGCTGTCAGGAATGCTTGAACATTTTCGAGATATAGACGCTTTAGATCTTGCAGGTGTCGAGCCGATGACCCAGGCTTATCCTCTAAAAAATGTGTTGCGTGAGGATGTTGCCGCACCGTCGCTGGATCGTGACGAGGTTTTAGGTCAAGCTCCGGCTGCCGAGAGTGGACGCTTTCGGGTGCCACCAACTATTGGTTTTGACGTTTAATAAATGCAAAAGCTCGCGGAGATTGTTGCAGGTGTTAACGATGGCTCATTAACTGCAGGTGCCGTGCTTGAAGAACACTTGAAGCGAATCAGCACCAGAGAATCTGAGATACATGCATTTAATTTGATCACGGCAGATCAAGCACGGCTTGATGCCGCAAAAATAGACAGCGACATCAAGGTCGGCAAGAAAGTGGGTGCGCTTGCTGGCGTGCCAATCGCGCTCAAAGACAACATGTGCACGCGTGGTGTTGAAACAACTTGTTCGTCAAAAATCCTGCAGGGATGGAAACCACCGTATGACGCAACGGTTGTCACGAAATTGCGCAATGCTGGTGCGGTAATCGTCGGCAAGACAAACCTCGATGAATTTGCAATGGGTTCAAGCACCGAGAACTCGGCATTTGGTTCGACAAAAAATCCACATGACATCACGCGTGTGCCTGGAGGATCGAGTGGTGGCAGTGCGGCCGCAGTCGCTGCAGGTTTCGCCGCAGCGTCACTTGGCAGTGACACGGGTGGCAGTATTCGACAACCAGCGGCATTGTGTGGAGTAGTAGGTGTCAAGCCAACATACGGAACTGTTTCGCGCTACGGGCTCGTCGCTTTTGCCAGCAGCCTCGATCAGATTGGGCCATTCACGAGTGACGTGCTTGATGCAGCAACTTTGCTTGAAGTGATTTCAGGACACGACCCGATGGACTCAACATCGATACCTGAGTCGGCGCTTTCGCTTGTCTCGGTGCTCGATCAAGGCGTCAAGGGTATGCGAATTGGTCGTGTTACTGATTTGCCTAAAGGTTGTGAGCCAGATGTACTTGCGCGTCTTGAAGCAGCGTTCGACGCGTTGCGAAACGCGGGTGCAACAATCGTTGATGTAAAACTGCCATCGCTGCAGTATTGCTTGACTGCTTATTATTTGATTGCGCCCGCCGAGGCCAGCAGCAACTTGGCTCGATATGACGGTGTTCGCTACGGCAATCGAGTTGATGCCTCAGATCTCAACGCAATGTATGCCGCAACTCGCGAATCTGGTTTCGGTGAAGAAGTTAAACGCAGAATCATGCTCGGCACATATGCCCTGTCGGCAGGTTATTACGATGCGTACTACGGCAAAGCCCTTAAGGTACGACGCCTCATTTCGGATGATTTCGCTCGCGCCTACAAAGATGTAGATGCAATTTTGACCCCGACGTCACCGTCAACGGCATTTAAATTCGGCTCCAAAACCGACAACCCATTGGCGATGTATTTGTGCGATGTATTCACGATCCCAACTAACTTGGCGGGGCACCCTGCGATGAGCGTGCCATTTGGTGTGGGCGCCGATTCAATGCCAGTAGGCATTCAAGTTCTGGCTTCAACACTGGGCGAACAAGCAATGTTCAAAGTAGCGGCCGAACTTGAGCGTGCCTCATGAGCGAGGTTGAAGCGTTGCCGAATGGTTGGCAATTAATCGTTGGGCTCGAGGTGCACGTCGAGTTGGCAACAAAGACAAAAATGTTCAGTGCGAGTGCAAATCGCTTTGGTGACGAGCCAAACACGAATATCGATCCCGTTACTTTGGGTTTGCCGGGTGCGCTGCCGGTATTGAATAAACATGCAATCGAACTTGCAATGCGAATTGGATTGGCACTCAACTGCAAAGTTCAACCGTGTACTTTTCATCGCAAAAATTATTTTTATCCGGACTTACCGAAGGCTTATCAAATCACCCAATATGATCACCCGCTTAACGTTGACGGACACTTAATGTTGCCCGGTGATGTGCGCATCGGCATCGAGCGCGCCCATCTCGAAGAAGACACAGGCAAGTCAACACACTTCGGTGGTTCATCGGGTCGAATTCATGGCAGTGATTATTCGTTGCTTGATTACAACCGTGCAGGTGTGCCGTTGGTTGAAATTGTTTCTCGACCAGATATTCGCACTTCCGAACAAGCTCGCCAATATGTTGCCGAGTTGAGATCTATTTTGTTGGCTGTTGCTGCCAGCGATGCAAAAATGGAAGAAGGTTCGATGCGTTGTGATGTCAATGTTTCGGTGCACAAGCCCGGCACGCCATTTGGCACGCGGTGCGAGATTAAAAATGTCAACTCAATCAGATCTGTGGGTCGGGCAATCGACTATGAGTCGCGCCGACAAGTTGATCTACTTGAGAGTGGTGGCACGATTCGCCAAGAGACGCGCCACTGGGATGACTCGACTGGGCGCACCGAAACTCTTCGCACCAAAGAAGACGCCGATGACTACAGATATTTCTTAGAGCCAGATCTAGTGCCACTCGTGCCAGACCCGGCGTGGATTGAAGCGGTGCGCAAGGCATTGCCAGTGCTTCCAGCGGCAAGACGAAAAGCATTGGCAGAACTTTGTGGCGTTGACAAAGATGGAGAATCAGCGATTGTCGTTGTTGAGCGCGGGCAAGATGATTATGTTCGGGCTGTTGTTTCCGCTGGTGGTGACGCTCGCCGTTCAGTCATCTACGTGCAACAAGCGTTTGCCGAGCAAGGAACAACGCCAAAAGTGCCGGCGAAAGATTTGGCGGCGTTGACAATTCTCGAACGCGATGCGAAAGTTACTTCGACTCAAGCAAAAATTTTGCTCACAGATTTGATTGAATCTGGTGGCGGCGATGTCGTGGCGATGGCCGCCAAGCGTGGGTTCGAGGCGTTAGACACTGGAGCACTTGAGGCAATGGTCGATGCAGCAATCGCCGCCGAGCCTGATGCATGGCAAAAGTATTGCAACGGTGAAGAAAAAGCTCTTGGAGCGCTGGTCGGCGCAATCATGAAGTCATCAAAAGGCAAAGCTGATGGCAAAGCCGCGACGGCAATCTTGCAGTCAAGAAGGGAAAAATAGTGGAGAAAAGTTGTTGAATAAAATCTGTTAGGCTAACCTAACATCTGTTAGGTATACCTAACAATATTTATTTTTAGGAGAAAAATAATGGGCTCTAGTTTCTTAATCACATTGCGTGAAGGTCTTGAGGCGTCCCTAGTCATTTCGATCTTGCTTACTTATCTCGCAAAAACTAATCGTCGCGACGAGAACAAATCAGTTTGGCTCGGCACGATTGCTGCCATCGTCGCGTGTCTTGTTGTTGGTATCGCAGTTTATGTACTTGTTGATGGCTTGAACGGCAATGTCGAATACGCCGTTGAAGGCACGTTGGCTCTTGCCGCGATGCTTGTGTTGACGCAAATGATTTTTTGGATGCGAGCAAACGCGCGAAATATGACTGCTGATCTGCGTAAAAAAGTTGAGACTTCATCAAAGAGGGCGCTTGTGACTATTGCCTTCGTTGCCGTCGCAAGAGAGGGCCTCGAAACCGCCCTGTTCTTGTTGAGTGCAAAAACTGAAACTGCCTCTGGTTCGTCGGTTGTGATCGGTGGGATCATTGGACTTCTTGTGTCAATCGCAATCGGCTTCTTTGTGTTCAAGGCAGGTAGTCGCGTAAACCTCAAGACATTTTTTAATGTCACAGCGATCTTGTTGTTGATGTTTGCGGCCGGTTTGGCAGGCAAAACAGTGCATGAATTTCGCGAACTTCTTGGTTTGGAAACCGGATATTTGATCGAGTCAGCGTGGACAATTGAGAGTGGTATTTGGTCTGCGGGTGGAACTTTCTACGATTTTATGAAGGGCTTGTTCGGCTGGCATGCAAACCCCGAGAGAGTCCGCGTGATCGCATATTTCGTTTACTTGATACCAGTTTTAGCGATATATCTAAAGAGACCAAAAGCAGAGAAGCAACTAGTCTCTTGATCTATGACAGTTCGCGATAACGGCACTCCCGTAAATGTAAAACCGCGCAGTCGCGATGTAACCGATGGAATTCAAAAAGCGGCATCGCGTGCGATGTTGCGCGCGGTGGGTCTAGGTGATGACGACTGGGTAAAGCCACAAGTAGCAATTGCATCTTCATGGAATGAAGTAACGCCGTGCAATATCTCGTTGAAACGACTTGCTGCGCGCGCCAAAATTGGTGTGCGCGAAGCGGGCGGAGTCGCTCTTGAGTTTGGCACGATCACCGTGAGTGACGGCATCAGCATGGGGCACGAGGGCATGCGCGCTTCGCTCGTAAGTCGTGAAGTGATCTGCGACAGCGTTGAAACTGTGATGCACGCCGAACGATTTGATGGATTTGTCGGACTCGCTGGTTGTGACAAGAGCATTCCAGCGATGTTGATGGCCGCGGCACGACTCAATTTGCCGAGTGTCTTCGTTTATAACGGATCAACTTTGCCAGGTGTACACAACGGCAAGAACATTGACATCACAACTGTGTTCGAAGCGATCGGTGCGTGCGCCGCCGGCAAGATGAGCGAAGATGAACTCGGTGAAATCGAGCGCGAGGCATGCCCAGGCGAAGGTGCCTGTGGCGGCATGTTTACTGCAAACACAATGTCGAGTATTGCCGAAGCACTTGGCATGAGTTTGCCTGGCAGTGCATCGCCACCGGCAGTTGACTCTCGACGTGATGACGATGCGCAACGTGCTGGCGCGGCCGTCGTCAACTTGTTGCGTCTTGGCATTTATCCGCGCGACATCATGACCAAGAAAGCATTCGAGAACGCAATCGCAGTTGTCAATGCACTCGGTGGCAGCACGAACGCAGTGTTGCATTTGTTGGCTATCGCCAACGAGGCCGGTGTGCCGTTGGCGCTCAATGATTTCAATCGCATCGCGGCAAAAGTGCCGCATATTGCCGACACAAAACCTGGCGGCAAATATCACATGACAGACATAGATCGCGTTGGTGGCGTGCCGGTTGTGATGAAACATTTGCTCGATGCAGGTTTGTTGCATGGCGACGTGCTAACGGTTACGGGTAAGACGATGGCCGAAAACTTGGCCGAGTTGAACCCGCCGGCACCAGATGGAGAAGTGATTCACCCTTTGTCGAATGCAATTCATGCACAAGGTGGATTAAATATTTTGCGCGGTTCACTCGCACCTAACGGCGCGGTAGTGAAAGTTGCCGGTCTCTCATCTGATCAAATGCATTTCGAAGGGCCGGCTCGAGTTTTCGACGGCGAAGACGGTGCGATGGCGGCAATAATGTCGGGCGATATCAAACCAGGCACAGTACTTGTTATTCGCTATGAAGGCCCGAAAGGTGGGCCCGGCATGCGCGAGATGTTGGCAATTACTGGCGCGATGAAGGGTGCGGGTCGCGGCAGCGACTGTGCATTAATTACAGATGGTCGATTTAGCGGTGGCACGTGGGGTTTTTGCATCGGACATGTTGCGCCAGAAGCCACCGACGGTGGACCAATTGCATTCATAAATGATGGCGACAGAATTTTGGTTGATGTGCCGTCGCTCAAACTTGATCTACTTGTGTCTGAAGATGAATTAGCGAAACGCAAAAAAGGTTGGAAGCCGAATCCTCCGCG
>SXGU01250530.1_pt1 | contig 10126 bp, 12 predicted proteins | sample 3174531 | NCBI WGS metagenome assembly SXGU01 (sample SAMN11356863, study PRJNA531348) | freshwater metagenome | isolation source: freshwater sample F1-140 | place: China: Fuxian Lake, Yuxi | collected 2017-12-25 | reverse complement strand
TTGGCGAGATTGTTGGCGATGACGTCGAGTTGCGTCTCCTGCGCGTCGAGGCCGGTCTTGGATATCCAGAGCGAACGGATCATGGGCTTCTACCCCTATGGACTGCTGCTGAGCAGGGCGGATGCCCGGCGCGCGTTGTCTTCCGCGCTCGACAGCATCTTCATCTGCGTTTCGAATTGCCGCGCCAGCGCGATCATGGTGACCATCGCCTCGGCGGCGTTGACGTTGCTGCCCTCGAGCGCGCCGCCAGCCAGCGCGACGCCCTCGTCGGCCGGCGCGGTGGCGCCGCCGCGCAGCCGGAACAAGCCGTCGTCGCCGCGCGCGAGCGCCGCGGGCGGCGGGTTGACCAGCTTGATGCGCCCGAGCTGCACGACGTTGGTGAGCGCCTGGCCGAGCGGCACGGCGGACACGGTGCCGTCGCGCGCGACGTTGATGCTGTGGTCCGGCGGCACCGAGATCGGCCCGCCCTCGCCGAGCACGGCGTTGCCGCGCTGCGTCTCGAGCACGCCCTCGACGCCGACGCGAAAGCTGCCGTTGCGCGTGTAGGCTTCGCGACCGTCGCTTCCCTGGACCGCGATCCAGCCCTCGCCCTGCACCGCGACGTCGAGCGCGCGCCCGGTATTGGCGATGCTGCCCGGGGTCAGGTCGGCGCCGGTGGTGGCCTCGACGACGAAGTGCCGGGTCTGCGCGCCCGCGCCCTGCACGGCCTGCGCGCGGAACGCGCTCGTTTCCGCGCGAAAACCCGGCGTGGCGGCGTTGGCGAGGTTGTTGGCGACCACGTCCTGGCGCAGCATCAGCTGCTTCGCGCCGGTCATCGCGGTCCAGACGAGGCGGTCCATGGCCCGCTTACCTCAGGTTGACCAGTGTCTGCAGGACCTGGTCCTGCGTCTTGATGGTCTGCGCGTTGGCCTGGTAGACGCGCTGCGCGGTGATCATCTGCACCAGTTCGCCGGTGAGGTCGACATTCGAATCCTCGAGCGCACCGGACTGGATCACGCCCAGGCTGCCGCTGCCGGGCGAGCCCACCAGCGCCTGGCCCGAGGCCGCGGTCTCGCCCCAGGCGTTGTCGCCCAGCGGCGCGAGGCCCTGCACGTTGGTGAAGGTGGAGAGCACGATCCGGCCCTGGGCGCGCGACTGGCCGTTCGAGTAGCGCCCGAGGATGGTGCCGTCGCCGGAGATGCCGTAGCCGGTCAGCTTGCCCGCGGCGTAGCCGTTCTGCGTCAACTGGTTGACGCCGAAGGTGCTGCCGAACTGCGAGCTGCCGGTGAAGTCGAGCGTGAACGCCTGCGGCGTCACCGCGCCGGTGGTCACCGGCGCCGAGATGTTGAACGGCAGCGTGGTGGTGGCGGTGTTGATGGTGCCGTCGGTCTTGAAGTTGAGGACGCCTACCGCGCCCGCGCCGATCTGCACGCCGTCGTTGGCGGCGAACACGCTCCAGGTGTTGGCGGCGGTCTTGACGAAGTAGGTGGTCAGCGTGTGCGGATTGCCGAGGCTGTCGTAGGTCGAGAGCGAGGTCGCGCTGTGGAACGTCGTCGTGTCGCTCAGGTTGAAGCTCGCGGCGGCAAGCGTGCCGTTGCGAGAGTCGAGGTTCGTCAGGATGGTCGCCTTGCTGGTCGCGCCCGGCGCGATGTCGGCGTTCGACACCTGCAGGTCCACCGGGCTGGAAGCGACGATCGCGCCGGCGCTGTTGGCCGCGTAGCCGGTGAGCCGCGCGCCGCCGGCGCTGACGATGTAGCCGTTCTTGTCGAGCGAGAACTGGCCGTTGCGCGTGTGGGTCACGGTGCCGGCGTTCGACATGCGGAAGAAGCCCTGGCCGTTGATCGCCATGTCCAGCGGGTTGGCCGAGACGTTGATGTTGCCCTGGCCGAAGAGGGGCAGGATGCTCGAGAGCGAGGTGCCGATGCCGACCTGCGTGCCGCCGCCGCCGCCGAGCGAGCTGGCGAAGACATCCGAGAAACGCGCCTGTGAACCCTTGAAGCCGACGGTGTTCGCGTTCGACACGTTGTTGCCGATCACGTCGAGGTTCTTCGCCGCTGCGTTGAGGCCTGACAACCCTTGCTGGAAACTCATGTCGCGTGCTCCTGGTCAGATGATCTGCTTGACGTCGGCGTACGGGCGCAGGCCCATGCCGGAGAGTTCGAGGCTGGTGCCCGCGCTGTCGCGCGATATCGCCAGCACCCGCGTGGCGGCGAGCGTATCGACGCTCACCGCGGCGTTCGAGCGCACTGCGCTGACCGAGAACGTGTAACGCCCCGGCGCGGAAACCGTGCCCGCGTCGTTGACGCCGTCCCAGGCGAAGTTGTGCACGCCCGCGTTCTGCGCGCCAAGATCGGCGCGGTGCACCACGGTGCCGGCGGCGTCCTTGATCTCGAGGCTGACGCGGTCGGCGGATTCCTTCAGATCGAAGCCGCCGATCGCGCCGCCGGCGCCGAGATCGAGCGCGTTGCCGGTGACCAGCACGTCGCGCCCGATGAGCGCCGCGGCCTGCAGGGACTGCATCTCGCCGAAACCGCCGGACAGCTTCTGTAGCGTCGCGTTCAGCTTGTCGATGCCGTTCACCGTGCTGATCTGCGCCATCTGCGAGGTGACCTGCGCGTTGTCCAGCGGGTTGAGCGGGTCCTGGTGCTTCATCTGCGCGACCAGCAGCCTGAGGAAGCGGTCCTCGCTGCCCTCCGGGCTGGCCAGCGTGCCGCTGGCCGGGGCGGAAGCCGCGGTGGCCGCGGTGCCGACTGGATTGGCGATGGCGGTGCTCATGGTCCTCCTCAGCTGCCGAGCGTGAGCGTCTTCAGCATCAGGCTCTTGGCGGTGTTCATGACGTCGATGTTGTTCTGGTAGGCGCGCGTCGAGGCGACCATGTTGACCATCTCGTCGACGACGTTGACGTTGGATAGCGTGACGTAGCCCTGCTGGTCGGCCAGCGGGTGCTTGGGATCGTAGTGCCGGCGCGCGGGCGAAGCGTCCTCCTGCACGCGCGCGACGCGCACCGATGCGCTGCCGTCCTTCGCCGGCTGCGCCTCGAACACCACCTGGCGCGCGCGGTACGGCGCGCTTCCCGGCGCCGCGGCGCTGTCGGCGTTGGCGAGGTTGCTCGCCACCGCGTTGAGACGCTGGCTCTGCGCCGCGACGGCGCTGTTGGCGATGTCGAACACGCGGCTGAGCGACATGGCTATCCCCTGATGGCGTCGAGCATGGTGCGGATCTGCGCGTTCAGCGTGCGCAGCGCGGCCTCGTAGCGCACGGCGTTGTCGGCGAACTTGGCGCGCTCGGTGTCCATGTCGACGGTGTTGCCGTCGGCGGAGGGCTGCGCGGAGGCGACGCGCAGCAGCTTCGGCTGCGGTACCGCGGACCCGGCCGGCCCGGGCCGGCGCGCGGCTTCCGCCAGCGCCTTGCCGAAGTCGAAGTCGACCGCGCGGTAACCGGGCGTGTCGGCGTTGGCGATGTTCGAGGCGATCACTTCCTGGCGGCGCGCGCGCAGCAGGAGCGCGTCGCTCTGCGCGCGCAGGGCGGCGTCGGCTTTGGCGATCATGGCGTGCGTCTGGCGTGCATGGCGTGCACCCATTATGCGAAGCGGCCGGCAGCACGATCCGCGGAACAGGCGGCCAAATTCCATCCTGTTCCCCGACTCGGAGCTGCGCGCACGCGCGTAGCCTGCGGCACACAAGGGATGCACGGAGACACGCGTGAGAGCCAGGATCCTGCTGCTGTTCGGAGTCGTGCTCGGCGCGCTCGCGCCCTGGGCCGATGCCCAGGTGCCGAGGCCGGAGCAGGCGCTCAAGCTGTACCTCGAGCGCGAGGCGACCGGCCTGCCGGGCCGCGTCGAGGTCACCCTGGGCACCCTCGACTCGCGCATCAGCCTCGCCGAGTGCCAGCGCATCGAGCCGTTTCTGCCGTCCGGTGCGCGGCTCTGGGGCCGCGGCTACGTCGGCGTGCGCTGCGTAGAGGGCGCGCCCTTCACCGCCTTTCTCCCGGTGCACGTGAAGGTCACCGGCCCGGCGCTGGTTGCGGCACGGCCGCTGCCCGCGGGCAGTGCGCTCGCCGCAGCAGACCTGCGCCTGGAGGAAATCGAGCTCACGCGCGAGCCGCCCGGTGTACTCACCGACTTTGCCGCGGTAGGGCCGCGCATCCTCGCACGGCCGCTTGCTCCGGGCCAGAGCCTGAGGGGCGAGCACCTGCGCGTGCCGCTGGCCGTCCAGCCCGGGGACACCATCAAGGTGCTGCTCTCGGGGCGCGGCTTCTCGGTGTCCACGGAAGGCAAGGCCATCAGCGGCGCCGCCGAAGGCCAGCCGGTACGGGTGCAGACCGCGATGGGAAAGACGCTCTCGGGCACTGCTCGCGCGGGCAAAGTGGTGCAGGTGGCGGCGTGGTAGCTCGGTACAGGGGACAACAGGGCGCCGGAGACGCGTCTCCCGTACCCTATGGCGCCGTCCCCCGTACCCCGTCGCAAAGTGAGATTTCGGGTGCAGGGGTAGACCCTTCCTGCGGCGGTGCACGATGGGGCGTAGCGCCCTTTGTTCCTCGGACTTGCGGCCGACATTGGCCTCAAGTTGCCGGCGCAACGGCCGTAATCGATTCTGAACGCCACAAAAGGGTTGCGGTTACCAGGAGCATAAATCATGAAAATCAATGGCTTGAATGATGCACCGCAGATGGACAGGCCCGCTGCGGGCAAACCGGGGACAAATGCCCCGGGTGCAGCGGCAGCGCCGGCCTCTGCAAACGTGAGCCTCTCGGATCTCGCCACGCGGCTGCAGAGCCTCGAAGCGGAGATGACCGCCAGCGAGCCGTTCGACGCCGCCAAGGTGGAAGAGATCAAGCAGGCGATGCGGGAGGGCCAGTTCAAGGTCAATGCCGGCGTCGTCGCCGACCGGCTGATCGAGAGCATGAAGGAGCTTCTCGGCCGGAAGATCCAGTGACTGCCCGGGTCCCGCTGGCCGTGGCCATGCGCGTGCCGTTCGAGCGCATGGAGGCCGACCTCAGGGTCGAAGCAGCCGAGTTGGACCGCCTGGACGAGGTTCTGCGCCGGGAGCGCGACGCGCTGGGCGCCGGCCTTGGCGACGGGATCGCGGGCATTGCCGCGGAAAAGGAACGCCACGCCAAGGCGCTGGCGCAGCTCGCCGAGCGGCGCCTGGCGACGCTGCCGTTCGCGGGGCGGCGCATGCGCATGGACGATATCCTCGAACAGGGCTCCGCGGGCGAGGGCCTGCGGCGCGCCTGGGCGCACGTGCGCGACAAGGCGCGTGCCGTGCAGCAACTCAACCGCACCAACGGCAAGCTGCTTGCGCAGCACATGCGCACGCTCCATGGCCGACTCGCCGCGCTGGCGACTGCATCGAGTCCGGCGCCGACCTACGGGCCGGACGGAACCAGCGCCCCGCGCCACGCCAGCCGCCGGCTCGGCGCGGCCTGAAACCGCGGGACATGCGGAAAAGGATCAGCCGCCGCCGGGCGGCTGCACAAAAGGATCAGCCGCCGCCGGGCGGCTGATTTAGGGCCAGCCAGTAACCGGCGGCCGCCTCGACCGCACTCACGTACTCGGCGAACCCCACCGGCTTGACGAGATAGCTGTTGGCGCCGAGGCGGTAGCTCTCCTCGACGTCGCGCTCTTCCTTCGAGGAGGTGAGCACCACGACGGGAATCTGCCGCGTGCGCTCGTCGGACTTGATGCGCCGCAGGACCTCCAGGCCGTCGACCTTGGGCAGCTTCAGGTCGAGCAGGATCATGCGCGGCAGGCGGATCTTGGACTTCGCCAGGAGCCCGTCGGCGCCGAACAGCAGGTCGATCGCCTTGACCCCGTCGTCGGCGTACGCCAGCCGTTCGCGCGCGACGGACTTGCGCAAGGCACGCATGGTCAGTTCCGCGTCGTTGGGATTGTCCTCGACCAGAATCACGTTAATCTCTTCGCGGGCGGCTTCCATCGTGCTGGTCTCTGGTAACGGTTATCGGCCAATAACTTTTCGCCTGTAGCCCGTATTGTGCCCCAGCGCACAGCTTTGACCTTTATTCTCATTCTTCCCCCGGTACCCCCGGGGGTTCACCAATCCTTGAGCTTGGCGCGCAGTCGGGCAACCGCCTGGCTGTGGATCTGGCAGATCCTCGACTCGGTGACCCCCAGCACCTCGGCGATCTCGCGCAGGTTGAGTTCCTGCTCGTAGTACATGCCCATCACCTGCTGCTCGCGCTCCGGCAGCTTTTCAACGGCTGCCACCAGGGCTTCCTTGAATCGCTTGTCCGACAGGCGATCGAGGGGATCCTCCGGCCGCTCGCCCGTATTGCGGTCGAGAAACTCGGAGGGGTCGTCGCGCTCGCCCGCATCCTCGTAGTACAGCAGCTGCGCGCCCCGGGCATCCTGCAGGAAATGCCGGTAGTCCTCCAGGCTGAGGCCCAGTTCGGCAGCGATCTCCTTTTCGCCGGGCGGCCGGCCCAGCCGCTGCTCGAGCGTGCGCAGCGCCTTGTCCAGCTTGCGCTGCGCGCGGCGCACGCCGCGCGGCAGCCAGTCGTGCTCGCGCAGGCCGTCGAGCATGGCGCCGCGTATGCGCTGCGTGGCGTAGGTCTCGAATTGCGCGCCGTGCGTATCCTCGTAGCGGCCGAGCGCGTCCATCAGGCCGAGCATGCCGGCCTGCACGATGTCGTCGAGCATCACGCTCGCGGGCAGACGGGCGAGCAGGTGATGCGCCATGCGACGCACCATCGGCGCGTAACGCCTGATCTGCTCCTCCCGGTCGGCGGTTCCGGCGGCTTTGTACATTTGCGCTCCAGTGTGCGTGGGATTTCGTTGCATGACGGTCATGGGAACTCCGCGAGGGACCAGCGTTCGAGTGCATGCGCAAGCGGCGCGAGGTCGGGTGTTTCACCAACGCACGGGTGCGTTCCACCAACGCACGGGTGCGTTCCACCAACGCACGAGTGCGTTCCATTGGCCACGGCGCCCGCGTAGGCCACCTCGGCCCCGAGGAAGCGGCGGGCCACCTGCGACACGTTGTCGTGCAGCGCGCGGGCGCCCTGCTCGTCGGCGCGGTTGACCAGCAGGCGAAAGCGCTGCCGGCCGTGGCGGCGCACCAGGTCCTTCATGCGCGCGTAGGTCGCCGTGATCGAGGGACGCGTCGGGCGCGCCACCAGCAGGATTTCCGCTGGCGCCGGCACCAGGCGGCAGCCCGAGGCGTCCAGCGTGTTCAGGATGACCAGCTGCGGCGGCGCCGACAGGGCGAGAAAACCGCCGAACAGGCGCCGGCCGTCCTCGCCGGCCTCGAGCAGGCGCGCCAGGCCCCGCGGTGCGGGCACGATGCCACAGCCGCCCGGACCCGGCAGCCGCACCTCGTCGTAGTCGTGACTGCCATCGAGCAGGTCGGCAAGCTCGCGGCGCCACGTGAGCGAGAGCGCGGTGGCAACGTCGCCGCGGCTCTGGTCGAGCACCAGCACGCGCAGTCCGGCGCGCGCCGCCGCGTGCGCCAGCGCGATGACGATGGCGGTCTTGCCCGTGCCGCGCATCCCGGCCAGCACCGGCAGCACGCGCAGGCGCCCCGGCCGCAGGATGCGGCGCAGCCCCGCGGCCTGGTCGGGGGCGTCAGCCATGTGCGCCGTTCTTCGCCGCGCGCAGCGCCCGCTCGACGAGGTAGCCGGCGTTGGCGGCGTGCAGGTCTTCGGGCACGCGCTGGCCATTGGCCACGCCCATCAGCGAGAGGCGATGGCGGATCAGCACGTCCAGCGCGCCGCCGAGCTTCACCGCCTCGTCGATCTTGGTCAGCACCGCGCCGGCGAGACCGTCGCTGCGGAACGCCGCGGCAGCCTCCTCCAGGGCCTCGGGCTGGCCGGCTGCGGAGAGCACCAGCATCTGCTTCACGCTCGGCTGCGCCAGGCACGCCAGTTGCTCGCGCATGCGCGCGTCGCGCTGGCCGATGCCGACCGTGTCGATCAGCACCAGGTGCTTGCCGGCGAGGCTGCCGAGTGCCGCGCCCAGTTCCGCCTCGTCGTTGGCGGCATGCACCGGCACGCCGAGGATCCTGCCGTAGATGCGCAGCTGGTCGAAGGCGCCGATCCGGTAACTGTCCATGGTCACCAGGCCCAGCGAGCGCGCCCCGTGCTTCACCACGCAGCGCGCGGCGAGCTTGGCGATGGTCGTGGTCTCGCCGACCCCGGCGGGGCCGACCAGGGCGTAGGCGCCCCCGCGCGCCACCAGATCGGCGTCCTCGCCCGCGCAGCACAGGTTGCGCGCCAGCACGGCACGCAACCAGGCCTGCGTCTGCGCGGCGCCGAAGTCGTCGGGCAGGCCCTGGCTGACCTGGCGCGCCAGCGTTTCGCCGAAACCGGCCTGCGCCAGCGAACGGGCGAGCGCCGCGCGCGCCGGACGTGCCGCGACGCTTTCGCGCCAGGCCATCTGGCCGAGCTGCTCGGTGATGCGGCCCGAGATGGCGCGCAGTTCCGCGAGCACGTCCGGCGCCGGGGCTTGGGCGCGCGGCGCCGGCGCGTCGCCGGTCAGCCGCTCGAGCGCATGCGGCGCCAGCGCCAGCACCTCGATCCCCGCGCCCGTGCGGCGCGTGGAAAGGATCAGCGCGTCGGCGCCGAGTTGCGCGCGCACCTTGCGCAGCGCGTCACGGGTGTTCGGCTCGCAGACGCGGACCGAGGCGGGCATCTCAGGCATCGTTCGCTCCCGTCATCCTTTTGCTCCCAGCGTGTACGCCACGCGCACCGTCCAGTTGTCGGGCACCTCGGCGTGCGAAATCACCCGCATGCGCGGCGCCGCGCGCTTCAGCATGCGGGCCAGCGTGTTGCGCAGCCGGTCGGGCACCAGCAGGGCCGGCGCAATGCCGAGGCCTTCCTGGCGCTGCGCGGCGGCGCTTGCGCTGCGCATCAGCGCGTCGGCGAGCGCCGGTTCGAGCGCGTCGGTCGCGCCCGGAACCCCCTGCTGCAGCAGCCGCTCGAGTTCCGGCTCCAGCGCCACCACCTGCAACTCGCGGCCGGAGCCGAACAGCTGCTGCGCGATCGCCGAACCGAGCGCAACGCGCACCGCCGCGGTCAGCTCCGCGGGGTCCTGAGTGCGCGGCGCATGCTCGGCGAGCGTCTCCAGAACGCTGCGCAGGTCGCGGATGTGCACGCCTTCGTCCAGCAGGTTCTGCAGCACGCGCTGCAGCGTCGCGAACGGGATCAGCTTGGGCACCACGTCCTCGGCGAGCTTGGGCGCGTGCTTGGCGAAGTGCTCGATCAGCTGCTGCGCCTCGGCGCGACCGAGCAGCGCCGCGGCATGCGTGGCGAGCAGGTGGGAAACGTGGGTGGCGACCACCGAGCTCGCGTCCACCACCGTGTAGCCGGAAGCCTGCGCCATGTCGCGCTGCGAGGCGTCGATCCACGTCGCGGGCAGGCCGAAGGCGGGATCCTTGCCCGGCGTTCCCGGCAGCTTGCCGCGTGCGCCGCCCGGGTCGATGGCAAGCAGCATTCCGCTCATCACCTCTCCCTCGCCGATGACCACGCCCTTGAGGGCAATACGGTACGCGCCAGGCTTCAATTCGAGGTTGTCGCGGATGTGGATCGCCGGCGGCAGGAAGCCCACGTCCTGCGCGAACTTGCGCCGTATGGCCCGTATGCGCTTGAGCAGGTCGCCGCCCTGGGCGCGGTCGACCAGCGGCACCAGCCGGTAGCCCACCTCCAGGCCGAGGGTGTCCACCGGTTGCAGGTCGTCCCAGCCCACTTCCTCGCTCGCCTGCGCCGGTGCGGGCGCCTTGTCCGCGGCGGCCATCGCGGGCGCGGCGCGCTGCGCGCCCAACCACCAGGCGCCGTAGCCGAACGCGGCCGCCAGCGCGAGAAACGGCAGGTGCGGCATACCGGGGATGATGCCCATCACGCCGAGCAGGCCCGCGGTGATGCCGATCGCCTGCGGCGAGCGCAACAGTTGCTTCGCCAGCTGCGTGCCCATGTCCTCGCCCTCGGCGCCGGCGGCGACCACGCGCGTCACCAGCAGGCCCGCGGCCGTGGAAATGACCAGCGCGGGCACTTGCGCGACCAGCCCGTCGCCCACCGCCAGCAGCACGTAGTTGTTGAGCGCGGTGTTGAACGCGAGGTCGTGCTGCAGCATGCCAATGGCGAGGCCGCCGACGACGTTGATGAACAGCACCAGGATGCCGGCAATGGCGTCGCC
>SXGU01056158.1_pt1 | contig 10127 bp, 7 predicted proteins | sample 3174531 | NCBI WGS metagenome assembly SXGU01 (sample SAMN11356863, study PRJNA531348) | freshwater metagenome | isolation source: freshwater sample F1-140 | place: China: Fuxian Lake, Yuxi | collected 2017-12-25 | reverse complement strand
TTCCACTGCCCAGTTTCACGCTGCGGTAGCCGATGTCATAATCCAACGGCAAACGCACCGCTCGTTGTCCATTGCGCTTAACAATTTGTACTTTTTCAACGATGTCCCAAGTTTCCGAACCGTGGCAACCGGCATTCATCGCCAAGGCTCCACCCATAGTACCGGGGATACCCGCCAGAAATTCCGCACCGATAAGCTCATGATTGGCGGCAAACCGGGCGATCTTGGCACAAGCGACACCGGCGCCTGCATAAATCAAGCCGCCGGATTCATGGCTTTCGACCACTTGCAGCTCGTTTAATCGCGCATGCAACGCCACCACGGTGCCGCGAAATCCTCCTTCTCGGATCAGCAAATTGCTGCCCAGTCCGATGACATAAATGGATTCGCCCGCCGATTGCCGTAGAAAATGTGCAAAATCGTCCAAGTCGGCGGGAATATAATACCGATCGGCCAATCCACCGGCACGCCAAGTGACATGCTTGCTCATCGGCTCGTTGTAGCGCATTTCACCCCGCAAGGCGACGGGATTCACGTTATCGACCAAAGAATCGGGTATTGGCATCGCGAACCTTTCGTATGTTGCTAATCCGATCATTTCTCATCCAGCCTCAATGATCGTTCCCATTCACAACGGATAACTTGCTCTTCATTTGTGCGATCTGCGGCGCTACTTTGGCTACCGAGCCCGCGCCCATTGCCAGCACCACATCGCCATCCTGGACGATGCTCAAAATAGCATCCGGCAAATCGTCAACCGTTTCGATATAAATAGGCTCGACTTTTCCTTGCACGCGGATAGCGCGCGCCAGCGATTTGCTGTCGGCAGCCACAATCGGGTCTTCTCCCGCCGGATACACTTCGGTCAGCAGCAATACATCGGCTTGCAACAATACCCGGACAAAATCCTCGAATACATCCCGGGTGCGGGTATAGCGATGCGGTTGAAAAACCACCACTAAGCGCCTGCCCGGGAAAGTGCCGCGCGCCGCTTTCATCGTTGCTTCCATCTCCGCCGGATGGTGTCCATAGTCGTCGATCAGCGCAAAATGCTCTTGTGCGGATAGTTTTATTTCACCGAATTGCTGGAAGCGCCTTTCCACCCCTTTGAATTCCATCAGCGCTTTGACGATGGCGGCATCGGGCACACCGATTTCATTGGCCACCGCGATCGCCGCCAAGGCGTTTTGTATGTTATGCAATCCCGGCAAATTCAGCGTAATGTCCAGCTTGCGCGCAGAACCGTTCACTCCCACCACGGCGGTAAATTTCATCCGATGCCGATCATGCTGAATATCGATTGCGCGTACCTGTGCATCCTCAGATAAGCCGTAGGTCGTTATCGGTTTAGTGATCGAAGGCATCACTTCGCGCACGTTAGCATCGTCGATGCATACCACCGCCATGCCATAAAAAGGCAAATGCTGAACAAATTCGACATAAGTCTGTTTTAATCGATTGAAATCATGACTGTAAGTCTCCATGTGGTCGGCATCGATATTGGTCACAACCGCCAATACCGGCTGCAAATACAGAAATGAGGCATCCGATTCATCCGCTTCCACCACAATAAATTCACCTCGCCCTAGCTTGGCATGACATCCCGCCGCCTCCAGTTTTCCGCCAATGACAAAAGTCGGATCCATATCCGCAGCCGCCAGAATGCTGGCGATCAAGCTGGTAGTGGTGGTTTTTCCATGTGCACCCGCAATCGCAATACCGGTACGCAGCCGGAGCAATTCCGCCAGCATCATCGCTCGCGGCACCACAGGAATATTCTTATTTCTGGCGGCAATCACTTCCGGATTGTCGGACTTGACTGCCGTTGAGGTTACCACCACATCCGCTCCGGCAATTTGATGGTCGGCATGGCCTGCATAAACCGCGATGCCCAGCCCGGCCAAGCGTTGCGTAACCTGATTGCTCGCCAAATCGGAACCGCTGACTTGATAGCCGAGATTGACAAACACTTCCGCGATGCCGCTCATTCCCGCACCGCCAATGCCTACAAAATGAATATGTTTGACTTTATGCTTCATTCGACGCTCCGCTGAGTTCAATACAGGCTTCCGCCACGATCCGGGTTGCTTCGGGTTTTGCTTGATTACGCGCGGCAACCGCCATGCCAAGCAAACGTTCGCGCGTCAAATCGGCCAGTAAGCTTGCCAGTTTTTCCGCCGTCAGCTCTTGCTGCGGCAGCAACACTGCAGCACCATGGCTGGCGAGAAATCGAGCATTGCCGGTTTGATGGTCGTCGACCGCATGCGGATAGGGCCCCAAAATGCTGGCAACTCCCGCTGCGCTTAATTCCGCAACCGTCAACGCACCGGAACGGCACAGCACCAGATCGCAGACTGCATAGCGCTTTGCCATATCGTCGATGAATGCTACGATTTCCCCTTCCAATTCCATTTCACCATACGCTTTCCTGACCGCTTCAAGATGCGACGCGCCCGTCTGATGTATGACGATTGGGCGAAGATGCCCGGGTAATAATTTCAATGCTTGCGGCACCGTCGTGTTCAGCGCTTGCGCACCCAGACTGCCACCCACCACCAGTAAATTCAATTTTCCCTGCCGCCCGGAAAAACGTCGTTGCGGCGCTTCGATTTGCTCAATCTCAGCTCGCACCGGATTGCCTGAGCACATGGCGTGTGCTTTCTTGGCCAAACCCACGTCCGGGAAACCGAGAAATATTTTATCCGCCACTTGCGCCAAGATTTTGTTGGTTAATCCGGCCACCGAATTCTGTTCGTGTATTACCAGCGGCTTGTTTAGCAAGGATGCCATCATGCCGCCCGGAAACGCCGGATAACCACCCATTCCCAGCACCACGTCGGGCTTTACCCGTTGAATAATGCGCACGCTCTGAAAAAATGCCTTGAGCAAACGCAACGGCAATGTCAGCCATGTCGTCAATCGTTTACCCCGCAAACCGGAGAAGCTGATTACTTCGGTTTGATAGCCGCGCTGGGGCACCAATTTCGTTTCCATGCCAGCCTCGGTTCCCAGCCATACCACATGCCAGCCAACTTGCTTCAGATAGTCCGCAACCGCCAGTCCGGGAAAAACATGCCCGCCCGTACCGCCCGCCATGATCAAAATTGTGCGCGTCGTCATATGGTTAATCCCCGCAAGCGCTGGCGATTTTCCCAATCGATGCGTAAAAGTACGGCGAGCGCAATGCAATTTGCGGTGATGCTGCTGCCGCCAAAACTCAGCAGGGGAAGCGTGAGTCCTTTGGTCGGCAGAACACCCATATTGACACCCATATTGATCAACGTCTGCACGCCGATCCAGATGCCGATACCTTGCGCCACCAGCGCGGAAAACGGACTATCCAGTCTCGCCGCCAAACGACCGATGAAAAACGCACGCGTGATGAGCCAAATAAACAGCACAATCACTGTCGCCACACCGGCAAACCCGAGTTCTTCCGCCAACACGGACAGCAAGAAATCGGTATGCGCTTCCGGCAAATAAAACAGTTTTTCGACGCTGCCGCCCAAGCCGACGCCGAGCCATTCGCCGCGCCCGAAAGCAATCAGTGCATGGCTGAGTTGATAGCCTTTCCCGTATGGATCGGACCAAGGATCCATGAATGCAACCACTCGCCCCATCCGATAAGGCGAACTCAATACCAGCTCATACAAACCGATTGCAAGAATGGCAATCAACCCGATAAAAATTTTCAAACTGACGCCGCCGATGAATAAAATCGACATTGCCAGCACCGATACCACAAAGAAAGCGCCAAAATCAGGCTCCAACAGCAGCAACGCACCAACGATCGACAATACGACGGTAATGGGAAAAAACCCTTTGATCAATGAATTCAAATCCGATGCTTTACGATTAACATAATCGGCCGCGTACAACACCATGAAAAACTTCATATACTCCGATGGCTGCACATTCACGACATAAAGTGAAATCCACCGCTGACTGCCATTCACTTCATGGCCGATTCCCGGCACCAACACGAGCGCCAGCAGCAAAACACCGACAATAAACAGATATGGGATATATTTCTGCCACATCCGCATCGGAATTCGAAACGCCAACGCTCCCAATAAAATGCCAACCCCCAGATAGGCGCTATGCCGCAACAGGTAGTGCCCGGCGCGATCCGCGCCAAACTGCGCTTCGGCAATTGCGATGGAAGCGGAATAAATCATCACCAAGCCAATGCTGAGCAGCAGCAGCGCAGACCACACCAACGACTGATCGAAATCGGTCATTACTCGCGGTTTTTGGCTGTGTCCTTGATAAATCATGGCTTAATGTTTTTTGTGTCCGAAATTGTAATACTCGTTTTCGATATCCTTCACGGCAGCAACGAAAACTTGCGCACGATGAATATAATTTTTAAACATATCGAAGCTGGCGCAAGCCGGTGACAGCAGCACCGCATCGCCGGCTTGCGCCAGCGAAAAACTTTGCTGCATCGCATCTTCCATGGTGATGGCGAAATGCACGGGCACGCCGCAATCCTCCAATTCATGCGCGATAATACCGGCATCCCGGCCGATCAAAACGACGGCTTTGGCGTTATCCGCAACCGCAGGCCGCAAATAGGAAAAATCCTGTCCTTTGCCTTCGCCGCCTGCGATCAAAATCACATTCCGCTTCATGCCGCTTAAGGCAGCAACGGTGGAGCCCACATTGGTGCTTTTTGAATCGTCATAAAAGGTGATACCGTTGAATGCGGCTACTTTCTCCATCCGGTGCGGCAAACCGCGAAATTCCCGCAATGCGGACACCAGCGCCCCGGCATCCACACCCAGCGCACGGCATATCGCCAATGCCGCTAGTGCATTGACCGTATTATGCAGTCCGTAAACTTTCAGCTCCGATGCTCGCATCAGCTGTCGCGCACCTTCCGTCAACCACTTGTCGTCGCCGTCTTCCACCAAACCGAAATCGGTCGGGGTTGCCGCCTCGCCGATACCGAATGTGACTTGCTTCTTACCAGCCAGCGCCAAGGCGTAAACATTGGGATCGTCGCGATTGAGAATCTGTATGCCCTCTCCAGCTTTTTCGTGCGCAAAGATATTGGCTTTTGCAGCAATATAATCCGGCATGCCGGTGTAACGATCCAAATGATCTTCACTGATATTGAGGACTGCCGCCACATCCGCATTCAAGTTGTGCGCGGTTTCCAATTGAAAGCTGGATACTTCCAGCACCCATGCTTGCGGCCAATCTCCCGCATCCAAACGCCGCATTAATGCCGTCAGAACGGCCGGACCGATGTTTCCGGCCACTTCCACGTCCCACCCTGCTTTTTTCAACATCGCGCCAACCATTGATGTGACGGTTGTTTTGCCGTTCGATCCGGTAATGGCGATAACTTTAGGCACTGGCAAACCGCTTTGTACAATCGCCCAGGAAAACAGCGTCATATCGCCCACAACCGGTATTCCGCGTTGCGCTGCCTGCCGCACACAGGGATCGGTCATTGGAACGCCCGGACTGATCGCGATCAATTCGACGCCGTCGAGCATTTTCGTTTCAAATTTACCCGTAACCATCTGCAGCTGAGGAAATGCTTGCCGCAAGCCTTCGAGATTGGGCGGCTCCGTTCGGCTGTCGGCCGCACACACCGCCGCACCTTGGCGAATCAACCAGTTCACCATCGATGCGCCGGTCTCGCCCATCCCCAGCACCAGTACTTTTTTCCCTTGCAAATTCATCGTAGTTTTAATGTCGACAAGCCAATCAATACCAAAATAAAGGTAATAATCCAAAATCTGACTACAACCTGATTTTCTTTCCAGCCTTTTAATTCAAAATGATGATGCAGTGGCGCCATGCGAAAAATGCGCTTACCCCGCAATTTGAACGATGCCACCTGCAACATCACCGACAGCGCCTCCACCACAAAAACACCGCCCATGATTACTAGCACGATTTCCTGGCGCACGATCACCGTGACCACCCCTAATGCAGCCCCCAGCGCCAATGCGCCGACATCGCCCATGAAAACTTCCGCCGGATAGGCGTTAAACCATAGAAAAGCCAGCCCCGCACCCGCTATCGCGCCGCAAAATACCGCTAATTCCCCCGCATTGGGGATATAAGGAATGCCCAAATATTTGGCAAACACCACATGACCTGCCGCATAAGCAAAAATAGCCAAAGCGCTGCTGATCATGACCGTCGGCATAATCGCCAGGCCGTCCAATCCGTCGGTCAGATTGACCGCGTTGCTGGTACCGACTATGACAAAAAAAGTCAGTATCATGAAACCGGCAAACCCCAGTGGAATGGCCACTTCCTTGAAAAATGGCACGATCATGTCCGTCTGCGCCGGTATTTCAGCCGTTGAAGCCAGATAATACGCAACCGCAATCGCGATCGCCGACTGCCAAAGAAATTTCGTTTTCGCCGAAAGCCCTTTGGGGTTGCGATGCACCACTTTACGGTAGTCGTCGACCCAGCCGATCACACCGAAACCCAACGTTGTCAGCAGCACCACCCAAATATACCGGTTGCTCAAATCCGCCCATAACAGGGTGGTCAATGCAATGGCCATCAGGATCAGCGCACCGCCCATGGTAGGCGTTCCCATTTTTATCAAATGCGTTTGCGGACCGTCATCGCGAACCGATTGGCCGATTTTATACGCCGTCAACTTACGTATCATCATCGGGCCGATGACGAATGAAATCGCAAGCGCGGTTAACGTCGCCATCACCGTACGCAACGTGATATAGCTGAACACGTTAAAGGCGCGGATGTCTTGCATCAACCATTGCGATAGTGTCAGCAGCATGAAACCTCCCTGGGCTGTTCCAATTGCTTAACCACTCGCTCCATTCGCATAAAACGCGATCCTTTCACCAATAACGTAACATCGTCCGCCAGCAGACCCTCGGTCACGTCCAGCAATTCGCCGATATCGGTAAAATGCCGCGCACCCTTGCCGAATGCTTCCGCCGCGTAAGCGCTTAATTCACCTAATGTCAGCATTTGATCAAGTCCGGCTTTGCGCGCATCCCGGCCGATCGTGCGATGCAGTTCGATCGCCGCATGACCCAATTCGCCCATATCCCCGAGCACCAGGATTTTTTTCCCTTGCGCTGCGGCCAGAACTGCCAAAGCCGCTCGCACCGACTCGGGATTGGCATTGTAGGTATCGTCAATCAACAACGCATGGTGCAAACCGCATTTCTTTTGCATGCGACCTTGCACGCCCTGAAAAGACTCTAATCCTGCGGCAATCGATTCCTTGCCGATACCGAGCGCGACAGCCGCCGCACTTGCCGCAAGCGCGTTATAAACATTATGCGCACCGGGAGCCTGTAGCAGCACATCGACGCTGCCATCGGGCAATTTCAATTGCAGCCGATTGGTCAATCGATCTGCCTGGTAACCGGCACTGACCGATGCCGTTTCGCGCAAACCGAAATCAACGATGCGATGCGAACCGGCAGACTCGCGCCACAGCGGTGCATACCGGTCATCCGCATTGATGACGGCGATGCCATGCCGATCCAGTCCGGCGAAAATCTCAGCCTTTGCACGTGCCACCGATTCAACGGAGCCCAATCCTTCGATATGGGCCGCACCGGCGTTGGTGATCACCGCCACGGACGGTTTAGCGATACCGGTCAAATAAGCAATCTCGCCAAGATGGTTCATGCCCATTTCGATCACCGCATAACGATGATGCGCCCGCAATCGCAGCAGCATTTGCGGTACACCGATGTCGTTATTCAAGTTTCCCTCGGTCGCCAAGATCTGGTCGGATTCCGGCTTGAATTTCGCCGTATCGGCCGCAACCGCTCGCCGCAAAATCGCCGCAATCATTTCTTTGACGGTTGTTTTACCATTGCTGCCGGTAACACCCACCAAAGGCAACGCAAAACGGCCTCGCCAGTGCGCCGCCAGTTGACCCAGGCTCGTTCGTGTGTCTTCAACACGTATTAATGGAAATCCTCCGGGCAGCTCGTCAATTCCGAAAGCCCGTTGAATCATCGCTGCAACCGCACCGCGTTCTTTGGCGCTGGCGACAAATCGATTACCGTCGAACCGCTCTCCGGTCAAAGCCACGAATAAATCGCCCGGTTTGAGCGTGCGGCTATCGGTACTGACACCGGTAAACAATACGTCTTCGCCGCTCCAATCGGCATTCAATACTTGCGCGACCTCCCGAATCGTCATCATGGCCGCACCTGCGTTCTCGCAGCCAATTCACCGAGCACTTGCTGTACCACTTCGGCATCGCTAAACGGTATTTTTTGTCCTTTTATTTCTTGATAATCTTCATGGCCTTTCCCGGCGATCAGCACGATATCGCCTGCACGCGCATTGGCAATGGCTTGATAGATAGCCAGCGAACGATCGATTTCAATTTGATAGCTCGCATGCTTCGCACCCGCCGCGATGTCGTTAATAATGCGAATCGGCTCTTCGCTGCGCGGATTATCGCTGGTAAAAATGGTCTCGTCGGCTAGGCGTGTCGCTACTTCGCCGACCATCGCACGCTTTCCTTTGTCTCGATCGCCGCCGCAGCCCACGACGCAAAATAACCGGCTTGCTTGCCGACCCTCTCTTTTCTCCGCTTTAGCCGTACGCAAAAGCTCGCGCAGCGTACACAAGACCTTCTCCAGAGCATCCGGCGTATGCGCGTAGTCCACGATAACAATTGGCTGATCAGCCCCTTCGTACTTTTCCATCCGCCCCGGAATGGGTTGCACATGCTGCAGCGACCGGACAGCATCCGGCAGTCGAATCCCGCTTGCCAGCAGTACCGCTATGACAGCAAGCAAATTAGATGCATTGAATTTACCTAGCAAACCGATTTCCAAATGTGCGGAATTATCCTCAAATTCAATATCGAATGCCATGCCTTGCATATCGAACTTGAGATTGGAGCCATAGACCATTTTGAACTGGTCGCTGCGGCGTGTATGGGGATAATGAAACCCATAACCGATCGTAACGGAAGACTTGTTCGCCAGTTGGCGCGATAATTCGACGCCCAGCACATCGTCCATATTGACGATCGCATACTTTAATCCCGGCCAGAAGAACAAACTGGCCTTCGCTGCGGCGTAAGCATTCATATCCTGGTGATAGTCCAAATGATCGCGGGATAAATTGGTAAGTACGGCGACCGATAATGCAATGCCGTTGATTCTGCCTTGAGCCAAGCCGTGCGACGATACTTCCATCACCGCCGCTTCCGCGCCTTGATCGACGAATCCGGCTAACGAGCGCTGCAATACGGTGGCATCCGGTGTAGTGTTTTCTCCACTTTCCAAGTGGCCGCCGAAACCGCTTCCCAATGTACCCATAACCGCCGTTTTTTTACCCAAATTTGTCATCGCTTGCGCATACCAATGACTGCACGATGTTTTGCCATTTGTGCCCGTAATCCCGACTATCCATAATTTTTGTGAAGGATGGCCATACACATGGCTTGCGATCAGACCTGCTTTGGCTTTCAATTCGTCGATCGCCAACGCGGGAATTTGCCATGCCGGATTCCATGTAAAACCTTGCGGATCCCACAGAATCGCGTTCGCTCCCGCCGCAATGGCCTGCGGTATAAATTTACGCCCGTCGGTTGTTTCACCTGCGTATGCCAGGAAAGTATCCCCCGGTTTTATTACCCGACTATCGGTTACCACATTCACAACCGGCACTCCCAATTCATTCAATAAATGAAAATCGAATGATTTGGCCGTCTTTTGCTTAGCGGTCATCGGAATCATCCTTCGTCGCCCATTTCAGGGGTCGCGGTAAAGGTAACCACATTATTGGCGGGTGCATCCGGTGGAATATTCAGTATGCGCAACGCATTTGACATGACTCCATTGAAAATGGGCGCGGCCACAGCGCCGCCAAAATATTTCCCGGCGGACGGTTCATCGATCATTACTGCAACGATCAAACGTGGATTCGATACCGGCGCATAGCCGACAAACGTCGAAATATAGCTTTTGTCGGCATACCGGCCATTGATGAGTTTATGCGCCGTTCCGGTTTTACCGGCGACGCGATATCCGTTGATTTGCGCCAGCGGCGCAGTACCGCCGGGTTTGGTCGCCATTTCCAGCATCATGCTCATGGCTTGCGCGGTATCTCGCGAAATCACGCGCTGTCCCATTACCGGC
>SXGU01572466.1_pt1 | contig 10130 bp, 11 predicted proteins | sample 3174531 | NCBI WGS metagenome assembly SXGU01 (sample SAMN11356863, study PRJNA531348) | freshwater metagenome | isolation source: freshwater sample F1-140 | place: China: Fuxian Lake, Yuxi | collected 2017-12-25 | reverse complement strand
GTGCGGGATGTCCAATGCGCTCATGTAGCGCAGCACCACGCTGGCAAACGCCTCGTTCAGCTCGAACAGGTCGATATCGTCCTTGCTCATGCCGGCCCGCTTCAGCGCCTTTTCCGAGACGGACGCCGGCGCGGTCAGCATGATCGTCGGCTCCGAGCCGATATTGGCGTAGGCGCGCACCCGCGCCCGCGGCTTCAGCGCGGCCCGCTCGCCGAACGCCTTCGAGCCGATCAGCACCACCCCAGCGCCATCGACAATGCCGGAGCTGTTGCCGCCGTGATGGACGTAGCGCAGATCCTCGACCTCGGGGTAGCGATCCTTGGCGACCGCTTCGAAGCCGGCCTTGCCGAAGCCTTCAAAGGCGGGCTTCAGCGTCGCCAGGCTTTCCATGGTCGTCGTCGGGCGCATATGCTCGTCATGATCGAGCACGATTTCACCCATCGCATCCTTTACCGGCACGATTGCCTTGTCGAAGCGGCCGCCCGACCAGCTCTCGGCGGCGCGGCGCTGGCTCTCGACCGCATATGCATCGACGTCCTCGCGGCTGTGGCCGTCGAGCGTGGCGGTCAGATCGGCGCCGGTGCCGTGCGGCGCATAGTGATTGCGAAATGCGACCTGCGGGTCCGACGTCCAGGCGCCGCTGTCATAGCCCATCACGGTTCGGCTCATCGATTCGACGCCGCCGCCGATGCCGGCCTCGATCATGCCGGCCGCCACTTGCGCCGCAATCAGATTCACGGCGTCGAGCCCGGTCGCGCAGAAGCGGTGGATCTGCTGCCCGCCGACGGTTTCGGCATAGCCGGCCTGCAGCACCGCGGCGCGGGCGAGCACGCCGCCCTGCTCGCCGACCGGCTGGGCCATGCCGATGATGACGTCGTCGAGGAGAGACGTGTCCAGCTCGTTGCGGTCGCGCACCGCCCCTAGCAATTGCGTCGCCAAGGACACGGACGTGATTTCGTGGAGCGCGCCATCCGGCCGCCCTTTGCCGCGCGGCGTACGCACGTGATCGTAGATATAGGCTTCCATTGGAGCGGTCCCGCTGGCTGTCCGGCTGATGGTGCGCCTTGCCGGCTCCATCCGGCCACGAACACCTATCCGACGGAAGGCGCGGACGACGGGCGTGAGAGTGACGTACACGGTCCATAAGGGTTCGGGAGTGGGCGGAAAGGTCGATGTCGAGCGAGAGCTACGCAGCGGTTCGGATAAGCGCGACCACCTTGGGCGACCTGTTGCTCACCGCCTGGGACCGCGCGCCCGCCAAGGCCGCCCTGATCTTTCCGGATGAGCGCAAGAGCTATGACGAACTGGTCAAGGGCGCGCTTCAGCGCGCGCGCGGCCTGATCGCGCTCGGCGTGAAGCCCGGCGACCATGTCGGCATTCTGCTTCAATCGGGCATCGCCTTCGTCGAGACGCTGTTCGCCTCGGCCATGTGCGGCGCGGTCTCGGTGCTGATGAACGCGCGCTACAAGGCACCGGAACTGGCTTATGTTGCCGAGAATGCCGATCTCGTCGCGATCCTGACGGATAATTCCAGGTCTGAGCATGTCAATTTTGTCGTCAAGCTTCAGGAAGCTTTTCCCGATCTTGACGCAGCGGACGCGGACGCGCTTGCCCTTGCCGCCGCGCCTAACCTGAAGCGCATCGTCGTCTGGGGCGGATCAGCGGTCAAGGGCTGTGTCGACCAGTCGTGGTTCGATGCGGCGGCGGCCGATGTCGACGAGGAGGCGGTGCACCGCGCCCGGCTCGGCGTGCGTATTCGCGACACGGCGGTGATCCTCTACACTTCGGGCACCTCAGCCAATCCGAAGGGCTGTCTGCTCAGCCACGAGGCGTTCGTGCGCGAGGCATCCAATCTCGCCCGCAACCGCTGGAACTTCCGTCAGGACGAGGTTGCCTGGTCGCCGCTCCCGTTGTTCCACGTCGCCGCGTTGCTCGCCATGCTGGGTGCAATGGACGTGGGCGGCACGTTCGTTGGGCAGCCGCATTTCGACCCCGGCGAGAGCCTCCGACAGATCGAGCGCGAGCGCGTGACGATGATGTTCCTGCCTTTCGTCACCTTCCACCAGGCGATGATCGCCCATCCCGAGTGGGAGACGACCGACCTGTCGTCGGTCCGCCTCCAAAACAGCTGCTTCGCCTTCATGCCCGCGCGGGTCGGGCAGGCTTATCGGGACAAAGCGCCCGGGATGCTGCAGGTGGGCACCTTCGGCATGACGGAGGCAAGCGGCATCGTCACCACGGGCGGCTACGAAATGGACCCGGAGCTCGGATTCCAGCGCCTGGGCTATCCCCTGCCCGGCATTGAGCTCCGGATCGTCGACGTCGAGAGCAGCCGGGATCTCCCGGTTGGCGACCGGGGAGAAGTGTTGATTCGCGGCTACAATCTGTTCGACGGTTATTACAAGGATAGCGAGCGAACCGCCGAGGCACTGGACTCGGACGGCTGGTACCATAGCGGCGACATCGGTTCGCTCGATGAGAATGGCCACCTCATGTTCCATGGCCGCTTCAAGGACATGCTGAAGGTGGGCGGCGAGAATGTCGCGGCGGCCGAGGTCGAGGCCGTGCTGACCAGCCATCCGGCGGTCAGGCTCGCGCAGGTCGTCGGCCTGCCCGACGAGCGGCTTTCCGAAATACCGGCCGCCTTTGTCGAGCGCAGCGGAGACGGCGATGCTGACCCGGACGAGTTGATCGCTTATACCAAGAAGCGGCTGGCTTCGTTCAAGGTGCCGCGTCACATCCGCTTCGTCGAGGAATGGCCGATGTCCGCCTCCAAGATCCAGAAGTTCAAGCTGCGCGGCCAGCTCATGGCCGAGTTGGGGCTATCCGACTGATGCGCGTTGTCATCACGGGGGCTGCTAGCGGGATCGGCCGAGCCTGTGCGGAGTTGCTGGGGCCAGAGCATCAGATGGTGCTCGCCGATCGTGACGCCGCCGGATTGCGCACGGTCGCGGACGCGATTGGCGCGCGCGCGGAAACTGTGACCGTGGACCTACTCGAGCCGGAGTGCGGCGACCGCATCGTCACCGCCGCGCTAGGGCACATGCACGGAATCGACGCAGTGATCAGCAATGCCGGCATCATAACTGCCGGTGCCCTGGCCGATCAGACACTCGCGGATTTCGACCGCGTCTATGCCGTCAACGCGCGCGCCGCGTGGCTGCTCGCTCGCGCCGCCCACCCTTGCCTCAAGGCGAGCCGCGGCGCCTTCATCGCAACCGCATCGATGTCGGCGACTCAACCGACACCGGGCCTCGGCTTTTACTCGTCGAGCAAGGCCGCGTTGCTGATGCTGGTGCGCCAGCTCGCGGTCGAGTGGGGGCCGGACGGCATACGCTGCAACACAGTCTCGCCGGGGCCGACCTACACGCCAATGACCAAGGCCGGGTATGACGATCCCGATCGCCGCCGCCAGCGCGAGAGCAGCATTGCGCTCGGAAAGCTCGGTACGGCCGAGGATGTCGCGAACGTCATTCTTTTCCTGATCTCCCCCGTCGCCGGCCACATCACCGGAATCGACGTGCTGGTCGATGGCGGAATGAGCAACATGCTGATGCCGGCGAGCGGCGGCGGCACGGGGCAAAAGGCCAGCGCCTAAACCTTCGATCGGAGATGGCAAGAAATGCGCATTGCACGAGTGAAACGCGGTTCCGAGGCCGGCATCGCCACCAAGACTGGCGAGTCGGTCAAAGCGCTGTTTGGCGGCGCGGCCGACCTTGACGCGCTGGTCGCCGAAGGCGCCGATGCGCTCCGCAAGGTCGGCGCGGATGTCGCTGCCCGCGGCGCGGCGGTGGAGGAGAGCGCCCTCGCCTTCCTACCGCCGTTGGTCCGCGCGCCGAAGATCATCTGTCTCGGCCTCAACTATAAGGATCATGCGGCGGAGGGCGGCTTTCAGGTTCCGGAATTCCCGACCCTGTTCGCGCGCTTCAATTCGAGCCTCACCGGTCATGGCGCGCCGATCGTCAAGCCGCCTTCCTCCGACCAGCTCGACTACGAAGGCGAACTCGTCGCAGTGCTGGGCAAAGGCGGCAAGGACATCTCGAAGGAAAGCGCCCTCGACCACGTGGTCGCGTATTCCGTGTTCAACGACGGCTCCATCCGCGACTATCAGATGAAGACGCCGCAATGGACGGCGGGGAAAAACTTCGACAACACCGGCGCCTTCGGCCCCTGGCTCGTCACCGCCGACCAACTTCCCGCGGGCGCCAAGGGCCTCAAGCTCGAGACCCGGCTCAACGGCCAGACCGTGCAGAGCGCGTCGACCGACGACATGGTGTTCGATGTCGCCACCACGATCAGCCTGCTTTCCACCTTCATGACGCTGGAAGCAGGAGACGTGCTCGTGATGGGGACTCCCGCTGGCATCGGTCTTGCCCGCAAACCGCCTTTGTTCATGAAGGACGGGGACGTGTGCGAAGTCGAGATCGAGCAGGTCGGCCTGCTCCGCAATCCAATCGAAGCGCGCTGAGACGCCAAGGAGACGCGATGATGAACGACATCCCCTACCGCCGCGCCGGGGCGACCGGCGTTCATTCGATCGATCATTTCGCGATCGAAGTTCCGGACCTGGAGGAAGCACGGCGCTTCTACACTCTGTTCGGGCTCGATGTGCGCGACGAGAATGGCGGGCTCGGCCTATACACCTTCGGCCACGCGCATCGCTGGGGCGACGTGCGCGGCGGCGCTGAGGCCAAGCGTCTGCGCTACCTGAGCTTCGGAGCTTATGCGGACGATATCGACGCGCTCGCCGCGCAGATCGCGACGAGCGGCGGCAAGCGCGTCGCGCCGCCCGAAGGAGCGGATTCAAACGGCATCTGGTTCGAAGGCTATGACGGCCTGCCGGTCAACGTCCGCGTCGCGGACAAAAGCTCGCCGAACGAGAAGAGTGCCTTTGCGTTCGAGTCCACCGGCCCCGGCCAGTGCGGGGCGGTGCCGAATTCGAAGGCGCCAAAGGTCCAGCCGCGCCGCCTCGCCCACTTCGCCCTCTTCACCACCGACGTGGATGCGGCGATCGACTATTATCGGCGCACGCTGGGCCTCCGCCTGTCCGACCAAAGCGGGCCGTTCGTCGCCTTCATGCACGGCCCTCACGGCAGCGACCACCACATGCTGGCGTTGGTCAAGTCGGACCGGCGCGGCATGCACCATATCAGCTGGGACGTCGGCTCGGTACAGGAGGTCGGCCTCGGTATGGCGCAAATGTGCCGGGGCGGGTTCGGACAAGGATGGGGCATCGGCCGGCATGTGCTCGGGGCCAATTACTTCTACTATGTCCGCGATCCGTGGGGTAGCTATTCCGAATATTCGGCCGACATCGATTATATTCCGCACGATCATGAGTGGGAAGCGGGCAATCACCCGCCCGAGGACAGCATGTTCCTGTGGGGACCCAACCCACCCGAAGAGTTCATCCAGAATTTCGAGCCGCAGCAGGCCGCGGCATGACGACGTTCGTCCTGCTACATGGCGGCGGCATGGGCGGCTGGACCTGGAAATATGTGCGCGATCTGCTCGAAGCGAAGGGTCACCGCGTGCTGACGCCGACCTTCACCGGGTTCGGCGAGCGCGAGCATCTCATCGGCCGCCAGGTCGGCAACCGCACCCACGTTGCCGACATCGTCAACGTGCTGCGGTTCGAGAATGTGCATGAGGCCGTGCTCGTCGCCCATAGCTACGCAGGCACCGTCGCGCCCGGCGTTCTTGCCGAGGCGGGCGAGCGCATCGCCAAGATAGTCTATCTCGATGCCATTGTGCCGAAGTCGGGCGAGCGCATCGCGTCGATGATGGGCTTCGCGTCAGAAGAGGAAGCGGCGGGTCTGGACGCGATGCTGGAGGCAGGCCAAGGTCCGATCGGCTCGGGCGTGCACGAGCAACAGCGCGCGATGGCGAAGGACCACCCGCACATGATGAGCGCCGAGCGTCAGCAATGGCTGCTCGACAACCTGACCGATCAGCCGATGCGCGCGACATCCTGCTCGATCCCGGTCGGCGCCGAGACGATCGGCCGTCCTGTCCATTATATCGCGGCCAAGCACACAATTATGACGATGATGCACGAGCGCGCGCGCGAACTCGGCTGGACGATACATGCTCATCCTGGCGATCATGCGTTGCTGGTCGGCGATCCCGAAGGCACGGCCGACCTCATCCTGAGGATCGCGGGCGAGCCGACGTGAACGTCGCCAATTTGTTCTCCGTCGCCGGCCGGGTAGCGGTCGTGACCGGCGGCACCAGCGGCATTGGCCGCCACATCGCCACAGGCCTGGCCGCCGCCGGCGCCAAGGTCTACATCTGCGCCCGCACGGAGACCAAGGTAGCCGCCGCGGCGAGTGAGATCGCCGCATCGACCGGCGGCTCGGTGACTGGACTTGCCGCCGATCTCTCGACCTTGTCCAGCCTCGCTGCCTTCGCCGCTGAGCTTACGGAGCGCGAACCGGCCCTTCACATCCTCGTCAACAATGCCGGGACGCTCATCGACGCACCGATCGACGATTATCCGGAAGCCGGTTGGGACCAGGTGATGGACCTCAACCTCAAGGCACCCTTCTTCCTGACCCAGAAGCTGCTCCCGCTGCTTCGCGCCGGCGCTGATGCCGAGCGTCCGGCGAGCGTGCTGGCGATTGGCTCGGTGGGGGCGCTGAAAATCGGTCCGCGCGAAGTCTATGCCTATCAGGCGTCGAAAGCGGCAATCCACTGGCTGGTCAAGGCGCTGGCGAAGAAGCTCGGCCCCGACCACATCACCGTCAACGCGATCGCTCCCGGCTTCTTCGAATCCGAGATGACCGTGATCACGTCGGACGAGATGCGCGACATGGTGGTGTCGATGGTCCCACGCCGCCGGATCGGCGCTCCCGAGGATGTCGCCGCCGCCGCAATTTACCTCGCCTCGCGGGCGGGAGCCTATGTGACCGGCTCTGTGATCCCGGTTGAAGGCGGGCTGGCGATTTGACCCGGTCGCCGCACTTCGTCTTGCTTGCGCTGCTCGGCCTGGCCGCGACGGCGGGGTGCGGATCGGCTCGCAAGGGCGCGGAATATGCGGCGCGAGCGAGTTTGGCCGATCCGGGCACGGCTGAGTTCCGGAACGTCACGATCAATACCGAGGGCGTGGTCTGCGGCGAAGTCAACGGTCGGCACAAACAGCCAGGCGTGACCGGCTTCAGGCGCTACGCCTTCTACAGTCACACAGGCCACTTCCTAATCGAGCCGCTGGCCGTGACGGACACGGCGTTGAGCGAAGCAGCCCTTCGCTGTCGCTCGCCGACCGGCGGCTCGCCAGCAGGCTCGATCTGTGTCGACCTGGAAAAGCTGCGCCTCGCCCGCATCGCGCATAACGAGTTCGAACGCCGTCACGGCTATGATTGCAGCTGAGTCCCGAGTTCGGCGATAGGCATAGGGTCGGCCCCGCCTCGCTGCCGCCCTATAGCCCGATAGGTGGCCGGACTTGGTTGCTGCTTCACGTTTCGGCGATGGACTTTACGCTCGACGAAGAACAGGTCGCCTTCCGCGACGTGGTGCGCCGCTGGGTCGATGCCGAGCTGCCCAAGGACTTGATGCGCCGGCTCGAGGCCGACGAGGAGAATTACCCGTACGAGATCTGGGACAAGCTGAAGGAACAGGGGTTCTTCGGCATCGGCATCCCCGAGGAGTGGGGCGGCCTGGGCGGCGACGTCGTTACCCAGATGATCTTCGCGCGCGAAATGTCGCGCACGGCAGGCGGGCTGCTGTGGGTGTGGGGCCTGACCTCGTTCGGGGGCGCCAAGACGATCACCGCCTGCGGCACCGACGCCCAGAAGGAACGCTGGCTGCGATCGATGGCATCGGGCGATCTGCGGGTCTCGCTTTCGATGACCGAGCCCGACGGCGGCACCGACGTGCTCGGGGCAATGAAGACCCATGCCGAAAAGGTCGACGGAGGTTGGCTCCTGAATGGCGCCAAGATGTGGACAACGGCCGCGCGCGTTGCCGACCGCCTGCTCGTCCTCGCCCGCACCGATCGCAATGCCCCGAAGAAGCATCACGGCCTCACCATGTTCTTCGTCGACGCCAGGAGTTCCGGCATCACCGCTTCGTTACTGCCCAAGCTCGGCATGCGCGCAATGGGATCGTGCGCGGTCACCTATGACAACGTGTTCGTGCCGGATGGCGATGTGCTCGGCGACCCCGGCCAGGCGTGGTACGCGATGCTGCCGACGCTCAACAACGAGCGGATCATGGTGGGCGCGCAATGCCTCGGCGCGATCGACGGGGTGCTGGAGGACGCCCTCGCCTATATGAAGGAGCGCAAGGCCTTCGGCGGGATCATCGGCCGGTTCCAGAGCCTGCAGCATTACATCGCCGATATCGCCACTTGGCAAAAGATCGTCGAGTTGCTGCTCTACAAAGTCGCCTGGATGCAGGCGAACAACATGCCCTGCGGCGTTGAGGCCAATATGCTGAAAATGGTCGCGACCGAACATGCGGTCAAGGCCGCCGATCTTGGCATTCAGATCCTCGGTGGCATGGGTTATTCGTCGGAGACCGATATGCAACGTTACTGGCGCGATCACCGAATCCTCAGGATGACGCCGATTTCGAATGAAATGGTTCGCAACACCATCGCCGAAAGCCTCGGCCTGCCGCGGTCCTTTTGATGAATGACATCGAGCTCCCGCCCGCCCCGGATGTCGCCGGCACATCGCTGGACGGCACCAAGACCTTTATCGTTTCGGCCGAGCAGAATGCAGCCCTGTGCCGCTCGACGGGCGTCGAGCCGGCCGCCGACGGCACTGCTCACCCGATCTATTATTATCTCGCCACCCAAGTCGCGATGGGCAAGACCGTCGCCGGCGTGTGCGAAACGTGCGAGTTCGACGTCGAGGAAGGGCCGATGATGGGCAGCAGCGGCGTCCGCTTCGCGGAACCCCTCCGCGTCGGTACAAGCTACAAGGTCACTGGCGAAATCCTCGGGCTGGTGCGCAAGCGCTCGAAGAAGCTCGGCGTCATGGACGTACTCACCTATCGCCTGCGCCTGCACAGGCTGGACGGAACGCAGGTGCTCGAAACGGACAACGTCTGGGTCCTGCCCAGAAAGGAGCTGGCATGAGCTGGGCCGTCGGCGACCCGCTGCCGCCGTTCGTAATCGAGCGCGTGAGCCCGGATGCCATGAAGGACTGGGCTGTTTTCCTGGCCGATCCCAATCCGATTCATCTCGATGTGGAGGTGGTGAAGGCCAAGGGGCTCGGTGACCGCGTCATCAATCAGGGACCAGCCAACGTCGCCTATATGATGAATATGCTGATCGCCGCCTTCCCCGGCGCTCGCATCGAGGCGATGGACTCGCGGTTTCTCGACAACGTCTATGCAGGCGACAAGGTGATCGCCAGCGGCAGCGTCACCGCGATCGAGGACAATCGCGTCGAGTGCGCGTTCACGCTCGACGTGGAAGGACGCGGCACCGTCAATTCCGGTACAGCTACACTACGTCTCTAGAAGGAGGAGTTTCGATGCCCAGCGGCCCGTTCGCCCATGTCTGCATGGTTGTCCGAGATCTCGACAGGGCGGTCGAGGATTGGACCAAAATTCTGCGAGTGCTCGATCCCCAATCCCTCGAGAAGCGCATCGTGCGCTATGATGAATTCTCCAGCGGCGCCGACGCCGGAATGAAATGGGCGACGTTCGTTAACGAGCATTCGACCGAGATCCAGTTCATCCAGCCTGCCCCCGGCACGCCGATGGGCGACCGGCTGGAAAAGGTCGGCGAGCATGTTCATCACCTCTGCTTCACCACCGACGACGTTCCGGGCGCGATGGAGAAACTGAAGGCCGAAGGACTGCATCTTCCGGGCGGCGGCCAAACCTATAACGATCTCGAAATGACTTGGCAGAAGTGGAGCTGGGTTGGCGCCAAGAGCACGCATGGCTGCTTGATCGAGGTAGCCTCGCCTTATGAGAGCCGCGACGACGGCAAGTGGCACCACGCGCCTGGCAAGTTCGCTTATCAGGGTCCTGGTGAGCATCCTTCGTTCGCTGAGGCCGTGCCGGTCGCCGCCGAATAAGATGATGCGAGCGGTCGAGGTTCGTCTGTCGGGCGACGGCCTGAAGCTGGCGGGAGACGCTTATGGCGATCCCGCCGCGCCGCCGGTGCTGTTCTT
>SXGU01141796.1_pt1 | contig 10130 bp, 7 predicted proteins | sample 3174531 | NCBI WGS metagenome assembly SXGU01 (sample SAMN11356863, study PRJNA531348) | freshwater metagenome | isolation source: freshwater sample F1-140 | place: China: Fuxian Lake, Yuxi | collected 2017-12-25 | reverse complement strand
GGCGCGAAGGGGCGCAGTGCGGGATCGACGAGTACCTGGAAATCAAGAGCCTGCATATCGGCGGCCTCGCCTGACCGGATTCGGGCGCCGCTCGAATGGATCCGGGATCATCGGGCCGGTTCGTAGCTCGGCCGCATCAAAGCGTCAGTGGTGGTCAGATCGGAGCGCCACTGGCGCTTCGATGGTGACATCGTCTTGCAAAAGAAATCCAGAGCTATGCCGCAACGTCGCTTCAGGTTTTCGAGATGGCTGCCCTAGAAATAATAACCAATGTTCATGTAGAATCGGCTTTTCCAGCGATCGTCGCCACCAGCAGCGAGCCCCTGAGAGAATGACCCAACGTAGGCGTCGTTCCGGCCGATCATGTATTCCGTGTAGATGATCAGGTTCGGGTCGTTAACGTACGTCCAGGCGCTGCCAACCATGAAGCGCTCGCTGGTCTTGAAGTTGGATTTGTCTTTGAAAAATGCGCTGTAGTTTACATAGGGGGCCGGCGTGAACAGGCCGACCGGATCGGTGAACTTGTATGTCAGCTCCGCCGACACGAAATTGCCGTGCGTGGCCATGTTATAGGATGAATCGTAGCCGCCAATCGATATGATGGCGTTCCCGTTCGGATTCTTCAGGTCGATATCCTGGCGAATATAGTTGCCTTTCAGGCCCCAGGGCCCGTTTGTGGCGATGAAATGCACCCCTTCGAGCTGCTTCGCCCCGGTCAGGCCTGTATCGAAGTTGTAGATGTCCGAATGCCAAACCGACGCGCCAAAGCCGAACGAGTTCGAACCGTTCTTGATCGGGAAGTATTCCACCCGACCGACGAACATATTTTGCTCGCGGTTCTGGCTCCCGTTCGTCAAACCGGGGTCGGCACGAACGATGTTGGTTGAATAGCGGGCGCTGTCAAGGCTGATACCGACCGCGTTAGGGCTGGCGCCGGGATAGAACCCGAACTGATAGTTGAGGTCTTTCCCAACGTGCGCGTACTTCACGCCGAAATTGTAGACTTCCTCGAGCCCCATCGTGAAGCCAATCGTTTCGAAGAAGCTGACGCTGAACGTCGACAGCAGGCTGAACGGGACCTGATTGATGCCGACGGTGAGGCTATCCTCGGGGGTAAACTTGTAGCCGAGATACGCGTAAAGTGGAAAGCTGACCTCGCCGGGATAGCCCAGGTAACCGTTTCGCGGACCATAGACGAAGCTGCCGCCGTAGAAGCGGTACTGCGCCGCACCGAAGATGGTGCTCGAGTCGTAGGACGCCTTGAGTGCAAGGGTGTCGAAGGAGAAATGTTCCGAGGTCTTCGGGAAGCCGGCCAGGCTCGACGCATCATAACGCACATCGTACCGGGCGCGGATGGCGCCGCCGAATTTGAACTTGCCGTCGTCCGCCTCCAAAGGGGCCGGGGATGGGGAGGCCGGGGCGGGCTCTTGATTGCTGGTGCTGGCCGAATTTGGATCGGTGCCGACCTGGGTCACATCTTTGCCCTGGGCATGGGCTACCGCTGCATCAGGGCCGCGCGCCTCCGCTACAGAAGAGCAAAGAAGCATGCTAGCTGTGCATGAGACGATCGCGGGATAAGATCCTCCGAGCTTCACTCTATCCCCCAATAATAGATGGCTATTTCATTGTTTACCATCTCACTGAAAGGCTAAGTTTATAATTTGATTTTCGCGGATGGAATGATATTTTATTGTATTGATTGCTGTTTTTCCAGCATATTATGCTGAATAGGATATTCATGTATTTGCTTCTTCGGCCCCGCTCGGGAGAGGCCACCCTTAAGGCGCCGAGCAGAACGGGCACGGACCGCGTGTGCGGGCGTTTGTGATGATCGCTCGCCCACTTCTGCCCGATGATCTCTGGTCCGAGATCGCCCCGCTTCTGCCCCGCCCGAAGGGTGGGCGCTGGCCCATCGCGAACCGAGCGTTACTCACCGGCATCCTGTTCGTTCTGCGCTTGGGCTTGCCCTGGGAGATGCTGCCCGCCGAGATGGGCTGCAGCTGCCGGATGGGTTGTTGGCGTCGGTTGCGCGCTTGGCAGGAGGCGGGTGCCTGGATGCGGCTGCGCCAAGTCCTGCGGGGGCGCATGTACGCAGTTGGCGAGATCGGCTGGAGCCGGGCGAGCCTGGACAGCGCCTTTATCCCGGGCGAACGTATGGCCTGCCCGGTCTGCAAGTGGCTCTGGATCCGCCGGTCTGAGCAGTCTGCATAAACGTATCTGGCCTTCGGGCTCCACCCTTGCCCAAGATGGAGAGCCGCGCCTCCTGGGCCTCATGAAGGGGTCTGCGTCGAGCGTGACCTTGCCCCTGGATTGCCCTCGTTCTGAAGCTCGCGTCCGTTGAGCAGGATACGGACGATGAGGAAGAACCGGTTCGGCGAAGAGCAGATCATCCGCATCCTGAAGGAGCAGCAGGCCGGGCTGCCGGTGGCTGAGATCTGCCGCAGCCACGGCATCAGCGACGCAACATTCCAACCGTGGCGTTCGCGCTCCAGCGGCATGGGGGTCTCGGGCGCGCGGCGTCTGAAGGCGCTCGACGAGGAGAACCGCAAGCGCAAATCGCTACGCCTCGACCCGCGGTGACGATCCCGCCATACGGGGACGCCTGCGCAGCCTGGCCGACGAGCACCGCCGGTTCGGCTAACGGCACCGAGCTGGCCTCGCATGCCATCCTGCGCTGGCAGGAGGAGCGCGTCGTCGAGTGGCGCTCCATCGCCCCCGGCAGGCCACAGCAGAACGGTTTTGCCGCGCGCCTGGACGGGCGCTTGCACGACGAGTGCCTGAGCGAGCATCTGTCCCGGAACCTGCCGACGGCCCGGACCATCATCGAGGCGTGGCGGGTAGACGACAACACCGACCGCCCGCAAGCCTTGGCGGGCCCACTCCGAACGCGTCTGCAACCCGGTCCCGCCAGGGCCAAAACCAGAACGGGATCTGGTTATGAACAGGGGCAAACAGGGGGCAGGATCGCTGGTCCCGGAAGGTCGAAGATCCAGTGGTGCCCAGTGCGAGCCCTTGGGAGGCTCGGTTTAGGGCAGTCTACCCCGATCGAGTTTTACCGAGGAGACTGATGGCGGCTGTAAGCGGAGCGGCGGCTACGATGGGAATTGCTGTCCGATCCGTACATCGTGGACCATCACGCCTGAGCTGCGTCGCTATCCGCTGACAGCTCACCGCCGACGACAACCTCAAATGCGTGGAAAATGAGGCCCTCCCCCTTCACAGGATCGTGCATAAAGCTAAGCTCAGCTTAGACCGCGGCCACTCATGATCCCGGTCTGCAGAGGACTATTCGATGAAGGGGCGTTTCCTGGTGGCCGTTTGCGCGGCCGGCGCGATGGTCGTCGCGGGGCTTGCCCCGACACCGTCGCATGCGCAAAGTGCGGGCGCTTTGCTCGGCGGCATTGCCGGGGGTGTTCTCGGCGGGGTCATCGCCGGCTCGATTGCGGCGCAGGCAGCGCGGTCACGGCCGGCCGTGAGCTATGCAGCACCTCGACGCACCGTCCGGGTGGTCCGCGAGGTACGACGCGCGCCACGCCACACAGTCGCCCGGGCGAGCCGCCAGCCTCTCCGCCCAGCGGCCGGCCCGACGGGCGCACAGGTCGTGAACGCGGCGGCCGATCCCTTCGCTGCGCCGCGGGGCAATGCCACGGCGACGGTCAATCAGGCGCGCTGACACACAATCCTACGACCGCACGCGGGACCAGCGCGTATGCCTCGCACGAACATTGCCTTCGCCGTCCTGGCAGCCGTCGGTGCGGCCGTGCAACCTGCTGCGGCCGCACCGGCTCCCCCGACTCTGACCGTCGATAAGACATTCGGCAAAGTTGCGGGATGGTCGATCGGGTACAGCGAGAGCCTCGGCGGCTGTCTCGCGGCGGCGAGCTACGGCGACGGGACGACGCTGTGGTTCGGGTTCAACGGCGCCCGCGGCGCATCGTATCTGGCGCTCACGAACCCGAAATGGCGCTCGCTGGAGGTCGGCGGCCAGTACGAGCTCCAGATGATCGCGGGCCGCCAGAAATGGCGCGGCACGTTCACGGGGTTCGAGCGTGGAGACGCGCGCGGTCTGTATCAGTCGGGACTGAAGGAGCGCTTCGTTGCCGACCTTTCCGACTCGGGCAGCATCAAGCTGATCTTTCAGGGACGGGAGATCGCAGTCCTGTCCCTGGTCGGATCCACGGAGGCCTTCGATGCCGTCATCGGCTGCCAGAAGGATGTGACGACGGTGGCCGCGAAGGCAGAGCCGGGGCCGGACAAGAAGGCCGAAGCCGGCAGGACCAGCACAGGCACTGGCTTCTACGTGTCGGAGCGCGGGCATCTGCTCACCAGCAACCATGTCGTCGCGGCTTGCTCGGAGATCTCCGTGCGGCAACCCGGCCAGACGGCTCTGCGTGCACGCCTCGTGGCCCGCGACGCCGCCAATGACCTTGCGGTGTTGACCACCGACTTCCCGCAGAAGGCGGTGCCGCCGCTCTCGATCCGGGCTCGGCTCGGCGAGAGCGTCTATGTCTACGGCTACCCGCAGAGCAACGTCCTGGCATCGACCGGCAACTTCACCATCGGTAACGTGACGGCCACTGCGGGTACGGGTGACGACACCCGCAAGATTCAGATCTCGGCACCGGTTCAGCAGGGCAACAGCGGTGGCCCGGCCCTTGATCAGTACGGCAATGTGATTGGCGTCGTGCAATCCAAGCAGGTCGCGTTCGCGTCCGGCGACGTGCCGCAGAACGTGAACTTCGCCATCAAGTCTACAATCGCACTGAATTTCCTAGAGGCGAACGGGATCGAAGCACCGATCAACGTGCGCATGGTCGATCCTCTCGACGGTGCCGCCATTGCCGAGAAGGCCCGTGACTTCACTGTTCAGATCGCTTGCCAGTGATGTGCGCGCCCGGTTGGAACACCGCTCCTGCTCGATTCGCGCTGGCCGCCCGTCCGGACACCGGGCCGGCGCAAGGCGCATCGGTGCGTCGCGAACGCGGCAGTGGGATCGGGGCGCTGTGATGTGCCGGCAGCAGCAGAGAGCGGGCGCGGTGCGGCAGTGACCGATGCGATGCGATTCGTAGCGAGCCGGACGCTGGCCGGCCTCGATACCATCCGAATCGACGACCGGCCGGTGATCGACGCTTACGAGCGGCTGCGGCGAGTCCTGCAACAGCATTGCGGCGAAGCGGTCACGGATCTCTTCGCCGAGCCGGTCATCACCCGCAGCAACGGCGCGTCACCGGCTCGGGTCGATTGGTACACGAACCTCGATGGTCCGATCCGGCCGTTGGCCGACCTCGATCTGACGAGCGCCGACCTTGTCCGCGACCGACTCGGCATCGCGCTGGCGGGGCTGGAACCAGCGCTGCGGGATCGTGAGGCGGGCGCGCTCATGGCGGCCTGCCTCAACCTTGCCTCGCCACACGCGGTCCTGGCGGTTGGGAACGCCCCGCTCCTCGTCGACTGGGGATTGCTTCCGCAGGGTCTGAGTGCGGACGAGCGCGGACGAGCGCGCCATTACGCCTCGACACTCGGCGCGACCGCGCCCAGTCACATGCCTCATCCTCCGATTGATCGCGCGGATTGGGCCGCGCGCTTCAAGCTGGCGGTGTCCGCCGGCCAGACCGTACCGCCCGAGCCCGAGCCCGGGATCCGGCCAGCCGCGCGGCCGGCCCTGGGCAGCGGAATCGCGCCGATCGTCGCTACCGCGGCAGCGGTTGTCCTCGTCGCGCTCGCCTACATACCGGGCGTGCTGGTCTTCCCACTGCCGCCGCAGACGGCCTCGGCCGAGTCGAAGGTCCTGCAAACGGCTTGGCTCGACGGTCTCCGCAGGCGGCGGGATACGCTTGCCGCGGCAGATGGCTTCGCCTGTCCGCGGCTCCGGACGGAACTTCCAACGTTGATTCCGCAGAGCCCTGCGGGCGTCAGCCTGCCCACGGCGCCCACGACCCCGCCTCAGGCCCGCGCCGCCGTCGAGATGCCCGTGCCATCGCCGGGATCCGGTACGCCGCCCGTTGAGGGACTTGTCGACCGGCTGGAGCGCGGCACGGTCCTGGTCCTGGCTGGCGACGCGACCGGCTCGGGCTTCTTCGTCGCGGACGATCTCGTCGTCACCAACCGCCACGTCGTCGAGGGCGCCGCCACCCTGATGATCGCGGGGCGCCATGCAGGCGTCGTACCCGCGACCCTGGTCCAGGTCGGCGCTCCGGGCACCCTGACTGACTTCGCCCTGCTGCGCGTGCCGCCGCGCACGGGGGGACGTGCTCTCGCCCTCGCGCCGCCGGGCCGCCCACTGACTCCGGTGGTCGCGGCAGGGTTCCCAGGCCTCTATCTGGGGACCGACCCGACCTTCGCGCGCCTCCGGGACGGGGACGCGGCCGCGAGCCGCGACCTCGCGCCGGTGCTCCAGACTGGCGTGGTCAACCATCTGCAGCGCTACGACGATGCCGGGGTGACGCTGGTGCTGCACGGAGCGGAGATCGCGCCGGGCAACAGTGGAGGTCCGCTCGTCGATTATTGCGGGCGCGTGGTCGGCGTGAACAGTTTCGGTCGCAGCGACGACAGCCTGCCGGTGACCGCGCGCTACGCGCTGGGGACGGACGGCCTCGTGCAATTCCTGGCACGCTCCGACCGGCGCGCGGGGCTTGATGATCGCCCCTGCGATCTTCAGGCTCCGCCTCGCCCGGCTACGACCGCCGCCGCGGAGCCGGCCGAAATTGGCGCGGCGATGCCGGGCCAAGGAGCGGGTCAGGCCCCGGGGACGCCGACCGGACAGGCCGCCCCGCGGCCGGGGCGCGACGCCCGGCCGCCGGCACGCTGAGGGGCCGCCGCCATGTCCGCGACCACGAAACTCACCGAGACGCCGCGCCAGGGGCTCGATCCGGTCAATCCCAAGCTCGCGCAGCAGTACGAACAGCTCGTTGATCTGCTGGCGCGCCGCCTGAGCCCGGCGCACGCACACCTGTTCGCCGAGCCCGTCCCCGTCGCGGTCGCCGGCACCGGGCGACCCGGATTCGCGTGGTTCGCCTCCGTCGATGGCGACGTGCGGCCTGTGACCGCGCTCGACCCTGCCGCCGCCAAAACCCTGCGCGACACCGCGGCCCGGCTGGTCTCGGAGATCGGCGCCTTCGCGGACGACTTGGAGCGCGAGGGTGACGCCTCCCGTGAACTCGCCCGGCTGCTTCGGGACGCGCTCGTGGTTCCGGATCCCGACAATCTCTGGTCGGTCGACGGTCAGCCGGTCCTCGTCGTCTGGGGCTACCGACGCACCGGGACGGACGGCTCGGCGGTCCCGCGCGGCGGCGCAGCGATCACGGCGAGTGCTTCGGCCGTGGAGCCGCCGTCCGGTTCCAGACCAGCCGCGGAGGAACTGGTCGCCGACACAGGAGGGGCGCCGGAGCCCCGGGCCGGCCGGGCGCGGGCGTCCGCGCGGCCGGCTCTTCTCGCGCCGGTCCTGTGGCTTGTCTTCGTCCTGCTCCTCGGCGTGCTGGCAGACCGGCTCCTTCGCGCCTGTGCGCTGGGCGACGTCTGGCCGATTTGGCTGCGCGTGGCCCTTCCCGATCACTGCCCCGCGCCGTCGGTCGCTCTGGATCCTGACGGCAGCGCGATCCTCGCGGCGATCCAGACCACAGGCGACGGCATCCGAGCCGCAGAGCTCGCTCTCACACGCCGCGCGCTGACCTGTGAGGCGAGCTGCCCGCTGCCCGCACCGGCCCCGCGCCGTGCCGCGCTGGAGTCCCCACCGGTGGTCCCGCAGGTGATCCCGCCCGATCTCGAGCGGCGCCTGACTGGCATCGAGCGCGGCCAGGGCCTTGAGCTGACCCTGGCCTGGGAGGGGGCGTCCGATCTGGATCTCCAAGTCGTCTGCCCGGACCGCACGCGCATCAGCTTCGAGCGCCGGGCTTCCTGCGGGGGGCGGCTCGTGGCCGACCAGAACGAGAGGGGCGGAAACCGGACCAGCCGGCCCGTGGAGCACGTGATTTGGGACGAGGTGCCCGCGCCCGAGGGCCGCTACGGCGTCGAGGTCGGGCTCTTCGCCCGCCACGGCGAGGCACGTCCAGAGGTCCCGTTCCAGATCGTCCTCTCGCGTCGCGGCCAGGTCGTCGAGCAGCGCGCGGGCCGGATCTCGGTGGAGCGCGTCCCACAACCCATCATGACCTTCAACATGCCGGTCGCGACGACGCAGCCTCCCGATGGGACCGCCGCTGTGCCCTGATCCCCTCGCGCAGAGCCACCGCAGCGACCCGCCGTCACCCGTCACACGAGATTCGCCGCCCTCGATGTTCGTCGACCCCGTTCCCTTCGGCCCCACGATTCGCCTCGTCCCGCACAGCGGCGTGCAGTTCGTGGAGTATGCCTTCCACATCGACACGGTCGGGCGGCTGTCCCGCCGCTTCGTCGAGCGCGCGATCGCGGGCACGTCTCAGGCGGACGGTCGGCAGACCTACCGCCTGCTCCCGACCTGGAACCAGGACGACCCGGGCGCAGAGCCGGTCGAGGCTGCGCGGGGCGACGACCGGGAATACGCGGTCGGGGAGCGCGGCGCCCTCGAGGTCTTCTTGGAGAAGTGGACCCCGGTACCGATGCTGAGGGTCAAGGCGGGTCTCGAGGGCGGGGAGGAGCTCGACCTCGGGCCGACGAACTGGGCGCGCGTGCGAATCGTCGAGGTCGCCGACCGGGCGCCGGACAGCCCGATCAGTCACAGAGTCGTCTTCGCCTTCGACACCGAGCTTCTGGAGCGTCGCCCGAACCGACCCTATACGGCCCCCTCCCTGGAGGACGCCGCCAACGAGCACGAGTTCCGCTTCGCCCACCGCTTCGGCGACATCAGCTGGTTCCTGGGCGCGGCCGGCGAGGACGAGGAGATCCGCCGGCTCGCCGGCTTCCAGGAATGGGTTCCCGCTTGGCTGCTGGAGCAATTCCGCGAGTTCAAGGCTGCGCAGCGGCCCGACCGCCCCTTGCGCGAGACGGATTTCCCGAACGCGCTGGAGCACTACGCTCGCTACCTCGTCTTTCTCGAATATTTGCAGCTGGCGGTCCGGCCCCGGACCCTGCGGCTCACCGATACAGTGACGGCGCAGCCGGCGATCCGGCCGGTCACGGTCGACCTGATCCTCGACATCGGCAACAGCCGCACCTGCGGGATCCTGATCGAGTCCCACCCCAACGAGGACCGCGTCGACCTCAACAACTCCTTCGTGCTGCAGCTGCGCGACCTGTCCGAGCCGGAGCAGGTCTACACCGAGCCGTTCGAGAGCCACGTCGAGCTGTCCCACGCCCGGTTCGGCCGCGACAACCTCTCGCGCCTGTCGGCGCGTCCCCGGGCCTTCTTCTGGCCGAGCCCCGTCCGGGTCGGGCCCGAGGCCGGCCGGTTCCGCGAACTCGCGCAGGGCACCGAGGCCGTAGGCGGCCTGTCGAGCCCGAAGCGCTATCTGTGCGACGTGCAGCCAGTGAACCAGGAATGGCGCTTTCCCGACCGCGACTACGGTGCGGATGGGACGAGCCCGCTCATCGACCGCACGATCCGGCAATTCGTCAACAGCCGCGGCGACGTGATCGCGCAACTCGACGCCGACAGGACGCGCTACGGGATCCGGGTCCGGCCTGACGACCGCGTCGGGGCTTCGCGCCTGACCTTCTCGCGCTCGTCCTATTTCACCTTCATGGTCGCCGAGGTCGTCTGCCACGCCCTGTCGACCATCAACAATGCCGGGGTGCGGGAGCGGCGGCGCACGAAGGACGCCCCGCGCAAGCTGCGCCGGATCATCCTCACGCTGCCGCCCGCCATGCCGGTCCAGGAGCAGCGCCTGCTCCGCTCCCGCGCCGAGGGGGCGGTCAAGCTGATCTGGCAGCTCATGGGCTGGGCCGACAACCCGCCCCCCGGCCTGACCCAGCCCGAGGTGCACGTCGCCTGGGACGAGGCGAGCTGCGTCCAGTTCGTCTACCTGTACGGAGAGATCACGCAGAAGCTCGGCGGCGCGGTCGACGGCTTCCTGCGCCTCGTCGGCCGCCCCCGGCCCTTCGCCGAACCCGACACGGTGTCCGGCCCCGAGGTGCGGCCGGAGCCGTCGGTGCGAATCGCCAGCATCGATGTCGGCGGCGGCACCACCGACCTGATGATCACGACCTACTACGCGGAGGGC
>SXGU01456352.1_pt1 | contig 10133 bp, 10 predicted proteins | sample 3174531 | NCBI WGS metagenome assembly SXGU01 (sample SAMN11356863, study PRJNA531348) | freshwater metagenome | isolation source: freshwater sample F1-140 | place: China: Fuxian Lake, Yuxi | collected 2017-12-25 | reverse complement strand
TCGATTACCGCAATGCCCGCGCTAAATTTGTCGAAGTGTTCTTGGCCTCTTTAGCCAACTGGGATTTCGCCTCAGCTAACTTTGCTTAAATCCTTTTGGACTTTTTCTTTAAATCGCCTTGATTTTAGCAAAGGTCCATTGCATCATTGCAAACAACACAACCGCCACGCCTCTTAACAATGCGCAACCTTGGCGGTTTTTTATCCCCCATCTGGGGATAGAAATTTAATCCTGCCCATCTTCACAAAGCTTGCTATTAACACTCAAGCAGTTGCTAACCACACCGTTCACGATGCGACTTAAAACCAAGTATAATGCCCACATGCTAAAACGTTACGCTATTCATTTTGCGCTGGTCTTCTTATTTGCTTTCACGCAAATGGGGCTAGCCACGCACGAAATAAGCCACGTAAATGAATTTAATCAGCACGGTCAGCTCGATAAAAAAGCCGCGGCTGAACCTTGTAGCCAGTGCCTAAGTTATGCGCAAGTGGCCAGTGGCTTGCAATCCGCCGGTCTTAACTTAGCCAGCACTGGCGCCACCTGCAGCGAAAACACCCTCTGCCATTTCACTGCCCTTAGCACCTCAGTAAGTGCCTACGCGGCGCGCGCGCCACCTCAAAAAAGCAGCGTTTAATCCTTTAAACCACGGTCGGCCACCGGCACGACCCATTGGGCTTTAGCCCTTGCTTGTTATTTTTGAGATACACCATGCCCCACACATCATCCGCGCCTAGGCTAGCTAAAAGCTGGCACGCGCTGTTTGCTAACACACTGGCCTTGGGCCTTGGCCTTGCCATTGCGGCAGCTTGGGCCGAACCCGTGACGCACATAGAATTGCCCAACGTGGCCGTTACTGGCAACCCGCTGGGTGTCAGCTCAGATGCCCTAGTAGTGCCGGTTTCCGTGTTAAGTGGACGAGAATTATCCCTTAACCGAGAAGCCACCTTAGGCGAAACACTGAATACCCTGCCAGGCGTTGCCACTAGCAACTTTGGCCCCAACGCCTCAAGACCCGTCATCCGCGGCTTGGACGCAGAGCGCGTGCGCATCATGCAAAATGGCCTGGGCGTATTGGACGCGTCTTCTTTAAGTTTTGATCATGCCGTCACGGTCGACCCGCTGATCATAGAACAAATCGATGTGGTGCGTGGGCCAGCGGCCTTGCTGTATGGCGGTAGCGCCGTGGGCGGTGTGGTCAATGCCATCGATCACCGCATTCCAACGGAAGCCGTGAGTGGTGTGCTAGGCCGAACCGAAGCACGCTTGGGCGGCCCGGATAATCAGAAAAACGCCGCAGTAGTCATCGATGTCGGCAACGGTCAACTCGCCATGCATGCCGATGCTTACCAACGAAAAACCGACGACCTTAACATTCCTGGCTACGCCGTCTCGCGCCGTAAAAACCAAGCAGATGGCACGCCACTGGCCAATCACGGCAAACTCATCAACAGCAATGCCAGCGCTAACGGCGGCGCACTGGGGGCGGCGCTGACCTTTGATCATGGCTATGTTGGCGCCTCGTATGCTGGCTTTAACAGCCGCTACGGCACCGTGGCCGAAGCCGACGTGCGGGCCAATATGCACAGTCAACGCTGGGATATTGCCAGTGAATTTAAAGAGCTGGGCAGCCTTATCCATCGCGTAAAAACCCGTATGGCTTACACCGATTACCGCCATCAAGAAATTGAAAACGGGGTCATAGGCACGCGCTTTAAAAACAAGGGCGCCGAGGGCAGCCTTGAACTGGGTCACGCCAAATTAGACCTGGCGCCACTGGGCGAGCTGGAAGGGGTGTTGGGCTTGCAGGTGCAAAACAGCCGCTTTGAAGCTTTAGGCGCGGAAGCCTTTGTGCCGCCGGTGCACACGCAAAGCCATGCCGTTTACCTGTATGAAGAAATGCCGCTAAAAGTCTTGGGCTTAGAAAAATTAAAACTGAGCTTAGGCGGTCGCGCCGAGCACACGGCATTGGCTGCCAGTGCCTGGGCTAAATCAGCCAGCGCCCAATCCGCCGCTTTTAATGCTTACAGCTATGCGCTAGGCGGCATCTACACCCTCAACAACCATTGGTCCTTGGTCAGCAACCTATCACACAACGAACGGGCACCCAGCTATTTTGAACTGTATGCCGATGGCGCGCATTTAGCGACCGGCCAATACGAAGTGGGCAACACCCGTTTTAACAAAGAACGCTCCAATGGCTGGGATGGGAAAATACGCTGGAAGGATGCGGACCGCGCCTTCAGCCTAGGCGCCTATTACACCCGCTTTAGTCGCTTTTTAGGCTTGCTTGATACGGGTGGAATGGATGGCCCATCTGGCTTAAGCATCGCCCAATTCACTGGTTTTGCCGCCAGCTTTAAAGGCCTGGAAGCGGAAGGCAAATTCAAGCTAGCGGAGCATTTAGATTTGAACCTACGCGGCGATTACGTGCGCGCCAGCAACTTAGACAATCAAACCGCCTTGCCGCGCATCACGCCGTTACGCCTAGGCGCTGGCTTGCATTATCAAAAGCAGGCTGTGGGGCTTAGATTGGACCTGACGCAGGCCTTTAAGCAAAACCGCACGGCAGAAAACGAATTGGCGACCGCCAGCTACACCGATGTCAGCGCCATGGCCACTTACAAACTGCCCAGCAAGTTAAATGTGGAATTGTTTGCTAAAGCCAATAATTTGCTTAACCAAGAAATACGGGAACACGCTTCTTTCTTGAAAGACCGGGCGCCTGCTGGCGAACGGTCTGTGTTGATAGGCCTACGGGCTGATTTTTAAATGGGCAGAAGATTAGCCGAATAACACCAAGCCCCAAACGCCACCGACGATGACCAGCGCCACGATTACCGTAGCACTGGCAATGTCTTTTGAGCGTTTAGCCAGTGGATGCACATCGATGGAAGTATGATCGACCGCCGCTTCTATCGCCGAGTTAAACAACTCAACGATCAGCAACAGCAACACCACCGCCACCAATAAGGCTTTTTCCATGCCGGTTTTGCCTAAATAAAGCCCCAATGGCACCAACACCGCGGCCAAAAATAACTCTTGGCGAAACGCATCTTCATTCTGAAATGCCGCTTTAAAGCCATCCACCGAATAACCAAAGGCATTGATCAAACGACGTATTCCAGTTTGACCTTTAAAAGGGCTTTCTACCGTGTTTTTCATATATTTAGACTTTATGGTTCAATAATTAGGCAATTTTAGCATGCCCACTCGCGGCGCTTAAAGCCATGCGTTATCATAACGTTTTATTTCCTTAATTAAGGCATGACAATGGCACGCACCGTAAATTGTATTAAATTAGGCAAAGAAGCCGATGGCATGGATTTTCCTCCCTACCCAGGCGAATTGGGCAAACGCATTTACGCTCAGGTTTCAAAGGAAGCGTGGGCCGCTTGGCTCAAACAACAAACCATGCTGGTCAACGAAAATCGCTTGAGCTTGGCCGACCCCTCCGCACGCAAATACTTAAGCGAACAAACGGAAAAATATTTCTTTGGTGAAGGTGCCGACACCGCCAGCGGCTACGTGCCGCAGTAAACTAAATCAACTGGCAATAAAAAAGCGCTGAACAGCGCTTTTTTATTAGCTAAACCAGCCCCTTATTTCTTGATGGTTTTAACGCCTTCAGCGGTGGCCAATAACAACACATTGGCTGGCCGCGCGGCAAATAAACCGTTGGTGACTACGCCAACGATTTGGTTAATCTTGGCTTCCATGGCGACCGGGTCACTGATGCTCAAACCGTGCACGTCGATAATCACGTTGCCGTTGTCGGTGGTGAAATTACGCAAAGCCGGTTGACCGCCTAATTTGACCAACTCGCGCGCCACGTAACTTTTGGCCATGGGTAAGACTTCTACCGGTAGCGGAAATTTGCCCAATACCGGCACGTATTTGCTTTCATCGCAGATGCAGATAAAGGTTTTGGCGCAAGCCGCGACGATTTTTTCACGGGTTAAGGCCCCGCCACCGCCTTTTAACATGTGCATGTGTTCGGTAATTTCATCGGCGCCGTCTACGTAGATTTCCATGCCATCCACGCTGTTTAAATCAAACACTTCTATGCCATGACCGCGTAAACGTTGCGCCGTGGCTTCTGAGCTTGCTACCGCGCCATCAATTTTATGTTTGACCTTGGCCAACTCTTCAATAAAGAAGTTAGCGGTTGAGCCTGTGCCCACGCCTATGATGCCGCCTTTTACATATTCCACGGCAGCCTTGGCCACTTGTTGCTTTAATTCGTCTTGGGTGTAAGCCATTTTAAGTATATCCTCTGCAAATTCTTTATAATAAAAACAATCCGACATAATACACTGCGGCCATTGATTTAAAAACAAGCACCATTTAAAAATAGCCCATGAGCATTGATTACAAACAAAAAATAGAACACTCTCAGGTGTACGATGTGGCGAAAAAAACGCCGCTGGAATTTCAGCCCAATTTATCGGCGCGCATCCACAACCGAGTGCTGCTCAAACGCGAAGACATGCAAGCGGTGTTCTCCTTTAAGTTGCGTGGCGCTTACAACAAAATGGCCAGCCTTCCCAGCGACGTGCTCAAGCGTGGCGTCATCGCCGCCTCTGCCGGCAACCATGCACAAGGCGTAGCACTGGCCGCAAAAAAACTAAAATGCCGCGCCACCATCGTTATGCCCACCACCACCCCCGCCATTAAAGTCAATGCGGTTAAAGCCCGCGGCGCCGAAGTGGTGTTATTTGGTGACAGCTATTCCGATGCCTACGTGAAAGCCTTGGAATTAGAAAAATCCGAAAACCTCACTTTTGTGCACCCCTACGATGACCCGGAAGTCATCGCTGGCCAAGGCACCATCGCCATGGAAATCCTCAACGCGCATCCAGAACCGATCGAAGCGATATTTTGCGGCGTCGGTGGCGGCGGTTTGCTAGCTGGCATTGCCGCTTACGTAAAAGCCCTGCGGCCGGAAATTAAAGTCATAGGCGTGGAAGCCAAAGATGCCGAAGCCATGACCGAATCGCTCAAGCAGGGCAAACGCGTCATGCTAGAGCAAGTGGGCTTATTTGCCGATGGCGCCGCGGTGAAGCAAGTCGGTGTACACACCTTTGCCTTGGCCCAGCAATGCGTCGATGAAATGATGGTGGTGGATAACGACGCGATATGCGCCGCCATCAAAGACGTGTTTGAAGACACCCGCAGCATTCTAGAACCCGCTGGCGCGCTAGCCATCGCCGGCCTTAAAGAATACGCGCAGCGACATGGGCTCAGCGACAAAACCTTGATAGGCATCGCCTCCGGCGCCAACATGAATTTTGACCGTTTACGCTTCATTGCTGAACGTGCTGAACTCGGTGAAAAACGCGAAGCGGTATTGGCCGTGACCATCCCAGAACAAGCCGGTGCCTTTAAAACCTTTTGCCGCCTACTCGGTGATCGCAACATCACCGAATTTAATTACCGCTATTCGGACCCAAAATTCGCCCACATCTTTGTTGGGGTAGCCATCGCTGACCCAGCAGAATCGGCTAAATTGGTCGCCGATTTGCAAGCACAAGGCCTGCCCACTTTAGACTTAAGCGATAACGAAATGGCTAAGCTGCATTTGCGGCATTTGGTCGGCGGCCATGCCCCACAAGCTAGAAACGAAGTGGTGTTTAGGTTTGAATTCCCAGAAAAACCCGGGGCCTTAATGAAGTTTTTAGACAGCATGGGCCACGATTGGAACATCAGCCTATTCCACTACCGCAACCACGGCGCAGACTTTGGCCGCGTATTGGTAGGCATGCAAGTGCCACCGTCGGACATGGCGGCATTCAACACATTTTTAGCAGACTTAGGCTACCCTTATTGGGATGAAACGCACAACCCAGCCTACCAACTCTTTCTAGCCTAAAGACAACGGCACATTGAACCTAACGTCTAGCTACACAGACCAACGACACCCTCAACATTCCCAGGAGAACCCCCCCATGAAATTAAGCCACTTCCTTGTCACCACCGCAGTCAGCATGGCCATCGCCATGAATGCGCACGCCGATGACAGGGGCAAAGCTTACGTGTCCAATCAAAATGGTGGCGTCACGGTCATAGACTTAAACACCTTAAGCGCAACGGCAGACATAGACGTACAAGGCGATGGGCCCCGTGGTATAGCCGTAACAGACGATGGCAAATTATTGGTCGTGGCCACCCGCGAAAATGGCAGTGTGTCCATTATTGACACCGCCAGTCAGCAAGTGTTAAGTCAAGTTAAGGTAGGCCAAAATCCTGAATTCGTCCGCATTAAAGGCAAGTATGCCTTTGTCTCTTACGAGCCCAGCGCCAAAGGTGGCCCACCGCCTGCGCCTGGCTCAGCCGAGGCCCTAGCCGCCGCCAAAGCAGATGAAGAAGATGAGGACAAAGAACCGGCACGCATAGGCATTATCGATTTGAAATTAGGCAAAAAGGTCCGTGAAATTACCGGCGGCCCCGAAACCGAAGGCATAGAATTTAGCAAAGACGGCAAGCAACTCATCGTGACCAATGAAGCCGACAACACCGTCACCGTGCACAGCATGAAAAGCGGCAAATTGTTAAAAACCATCCAAACCCACGAGTACGGTGATAGGCCACGCGGCATCAAAGTCTCGCCCGACGGTAAAACCTATTTAGCCACGCTAGAATACGGCAACCGGTTTTTGGTCATGGACAAAAAATTCAAGGTATTGCGTACCGTGGATACCGGTGACACGCCCTATGGCATCGCCTACGACCGTAAAGGTGAGCGCATTTTTGTGGCGGCCAATAAAGCCAAAACCTTGCAAGTATTTGACGCTAAGAGCTACGAAAAAATTAAAGACATCCCGACCGGCAACCGTTGCTGGCACTTTAGTTTTACCCCGGACGACAAAGAAATTTTATTGGCCTGCGGTAAATCCGATGCCATTTTTGTCATAGACACAGAAAAGCTGGAAGTGACGAAACAAATTGAAAACAAAAAACTGCCTTGGGGCGTGGTGACTTACCCAAAAAGCATGGGCAGCTTAGACACAGCCATTAAATAGTTTTAAAGCCATGCGCGCGAACGCCCCAAGGTGCACCCCCTTGGGGCTTTTTTACGCCTTTAATTTCTCTAAAATAAACGCCCACTCTCTAGGGTCTACCGGCGTAATGGACAAACGGTTACCACGTTGCAATATGCGCATGCTGGCCAGCTCTGGGTAGGTGCGCAATTCTTGCAAACTCAACAGCCTGGTCTTTTTCACCAATTGCACGTCGACGTTTAACCAACGTGGTGTCTCTGGCGTGGCTTTGGCATCGTAATACTTATGCCCCTTAATGAATTGCAAACGATCTGGGTAAGCCAAACTGCTGACCCTAGCAATGCCAGCTATGCCAGGCAGCTCGCAATTGGAATGGTAAAAAAACACCCCATCCCCCACCCGCATTTGATCGCGCATAAAATTACGCGCCTGATAATTACGCACCCCATACCAATCCACCGTTTGATTGGGAAAGCCAGCCAAATCATCAATCGATACATCGCCGGGCTCAGACTTCATTAGCCAATAACGCATGGGGCTTCCTTAAATTGTTTGCGGATTAAGCTTGAGGAAGTTCTCTACGGATATAAGCCTAAGCCAGCATCCTGAACCAAAAAGGCTCAAGTGGTAACAGCCTAGAATGCATTAGGTACACCCAACAAAACGCGCTTAAAAGCAACGTCAATTTAGGGCGCGCGCACAACACTCGAATGACCAAAACCGATGCTATAGACTAGTTCAAGGAATTATTAGCCTAAACCGCACCGCAGAGAACAAACTTTAAAACTGTGAATTTTACTTGAGGTTTTTCCTTAAAACTTTGCTGCCTTTTAAGGAAAACCGGAAAGGAATTTTACGCTACATTTAACTTTAAACTGGGATTATTTACTGGCGCAAACTTGATCAATCTGATCTTGCATTTGGCTAATTCTACGTTTGATATCACCGACATCCACGTCACCGCTTTTGGTGTTGAGTAGTTCGTGCGCTAAATTCAAGGCGGCCATAATAGCGATGCGCTCCACGCCTATGATTTTTCCACCGTCACGAATATCGCGCATTTTCTTATCTAGGAAATTGACCGCATTAATTAAGCCTGGACGCTCTTCATCGGTGCAAGCCACCGTGAAATCGCGTCCCATGATGCTGACATCGACTGCTTTACTTTGACTCATATTGACTGACCCTCGCCGCCTTAAGGCAGCGTCTCCATCAAGGCTACAATCCGCTCACCAGCTTCAGCCATATTCGCCTGCAATGCCAGCGCATCGCTTTTACTCGCAGTTAAGTCCAAGCGTAACTGCGCATTCTCATTGCGCAAATCACTGCACAACGAAACCAAGTTCGTTAATTTTTTTTCCAGCGCTTTTAAATCGGCATCCATGCGTTCACTATAATTGAAAAAAATGATTACAGTCAATACGTAAGAATATATTTTCAAAGTAATACCGCATGTTGTAGCCAGCGCTGCATTTAAGTTAGCAAGCACTAACTATAAATTTGCGGTTATAGTCTTGCCTGTTGATAGGTGCCCTGTTTGTTTTTCTGCAAACAAGGTGAAACTGGGAAATAGGTGCGTTTTAAAAAAACAATGCCTATGCTGCCCCCGCAACGGTAAGTGAGCTTTTGATTTATTCAAATAGTTTTGCAACACGCCACTGAGTCGCGCCTTAGAAAAAGGCAACACTTGGGAAGGCGCAAAACACTGGGTTTAAAACCCAACGCTCACCAGCCCGGAGACCGGCCTAAAGACAATGCCTCATTCTGAGGCACGCTAGGAAATACCGCGGGGTGACGGTAAACAAAGGCTGCGCTAATAGCGTCGATATAAGTTGACCGCGCTTTCTTTTTTTATTCTATCCTCTAACGATTCCCTAGTTTTTAAAAAAATTCACATGCGGGGTAGCATGTCATTTAGGGAATTACCATGAATAAATCCATCCTTGCCAGCCTCTTGGGCTTGGCGTTTTCAAGCAACGCCTTTGCTGCCGAAGATAGAATCCTAGACGATGTGGTCATTACCGCATCGCGCATAAACCAATCGCATGCAAGCATCATAGGCGATGTGACCGTGATTGATCGAGAGGCCATAGAACGCGTTGGCGCTGGCTCTATTGTCGATTTATTAAAATATCAAGCGGGCGTGCAAATTAACAGCAGTGGTGGTGCAGGCACAGACTCTGACATATATCTTCGCGGCACCAATGCTGATCATATTGTTGTACTGGTAGATGGGTTACGCATTAACTCAGCCACTAAAGGCACCACCGCATTGCAACACATACCCCTTGCGCAAATTGAAAAAATTGAAATTCTACGTGGACCTGCCTCCAGCTTATATGGCGCAGATGCCATTGGGGGCGTCATTCAAATTTTCACCAAAAAAGGCGCTTCCGATAAACCATTAATTCATGCCGCGCTTGGGCTTGCCAGCTATGACACCAGAACAGCAGAAGCTGGCTTTAGTGCGGCCACTGGAGACACTCATTACGGCATCAATGTCAACAAATTGGTCTCGGATGGCTACTCTGCGATACGCTTCTTGCCTACAAACACGAGATCCATTAGTTGGGATAGGGACGGCTACCGTAATTTAGGCGTTTCAGCTTTCATTGACCACACATTCTCCCTTGGACAAGCGCTAAAACTGCAGTATTTTGGCAGCAAAGGAAATAGCGACTCTGACATCAACAGTCGCACCGACTTCGCCGCCTTTACGAAAAGCAGCATAGAAAGCTATGCACTGACCAGTACAAATCAATTAACGGATTTTTGGCGCAGCACACTCAAGCTAGGCAAAGGGATGGATGATTATGATTACCACGAATCTGCTAGCAGCGTTTCTCTATACACAACAGAACAAAATCAATACACATGGCAGAACGATTTAAGTTTGCCCGTTGGTACGTTGGCACTGGCTTATGACCGACTGGAGCAACAAGTCAGCAGCAGCGTCAATTACACCGTAAAAATGCGCGATAACAATGCTTATTTAGCGAGCTACGTGGCTGACGCTGACCAGCATTCGGTTCAGGCTAGCTTGAGACTAGACAGCAATTCTCAGTATGGCAAGCACACGACTGGCGGTATTGGCTATGGCTACCATCTTTCACCGCTATGGCGCGCTTCTGT
>SXGU01355109.1_pt1 | contig 10133 bp, 9 predicted proteins | sample 3174531 | NCBI WGS metagenome assembly SXGU01 (sample SAMN11356863, study PRJNA531348) | freshwater metagenome | isolation source: freshwater sample F1-140 | place: China: Fuxian Lake, Yuxi | collected 2017-12-25 | reverse complement strand
CTTGCCTTCGCCGGCGGGCGTCGGTGTGATGGCGGTCACAAGGATCAGCTTGCCGTCCGGCTTGTTCGCCAGCGACGTAATATAATTGAGCGAAATCTTGCCCTTGTAATGGCCATAGGGCGAAATATGTTCGGCGGGAATGCCCAGCTTGTCGCGCGCGACATCGACAATCGGCCGCATTTTGGCGGCTTGCGAAATCTCGATATCGGATTTGGGCGCAAGATGCTGGTTATTTTTTCCGCTCATATTGCTCCACTCCCCTCGGGCTGCGCCAGGCGCAACCTCTTAAAACTTCTGATCGCGCGCCTGGATCTTAAGAATGCGCGCTCTTTTTCGCGACGGTAGTGAGATCTCGTTATGGCTACAAGGACGCCTCTTGCCGCAGTCCGGACCTGGCGCGCCGCCATAAGTTGAACTTGAAATCCCGCCTGCCTCGTATGACGGGAATCAATTTTACCCGTCAAGCGGGGGGCGGCGGCGTGGGAGCGCGGCGGCTGGGCGCTCCAGCGGCTTCCGGCGGCGACCAAGCCAACCCGATTTCTGAAACACATATTCGATAAGCGGGGGACCATAGCCACCCTTTACCCACCCGAAAGAATTGTCCTAAAAAGAAGACGCTTTTAAGATTTTATCTTTTAAAAACAGTAATATTAAATTCTTCGTCCATGTCATGGAATGGACACTTCCCGCTCTTTAGTCATTATTTTCCTGGCGGACGGCCCTGCCCGAACCTGCCCAATGATTCAGGCTGCGGGCAGGCTTTCCGACGGGCGCTGGACCGAACAAAAAAAAATGTCGCAGCAACCGTCGCAGCCGCCTAAATTTTCCCGATTGGTTTTTTGCATCGCAGCATACAAAAAGCCTATGGCGTCGGCGTAAAATTCAGTGCGACGCCATTGATGCAATAGCGCTGTCCGGTCGGCGGCGGACCGTCCGGAAAAACATGACCGAGATGCGATCCGCATCGGCTGCAATGCACTTCCGTGCGCACCATGCCGTAGCTGCGGTCATCCGTCGTTCCCAGCGCCCCCGGCAGGGGATCGCAAAAGCTCGGCCAACCCGTGCCGCTGTCGAACTTCTCCCCGGAACGAAACAACGGCTGATCGCAACCCGCGCAGTGAAATAGGCCCGCGCGCTTTTCATGGTTGAGGGCGCAGCTTCCCGCGCGCTCTGTGCCATGACCGCGCATCACCGCATATTGCTCGGGAGTCAGGCGCGCCCGCCACTCCGCTTCAGTGAAAACCACCGGAAAATCGCCGTCATTCATCGATTTGCCTCGACACTTTGCGCCATACAGCGTGACATAAGCCGCAATTCTCATTTGGCCAGATCGGGGCCGGCGGCCTATATGCTCACACAAAGACACGCGCGACCGAAGAGCGAAGATGACCGACAAGACATATGACGCCGTGGTGATCGGCTCCGGATTGGGCGGACTGACGGCGGGGGCCCTGCTGGCGCACGCCGGCTACAGCGTCTGCCTTCTGGAGCGCAATTTCAGCCTTGGCGGCGCCGCGTCTGTCTACAAGGTTGGCGATCTGTCGATTGAAGCCTCCCTGCACCAGACATCGGACCCGCGTAATCCGCGCGACGTCAAGCATGACATTCTTAGTCGTCTCGGCGTTCTCGATGACATCGAATGGCAAACCACCGGGCCGCTCTACAAGGTGCGTGGCGGCCCTGTCGGTGATCCCTTCGAACTGCCCTGCGGCTTCGAAGCCGCCTATGACGCGCTGGCGACGCGTTTTCCCGACAAGCGCGCGCCGATCAAACGCTTTCTCGGAGAAATCGAACAGATACACGACTCGCTCTGGACCCTGAAACAGGCGCGCGAGGAGAACTCGCTGGCGAAACTGACGCGCGGGCTCTGGGAGGTCGCGCCGGCGGCGGCCGGATGGCAAAATTCGCTCGATGAAATTTTCACCCGCGATTTCGCTGGCGCCGAAGCGCTGAAATGCGCACTGGGCGCCAATCTCGCCTATTATGGCGATGACCCGCGACGCCTGTGGTGGATCTTTTATGCGCTGGCGCAGGGCGGCTACATTGCTTCGGGCGGCGCCTATATCAAGGGCGGCTCGCGGCAACTCAGCCTCAAACTCGCCAAAACGATCACCAAAACCGGCGGCGTCGTGCGCATGGGCCGGCTTGTCACCAAAATCGAAACGGATGCGGACGGAAACGCCACCGCGATCCGTCATGTCGCCCGCCGCGCCGGTGACAATGAAGAGCGCGTCGCCGCGCGCATCGTCATGGCTAATTGCGCGCCTTCCGTCGCCGCCGCCATGATGGACGCGCCGGCGCGAGCGAAGATGGAGGCGGCCTTTGGCGCGCGACGCCTGTCGACATCGCTGTTCTCCGCCAATTTCGGCTTGAAGGCGCCGCCGGCAAGCGTTGGTCTGACGGAGTTTTCAACTGTCGTTTTGCCGCCCGGGATGCAGCGCTTCGATCAATATGGTGATGGCGCGACGGCGATGGCCGATGCGCCAGGCGCCACGCTGCCCTTGCACACCATCGCCAATTTCACCGCTGTCGATTCTGGCCTGTGGGACGAACCGCCCATTCTGCTCAGCGTGCTCGGCCTCGACCGCCTTGAGAACTGGAAGGGCGTCACCAAGGAAAGCGCGATTGATCGGCGCGAGCGCTGGCTCGACGCCATTCAGGCTTCGCTGGAGCGTGATTATCCCGGCTTCTCCAACCTCGTCACCAGCCGCATGCTGCTGAACGCTTTCTCGATGTCGAGTTATCTCAACACGCCGGATGGCGCCGTTTACGGCTTTGCCGCTCTGCCGCCGGAAGAAACCATCCTGAGCGGCTTTCCACGCACGCCCCGAACGCCCATTGCCGGCCTCTATCTTTCCTCGGCCTTCGGCGGCGAACATGGCTTTAATGGCGCCATGCTCTCCGGCGCAGAAGCGGCGCGACTTGCCGAACAGCAACTCGCCAGCGCCCCGCGCGGGTGAAAACCCTCCGCTTTATTCTTGGCGACCACCTCACATCCGGCGTCTCATCGCTGGCGGATATTGATGTCGATCACGACATTGTCCTGATGGTGGAGGTCGCCGAGGAAACGACCTATGTCCCGCATCACAAACAAAAGATCGCTCTTGTTCTTTCGGCGATGCGCCATTTTGCGGCGGCGCTTAAGAAACGCGGCGTCACAGTCGATTATGTCAGGCTTGATGCGCCCGAAAACACGGGCTCTTTCACCGGTGAATTGACGCGCGCAATAGCGCGCTGTCGACCACAGCGTATTATTGTCACCGAGCCCAGCGAATGGCGTGTGCGCAAAGCGCTGGAGACATGGGGACAAAGCGTCAAAACGCCCCTTGAGATTCGGGAGGACGACCGCTTCTTCGCCTCACACGCCAGATTTCGGAAATGGGCCAGTGATCGTCGACAGTTGCGCATGGAGTTTTTGTACCGCGAGCTGCGCATTGATCACCATATTCTGATGGATGGCGATACGCCCACTGGCGGAAAATGGAATTTCGATCCGGAAAATCGCAAGCCGCTTCCGGCGAAGGCGTCGACGCCGGAACGTCTCCGCTTTCCGCCCGACGCCATCACACGCGAGGTGATGACGCTGGTTGCGGCGCGTTTTCCAAAACATTTCGGCGACATCGAAACCTTCGACTGGCCCGTGACGCGGCGAGACGCGCTACGCGCGCTGGAAACCTTCATCAACGACGCCCTGCCGCATTTCGGTGATTATCAGGACGCGATGCGCGCCGGCGCGCCCTTCCTGCATCACTCGCTGCTTTCGGGCGCGCTGAACATCGGCCTGCTGACGCCTCGCGAGGTGTGCGCGGCGGCGGAAGAAGCCTTCCGGCAGGGGCGCGCGCCGCTCAACGCCGTTGAAGGCTTTATCCGTCAAATTCTGGGCTGGCGCGAATATGTTCGCGGCGTTTACTGGCGCTTCATGCCCGAATACGAGACATCCAACGCGCTCAATGCTCATCGCCCGCTGCCGGCGTTTTACTGGAGCGGCGAAACGCCGATGCAATGCCTTGCCGATGTTGTGACGCAAACCCGACGCCACGCCTATTCGCATCATATCCAGCGCCTGATGATCACCGGCAATTTCGCCTTGCTGGCGGGGATCGCGCCCGCAGAGGTCGAAGACTGGTATCTGGCTGTCTATCTCGACGCCTTCGATTGGGTTGAGCTGCCCAACACGCATGGCATGGCGCTTTACGCCGATGGCGGCCTGCTCGCCTCAAAACCCTACGCCGCCTCCGGCGCCTATATCCATCGCATGTCAAATTTCTGCGACGCCTGCGCCTACGACGTGAAAGTGAAATCCGGCCCTGGCGCCTGCCCGTTCAATTTTCTCTACTGGGCGTTTCTTATTCGCAACGAAAGCCGCCTCGCCCAAAACCCGCGCATGGCCTTTCCCTACAAGACGCTCGAAAAATGGAGCGCTGCGCATAAACAGGCGATCACGCAAGAAGCCGAAACCTTCCTCGACACGCTGAAAAACTAACGCCCCTGCACAAGGGGCCAATCCGTTCGGACGTCAGAGGGGTCGCCATCGCGCCCGCACTTATAGCGACGAACAGCTGCGCTGCATTTTATTGCCGCAGCACTCACAGGCCTATATCCTCCGGTCTGTTTCGTGGCAGTGAGGCCTCATTTCCGCACGCCCCTGATTTGGAGGCCGGTATTTGAAAAAAACACAACGATGAAAACTTTCGCGTCAGGCACGAAACATATTTTGAAGATCCGGCAAGAAATTTTGCCGCCTGGATCAACATCCACTCTTCCCGGAAAGGACAGGGCATCATGAAATTTATTGTGATCGCACGGGCCGCACTGCTGGGCGTTGGCCTGTGTCTGGTGACCGCCTCCCGCTTCGCGCAAGCGGAGCCGGCCACGACGGCGCTTCCGCCGACACAACCCAAGGTTGATCAAAGAGCGCTGGATCTGTTGCGTGAAACCGGCGACGCGCTCGCCAAAGCAAAATCGATTTCCTTTCGGGTCAAACGCGCTTTCGAGGAGCCGGCGGGAAATGGACAGCCCCTGTTTTATACCCTCCTCACCGACGTCTCCCTTCAACGTCCCGACAAGCTAAAGGTCGTCACGCTGGCCGATGGTCCGCCCTCCGAGTTTTATTACGACGGAAAAGAAATGGCCGTCTTTCTGCCGGCCGCCAACCTCGTCGCAATCGAAACCGCGCCGCCAAAGATCGAGGAATTGCTGGAGGCGGCTTACGCCAGGGCCGGGATTTATTTTCCCTTTGTCGATTTTATCGTGGATGATCCCTACAAGGCGCTCACCGAGAACCTGACATCGGCTTTTGTCGTTGGCCAATCGAACGTCGTTGGCGACACAACGACAAATATCATCGCCATCGCCAATCCAAATTTTCAGGCGCAACTCTGGATTGGCGCACGGGACAAGCTGCCGCGCCTTGTGTGGATCAACCCGACAAAGTCGAAGACCAAACCGCGCAGCATGCTTGAATTCTCCAACTGGCGGCTCGGCGCGCCTGCGTCCGCGAAGAGCTTCCACTCGGCAAAAGCCTGGAGCGCGCCACGGATGAAATTCGCCAGGCCCGGCGCCGCCGCCCACCATCCCGCCAACTAACCTGACCAGCCCACAGGGAGAACCCATGATGAACACACGTGTCTGGATCACGAGCAGCCTTGTCGTCGCCCTGATAGCGGCTACGCCCGCGCTGGCGTTTCGCGGCGGCTTTGGGGGATTTGGCGGCTTTCATGACGACGGCGGCTTCCATGATGACGGCGGTTTCGTTGCCCATGGGCCAGACGGCGGAACCGTCGCCGGCTGGCATAGCGACGGCGCCAATGGCGTCGGCGGCACATGGCACGCCGATGGCTATCACGGCGGCGGTTATTGGGGCGGCAATCATGGCCCGGTTGTCGTGAACAGCTATTACGGCGGCGGCTGCTGGGGCTGCGGCGCGGGCGCGGCTGTCGCCGCCGGCGCCGTGGCTGGCGCGGCCATTGGAACCGCCGCAGCGGTCAGCGTTGCAAACAGCTATGCGCTGGGCGCGACCTACGCCACCCTGCCGGCCAGTTGCGGCTACCGCTTCGTGAATGGCGGCGCCTATTATCTTTGCGGCAATGCGTGGCTCGCGCCGCAATATGGGAACAACGGCCTGCATTACGTCGTTGTTCCGGCTCCCTGAGACGAAACAGGTTCTCCGGGCGCGTCACACGACGCGCCCGGAGGCTTTCCCGCTATCACCCTCAACAACCATAGACGCTCAATCACGCGTGCAGCAGGTTTGCTGTCTCGTATCCTTTACTGGCCAATGAAGCTGAAGGGCTCGGCTGGCGCGAATTTATCCGAGACTTCGCCGGACAAGATCGGACGCCCCTTGAGATCGAGCTTGGCCGGCTTCCCGTCGGCCGCAGAAAGAACCTTCTCCAGATCAACCCAGAAAACCGACGGGCTGTAGGAAGATTCATAATAATAACGTTTGGCTTTGGTGTCCGCGACCGTACGCCAGATGGTTGACGCAATATTGGGATGTTCAGGGTTGGCGAGGCCGAGCGGTACCGAGATCGCGCGCATCAACGAGAAAGTGGTCGCAGTCGCAAGACGCGGGTCTTTCTCTTTCGGAACAGTGTCCAGATTCCAGCTCATCCGCGCAAAACGGTCCGACGCGCGCGCAGTGCCCGGCAGGAACTCAACGCCGCCAACGGTCTTCCAATACGCGTCAATGGCGAGTTGCTGATCATAGGACGGCGAATTGGTCATCACCCGAAATTGCGAGCCGTGATGGATGATCAGTTTTCCGCCGATATATTCAAGAATGGCGCTGTCACCCGTAGCGTCGGCAAGCGAGAGATGACCCGTCGCTTTTCTGCCGCCCGGCAAATCCGGCGCGACAAGAATGAAAGGCTCCTTTTGAAGCGCCGTCACCGCTTCGGCCACGGTCGCGTAACGATCAAGCACATATTGCGCCCAGGCGCCGATCGACAACTTCGGCTTTTTCGATTTCGCCGGATCGCCATAATCAGCCTCGGCGAGATACAGCACATTGGCGACAAGACCCGCGTCATTCATCCCATCAACCGACGCAAGATTATAGAATGAACTGATGACCGAGCCGTATTTCGCGGTCCATTTGAGCGAACCGCCGCCTGCTGCGCCATCGCGGCTCATCCCGCGCGGAAAGGCCCACAGATCCGTGCCGGGATCTTCCAGCCAATCCATCGTGCGCCCGATGATGTAGGACTGATCGCCCGTCTCATAGATGATCCGCGTACAGGCTTCCGCCAGCGCGCCGGGCCAGAGCAATGATGTTCCCAAAAACAGGCTTAAAAGCGACTTTTTCATCGGAATGACATCTCCTTCAGACGCATCTGTCCACCATTATCTGAAATAACTCCGGACGCACAATGTCTGTTGCGCATCGGCGATTTGCCATCGGCGCAACCAATAAAGATTGAAAACGCCTCTGGCGTCTATGGCAACGGGCCGATCTGTTCGAGCGCAAGACGCAACGGCGCGCTTGAGATTTCGATCATCCCGCGATTGGGCGTGTCCAGATCAAGCGTCAGATGGATCGCCATCGCAACCGCAAGCGCCACGATGAACATGGTCCAGAAAGATGTCCAGTTTCGTGGCGCGACAACGCCATAGCTGACAAAAACGCCCATCAGCCAGAAAATCATCGTTGCAAGGAAAGGCCATTTTATATTGCCTTCCGAACTGGCGTATTGAAGCCAGCGGGCGCCGACCAATTCGCTGCTCAGGGAGAGCGCCGAACTTCTGAGCCATGTCTCGCGGTCATTCTGCGGCGCCAGTTCGAATAATTTGAGCTGCAACCGGTTTACGCCAATGCCCTTGCGGGTCTTCTCCGAGGAGAAGCCTTCGATGGCGGCGACATCGATCCGCTCGATGCCGCGCTCGACCATCGTCCGCAACACCATGCGCGCCTCGCGCGCCGGCTCGCCATATTTCGCCAGCGTCGAATCAAGCGCAATGATTTTGGAAGCGCTCATCTCCACTTCATTTTTGCGCGTATCAAATGAGGTCGTTGCGGCAGCGATGATCAGCCCGAGCGTCATGGAAGCCAGCGCCACCAGCATGCGGCGCGCCTCCTTGATCAAATCACGATTGCGGTCAGTAAACTGGGACTCGGGCAAAACATGGCCGAGCCAGAGGCCCGCGACCGACGCCGCGACAAAACAAGCCAGTGAAATCAGGCCAATAACAACAGGAGACACGCAAAACTCCCTTGCGATATGAAGAGGCTCACCACTGTGCGCGCGGCGATGTGTCGAATCCGCCCAGGAAACACAAAACACAATAATTTCAGCACGCATCAGGAATATAACATGAAACCAGATCAAGGCCTGCTGTTGATCCATTTAAGCGTTCTTGTAACGAGCGTCGCGCCTTTCGCCACATCTACCCTGGCCGAGACCAGGCGTGCGACGCCGGACTCTTTCCTCGCGCGGGTCGAAACACTGGCGCTGATCGAAACATTGAACGGCAGGCTGCTCGCCGCCGGCAGCGCGACGGCGACGCTTGAAAAATGGTGCGCCGACCATCGCATGGCGTCGCCGGCCAAAATCATCGCGCGCCGCATCACAGGCGCCGACCACGCGCCCAGCCCGGAAACGCGGCGACGACTCAAGGCGGAGCATGGCGAAACCATCCGTTATCGTCATGTCCAGCTTGTGTGCGGAACGCACGTCTTGTCGGAGGCGGATAATTGGTATGTGCCTGCGCGCTTGCCGGCGGAAGCGAACACATTGCTTGAAACCGGAGACACGCCTTTCGGCAAGGCGGTCCAATCGCTGCACCCCTCACGCCAGACGATTGACGCAAAAATTCTGTGGTCCCCGCTGTCCGAGGGATGGGAGATGAAAGCGCCGACGACTGACGCGCTATCTGAGCCGCCGCGCTATCTGGTCGAACACCGCGCCCTTCTAGTTACCCCGGAGCACATTCCCATCTCCGAAGTCGAAGAACATTACACACGCGAGATTCTCGACTTCAATGGCGGCGACACGACCCAGTCGCATAAGCGCTGAATTTTTGCTTCACAACAACAAAAGCCCGGCCGTTTCCGGCCGGGCCTGAGATATTTTGCTGACCGCGCAAGCAGCGCGATCAGCATTTGATATCTTAGTATTTCGCGACGACCGGAGCAGCGCCCCAGTTGAAGTGATAGTTCACGCCGGCGCGAACCGTGTTCCAACGCGTGTGGTTGTTCACGCTGTTCAGGCTGATGCCGAGGTTGTTGCCCCAGCCGCTGTTGCCACCCGACACGTCCGTGTACAGGTATTCAGCCTTGGCCGACCAGTTCGGCATGAACAGCCACTCGGCGCCGCCACCAGCGGTCCAGCCCGTCTGCGTAGCGGACTGATTTCCGTTCCAGCCGCCGTTGCCGCGCTGAACGTCAGCATAGGCGAAGCCGCCCGTGCCGTAGATCAGCAGGGTCGGCATGACGGTCAGGCCAATGCGGCCACGAACCGTTCCGAACCACGGAACGCTGACGCCCGTGCGGCTGCCGTAGTTGCCGAAGTAGTAGTAGTTGCCGCCGTTGCCGTTCGAGCCCATCGAGGTGCCCTGGAAGTCGGCTTCCGCGCCAATCAGAGCGCCCATGCCGCCCAGCGCCAGGCTGCTGATCTGGTAGTTGTAGCCGATCTGGCCTCCACCGATCACGCCGCCCGAACCATTACGGCCACCGATGTTGTTGGTGACGCCGCCGTTCATGCCGTCGAGGTTCCAGATGTTGCTGTTGCCGCCGCCGGCGCCCCAGCCGCCGCCAATGTTCAGACCGGCGTAGAAGCCCGTCCACATCGGGGGCGGGGGCGGGGGCGGAAGAACCGGAGCGGCCTTGCGCGAGGGCAGGTCAGCGGCGAGCGCCGAACCCGTCAGAGCCGCCAGAGCGACCGCAGAGAGAAGAATCTTTTTCATGGGATTGTCCATCCTTGTGTGAATACGTCTCAAAGTTGAGCTTTGAGATTACTTTTGACACTGACAGTGTAAGATTATCGCAGAGGTGACATCAACGATGATTTCTCTGTTTGGCGCAATCTGTCGTCGACCGTTGCAGCTTTGCAACAGTGTTATCCACATATGACGCGTGCAATGATCTGCGACATTGAGGAAAATCGCGGTGATGATGCGGCGGTGTTTGGCTCTCT
>SXGU01300212.1_pt1 | contig 10134 bp, 8 predicted proteins | sample 3174531 | NCBI WGS metagenome assembly SXGU01 (sample SAMN11356863, study PRJNA531348) | freshwater metagenome | isolation source: freshwater sample F1-140 | place: China: Fuxian Lake, Yuxi | collected 2017-12-25 | reverse complement strand
AGCAGGCGGCGCTGTTCGGGCAGGGATGCTGGCATGCGGGCACGAGCAAGAACACCTATGGCACCGGCGCGTTCCTGCTCTTGCACACGGGTGACCAGCGCCCTGCGGGCGGCGGTGGACTGCTCACGACGATTGCCTGCGGGGAAAAGGGCGAAGCCACCTACGCGCTTGAGGCGAGCATCTTCATCGCCGGCGCCGCGGTGCAGTGGCTCCGTGATGGGCTTGGTATCGTCACCCGCGCGAACGAAACGGAGGCGATGGCGCGGAGCATCGCGTCAAACGATGGCGTCTACTTCGTTCCCGCACTGACCGGATTGGGTGCGCCGTCGTGGGAACCCAACGCGCGTGGCACGATCGTCGGGCTGACGCGAGGCACCACACGAGCGCACCTCGTGCGCGCCGCACTCGAAGCGATGTGCTACGGCACCGCCGATGTGTTGCGCGCGATGCGTCAGGCGAGCGGGGCTCCCCTCGACGTCCTCCGGGTGGATGGCGGCGCAACGTCCAACGCATGGATGATGCAGTTCCAGGCGGATGTCCTCGGCGTGCCGGTCGAACGCCCCGACGTGATCGAGACGACGGCAATGGGCGCGGGCGCGCTCGCCGGGCTCGCTGTCGGGGTCTGGGCCACTGCCGATGACTTCCTGCAGGCGCGTCACTACGAGCACTTCACTCCAGGTGCAGGGCAGCAGGAAGCGCAATTGGGCATGCGCGGATGGGGTCGCGCAGTGCGCGCTGCGCTGCACTGGGCGCGTGATGGAGAGGCGCAGTGAAGTTCGTCCTCGTCGTCGCGCTTTGGGGCGCGCCGCCCCAGCGGCCGCCGGAGCCACGCGATTCCTGGTTTGGGCGCGACAAAATGTTGCACTGCGTCGTTTCCGCGGCGGTGCAGGGGGCGACGCACGCTGCGCTGCGGGCCGGTGGCGCGGGCTATCAGACGGCGAGTCGCACCGCCGGCGTTGTGACACTGACGGTCGGGATCAGCAAGGAACTCTGGGATCGCAAGCATGGCGGCGACCCAAGCCTGAAGGACCTCGCCTGGGATGGTATCGGCGGGGCCCTTGGAGCTGTGTCGTTGCGGCAAATCGACAAATAGCGCGCCGATGATACTGGAACTGGGGCGCCTCGCCGTGGTGCTGGCGGGGCTGATGGCCGGTTGGTCGGTGATCTCCAGCGCATTGGCGTTCCGCACGGGCCGCAGCGATCTCGCAGAGACCGCGTGGCGCGGGCTTGTCGCAGCCACCTGCTGCGCGGCACTTGCGCTCGTCATCCTCATCGGAGCGTTCGTTGCTGGTGACGTCAGCGTGCAATTCGTCGCCGCACAGTGGTCGGTCATCACCCCGCTGCGGTATCTCGCAACTGCGCTGCTCGCGGCGCCCGGCGGGGCGTTGCTCGCGTGGGCGGCGCTTGGCGGACTCATGGGCATTGTGGTCATACGATCACTGCGTGCCGAGGGCGCAACGCTCCGTGCGCGCACCGCGGCCGGCATGGCGGTGGGCGGAATTCTCGGAGTTCCTCTGGTCGTCGTTGGCGCGGCACTCAGCCCGCTTGCCCCACACGCCGCCGCAATAGACGGGCTCGGCCTTTCGCCCGATCTGCAATCAGGCCCGGCGACGATTGTCGCCGTGACGCTGTGTATTGGGCTCGCCGCCGGCTGCGCGTCCGTCGTCGCGACAATCGCTGCGCTCGCCGGACATCGGATTGATGCCGCGTGGAGTCGCCGGCTCCACGTGTCGGCTGCGCTCGCGACCGCTGCGCTGGTCCTGGCGCTCGCCGCGAGTGCGCGGTGGCACGCGCTGCATCCCATGCGCGGCCCCTGGCTGCGCGATCCCGCCACGATGGCCTGGCTCGTCCCGGCGGCGGTTGCGGGGTGGATGGTGTGGTTGGGCTCGCGCGCACCGACCGCTGAGCGCACCGTGATGCGGGTGCTCCTCGCGATCGCCCTGTTTGTCACTGGAGTGTCGGCGCTCGCGTTGGGCGGCGCTGCGTTTGTACGCGGAGTGACCATAGCGCCGGGAACACCCGTCGCAATCTGGCTTGCGGTCCTCCCGGTCGCGTCGATCGCCGCAACGATCGCCCTCGTGCGCCATGGCGGTGGCGCTCTTCGCGGTACGGTGGCGCCTCCGCATCACCGCCCGCACCGCGCTGGGCGCATGGTCTCGATTGCAGGGATGGTGCTCATCGCCGGGGCCGCTGGCGGCGGCTATTTCGCCCGCGAACACACCGTCACACTCGCCGATGCGGAAATCTTTCGTACACGCGATCCCTTTGGTGGGCAGTGGTCGTTTGCGAGCCAGGGAATCTCAACCCTTCGCCGCGACAACTTCGCCTCACTGACGGTCTCGCTCCTTCCGACTCGAAACGAGACTCGGTTGCCCGTGGTGAATGTCGAAGCGCGTTCGTACCTCCTCGCGGATGGCAGCGACGCGGCGCCACCGACGTTCGTCAGCGGATCGCGGACATCGCCGATGATGGAGCTGCGCGTCGCGATGATACGAGCCGATGGTGAACACCCCACCGTCCGGGTCTCGTTCGTGCCACTGGCCGGCTGGCTCGTGGCCGGTGCAGGGATGCTGGCCGCAGGGATTCTCCTGAACGCCATCCCGCATCCGAGGCGGACACAATGACGCCTGCGCTGCTCGTGGCCTTCGCCGTGGTGCTGGTCGGCTGGGTGCTCAGGCCGATCATCGTTGCGCGGCCGCTGCCTTCCGCGCCAACCGGCGCCGCCGCGCCGCGCTGCCCCCGCTGCGGGCCACGGCCGGAGGCCGACGCGCGCTACTGCTCCGAATGCGGCTCGCGCACCAGCGGCGCGCCAGCTACTTGAGGCGCTTGGTGAAGCAGTGCTTTTCGCCGACCTGGATTTCACTCCGGTCAATCTTCTCGTAGCGAGAAATCTTCTCGGGGTAGTTGGACAACTCCGCGCGCTCAAAGCCGCAGGCCAGGAAGAGTTCATCGGAGAACGACACGCTGAACACTTCGCGAAAGCCCCGGCGCTTGGCCAGCTGCTCCACCGCCTTGAGGAGTGTCTTGCCGTGACCGAGGCCCTGCGCGTCGGGCGTGACGGCAAGCGAAATGACCTCGACAACCGACGGCGAGTACTCATCGAGTGCCGCACAGCCGATGATTCCGCCGTCGGCATCGCGGATCACCCGATAGTCCGCGAGGTGCGCATACACGAAAGCGTCATCGCGCTTGAGTGTGAGCCCCATCGGCACAAAGCGGTTGTTGAGCGCCACAATCGACGCGATGTCTGTTTCGTTGGCGCGTTGCACCCGCGGGGATGGGCTCATCGCTCCACCTTGTCCAACCGACGCAGCGCTTCGCGCAGCGGCAGCACGGTCGCTGCGATGCACAGCACAGCGGCCGCCGTGAAGCCGACCACCATTTCCACAGGACTCACGGCGGTGTTGAATGCCTTGGCCGAGACATACCCGTAGACCGGACGCGCTTCGAGAATCACGACGCCGCCAATCACCGCGACCGACGCCATCATGAAGAGCAGGCCGCCGAACGACGTCGGAATCTGCGCCGCGTTTTCGGTCTCGAACTGCGGGAACACTGTGCCGAAGCCGATCGCCATTCCACAGACGGCAAAGGTGAGCCCGGTGATGGAGAGCAATGAGACGGCGAACATGAATGGCGTGACCTGGAGCAAGTAGTTGGTCACGCCGACGATGATGAGCGCCAGCACCAGCAGCGGTGTCGTTCCCACCCAGAACTTGGCCCAGAGCAGGTCGCGCATGCTCATCGGGCTGGAACGGAGCAGCCAGAGCGTGCGGCCCTCGAGCGAAACTGCCGGAAAGATGAACCGTGCGGCGATGGATGCGAGCACGAAGCCTGCGAGTACGAGGTTCAGGAATGGAACGATGTTCACCAGCAAGAACGTGATTCCCTCACCGCGAAGCGGGAGAAACTTGATGTTGAACACATAGACGACCACCAGCACGCCAAGCAGGATGAGCTGCGACCATTGCGTGGTGTCGCGAAAAAACAGCCGCAACTCCTTGAGCACGAGCTCCCGGCGCAACACCCCAAGCGGCGCCAACATGCGCCGGATGAACGCCGCACCCGCGCCGGCGCGAACCCAGCGTTGTGCGCTTTCCTGGGCGCGGCTGAATCCTGACGGGTAGAGCGAGCGGTGCAGAATCGCGCCGAGGACGACTGCCGCCGCCGCGGTCGCCCATAGCATGTAGACGGCGAGCCAGTCGGGCGTGCCCCCGAGGTACCCCATCACGCTCTTCTGCACCCATTCACTGGGCAGAAACGGAGAGGTTGGTGTGCGCAGCACGGAGATGAAATCCACCAGCGACCTGAACCCTTCCGGTCGCGAAAGCCGCTCCGGCCGGAGCAGGCGGAAGAACATCACGAGACCGCCCGCAGTCATCACGGCAACGACGCTCAGGATGTCGCGCGTGCGCCGCGCCGGAAACACGTTCACGAGAATCAGCGTGATCGCGCTGCCGATGACCGATGGCACGATCAGGAACGGCACAAAGACAAGGATCGTGAATCCGATGAAGGCAAACCCGCCCTCGTACACCCAGCCGTAAGCGGCGAACATCGGAACTGACATCAGCGCGACCATCCAACTCGAGGCGATCAGCGTCTCGAGGAGCTTGGCGCCATAGAGCCGAAGCCAGTCCACCGGACCGCCGACAAGGATGTCGAGATCCTTCGCCAGAAAGAAACTGGAGAGCGCGGTAATGACGTTGGAAAGCAAAAGGATCGAGAAATAGCTGATCAGAATCAGCCCGAGCAGCTTCCCCGCGAGCAGTGGACCAATCTCCTGGACGCCGCGGAAGTACCGCAGCAGCCGGAAGAGCACGCCGAAGATGAAAGCCCAAAAAAGCACGCCGACGAAGCCCAGAATCACGAAGCGCCACGCGCGGCCCTCCTGACCGGCCATGGTGCGTGCGCGAGCCGTCAGCCACTTCGGCTTGAGGAGGTGGAGCAGCGCCGGATCTGGCAGGAGCGCTCCAGGGTTAAGCATCCAGCACCTCGACGAGGTTTCGCGCGGCGTTTTCGCCCGTGAGCTTGAGGAAGATCTCCTCGAGGCCACCGACCTGCTTCGATTGCGTCCGGAGGTCGTCCATGTTGCCGGCTGCGGCAATCTTGCCGTTCACGATGATCGCAATACGATCGCAGAGTGACTCCGCCGTTTCCAGCGTGTGCGTCGACATCATGATCGTGTGCCCGCGTCGCACATACTCCTTGAACACGTCGCGGAGGATCTTGATCGACTTGGGGTCGAGTCCCACATGCGGCTCGTCGACGACAATCACCTGTGGCCGATGCACAAACGCGCTTGAGACGATCAGCTTCTGCCGCATGCCGTGGCTGTAGCTCTCGACCAGCTCGTCGCGCCACTCGTCCAGGTCGAAGAGCGCCAGCAACTCACGCGCGCGGTGCTCCACGTCCGGGCCTTCTTCGCCATAGAGACCGGCGACGAACCGCAGGAACTCAATGCCAGTCAGCTTCTCGTAGATGAACGGGCGGTCAGGAATGAAGCCCAGCTTCGACTTCGCCGTAATCGGATCCTTCACAATGTCGACGCCGCCGATCTCGATCGTCCCGCCGGTCGGCTGCAGGATCCCGGCGATCATCCGCAGCGTCGTAGTCTTTCCGGCGCCGTTGGGCCCGAGAAAACCGAAGAGTTCGCCCGGCGGCACCTCCAGGTTGATCGCGTCCACTGCGGTGAACGTGCCGTACTTCTTGGTCAGGTTCGTCAGCCGGATCACTTCGCCTCCACCACGTCGATCTTCAGGTTGCCCACGAGCCGGATTAGCTCGGTCTGTTGTGCCAGCCCGCCAATGGAGAAGCGCAGGTGCGCGGCGTCCGCCGGGAACTGACCAAACGTGGGATCCACCGCCACCCAGTCCCCGAGAAAGACCTCGGGCCAGGCGTGGTAGTAGAACTTGCCGCGCACATAGGCGAGCCCCGTCGCGATGCGCGCAGGGATGTTGATGCTTCGGGCCAGCGCGACATAGAGCTGCGTGTGCTCGTTGCAGTCGCCTTTGCGCGCGCGCAGCACATCAAGTGCGTTCGGAACGCTGAAGGTGACTTCCTTCTTGAGGGAGTCGAACACCCAGCGGTTGAGCTTTTCCGCGATCACGCGGGGGTCGCGCTCGAGCCCCACGATCCGCACGGCCTGCCGCACCATTTCGATGTTGCGTGCCTGCAACATCGGCTCGGCGCTGAGCTCGCGGCGGAACCGCTCACGCCATTCGCGCGTGCGTTCCTGATCCATGGAGTAGCCGGCCACGAGCACGGACGGAGCTTCGCGCGTGATGACCAGGGTATCGCCGGCGAGGCGCTGGCGACCTCCGTCAAGCTGGTAGCCCTTGAGGTCCACCCCGGTCAGGCGCGCGCGCAACTCCGCGATGCGCACGCGTCCCGCCATCGCATTGGCGGCGATGGCGGTGCGCTCGATGATATCGCCGGCTGTTGCGGCCGTAGCGGCCACTCGGTCACGCGATATCCGCCAGTTCTCAAACGCGAGTTCGTACGCCATCCGCTTGAGGACGAGGCCCCCCGGCTGAGTGGCTTCCACGACTCGGCCCTGCTGATCGATCCATCCCGTGAACCCGCCGCCATCTGGGCGCTGCGGTTCCACTCGCCAGGCGCGCACGGTGTCCGTCAACGCGCTGACCCACTCGGCGCGTTCGGCATCAAACCGCGCGCTGTCCACGAGCACGAACAGCGACTCAGCTGCGAGTCGAAGCGCCACCGGCCGCTGCTCCATTGTTTGCGGATCGAACGTCGCGATGGCGAATGTGCGTCCGACTTTTGGATCCTCGCCCAGCGCGATGGCCAGCGGTACCAGTTGCGGTAGCAGGATTGGCCCGCGAACCGAGATCCTCTGGCTGTCCGACGGCTGGCCGTTGGTGGTGAGTGCGTAGACAACTGACGTGTCGCCGTCGGTGCGCCCGCCCGCGTTCAGATTCGCGCCAGGCGCGGTCACCGTTATGGCAAAGGTTTTGAGCGCCAGCGCGCGCGACAGCGAGACGACCGAGCGCGCAGACGCGCGCGTCACCACTCCCGCCGCCGGGATATCGGCCACGAAATAGTCGATGACGTCGATGCCAGTGCTCGTCGTGTCGAGCGTCGTGGAGGCAAAGCCGATTTGCGTGCCGTTCTGTTCGACGGCGAAATAGGTCGCGCCTGGATTCACCCGCAGGGCCATCTCGGCGAGCCGCTGCGCGTCGCCGACAACAAGTTCGCGGCGCGCAAGGAGTGCGAATCCTGCCACCCACCCGACGAGGATCAGCGCCGCCGCGCCCTTCCTGAGGCGTTCTCGCCGCGCGAGCGCAGCTGGCGTCGCGCCGTTTCGGTTCGCGGGTGTCGTCATCCGCGCTGCCCATCCCTGGCGCACCGGTAGAACTCCGCGGCTTCAGTAGGACGGCCCATCCGGTCCAGCACCATGCCCACTCCTTTGAACGCCCGCCAGTTGTCGGCTTCGAGCTCGGCCGCGCGATGGTATGCCTCAAGCGCCTCGCCCAGGCGGTCGAGCTTGCTCAGTGCCTCACCGAGGTAGAAATGGGCCTGTCCCGATGCCGGCTCATGCTTCACGACGCGCGCCAGCGGCTCGACGGCGTCGCGCCACTTCGCGCGCCGACAGGCCAGGATGCCCTGCTGCAGGAGCACGCCGGGATCGTCGGGCTTCACCTGCTGGGCGCGCTTCAGTTCACGCTCCGCATCGTCGTAGCGGAGGCGTCCGCTCAGGATTGTCGCTCTCGCGCAACGCAGCATCACGCCATCGCCGCCGGCATCGATCGCGCGTTGCAGCACGCCCAGCGCGCCCTCGATGTTGCCGCGCTTGGCGAGCGCATTGGAGAGGGCGAGCGCGGTCTGCTCATCGCCTGGGTGCGCATCGTGAATGCTCTTCAGTTCGTCCAGTGCCGGAAGCGGCGTCGGTGGCGTCAAGTTCCGGGCCGCGGGTCGTTCTGGCGGAGCCGGGGACGGCATGGCGACTCCTGTCGCTGCGCCACTTGTCGTACGGCGCATTTCCATACGGGGCGGTCTGACGATCGGCATCGCCACCGATGGGGTCGGCACAAACGTCGCCTGTGTCCGCGTGTCCGGCAGTTCGTCGCTGTCGAACGACCACTCGCCGCATACCGGCGGTTCGCGTAGCTCAAGCGCGACATCGCTCGCATCGGCGTCAGCGGCCGGCGGTGCCGCCGACGCCAGTGCCGCCGACGGGTCGAGCCCGCCGAGTGTCAGCTGGTCAGGATCAGGCACGGCCAGCTGGATCGCCGGCGTCCGCTCGCGTGGAGACGACATCAGCGCTGCCGGCCCGCACCTGCGGGCGTCCGGGAATCGAGCCGCATCAAGCCCCAAATCTATAGCAGAAGCGCACCCCCCCGCGCTTGTATCCGGCCTGCCGGACCACCAGTTTTCTCTGGCTATGGCCGAAGATGCGCTCATTGTTCGTGGCGCTCGCGCCCACAACCTCAAGAACATTGATGTCACGATCCCGCGCGACCGTCTGACGGTCATTACGGGACTCTCCGGATCGGGCAAGTCATCGCTCGCTTTCGACACGATTTCCGCCGAGGGGCAGCGCCGTTACTTCGAATCTCTGTCGGCATATGCCCGGCAGTTCCTCGGACTGATGGAAAAGCCCGACGTCGATTCCATCGATGGGCTTTCCCCGGCTATTTCAATCGAGCAAAAGTCGGCGGGTCACAACCCGCGATCCACGGTGGGTACAGTCACCGAGATCCACGATTACCTGCGCCTGCTCTTTGCGCGCGCCGGCACGCCGCACTGTCCGAGCTGCGGTCGCCCGGTCGAACGGCAAAGCCCCGCCCAGATCGCGGATGTCATCCTGGGATGGAAGGAAGGCACGCGCATCGAAGTTCTGGCCCCGCTGGTGCGAGGACGAAAGGGGGAGTTCCGTGACCTGTTCGAATCGGCGCGAAAGCAGGGGTTTGTCCGCGCCATCGTCGACGGCGACGTCATCGAGCTCGAATCGCCCCCCAAGCTCAACCGGCGGGTGAATCATGACGTGGCCATCGTGGTGGATCGGCTCACCGTGCGCGAGACCGACCGCGCGCGGCTCACCGATTCACTCGAAACCGCGCTACGCCTCGCCGAAGGAGTGGTGGAGGTCGTGCGAATCGCCGGCGAGAAGCGTGACTCGTCGCACTTCAGCGAGCGTTTCGGCTGTGCAAACTGCGGCGTCTCGATGCCCGACCTCGAGCCGCGCCACTTTTCGTTCAACTCCCCCTTCGGCGCCTGCCCAACCTGCAGCGGGTTGGGTACCAAGCGTCTGGCGAGTGCCGATCTCGTGCTGGGAGATCCCGCCATCTCGATCCTCGAAGGCGTGGTCCTGCCCTGGGGCGAGCCCGATGGCTACCTGCGGAAGGTCATTCTACCCGGACTCGCGAAGCATCTCAAATTCGAACTGAACGCGCCCTGGGGAACGCTCCCGGCTCGCGTGCAGGATGGCCTGCTCAACGGGTTTGGCGGCAAACGCGGACACACCGAGACCGGCGTCTGGGAAGGCATCCTCTCCAACGTGCAGCGTCGCTACGCGGAAACCACAAGCGACAATATCCGCGCCGATCTCGAAGAGTACATGGTGGTCTCGGAGTGCCCGACCTGCGCCGGGCTTCGCCTCAAGGCGGAGTCACTGGCGGTCTCGATCCACGGCACCAATATCGGCGACCTTGGCGAACTCGCCGTCAGTGACGCCCTCGCATTCATGGAGTCAGTTCCCCTGCGCGCGAAGGGCCAGCCAGGCGTGGACCCGGAAATCGCCGCGCCGATTCTCAAGGAAGTTGCCGAACGTTTGCGCTTTCTCGTCGACGTCGGACTCGATTACCTGACGCTCAACCGCAGCGCCGAATCGCTTTCGGGCGGTGAGGCGCAGCGCATCAGGCTGGCAACGCAGATCGGTTCGCGACTCGTCGGCGTGCTGTACATCCTCGATGAGCCCAGCATCGGGCTCCACCAGCGGGACAACGCGCGCCTCCTTACCACGCTGCACCGCCTCCGCGACCTCGGCGAACTCGCCGTCAGTGACGCCCTCGCATTCATGGAGTCAGTTCCCCTGCGCGCGAAGGGCCAGCCAGGCGTGGACCCGGAAATCGCTGCGCCGATTCTCAAGGAAGTTGCCGAACGTTTGCGCTT
>SXGU01544645.1_pt1 | contig 10139 bp, 10 predicted proteins | sample 3174531 | NCBI WGS metagenome assembly SXGU01 (sample SAMN11356863, study PRJNA531348) | freshwater metagenome | isolation source: freshwater sample F1-140 | place: China: Fuxian Lake, Yuxi | collected 2017-12-25 | reverse complement strand
CGGCTAATTACTGATCTGTTTTTGAAACCGGTAAGGTTAGCCAAAGGTTTTGACCATATTGTGGTTTAACTTCCATGCCAGCAAAAAAGCCAACCTGCGAAGGTTGGCTTTTTCATTGCCCGGGCTTGTGCCTCGATAAAACGGAAAATCATCGGCGAAAATCTGCGTCATCTGCGGAGGGGATGTTTTGATCACTCCACCGTCAAGGTAGAAGCTGAGCCATCGCTCCCTGCTCATGGTCTATGCAGAGCCGTGTCCACTATTGGGCGACGATGGGAGTAAAACGCTCAACGGAAAGCGGATTAAGGGCGGGAGGTTCAGGCCATGAGCCTGGCCTGAGCGTAAATTTCGTTGGCATCCAGAACTTCGCGGTTGCTTTCGAACAGGCGGCCAATGCAGGCACGGTGCAGTGCCAGCTTGAGGGTACCGAAGCCAATCGCCCCCCAGACGATATGACCATGCCGTTCGCTGCCACGATCCATGACATCGATCCCGCCAATACCCACCGGAGGAGTCGCGTTGGCATCAGCCAGCATCTCCAGATTCGCGTTATCCATCCAGTGCCCGGGCTCCAGTAACGGAACACCGGCTGCGCCCGTGGCGAATACGATGTGAGCGTGCGCGATGGCTCTGGCACGGGCTTCGTTATCAACGGCTTCGACCGCCGTCAGGGAAACCCCGAATTGCGCCTGCATGGCCAGACAGGCTGCCTCGGCCTGAGCCAGTCGTCTTGAAGTGATGGTTACCTCGGCACCTTCCCGGGCCAGCATTACCGCTGCACGCTGACCAACCGGCCCCGTGCCGGCCAGAATCACCGCCTTGCGGCCTTGCAGGGTACCACTCTTGCCCAGTTTGGCTACTGCGGCAGCGGCCGTGGTGTTGGCACCGTTACTGTCGAGCATCACGGATACGCGAAAATCACCGAAGAAGCGGGCCTTGACGGCTGTAAGCAGGTTTTGTCCGGCCAGCAACTGGCTTCCCCCAATGAAAATGGCGGTATTTTTCTTGTCTTTGGGGGCGCGGGTGAAAATGGTGCCTTCTATCAGGGCACCTACCGTGTCGGGTGTCACGTTGCCGTGAGATATGACATGGTCGGCCCCGCCGTCATACGCGACCACGGCATCAAAGCTGGAGGGATGTAGATCAGTATCAAATTGAAACAGGAGTTTTTTCATCGAGCGGTACACCGGAAAAACAGAGGGCAACAAGGATAAGCCAGCGGAAACCCTGAAACAGGCCCGAGGCGTTGCGAATCCGCATTCTATCGTATTCAAGCCTGCCTTATAATGCCCGGCTTTTTTTGCGGAGTAAGCCGGGTATGATCAACGACAACACCATTGAACGATTTCTGGACAATCTGGCCAGCCAGTCTCCCACACCGGGCGGTGGCAGCGTGGCGGCGATCATGGGTGCCATGGGGGCGGCTCTGGTGAGCATGGTTTGTCATCTGACGATCGGTAAACCGGCCTATGTCGCCGTGGACAGTGACATGCGGCAAGTGTTGGGCGAAGCCGAAAACCTGCGCACCCAACTGGCTGACATGGTGCAGGCCGATGTGACGGTTTTCGATCAGGTCATGGCGGCTTACCGCCTGCCCCGCGAAACCGAGGCGGACAAGGCTCATCGTTCGACAGCCATACAAACGGCACTGAAAGCCGCTACCGAGGTTCCCCTGGCCTGCGCGGGGCTGTGTTTGAAAGTCATGCAGTTGAGTCAGCGGGTGGCCGAACAGGGCAATCCGGGCGTCATCACCGATGCCGGTGTGGCTGTCGTTGCGGCCTCGGCCGCGCTGCGTAGTTCCGAACTGAATGTCCGGGTCAATGCGAAAAACATCAGGGAGCGGGACTATGCCGATAGCCGATTGGGTGAACTGGATGAGCTGCTGAGCCGGGCCAGGACACTGGAAAGCGAAGTCTTTCAAACCGTTTTGAATCGCCTGTAACCGAAGCCGATTCCGGGCTTAAATCCTCACTCCATACCCCATCGCGTGACGGGCCAGATAGCGTTTGGCCGACGGCAGACAATCGAGCAGGGTCATGGCGGCACTGCGCGCCACGCCCAGAGCAGGGAGATCGCTGGTGAAGAGATGAACCAGCCCGTCGGGGAAGCGCACCACCGGTTCCAGGTCACGCTGACGGGCCGCAGCAAAGCGGGCCAGGCCATCGGCATGACCCGGGTCTTCGCCAAAAGCCAGAGCGGTAGCGAGATGATCAGCCAGCACGGCGGCATCCCTCAGTCCCAGGTTGAACCCCTGACCCGCCACCGGATGCAGTTGATGCAAGGCATTGCCAATGAAAACCACCCGGTCCGCCGTGATTTGTCCGGTCAGTATCAGTTTGAGCGGGAAAGCCCGGGGAGGAACCTTGAGTTGGAGCTGCCCCAGCCAATGACCAAATGCGGCCTGCAACCGTGCGACAAAAACGGTTTCGGATTCCTGCAGCAGGTCTTCGGCATCGGCGTGGGTCAAGGTCCAGACTACCGAACTGACCTGTTCGGCCAAGGGCAACAGGGCCAGCGGCCCGGAAGGGGTAAATCGTTCATAGGCCGTGTACTGGTTGTTCCTCGCCGTGGCAACCTCGGCAATCAGGGCGGTTTGCCCGTACTCGTTGCTACGTTGTGGAATATCCAGTAGCCGCCTGACGGTGGAATTGCCCCCATCGGCAGCGACCAGTAATCGGGCGGTCAGATTGAGTTCTTCGCGGCCCTGTTTCAGGGTGACACAAATACCGGCCGGGCCAGCCTTGAGTCCCATGACATGCGCCGGGCAAAGCGTGTCGCAGCCCGGCGAGGACTGCAAACGGTTGATGAGGGCTTGCTCCAGGTAACGGGCCACCACCACATGGCCCAGTGCGTCTACGCCCATGTCTTTGGCATGAAGCCGGGTTTTACCAAACCGGCCCCGTTCAGAAACATGGATATGACGAATGGGCATGGCGTGCTGTCGGCATCCCGACCAGACCCCCAGGCCGTCGAGAATCTGGCCTGTTCCCCGTGACAAGGCCAAAGCCCGCTGACTACTCTCCGAACCCAGCCGTTCAGTTTCGGTACGCGCCTCCACGAGGCCCACCCGCAGCGGTGTATTTTCCAGGGCCAGGGCCAGGCAACCACCAACCAGCCCGCCTCCCACGATCAAGACATCGTAGTCGTAAGTCATGTCCTGGCTCCGCTCAGAAAGGATTCGAGTGATTCCACCGTTTTAGGGAGGGCGGCCGTCAGTACTTCGTGGCCCTTGCGGGTCACCAGCACATCATCCTCGATACGTACCCCGATACCTCGCCAGAGGGGATCAACCGTCTCACAATCCGGGGCAATGTAAAGACCCGGTTCCACGGTCAGCACCATGCCGGGTTCAAACACCCGCCACTGGCCATCCTGTTTGTACCGCCCTACATCGTGAACATCCATGCCCAGCCAGTGGCCGGTGCGGTGCATGTAGAATGCCTTGTAGGTTTCATCCTTGATGGAGCGCGGCAATTTGCCCTGTAACAAACCGAGCCTGAGCAAGCCTTTGGTCAATACCCGCACCGCCGCATCATGCGGATCGATCCAGCGATTGCCCGGCTTGACCTGTTTGATGGCCGCCAGTTGGGCCTCCAGAACCAGTTCATAAATGATGCGCTGTGGTTCGGTAAATTGGCCATTGATCGGGAATGTCCGGGTGATGTCGGCCGCATAATGATCCAGTTCGGCACCGGCATCGATCAGCAGTAAATCGCCGTCACGCAGTACTGCGTTGTTTTCGATGTAGTGCAGCACACAGGCATGGGCTCCGCTGGCCACGATGGAAGGATAAGCGGTTGTGCGAACCCCCTGCCTGCCCAGTTCATGCAAAAATTCGGCTTCGATCTCATATTCGTAACGGCCGGGCCGGGCTGCCCGCATGGCCCGCTCGTGCGCCGCGATGGACAGGGCCGCGGCCTGTCGCATGACGGCCTGTTCCTCCGGGGATTTGATCAACCGCATCTCATGCAGTATCTGATCGATATGAATCAGGCTGGCTGGTGCCTCGATGCCGGCCCGACCGCGCTTTCTGACCTGCACCAGGGCAGCGAAGACGGTTTGATCCAGCGTTTCGTCCACCCCCATCGGGTAATGGATGGCCTTGCGGTTTTGCAGCAGGTCGGGCAATTTGTCGGATAACGTCTTGATGGGCAAAGCCTCATCCGCACCGTAATCAGCAATAGCCCCTTCGAGACCGGCATGATGTCCGCTCCAGACAGCAGCCTCGGGATCATATTCGCGACAGAACAGTACGTATTCACCCTGTTCGCGTCCCGGTACGAATACCGCGACGGCTTCCGGCTCGTCGAAGCCCGTCAGATAATGGAAATCACTGTCCTGACGGTAGGGATACTCGACATCCCGGTTCCTGATGCGGGCGGGCGCACTGGCAATGACGGCGACCTGATCATTGCCCAGGCGTTTGAGGAACTGTTTGCGACGTTCCCGGTAATGTTTGGGTTCCAGCATGGTGTATTTCTTGTCTTTCAGGATAGGGCCAACCATCAGGGACAGCTTTTGCTGTCGTCCCCGATGTGGCAAGGCAGGAGGTTGTTTTGCGCCACTCCCTTACTCAATGTACTCGCCGGGATTGACGCCACTGCATGAATTCCATGCGAATGACCTGGGTGCAAATCCTGACATATTCCGTTAGTTCCATGAGATCATTTTCCTCATCCAGCGGCGAACAGGTAATGCGACAGATTTGCAGGAAATCGTTCAGGATTTCTTCGGTATCGCCCGGCCAGACGCTACCCTGCCGTGAATGGTATCCCACGCCGTAGAGGAACCCGCTGCACCAGTCTCCCAATGCCTTGGCCTGCTCCTGCAGGGTATCCTCCTCCGGCAGAAACAGCCGGAAGGAGAAATCCGGCTCATTGATCTGACAGCATGTGGTCTGGTGCAGGACACGCAACCGTTCCAGTGACCCGGTAGCCATTTGATCCGGCGTACCCTCCAATATGATATCCAGCCACCGGGTCAGGGAAACAGAGCCCTGAATACAGAGTAAGCCCGTCAATATCCCGTGGATCTGTGCCGCACTGTCGCCCAGATCATGGCGGAGAGCAATCTCATGTATCGTTTCATACATTAAAGCATCGTTTTTCATGGTTACCTTATGAATTTCCCTTGATGGATGATAGGGGGCCAGCTCCGGGTATACGTGCGACTTCCGGGTGTCTTTTCTTTACCCATTGACGTCCCCCATCCCGTCTCGGTGGAAGGGCTGGCCATGAGCGGTATAAATTTACCGGGAGGCCATGCACTGTTATGCTTAGGGTATGGCCCTGAATGATATCCCGCTTGCCCTGTCAGCAAGGTCTGGTGCATACCGGTCGGGGAACACCGTCCCCCTTCGCCCCCTTGACCGGTACGCACCGGGCCTTCGCGAGATATCGGGAAGTTGTCATTAGCCATATCCTTAAACCTGACCAAATCCAGCCCATTCCCGGTTCCGGGGCGGGGAGAACGCCAAAACCCGATAGCGCAGCGAGTGATGATTATGACCGAAACCAATCCCCCTATTAAAGTGCAAATCCTGGGTAAGGAATACCCCATAGCCTGTCCGGAAGACGAGCAGCATGATCTGTTGATAGCCGCCCGTTATCTCGATGAGAAAATGCGGCAGATTCGCAGCAACGGGCGTGTCATCGGTGCTGAACGCATCGCTGTCATTGCTGCCCTCAATATCACTCATGAACTGATACAGTCACAGCAAGCCAACAAACGACTGTCCAAGGAACTACTGGGACAGTTTTCTCCTCTACACGATTCGAGTGACATGACACTCGACAACGACGAATCCTGATTCACCCATAAGCACCACAACGATAAGGAAAATTCATGTTCATACCCTTCTATTTCCCTCGTCAAGGCCAACTCCGGGTCGTTATCGTCGGAGGCGGTTATTCCGGTCTGGCTGCCCTGGCAGGTATCCGTGAATTTCGTGCCGATGCCGAGATCGTATTGATCGACCCCCGTAGCCATCATCTCAAGATAACGCACCTGCACGAAACATTCCGACGTCCCCTGTCGGATTTTCAGGTCGCTTTCAGTGCCCTGGAACGACGGTTCGGCATCCGGCATATTCAGGCCGCACTGGAGTACGATGAAGACTTGCTGGCGCAGTGGCAGACCAACCGCTACCTGACCCTCGGTGACGAAGACATTGAATTCGACTACCTGCTCATCGCCACCGGTGCCGGTCCCCGTGTCCGCGAAAAAACTGAAAATACCCTGCTCCTTGACGATTTTACCCGGCAATCAGGTCTGGAACTGTTCAGGGAACGGTTGGGTGAAGCGGGCCAGCAGGAACGCCATATCAGTGTCGTAGGAGCCGGGGCGACCGGCATCCAGTTTCTGTTCGAAATCGCCCTTTACCTGCGAACCCTGCCATTCAAGACCCACCTTCGCCTCATCAACGCCGACAAGATGGTATTGAAGCAATTCAATCCCAACCTGGCCCGCTACGTCGAGGCAAAGCTGTCGGATCTGGGCATCGAACACATCGACGCCCATCTCTACAAAAACCAGACCGGTAACACCGTTCAGATCGAAGAAGCAGAAACCGGCGAACTACGCGAGCTGCCTTCTGATCTTACCGTACTGTTTCTGGGTAAAAGCCCGATTCCCGGTCTCTATGCCAATCATTTTGGTCAGGTCACTGTCAATGGCCAGGTGCTGGAGCGTATCTTTACGGCCGGTGACGGCTCGCATTACCGGGCTCCCGGCTCCAACGCGCTAACGGCCCAGAGTGCCGTACGCAAAGGCAAACTGGTGGCGCGTAACATCCTGAGGCATTGCAGTGCCTTTCCCCTGCTGGAACCCTACCTGCATCGTGACCTGGGTTATGTCATCAACCTCGGTCCCACCGATGCCGTGGGCTGGCTGGCCACCGAACGCAATATCGTCGGCGGGCTACCTGCCGCCGTGGTCAAGGAACTGGTCGAGGCTCAGTATGACCTGTTGCTGGCCGGTATCGATACTTATCTGATCTGATCCCTCTGATAACACCACCTGGTAAAGGGCTCACGGCAGCTCCCGGGGATGTCGTATCCTGATGCCTGATACCGTTCATTTTTTCCTGAATATTCAAAAGAGGTGTCACCGTGACCACCCTTAGAAACAGCGTTTGCGTCAAATATAGCCCCAAGGAAATGTACGACCTGGTCAATGATATCCAGGCCTATCCCCGTTATCTGCCCCTGATCAGCGAAGTCAGGATGCACTCGGAAACCCCCTCATCCCTCAGGGCCACGCTGACCCTGGCCAAAGGGCGCATCAAGTTCTCCTTCACCACCGACAATACCATGCAGGATGGGCGGGAAATCCGCATGAATCTGGTAGAGGGCCCGTTCAAAAGCCTCAAGGCCATATGGACCTTCAACGCCGTGCACGGCAATGAATGCGAAGCCACCTTCAACATCGACTTCGAATTTGCCAATGGCTTGATGACCATGGCCTTCGGCGGTTTTTTCAAGGAGGTGACCGAATCCCTGATCGAAGCCTTCTGCCAACAGGCGGCTTTACGCTACGGCGTGAGGTGACAGGAGGGTCAACCACCCGGCCAGAGCCAGGAAGGGGCCAAACGGTAGAGGGGTTTCAGGCCGGTGCCGCCTCAAAACGATGAGAAAAAGACCGATCGTGATCCCGCTCAGGGATGAAATCAGAACGATTTGTGGCAGGGATTCCCAGCCCAGCCACGCCCCGAGCAGGCTCAGCAGCTTGAAATCACCGAATCCCATCCCTTCCTTGCCGGTGACCAGGCGAAAGAGCTGATAGACCAGCCAAAGGCTGAGGTAACCTGCCACGGCCCCCACGATGCTGGCATGACTGTCGGCAAACAGCGGCAGCAGGCTCAGGATCAAACCCAGCCAGATCAGGGGCAGGGTAATGGCATCGGGTAATAACTGGTGTTCGATGTCAATGAAACTCAGGCTGATCAGCCCGTAGGTCAGGATGAGGGCCGCCAGGGTTTCCGGGGTCCAGCCAAACCTGAGGTAGACCAGCACTGAAAGCAGGGCGGTCAGGCATTCCACCAATGGATATCGCCAGGAAATCCGGCGACCGCAACCGGCACAGCGTCCCCGCAGTATCAGGTAACTGAGCAGGGGAATGTTTTCCACTGGCCGTATCGTATGATGGCAGGCCGGGCAATGAGAACCCGGCCAGAGCAGGTTGTAAGGCGATGGCAGTTTGTCAGTGCTGGTCGGTATTTGTGATGCCGCCAGCCAATCCCGCTCAAGCATCCGTGGGAGACGATGAACCACCACATTGAGGAAACTCCCCCACACCAGACCGGCCAGAGCAACCGTCAGGAGATGGATATCCGGCATCATGCGATCCCCCCCAACTTGAACAGGGGCAGGTACATGGCCAGCACCAGGCCACCCACCAGCACCCCCAGTACCGCCATGATCAATGGCTCGATCAACCGACTCAAGGCCTCAACCCGGTTTTCCACTTCTTCCTCGTAGAAGTCGGCCACTTTAGCCAGCATATTGTCCAGCGTACCGGACTCCTCCCCAATCGCCACCATCTGTATCACCTGCTCAGGAAACGCCCCGGACTGACGCAACGCCCGCTGCAGGGAACTGCCGGCAGCCACCTGGGGACGCAGCCCGTTAAGGGTTGTAGCATAAGCCCGATTTCCACAGGCTCCGGCAGCGGCAGGCAGTGCCTCGACCAGGGGAACCCCGGCCCGGGTCAGTACCGAAAGTGTCCGGGTAAAGCGGGCCACGGCCGCTTTGCGTGACACCTGCCCCAGCACCGGCAAGGACAGCGACATCCGATCCAGCCAGCGATTGAAAGGCTCTGAATCCCGTTTAAGACGCATCAGGATGGAAAAGACCATCGGGATCAACACCAGCAACAGGGGACTCAGGGTCTGAAGTTTTCGCGACAACCCCATGACGGCCAGGGTCAGGGGAGGCAGGGTTGCGCCAAAGCCGTGAAACAGGCTTTCGAACTGGGGAACCACAAAAACCAGCAGTACCCCGCTGACGATACCGGCGACCAGTACCACCAGAAGCGGATAGGTCAAGGCAGCCGCTACGCGCTTTTTCAGTCGTTCGGTTTTTTCCTGATACCCGGCAATTTTCTGCAACAGCTCATCCAGCAAACCCGCCTGCTCTCCCGCCCTGACCAGATTGCAATACAGGGCATCGAACTGTTCAGGATAACGGGCCAGGCTGTCGGATAATGCGTTACCCCGCTCGATTTGTGCCTTGATGTCCCCTATCAAGCGTTGCATGGCGGGTCGTTCATGACCGCGCCCCATGATTTCAAAAGCCTGAATCAGAGGCACCCCGGCAGTGAGCAGGGTTGCCAGTTGTCTGGAAAAAAGCGTGATATCGCCGGGACGAATACGGGGCGTGCCACGGAGTTGGCGTAACAGCGAAGGCCGACGCACCGTACCCGGGCGAATACCCTGGCGACGCAACCCGGCCCGGGCCAACATTTCGGTTGGTGCCCAAATCTCACCCTGCTGTAAATGGCCCTGTTGATCGAATCCTTCCCAGTGGAACGGGTAGGCTTTCTGCTGGCTTTCCGGCATATTCAAGAATGACCTCTGCTAAGAATGACGTGAGTTCGGGCTGTAGCAGCATGGCCGGTCGCAGGCAGAGAGCCGGTTCTGGTAGCCGCTCTCGGCCTTCAGCGGCCAAAGGCTCGAATCCCGCCTCATTCTATCCTGAAAGAAGCCCGACCTACCACATAACGTTTTGAGGCTGACCTGACAAAATAAAAAACCCCCGGGGCCATAAGGCACCCCGGGGGTTTTTGTATTTAGCGGGCAGTAAAATGCGGGTTACCGATCCGCTGCTGACCCGCGGCTACGGCGCGCCGATTGCCGGTTGGCTGTTTCAGCCGGGGCAGTCGTCTGAGTGGGTTGAGTGCCTTCCAGAACCGGGGGCTGTTGCATGGCCGGGTTCTCACTGACAGGAGCGACAGGGAACTGACCATTGCCCTGCCCCGGTTGGCCGACATAACCGGACACGGTATTCATCGGCGGTCGCTGGCCATTGCCCTGCCCCGGTTGGCCGACATAACCGGACACGGTATTCATCGGCGGTCGCTGGCCGTTACCCTGCCCCGGTTGGCCGACATAACCGGACACGGTATTCATCGGCGGTCGCTGG
>SXGU01392972.1_pt1 | contig 10140 bp, 2 predicted proteins | sample 3174531 | NCBI WGS metagenome assembly SXGU01 (sample SAMN11356863, study PRJNA531348) | freshwater metagenome | isolation source: freshwater sample F1-140 | place: China: Fuxian Lake, Yuxi | collected 2017-12-25 | reverse complement strand
CACCGACCAGGTAACCCGAAGCGTCAGTTTTGAAGTGGCGCATTTGTTGAATTTGAGTCTGCTCCCCACCGACCTCGTGTCGGTGGAAGCCGTGATTGACCGCTAGAACAACCAGGTCCGAGTGATTTGGCCCCCGCCGAGCTTGTCTCATTGGTATCTACACATTTTTGCGAACCCCATGAAAAACGTGTCCGCCTTACATCTGCGCTCTTCGCTTCTCTGCGGTAAAAAGGAAGTTTCCGACACTTTTGCCGCAGAGAAGCGAAGAGCGCAGAGATGGTGAAATTGCCGACGATTTCGAGTTGTGTAGATACCACCGACACGAGGTCGGTGGGGACGAGTGACAAAAACGATGAGGTCGTGTGCTGTTCGCACATCAAATGTGCAACTTCAAAGAGCGTCCGCGATGGCAAGCGCTTCACCTGACTCGGAACGCACCGAGTCCTGGAGCGTCCGCCCTCGATGACGCTTCGGGTGAGTGTCGTACCCCCAATTCCCAATAGGAGTTTTCATCATGAAATTGTTCCATTGGCTGAAGTCATTGACTCGTCGTGGTCGTCGCTCGCGATTGGGACCGATGGCCAGGCAACAACGGATGCAGTCCGTGTGGAGACGGCTGGGGATCACGTCCGCGAACGTCAGCCCGGCCATCGAGGCGCTGGAAGACCGCTCGTTGTTGTCATTTACCGCGACGCTATCGACGAACGCCGTCACGTTTAACGGCGATGCTACCGGGGATACGTTGACGTTCGATGTCGATGTTTCCGGCAACTTGCGGCACAACCAAGTGGGTGGCGGATTCAATAGCAACATCGACTTGGATACCACGACCGGTGGAGATCAGCCCCGGCTGGCGTCGACCGTGACGTCATTGACTGTAAATGCTGAGGGCGGTGCCGACACGATCACATTGGATGCCGCTCTCACCGGGTTGACGGGTGATGTCACGATCAACGGCGGCACGGGGGATGACACGGTCAATCTCAACGCGGACATCACGTTCGCGTCGAACAAAAATCTGAATGTCGATTTGCAGAACGACGACATGACGATGCCCGGCACTGACGTCATCAACGTCGGTACGGGTGCGAACCTGATCCTCTCCGGCTCGGGAGCCGCGACTCTGACCGCCAGCAAAAACATTGCGTTGGCGAGTGGGTCGAGCGTCGTCACCGTGGATGGCAATTTGGAAGTGAAAGCCAACCAACAAGTCAGCATGCCAACGACCGGCAACTTCGTCGGCGTCAATGTCAACAACGGACTCATTCAGGCCACCGGAACCGGAACCCTGACTGTCCAGGGCAAAGGGGGCAATGACGGAAGCGGCAGTCAGTACGGTGTGCTAGTGCAAGCGGGCGGGGACATCATCGGCGGCATGAGCGCTCTGTTGTCGGTACTGGGGATCGGCGGCGCGAGTAATGGAAACGGCAACTCTGGTCTGTTTGTCACCGGCGCGGGTTCGACGATCGGGTCGGGCGGGAGCAACGTCTCGGTGTCTGGAACCGGCGGCGGTGCAACCACCAGCGCCTCCAACTTTGGCATTCGTGTGGCGGGTGGCGGTCAGATCACCGCGGGGAGCAGCGGCACCGTCAGCGTCGTAGGCGTGGGTGGCAGTTCAACCGGGATGTCGAACCACGGCGTCTCGATCTCTGACTCGAATTCGAAAATCACGTCGAGCGGGAATCACGTGAGTGTGACGGGCACCGAAGGGGGAGGTACCAGCACGTTAGCGATCGATCTCGCCAGCAGCGGCGAGATCACGACGGCGACCAGTGGCGGCAACGTCACGCTGATCGGGAACAGTATGGCGATTGCTACCACCGCGACGATCAGCACCCAAGCGGCTGGCAGTGTCACTCTGCGGCAACGCAGCAATACTGTCGCGATCAACTTGGGATCGGCGACCGATCCCGGCGGCGGCCCACTCAGCCTGACCGACGACGAACTCGACCGCGTCACCGCCGGGACGGTGCAGATCGGCGACAGCAACAGCGGCACGATCACGGTCAGCGCGGCGATCACGCACCCGAACAGTCTGTCGCTCACAACCGGCGCGGGGATCACGGTGAATCAGGCCATCACGATGGCGGTGGATAAGAACCTGACTGCGACCTCGACCAGCACCTCAGCAGGCATCAGTCTGGCGACGACCGACTCGGACATCGTCACCACCGGCACCGGGACCGTGTCGCTCACCGCCACACGCGAAATCAGCTTGGCCAGCGGTTCGAGCGTCACCACGGTCAACGGCGGGATTACGCTGAGCGCGAACGCGACCGGAACGGCGGTGGGGAACTTCGCCGGACTGTCCGCAGCCGGCGCCACGATCCAGACGACCGGGACGGGCAATATCTCGCTGGTGGGCCAGGGGGGGGGGATGACGTGGCAACCGGAAACCACCGCGGCGTGAATCTATCCGGGGGCACGTCGGTGAGTTCCACCGCATCGGGCGCGAGTGCGGGGACGATCACGATCACCGGCACGGGCGGGACTGGCTCAAGTAACAACTACGGCGTTAACCTCACCGGGACAACGACCGACGTGACGAGTGTGGCCGGCGCGATCTCAATCACCGGCACCGGCGGCATTGGATCGAGTAACAACAACTGGGGCGTCTCACTGCTAGACATCGAGACGGTTTCGTCGACCGGGACCGGCGCATCGGCGGCGACGATCACGATCGCGGGCACGGGCGGGGCGGGCACACATTCCAACGTCGGCGTTTTACTCTTTGGGACAACGACCGACGTGACGAGCGTGGACGGCGCGATCTCGATCACCGGCACCGGCGGCAATGGATCGGACTACGGCAACCACGGCGTCGAACTGCAATACATCGAGACGGTTTCGTCGACCGGGACCGGCGCATCGGCGGCGACGATCACGATCGCGGGCACGGGCGGGACGGGCATGAATATTGCCTTTGGCGTTTTACTCTTCGGGGCAACGACCGACGTGACGAGCGTAGACGGCGCGATCTCGATCACCGGCACCGGCGGATCGGCCGACTTCAACTACGGCGTCCATTTGCGAACCGATGCCGTGGTGCAGGTGACGACAGGACTGCTGACGGTGACCGGCACCGCCAACACGGGCAACTCGTTCGGCGTCCTGTTGTCGGACTCAGATGGCGGACAGTTCAAGTCGGTGGGATCGGGCGGCATCGTCGTCACGGCCAACGGCAACGGCACAGCGGACGACTTCGTCGCGGGGGCCGACAGCATCCTCGGCGGCCCAACGGCCGCTGGCGCGATCACGATCAATGCCGACTCGATCGCCTTCAGCGGCACGTTGAGCGTGCAGTCGAGCGGCGCGCTGACGATCCAACCGCGCACGGCCAGCACGACCATCGGTCTTGGCGGCGGCAGCGGCACGCTGGATCTGGACGATACCGAACTGGGATTCCTGACCAACGGTTTCAGCTCAATCACGATCGGCCATTCGACGAGTGGCACCGGGGCGGTCGATGTGGACAGCTCGACGCTCACCGATCCGCTGACGATCGTCGGCGGGTCCATCGCCGTGACGGAACTGAATGCCGGATCGAACGCAGTCACGCTGACGGCCCGCACGGGCGCGATCACCGATGGCGGCGATGTCGGCACGGACGTCACCGGTGGTGTGGTGACGCTCAACGCCGGAGGAGCCATTGGAGCGTCTGGCGATCAAATCTCACTCGCGGCCACAACGCTCGTCACGAACTCGACGTTGAACAGCTCCAACGGCAATCAATTCGTGAACGAAACCGACAGCGTCAGCATCGGGGCCAACGACCTCAATGCCGGCAGCGGCGCGATCACGCTCAACGGCGGCACGTTCCTGACGACCGCGACCGGCTCGATTCTCAGCCCCGTGACCGTGGCCAGCGGAGCGACACTCGGCGGTACCGGCACCACCGGCACGATCACGACCGAGAGCGGCGGTAACGTCGCGCCGGGCAATAGCCCCGGCATTCTCAACAGCGGCAATGTGACGTTGGTCAGCGGCTCCAATTTCAACGTCGAAATCGACGGCACGGCCGGCGCCGGAGCGGTCGGCGGACATGACCAGCTCAACGTGACGGGCACCGTCAATCTGGGCGGAGCGAACTTGGTCATCACACTGGGCTACACGCCGGTCAACGGCAACTCGTTCGTGATCGTCAACAACAACGACACCGACCCCGTAATGGGAACGCTCAAGGTCGGCGGCAACACGATCGCTGACGGCGGCACGTTCACGGTCAGCGGCACGACCTTCGTCATCGACTACACGTCCGGATCGGACAGCAACGATGTGACGCTGACCGTGCAAAACAGCGCGCTCGCCGCCACCATCGTCGGTAATGATCTGGTCATCGAAGACGTGGATGGCACTGGCAAGAATAACGTGCTGTCGGTCAGCCGCAGCGGAGGCAACATCGTCATCACCGATGCCAACGAACAATTCTCGACGGCCATTACCGGAGCGGTCCTCTCCAACGGCAACAAGACGTTCACCATTTCGGCAACCGATCTGACAACCGCGATGGGCGGCAGCGGCAAGATCATCGTCAAAGGCCAGGGAGGCAGCGATAGCTTGAGTGTCGATGTCTCGACGGACCTGGGCTTCGATGTCGATTTCCTAGGCGGATCAGGCACGAGCGATTCGTTGACACTGGCGGCCGACACCGTGACCAGCGTGACGCACGCTTTCACGAACGCGAATGACGGCTCGGTCACCATCGTCGATGGCGGCTCGCGCGTCATCACCTACACCGGCCTGGAACCGATCACCGACAACCTGAGCGCGACCAACCGCGTCTTCACGTTCAACGGCGGGGCCGAAACGATCACGCTGATCGACGCCACCGGCGCGAACATGACGATCGACTCCGACCTCAGCGAGTCTGTGACGTTCGCCAATCCGAGCGGCTCGCTGACGATCAACGCCGGCACAGGGAATGACACCGTGACGATCACGTCGGTCGATGCGGACGGGCCTTTCAACGTCGATCTGACCATCAACGGCGATGCGGACAGCGACATGGTCAATCTCAACGGCGACATCACGTTTGCGAGTGGCGAGAGCCTGATCGTCAACGCCGAGTCGGTGACCACGGCCGCAAGTGCCGACTTCACCACCTCCGGCGCGGGCGTGATCACGCTCACGGCGGATGACGTGGCGATCAACGCGATGAGCACGCTGGTTTCGGCCAGCATCGTGACCATCCAGCCACAAACGACCAATCGAACGATCGACCTGGGCACGAACACGGCTGGTTCGCTCAGCCTGACGGATGGCGAGTTGGACCGCATCACAGCCGGGACGCTGCGGGTCGGATCATCGTCGGCCGGCGCGATCAGCATCAGCGCGGTCGTGGGGCCGGGAGCGGTGACCGGGGCGTTGAGCCTTTTGACCGGGAGCACGGTCAGCCAGTCCGGAAGCGGAGCCGTCAGTCATCCCCGTTTGGCGGTGACGGCGGGAGGCGCGGTGACGCTGTCCACTAACGCCAACGTGGTCGATTTTCTGTCGGTCGATACCAGCACGGGCAACATCAACTTCTTGGAAACGAGTGGGCTAACCGTCACGACGCTGGACGGCGTGTCGGGCATCGACACGGACAACGGCACGGTCACGCTGTTGCTGCAAGGCGGGAACTTTTCGCTCTCGACCAACATTGACGCCACGACCGGTGTCTCCATCACGTTGCAAGGGGACGACGCGATTCTCTCGACCAGTGGCGGCACTGACATCGAGTCAACAAGCGGCAGCATCACGCTGATCGCGGACGAAATGACTCTGTCCGGCACCGTGACGGGGACCGGCCAGACCGTCACGCTGCGGCCGAATGAATCCGGCGAACTGATCAACCTGGGAACCAACAGCGTCACGGCAGACACGTTGGAATTGACCGACGCGGAACTCGACTTAGTCACCGCGAGCCGGATCATCGTCGGCAATTCAAACGCCGGAGCGGTGACGTTCAGCGCGGCAATCTCGATGGCCAACTCGAACGAGCTGGAGGTCAACAGCGGCAGCACGATCAACGACACCGGCAGCGCGACGGTCTTCACCACCCCGAGTCTCGCGCTGAACGCGGCCAGCGGCGTCGGCACGAGCAGCACGCTGAACGTCGCGGTGTCGAACTTGGAAGCGGCGGGCGGAACGGGGGGAGTGAATGTCACGAACAGCGGCAACCTCACGATCGGCGGAGCCAGCAGTTCGCTGACGGGCCTGTCGGCCACCAACGCGGCCATCAGCGTCACCGCCGCCAGCGACATCACCGTGACCGAAGCGATCTCCAGTGGCGGGGGCAGCGTGAGTCTGACAGCCACCAGTGGAGTCACGCTGTCTGGCGTGAATGGCGACGTGACGACCGGCGGCGGTTCCTTCACGGTCAATTCCGATAGTGACACCAATGGTTCGGGCAGCTTCACATCGGACGATGCGGGGAGTGCGGTCTCGGCCTCCGGCGGAGCCATTTCCATCACCGCCGCAGATGTCGCTCTGACGGGAACACTGGCTGGGACATCGACCTTGTCGCTCATTCCGTCCGTGGTCAGCAGCACGATCGGGATCGGCGGCGGCGCGGGCACATTCAACTTGGATGATACGGATCTGACCAAGCTCACCGACGGCTTCAGTTCCATCACAGTTGGCAATACGGTGAGCGGCACGGGGGCCGTGGATGTTGGCAGTTCCACATTCACTGATCCGGTGACGATTGCCGGTGGTTCGGTCACGGTCAACGGGGCCTTAAACGTGGGAGGCAATATCACCCTGAAAGCGGTGAATAATACCGGTACCCTCACCAATGAAGTGACCATTGTTGCGAGCGTGACCAAGACAGCCAGCGGCACGTCGACGATTCGGATCGACGCGGGCGACAACATTGTGCATTCCGGCGGCACGATCTCGGGCAGTGCGGGAAACGTCATCATTGTCTTCAACGCTGACACCGAAATGGACTCCTCGGGAGGAATTACGCAGACAAGTGGCCATGTCGCGGGCAACCAATTGTCCCTGAGCGCCTATGGCGACGTCGTGTTCACGAATGCCACCAACAATGTCGACAGTCTTGCCGCCACCGTGGTGAACGGCAGCCTGGACTTCCAGTGCACGAATGCGGGACTTGGCATCGGCACGGTGTCTGGTGTGATTGGCATCACCACAAATAACAAACCGATTATCGTGACCGAGGCAGGATTGAGCGCGGCGATCACAGTCGGCCAGCCGATCAGCAGCGGCGGCGGCAACATCACTCTGTCATCCGGCAACGGGGTGACGCTCAGCGGCACCTCGGGCGATGTCACCACCGGCGGCGGTTCCTTCACGGTCAACGCCGATAGCAACACGAACGGCTCGGGCAGCTTCACATCGGACAATGCGGGGAGTGCGGTCTCGGCCTCCGGCGGAGCCATTTCTATCACGGCAGCGGATGTCGCTCTGACGGGAACACTCGCCGGCACATCCACACTGACGCTCATCCCATCGGTGGCTAGCAGCACGATCGGCATCGGCGGCGGCACGGGGACGTTCAACGTGGATGACACGGACCTGACGAAGCTGACCGACGGCTTCAGCACGATCACAATCGGCAACGCCTCGGCAGGGACCGGCGCGGTTGATGTGGATAGCTCGACGTTCACCGATCCGCTGACGATCGTCGGTGGGTCCATCGCCGTCACCGAACTGAATACTGGTTCCAATGCCGTCACGTTGACGGCCCGATCCACGAACATCACCGACGGGGGTGACGTCGGCGCTGATGTGACCGCCAGTTCGCTGACCCTTTCGGCATCCACCGGGATCGGTTCGGGCAACGCGCTCGAAACGATTGTCTCCACGGTGAGCTTCACGAACACGACCAATGGCGTGGAGTTGACGAATACATTGGCGAGTGGATTCACGGCGAGCGGCACGAACGCGGGGACGGGGACGGTCAGCCTCACGGAAACGTCGGGCAACCTGACGGTCGGTGCGGCGGACATCGTCACGAACAGCGGCGCGGTGAACCTGACGGCATCGGGAACGAACAAGAGCGTCAACTCGGCGTCCGGGTCCAACGTGGTGACGAATAACTCGGGAGCCGGCGCGGCGGTGACCTGGGCGGCGGACAATATCGACTTGGGTGGTAACATCACGGCCGGGACCGGAGTGGTGACGCTCAAAGAAAGCACCACGGGCACGACCATCGACCTTGGTTCGACCGGCGGCCCGACGAACGGGACGTTGGAACTGACCGCCGCGTAACTCGACCGCGACACGGCCGGGACGCTGCGGGTCGGATCGTCGTCGGCCGGCGCGATCAGCATCAGCGCGGTCGTGGGACCGGGATCGGTGACCGGGGCGTTGAGCCTTTTGACCGGGAGCACGGTCAGCCAGTCCGGGAGCGGGGCCGTCAGTCATGACCGTTTGGCGGTGACGGCGGCAGGCGCGGTAACGCTGTCCGCCAACGCCAACGTGGTCGATTTTCTGTCGGTCGATACCAGCACGGGCAACGTCAACTTCTTGGAAACGAGTGGGCTGACCGTCACGACGCTGGACGGCGTGACGGGCATCGACACGGACAACGGCTCGGTCACGCTGTTGCTGCAGGCTGGGAACTTCTCGCTCTCGAACACCATCGACGCCACGACCGGCATCGCCATCACGTTGCAAGGGGACGACGCGATTCTCTCAACCAGTGGCGGCATCGAGTCCACGAGCGGTGGCATCACGCTGATCGCGGACGAAATGACTTTATCCGGCACCGTGACGGGGACCGGCCAGACCGTCACGCTGCGGCCGAATGAATCCGGTGAACTGATCAACCTGGGAACCAACAGCGTCACGGCGGACACGTTGGAATTGACCGACGCGGAACTCGACTTAGTCACCGCCGGGACACTCTCGATCGGCAACAGCAGCAGCGGCACGATTACCGTCAGCGCAGCCATCACTCGCGCGGCGAACACGAACATCAACCTCACGACCGCGAGCGGCAACAACATCGCGTTCGGCACGTTTTCGCTGAACGCGGGGAGCGGCGGCGATGTGTCGCTGACCACCAGCGGCAGCGGAGCCATCACCACCGGCAATAACACCGACACCGATCTGACCGCCGACGATGTGACTTTGAACGCCGGCTCTAATGGCATCGGTTCGACCTCGAACTTCCTGCGTCTTGCGGCCACAACCGTCACGGCAACCACCAGCGACAACGGCACCATCAACCTCGCCGAGTCCGGCAGTGTGACCATCACCTCCAGCGGTCTGAATTCCGGGACCGGCACGGTGACTCTGGGCGGCGGGACGTTCCAGCTCGGAGGTGCAGCGTCTCTGGGAACGACGACCAGCACGACGGTCGTCAACAGCGGCGCCGCCCTGGACCTGAATGGTCAAACGGTCGGAGCCGAACCGATCACGCTCAACGGCACCGGCGTCAGTTCCGGCGGAGCGTTGCTCAACTCCAGCGGCACGGCGGCCAGCCTGTCCGGCAATCTCACGCTGGCCAGCGCCAGCAGCATCGGCGGCAGCGGCAATGCCACCTACAGCGGCACGGTCAACGGCGGCTTCGGCCTGACGCTCGTCGGAGCCGGAACCAAGAAGTTCAGCGGCGTGATCGGCTCGACTCCGCTGACCAGCATCACGCAGAACGACGGCACCGGCGCGGTGCAATTCGACGAGAACGTCACCGTCGGCAGCGGCGGAGCCACGTTCAACGCCAACGTCACGCTCTCCGGCCTGACCTTCACCTCCGGCGGAGCAGTCGCGTTCGGCAACGCAGCGGCCGACACGCTGACCATCAGCACCGCAGCGACAACCATCACCACAACCAGCGGCAGCATCACGCTGACCTCGACCACCACCAGCAGCCAAAACGTCAACCTCAACTCGGCCGATGACGTCAATCTGAATGGAACCGTGAACGTAACCGGCAACACGTCCGTCCTGGCGACCGGCGGCATCGACGTGAACGCGAAACTGACCGGCTCCGGCACGATCCTGTTGGACGCCGGCGATGAGATCACCGTGGACGCGGCGATTGATCCGACCACGGTCACTCTCGAAGCCGACGACGACATCACGCTCAGCGCGTCGGTGACGGCCACAACTTTGGTCACAATCTCCGCCGGACAGGACAGCAGCGGTTCAATGAACGGTGCAGGGCTGGTGACGGCACCAACAATCGACTTG
>SXGU01490355.1_pt1 | contig 10145 bp, 11 predicted proteins | sample 3174531 | NCBI WGS metagenome assembly SXGU01 (sample SAMN11356863, study PRJNA531348) | freshwater metagenome | isolation source: freshwater sample F1-140 | place: China: Fuxian Lake, Yuxi | collected 2017-12-25 | reverse complement strand
TATTGTAGAAGAACAAGCAATACCGGATGTAATGTGAAGTGGTCGCGGAAGCGCTCGGGCGTGACCTCAAGACCTGCGCCGTCTGGGGCCGCGAGGGTCACACCGGTGAACGCGACCCGAAAAGCATCGGCTTTTCCGTCATCCGCGCCGGCGATATCGTTGGCGAGCACACCGTCATGTTCGCCGACGAGGGCGAGCGCGTGGAAATCACCCACAACGCCTCCAGCCGCATGACCTTTGCCAAAGGTGCCATGCGGGCGGCCGCCTGGCTGGAAGACAAACCGGCCGGTTTTTACGATATGCAGGATGTCCTTGGCCTTAAAACGACAGGCTGACCACCATGAAACTCGCCGCGCAAGACCGCCACATCATTGTGGCATTTGGCGTCTTTCTGGCGTTCTGCATCCTTCTCTCTGCCGTCATCGTCAGTCAGACTCTGGAGCCTGACGAGCTTGCGCCCGAAGACCGTCTCATCCCCCCGTCAAGTAACCCCATAGCAATCAAATCCAGGGCATCGTTAGAGATCGGCGCTTATATCGAAAACATTTACAAGTTTTCACCGGACGATCAAACCTTCAATGCCGAGGGCCGAATCTGGTTAAATTGGCCGGAAGCCACTCAAGCCATCATCAAGAATCAGGCGCTTCCTCCCGAAAAGTGGCTGAATTGGGTCAATCAGCTCGATGGCTGGGATTTCAAGCTCGAACCCATTTCCCCTCAGCCCATTAAACTGGAAAACGGAACCTACCATCAAAGCTTCAAATTTGCCGGGGAGTTTTACGCGGACAATATGGACTTCCGTCGCTATCCCTTCCAGAAGGTACGCCTGCCACTGTCATTTGAGCTAACGGAGTCCCTGCCACAGACTGGAGATCAGGCACTTACGCTGCTACCTGATGTAGACGATTCAGGAGTCGGTGGTTTTATCAACCTGATCGGCTACAAGACGACGGGTTTCTCGTCCATTCGCAGCCTTCATGAATATGGCTCCAACATGGGAATCAGTAGCTCCAGGGAGGGTAAGTCTTCCATGCGTTTGCCCCAGGTGTCTTTTCTGGTGTCCTACCAGCAATCCCCAAACGCCGCGCTGCTGACGCTGCTGCTGCCGCTGACGGTCATCATGGCCATCGTCATGCTGTCACCCTCACTTTCCCCCTCGCTATGGGATGTCCGGCTGGGGATTCCTCCCACGGCCCTGCTGACACTCATTTTCTTGCAGCAAAGTTACAAAGAAAAACTGCCAGACCTCCCCTACCCGACTTATCTGGATCTGGTTTACAACGTCTGCTATTTCGTCAACCTGATCCTGTTTGCCCTGTTCTTGTGGGCATCCAATCGCTTACATCAGGCAACCGAGAAAACAAAATCCAGAGTCGTCGCCTCAATCGACGATCTGGACCGGCTTTTCCAGTGTGGGTTAGTCCTTTTAATGATCGTCCTCATCCCCTGGTTTTGGTTCCGGCTTCCGAACCCGGCATTCTGAAAGGTCAATCCTTAAACCATGCGCATCCAACTCAAAACCCTGGGCTGCCGGCTCAACGAGGCCGAACTGGAGACCTGGGCGCGACAGTTTCAGGAAGATGGACACCGCATCGTTGGCAGCGAGGAAGACGCCGAACTACTGGTGTTCAATTCCTGCGCCGTAACCCAGGATGCGGTCCGTAAATCCCGCAACCTCCTGCGCAAGGCCGCCCGCGAAAATCCCGGCGCCAAACTGGTACTCAGCGGCTGTTATGCCACCCTCAATCAGGCCGAAGCCGAAACGCTGGGCGTCGACCTGGTCGTCGGCAATGCCGACAAACACCGCCTGGTTGAAATCGCGAAAGAGCGATTGGCACTGGACACCATGCCCACGCAATCCACCGAGCCCGGCGAATCCGCTCTCTTCCGCCTGGGCCGGCACCGCGCCTTCATCAAGGTGCAGGACGGTTGCCGCTACCGCTGCACCTATTGCATCGTAACCGTGGCCCGTGGGGAAGAGCGCAGCCGGAACCCGGCCGACATCATCGATGAAATCAATCGACTGCACGGAGAAGGCATTCAGGAAGCCGTGTTGACCGGCGTACATCTGGGCGGGTATGGCAGCGACAACGGCTCCCACCTCGGCGCGCTCATCCAGGAAGTGCTGGACCAAACCACCATCCCCCGCCTGAGGCTCGGCTCGCTGGAGCCCTGGGATATTCCCGGAATGTTTGTCGACTTGTTCGCCAGCCCCCGGCTCATGCCGCACCTGCATCTGCCCCTGCAAAGCGGGTCGGACAGCGTTCTCAAACGCATGGCGCGGCGCTGCAAGACCAGCGAATTTGCGGCGCTGGCAGAACACCTGCGCCGGCAGGTACCCAACATCAACATCACCACCGACCTGATCGTCGGCTTTCCTGGCGAAACCGGAACCGAGTGGGAAGAAACCCTCCATTTCGTCCGGCAGATCGGCTTCGGTCATACCCATGTCTTCAGCTTCTCACCCCGCGAAGGCACGGCAGCGGCCACCATGCCCGCCCCGGTTCACAGCGGCATCAAAAAAGCCCGCAGCCGTGCCTTGCATGAACTGGCCGAACAACAAAAGCGCGACTTCGCCGCCCGCCATCTGGGCCGCACCCTCCCCGTCCTCTGGGAAGGCACCCGCCGCCTGGAGGATGGGAGCGCAATGATCTTCGGCTACACCCCCAACTATCTCAAGGTCGGCCTGACGATCACCCCCGAACAGGGCGCCGACTTGAGCTGTCACATCTCACCGGCCATACTCACCGGGCTTGCCGATACCGGCGATTTCCTCATCGGGAAACTGGCTTGAGCCCGATACCGATCAGGGTGGAACCCGCGAAATCAGCGATCCATTGCGGCAAGCCATGATGAAACTGCGGCCCCTGACCGTCTCGCCAGCGATGACCGGCTTCGTCCTCGCCCACGGCAGCATGTCCTCCAGCCAGAACGGCGAAGGCGACATGCGCCAGCAAACGCTGTGCACCGACGCCCAAAAGATGAGCACCCGCATCGACTGCGTACTGACCGACGACGGCCATCCCTTCGAGCAAAAGAGGCCTCGCCCCGTCGCCGAGTCCGAAAAACGGGAGCTGGCCATCAAAACCAACCTGAGGGGGCTGGGTTATGGCGGGTGAATGGGAAGACACAACGCTCGGTGCCGAAGCTGATTTGCTGACGGGCTTCCCGTTCAAAAGCGAACGCTACACCGATTCTGCTGACAGTATTCCACTCGTTCGTGGCGACAACATCGTTCAGAGCGCGATGCGATGGGATGGCGTGAAGAGATGGCCTCTTTCCGAGCGCGGCGAATATGAATTGTATGAGCTTCGCGAAGGCGATGTTGTGCTGGCGATGGACCGTCCGTGGATTGAGGCCGGGCTAAAGTATGCCGCGATTTCCAAACACGACCTCCCATGTTTGCTCGTCCAACGAACTGCGAGACTTCGCGGCGGCCCGAGGCTCGACACGTGTTATCTCCGCTACCTCGTAGGCAGTCTGGAGTTCACCCAGCACATTCACGTCATAACAACGGGCACAGCGGTTCCACATATCAGCGGAAGGCAGATCAAGGATTTCGCCTTCGCGATCCCACCTCTCCACGAGCAAAAATCCATCGCGGCGGTGCTGGGAGCGCTGGACGACAAGATCGAGTTGAACCGGCGGATGAACGCGACGCTGGAGGCGGTGGCGCGGGCGCTGTTCCAGAGCTGGTTCGTAGATTTCGACCCCGTCCGCGCCAAACTCGATGGCCGCCAGCCTTTCCGCATGGACGAAGCCACCGCCGCCCTCTTCCCCGCATCCTTCCAAGACTCCGAGGCCGGACACATCCCGAGAGGCTGGACGGCGCAACGCCTGCCCGACGCCATCGAAGTGAATCCTCGCCGCACGTTAAAGAGCGGAACCATGGCGCCCTACCTCGACATGAAGAACCTACCGACGCAGGGCCATTCCGCCGAGAAAGTCATCGTCCGCGAATTCAGCTCCGGCACCAAGTTTCAGACCGGTGACACACTTCTCGCCCGCATCACGCCCTGCTTGGAGAATGGCAAGACCGGCTATGTCGATTTCCTTGAAGAAGGCCAAGTCGGCTGGGGCTCCACCGAATACATTGTCCTCGTCCCGAAGCCGCCGCTCCCACCGCAGTTCGGCTACCTCCTCGCCCGCTCTGACGCGCTACGCGCCCACGCCATCCAAAACATGACCGGCACCAGCGGACGCCAGCGCGTCCCCTCCGAGTGCTTCAACACCTTCTGGCTCGCCGTCCCACCGCCGGACATTGCCCGCCGCTTTGACGAACTCACCGCGCCGCTGATGGCGAAAATAAAAGTCAACTCCACACAATCACGCACCCTCGCCACCCTGCGCAACACGCTATTACCAAAGCTGCTGAGCGGGCAGTTGAGCGTGGCAGAGCTGTTTTAGAAGGGTGTGCGGACGATCCAGCGGGTGCATGAATTGCTGCCCGCGCTGCCGGGGAACACCTTTCATGGCTTGCCGGGGCTCCTCGCGGATTCGCTGCCGGACAAATTCGGCAACACGCTGATTGACGCATGGCGCGACACAATCCAAAACCTGCACCGTCTGTCTTTCCCGGAAAAATGAGCCTCAACGAACCGATCATCGAAGACGCCGCACGACCGCCTTTTCCGGGACGGTTACGCCTTCGGCGTCTTCTTCCAACCGGGTCGCTGAACGGGGCTCTCAGACTCTACCGGCTTTCAGGATGCCTTGAAGTTCGCATAGCAATCCGCATCCATACCGAACCTTATGTCATAAGGCCTGACTAGTTCTGGAAATTCCGGCCGACGTGCGCAAGATTTAAAGCCTCAAGAGCATTCCTGCACGCATCCTGACCGGGTGCATTTTCGGCGTCCGCCTTTAGACAGGCCCGATTGACTTTCCTGGCCTCAGAAATATTGGTAACAAAATAAGCCACGCTGTCAGCATGTTCTGACTTAGGGCTTGCGTCTGACATCTCAGAAAAGCCATTCCCCATGGTACCCATCAGCAGAATACCCATACAGGCCACACCAATGAAGAGCGAAATGGGATTAAAGAGCTTAACGTTAGAAATCAATAAGTCGGTATATTTCATGGCTTTCTCACATATTTACTATATTGGCATTGATAAATAATTTACTTTCCCTTCCTGAGATACATAAGAAGAGATTCCACTGCCTGCTCCTGGCTCAATCCGGCAGTTTTAACCGGGCCTAATGACATGATTTGATCCATCGCCTTTGGCATGGCATTTCGGCCATCGGTCAGAACCTTGACGAACTCCTCCCTGCCGATCTTGTTGACACTCTCAAACAGGTTGGGGTTGGGTTGCACATCATGGCAGGTACCACACCCACGCCCAAAAGCCCGGGTATAGATCTTTTCGCCCACCTCCATACTGGGTTCACCCGCATACGTTTGAAAGCTCGTGAAATAAAACGGCACCAAAAGGATTGGCAGTAACTGAACTTTTGCTTTCATAATCGTTTATTTTACCCGGATACATTCCGCATCCATTGAATAATTTAATTTCCCCCATCGCGGCAGATCATCCAACAGTGCCATCACGCAGTAACACTGGATTTACAACGACAGGCTTGCCCCTACTTATTTCTGGTTAAATCATAGTTCCACGGAATTTTCTCTAAGATAGTTTGAGATACCCTCTGCATCAGCCCGCATACCCTTCTTGCCCTTGTTCCATCCCGCAGGGCACACTTCGCCGTGAGCCTCGAAAAACTGAAGAGCATCCACCATCCGAATAAGTTCATCCATATTCCGGCCCAAGGGAAGATCATTGACTACCTGGTGACGAACAACGCCCTGCCTGTCAATCAGGAACGTCCCACGGTAGGCAACACAAGCCCCCTCGACTTCGACATCGTAGTCGCGAACGATTGCATGGCTCACATCCGCCACCAGGGTAAATCGCACCGGGCCGATTCCACCCTGCTCAACAGGCGTATTCCGCCAGGCCGCGTGAGTGAACTGGGAATCAACGGAAATCGCCAATACCTCAACACCCCGTTCCTGGAATGCTTCGAGCCGATGATCCAGCGCAACCAGTTCGGTGGGGCAGACAAAAGTGAAGTCCAGTGGATAGAACACCAGGGCCACATACTTGCCCTGAGTTCTCTTTGCAAGATTGAAATCGTCGACTATCGTGCCGCAGCCAAGAACGGCGGCGGCGGTAAACCCAGGGGCTTTTTTTCCCACAAGAACGGCCATGTTATCTCCTGTTGTGCAATATTGTTTCTATACCAGAATCCAGCCGGTCACGGCTTGCTGAGTTTCATCACCGGTCTTTCCACCGGAATTTCCGATTCACATTTCGGGCAGGCATACCAGGTATCTCCCTCATGTTCGATGGAGTAAACCTCATCATCATCTGCCTCCATAGGCGTGAGATCACTCCCGCGCCCACGCCACCCGCAGTCCACGCAAAGGAACATGGAACGCTCCATTTCATCGAGCCATCGCTGAAATGCGACATAGCTGACTTTCTGTATGGACATTCGGGCTGAACTGATATGAAAACGGATGCCCGCCTTCTTATCGTCAGTATCCTTGCTGATTTTTCTAGCCAAGTAGCCTCCAGCTCTCAGTGCGCTGTTTTACCAGCCTGCAACAGGACATCAATCATGGGCCCATGCTCTTTCGCAAGCCTCCGAATCCTCTCTGGGCACTGCTCATAGGTCGCTTCGAGCTGCAACGGTGTCATGGTCGTTCGCTGAAAACGGCAGCTACTTTCGGCCCACTGCAACAGCGCTGGAATACCTTCCGCAGGCTTCACGGAACTTGTGCCCTCGACTTGCAAGGACTGGGCAATGTGGTGAGTCAGGATGTCCAGGATTACCCTCTCCCTGGACTCACTCCGCACAAGCAGTTCCGAGATTTCAAGCGCCACGGGATCATCATCAACACGCCGGAGACTTCTGCGTAACCGTGCAAGTTCGGCCTGAAAAATCTCTTCCTGAAAACGCTCCGGCAGGCAAATATCAAGGTGCCTGACCACCCGGCGCATCAACCCGCCAATAAAAACCGCCCTCATCCATTCCCGGACGCATAACTCCTGCCCCTGCCTAAATTCATTCCACGGATCAAGGCCAGGAACATTACCAAAGCCGGCTGTCGCGAGAAGCGTTCTGTCATCGTCTTCCAAATGGAGCTCAAGCAGTTTGGTGACGAAAATCCTGATGCCATCGATCCGATCCAGCCTGCCCGTCAGGATGCCGCGCCATGACTTATCAAGACACTCCATTCGCAGGGATTCACCCGCCTGACGCCCGGCCAATGAAGGCATCACCGCATCAACCAAGGGTTGATCCTCGCGCTCAAGAGCATGGGGTACCGACCCTGTAACCAGAATCTCGATGCGTCTCCGCCTGACCCTTACCTGATCCCCTTCACAGAAGGCCACATCGATAAAAACCCTGACATCCTTGTCCGAGAGTGTTTTCCCTGGGACCCATCGCGCAAATTTTTTTCTGAGACCATCAAGCCGATACCGGTAATAAGCCATGTCCAGCGTGCATTCGGGCACATCAACGTCCAGTGATCGAAACACTTCCAGATCAACGTGTGGATAGGTCTCGAAAACAGCCATGAATCGAAACGCAGAATCCTTGAGTACTCCGTCGCCCTGCCAACTGAATTCCGGGTTCCCTATGATGTCCATATCCAGGCTCTCAACTTCCCGCAGGAAGGATTGCAGCAGCAGTTCCTGAATCACATCCTGGCGTAGTTGCAGCCCAAGCAAACGCTCAACCGCAACAATCCTGGCGCGATCATTCCTGAACCCCTTCAAGGGGTAGCCGGAGGCAATGGACGCTACGCGCTCCCTGACACCGTCATATATTTCCGTGGCGTCCAGCGCGAAGTCCACGCTATAGGTCACTTCATTAATCTTGTGGAGTGGGCACATCATCAAGGCCGTATTCTGCGCAACCCGGCTTATCTTCCTTGTCCAGTTGCATCCTGGGTCATCAAACCCGATCCGGAACAATGGCCAGAGGAGTTCACTGCCGATTCGGATGGCCGTAATCCTCTCTTGTCGAGCCATGCAGCAAGGCCAAGCCGGGTCGCCTTATGCCAGGGATGATTGCGGGATGGTTTTCTTTTTTTGCACTGGTTCATCAATTGAAATCTCAAATCACGTAGCAACCTTGGGGGTTAACACCCAGGCGTGGGGCCAGCCCGCACCGGTCATATTTGTCACTCTGTCCCTTATTCCGCATTTGTCAGCCTGAAATCTTCACGGGTCAAAATGACTCTCGATCTCCTCAAGGCCTGCCTCATGCGTGTCTAAAGCGAAACGATAGGCCTGCTCGGGATCACCTTCCTCGGGAAGGTAATCCTGAAGCTCTGGAGAAAAACCGGTGCGCTGCCGCTTTTCAAGGAACGCCAGAATGAATTCGTTTTCCATACCCCACCCTAATCACCCGCGAAATTCGATCGACGGAACAGGCATCCATCCGCTGCTGACCCTTCGCCTCGCAAACTGCAAATGCTCACTGGCTGGAACTCCCTCATGGCGAACGGGGATCTTCCCGGGTCGCGGCCGCCCACTCGGCAATGGCCGGACTGTTGGGAAAACGCTCCATGAGCGGAGGTTCCGTGATAATGACTTCCGTGGTGATGACCGTACTGACAATTCGAACGGCATTTGAAAGCGCCGTCATCGTGACGGCGACGGGATCCACCACCCCCAGATCAAGAAGATTGCCCATGGACATGGTGTTGGCATCAAACCCATGCGCCGGATCGTTTTGCAGGCCAATCTTTGCAATAACCAGTTCGGGATTCTCGCCGGCATTCGCTGCAATCCGCATGACCGGCTCTGAAAGTGCCCGGTGAATGGCGTCAATGCCAAGCTCTTCATCCTCGTTCGCGCCGGCGAGATCTTCCAGAACACCGGCTACCTGGTACAGCGCAACCCCCCCTCCGGGAAGCACACCCTGATCGATCGACGCCCGCATGGCGTTGTAAGCATTTTCAACCCGGATCAAACGCTCCCGGATCGCTATATCAGTTGAGCCACCCACCCGATAGACCGCCGTCCGGCCATGCAGGTGGCGAATGCGTTCCTCGACCTCATCCAGATCATGCTGGTTTCCTGTGGTCGACGTTTCCCCGGGTTTTCTGGCGCGGATCGATGCTGCCGCAAGCTCAAGGCCCTTGATCAGCTCCCTGACCTCGGGACTGTCACTGCGAGTACCGATCAGCGTAGTCGTCTCCGCGCTGACTATGACCTTCTGGCATTCGCCCAGATTACCCAGGCTGAGCTTTTCCAAAATATCCCCCTGCGCCTCCAGGCACGGGACACCCCCAGTCAGCAGCGCAAGATCCCGCAGACGGTCAAGACGCTTGTCACCGTAGCCGGGCGGCTTGACCGCGACCACCTTGAAATTTCCCCGGACATGATTTAGCAGCAGCGGCGCCAGCGCTTTTTCCTCAAAGCCTTCGGCCATGATCAGCAGGGACCGGCCCGCCTCATTGATCTCCTCAAGTATCGGTACGAGATCCATGAAATCGGTAATTTCACGGTCATAAAAGAGAATGAAGGGCCGCTCCAGTTCAGCCACATTTCGTTCCTTGTCGGTACTGAAGTAAGGCGAAAGATACCCCTGCCCGTAGCTCAGTCCTTCCATGAGCTCCAGCTCATCCTCAAGGGCGTGTCCCATTTCAATCGCGACACTGCCTTCAGGCCCAACGTGCCGGATTCCTTCGAGCATACGATCAGCTACATTTTCCGGCTCTTTACTGGCGCATTCGCAAACCTTCCGGAGCAGATCAGGGCTGACGGGGATGGCCGTTGCACGAAGCTGACCCAGCACCGCATCCAGCGCTTTTTCCATCCCGCGTTTCAGCGAGACGGGATTTGCTCCAGCCGCAAGCATCCTGGCGGCTTCTCTCGCAATGCATCGGGCAAGCACCACCGCCGTAGTCGTTCCATCACCCGATTGGCGCGAGGTCGCAGAAGCCACATCCCTGAGCATCCGCGCGCCAATATCTTCAATTCGATCCTTAAACTGAATCGAGTTAGCCACAGTGACACCATCCCGGGTGAAGATCGGCCTGACTCCGTCAGTACGATGCTGGATCACCACGGCACACCCTCTTGCGCCAAGGGTGACCTCTACCGCACGTGCGAGGGTATC
>SXGU01136142.1_pt1 | contig 10147 bp, 8 predicted proteins | sample 3174531 | NCBI WGS metagenome assembly SXGU01 (sample SAMN11356863, study PRJNA531348) | freshwater metagenome | isolation source: freshwater sample F1-140 | place: China: Fuxian Lake, Yuxi | collected 2017-12-25 | reverse complement strand
TCGCTGCATCAGTTCAAACCATTTCAGGGCCGTTAGCTCAGCCGTTAGAGCAGTGGACTCTTAATCCATTTGTCGTAGGTTCGATCCCTACACGGCCCACCAGTCAAGACAAGGCTTCACGCGCAATCGTGAGGCCTTTTTTGCTTTAGGCTCCCGGCAAAAAAAAGGGGGTGGTTCGAGAACCGCCCCCCGGACGAATGGCCGCTTATTCCGCGTTCAGCACGTTGTTGTACACTGAGGTACCGGTGATGTCTTTCAGGTCAACGGTGAGGGCACGGGTGTCCTTGTCGATATTGACTTCACCAAAAAACTGCAACCCGGCATAGGGAGAGAGGTTAACCTGACCTGCGGGCGGAGCCTTGGAAAATACCACCTGTGGGCCAAACGTGGCATCGGTGGTGTTGGGTCCGAAGGAACCGGCGTTCAGGGGGCCTGCGACGAATTCCCAGAAGGGTGAGAAGTTTTTGCTGCTGGCCTTGGCGGGATCGTAGTAGTGGGCCGCCGTGTAATGCACGTCAGCGGTCAGCCAGACAATGTTCTTGACCTTCGCCTTCTTGATGTTTTTCAGCAGGCCGGCCATTTCCAGTTCGCGACCGGCAGCAGGGCCGTCGTTGCCATTGGCAATGGCTTCCCAGCGGGCATTACCGGCTGCATCCTTGCCATCGCCCACATTCAGGCCAATCGGCATGTCAGCCGCAATGACTTTCCAGGTGGCTTTGGAGGATTTGAGCTGGGTTTGCAGCCATTCCATCTGTTCCTTGCCAAGAAAACGGGTTTCCGCACTTTGCTTGGTTTGCAGATTGGTGGTGTTGGGACCGCGGTAGCTACGCATGTCGATAACGAAAACATCCAGCAGCGGGCCGTAGGAAATTTTGCGGTAAACGCGCTCGGATTCGCGGCTGCTGTACGGACGCATCGGTGCGTATTCACGGAAGGCCGTGGCGGCCCGGGCAATCAGGGTGGGAACGTTCTTTTCCACATAACGGGTATCCGCGCTCAGATCCTTGCTGTCAGACCAGTTGTTGACGACTTCGTGGTCATCCCACTGCCAGATCTGCGGTACTTCGGCGTTAAATGCGCGAACGTTATCGTCCAGCAGGTTGTACTTGTAACGGCCACGGAACTCCTCCAGGGTTTCGGCAACCTTGGCGACTTCAGGGGTTACCACGTTGACCCAGGTCTGTCCGTTTTCAGCGGTTACTGACTCAGGAATGATGCCGTCAGCGTAAATGCTGTCGCCGTTGTGAATGAAAAAGTCGGGGTTGGTCTGGCGCATGGATTCATAGATTTTCATGCCGCCGAAGGCCTTGTTGATGCCCCAGCCTTGTCCGGCGGTATCGCCACCCCAGACAAAACGGATATTCTGGTCGGTGCCGGGCGTGTGGAAGCTGCCCATTACCGGTTCGCTGGCAGTACGGGCATTGCTCAGGTCTTCGTACCAGACCTTGACATAAATATCCTTGCCTTTGGGCAGGTTGGTCAGTTCCTGACGGCTGGTAAAATCAGTGCCAGCCATGGCATAAGGGCCACGAATGATTTTGGAATCAGTAAAGTCCTTGTTGGTGGCGTATTCGACCATCATGCGGGATTCACGATCAGAGCGGCTCCAGACAACGACGCTGCCATTGCCCAGGTCACCCAACTGGATGCCTTGCTGCATCAGGGGGGCATCGGCGAATGCGGTTGAAGTGGCCAGCAAGCCCAGCGAAGCCAGGATGTGGGTCAGTTGACGCAAGCGAAAAGAACGATGATTCATCTGCTGTAGTTCTCGGTCAGGGTTGAAAAGCCGGACATTCAACCGGAACGGCAATACAGGCGGATGAACGAATGATGAACATTTTGATTCCGCACGTGGAGAGACAACCGATGGTTCTACCGGATTACCAGGGGCATGGCCTCGTTAACCTGATGAGTTCGCTCATCACCGGTCTGGGTGGCAAAGCCCCGGAGTACCCGCCGCTGGCCGCCTGGCCAGAGGGCATCATGCAGGGGATTCGCCACGTCGTGCTTATTCTTATCGACGGACTGGGCTACGATTACCTGCTGAGCCGGGGCGCAGAGACCCGTCTGGCACAGACAGTACATTGCCGCATGACCTCGGTGTTTCCCTCGACGACGGCTTCGGCCATCACCAGCGTTTATACCGGTGTGGCACCGCAACAGCACGGTCTGACCGGCTGGCACATGTATTTCAGGGAACTGGGCAGTGTGCTGGCCGTGTTGCCGGGCGTACCCCGTTACGGCGGGGTTACGCTGAAAAAAAGCGGCATTCCGGTCAACCGGTTCTTTTCACACCGCTCGGTATTCGAGCGGATTCCACGCAAATGCCATGTTGTCAGCCCGGCCCGGATTGCCTGTTCCGACTTCAACCTTGCCCACCGTGGCAAGGCCGCCATTACCGACTACACGACCGGCGACGCATTTTTTGCCGCTCTGGAACGAATCGTCCGCCAGCGTTCCGAACGCACCTTTACCTACGCCTACTGGCCGGATTTCGATCATGTTTGCCACGAGGCCGGCAGTCACAGTGATGCGGCCCTGGCTCACCTGACGGCCTTTGATGCTGCCTATCAGGCCTTCATCACGGCCATTCGCGCCACACCCACCCTGGTGCTGGTGGCAGCCGATCATGGGTTCATCGACACCAGCCCGGCCCGCACCGTCAATCTGGCGGATCATCCCGACCTGGCTGATGCCCTGGTATTGCCGCTCTGCGGAGAGCCACGGCTGGCCTACTGTTACGTCAAACCCCGGCAGGCCAGCCGTTTCGAACAATACATCCTGACCGAACTGGCCCATTGCATCGAATTGCGGGACAGCCAGGAATTACTGGAGAAGGGTTTTTTCGGGACGGGTACGCCACACCCCCGACTGGCGGAACGCATCGGGGATTACACGCTCGTCATGAAGGAAAACTGGATTGTGAAGGACAGACTGCCCTTTGAAAGGGAACACCGGCAAGTGGGTGTCCATGGCGGCGTCGATGCCGCCGAGATGTATGTGCCCCTGTGTATCGAACGGTGACAGGCTACAGCCGCCCCTTCATGCGCCATACCCCCACCGCCATGAAACCCAGGGCAAAGCCTGCCAGAACCAGGACATCGGGCAGGATGTCAGCCGTCGTCAACCCCCGGACGATGACATCCTGATAGGCCTTGAGTGCCCAGGCCTGGGGGGTGTACAGGGCAACGGTTTGCAGTGGGCCGGGCAGAATGTAGGCGGGTACCATCAATCCGCCCAATGCTGCCAGGGTGATGGACAGAAACAGCGAAAGTGTATCAATCTGGGCTTCGCTCCGCCCCAGCGATGCCACCAGCACCCCCAGGCCACAGGCAGCCAGTGCCGTTGCCAGCGAGACCAGCATAAAAGCCGACGGGTCACCGATGTGCAAGTCAAACACCAGCCACCCCAGGCCGAACATCACGCTGACCTGCAGCAGATTGAGGGCGTAATAGGGCAGCAGTTTTCCCAGCAGAAATACGGCCGGGTGTAACGGTGTCATCCGCAACCGGGTATCAACACCGTCGGTTTGTTCCTGCAGAAAACTCTTGGCCAGGGTCAGCATGATGAAGAACAGGCCAAAAATGGCATAGGCCGGTACATTTTGTTCGGTGGCGGTGGGGCGTTGCGGTTGCCGGTAACCCGTTGGCGCAGTGAGTTCGGGTACGATCCGTCGCTCCAGCTCGGCCTGCAGGGCCAGGGCATCGGTTTCATCGAGGCCAGCGGCTGCCAGCCAGTCCCCTAGCCGTTCGGTCAGGCGGACTTTTTCCACGATGGCTGCAACCGTCTCCCGAACCGCTGTCTGCAACTGGGTGTTGACCACCGGATCAACCATCAGGTTGACCAGCCCGGTCTCCGTGCCGGTTCGCAGGCCGTCGGTGTATGTCGGCGCGAAAATCAACCCGAAACGGGCCTGGCCAGTGCGGATGCGCTGCTCCAGCACTTCCTGACTCAACGGCTGATCGTCCAGACTATCCCTGAACACAACGCCCTCCAGCGTTCGACCGGCTGCCAGGGTCTCACCGGCCAGTTCACCCCGATCCTGATTAACCACCCAGATGTCAATGGGCTGGTGGCGGGTTCCTGCCTCAAAAACCCCCTTGAGTGCCAGGCTCATGATGACAATAAAAAAAGCGGGCATCAAAAACAGCATCAGCAGGGCTTTCTGATCACGTAAAAGCAATTTGCCCTCCTTGGTGGAGAGGGCCATCATCTGGCGGACTATCAGCATGGTATCAATCAGGGTGGATGGTCAATGGTGAATAGCGAGTGGTATGTTGGGAGTACGGCGGCCATCCTGACGGCCCGGTGAGGTTAGTGGCGAGTGAGTACGGCATATCAACCACCAACCCGTGCCTCCATTCTGCATTCTGCATTCGCCCCTCACCATTCACCATTCGCACCTGCCCCGCGCCTCACGTTAATCCCGGGTCTGGTGGCCCGTCAATTTGAGAAATACGGTCTCCAGGCTGGGTTCCTGCCACTGCAAGCGGTGCAGGCTTGCTCCCGGAGTGGTCAGGGCTTGCAGAAGTTCTGGCAGAATCGCTTCCGGCTGCGGGGTTTCCAGTCGCAGACGGGTAGGGTGCTGTTCAACTGCAACCACCCCGAAGCGATGGCTGAGTTGCTCAAGCAGTGTGGGGTCGGGTGGCATGGCCAGATCAATTTCGATCAGGCCGGAGCCGCAGCGGCGCACCAGGTTGTGGGGCGTATCCAGTGCCAGAATGCGACCGTGATCCATGATGGCGACCCGGTGACAGAGGCGGTGGGCTTCCTCCAGATGATGCGTACTGTACAGCAGGGTCAGACCGGCCTGGTTCAATTGCGTCAGGGTTTGCAGGATGGCATGACGGCTCTGGGCATCGACGCCCACGGTGGGTTCGTCCAGGATGAGCAGTTCCGGTTCATGCAGCAAGGCGATGGCAATATTGAGCCGTCGCTTCATGCCGCCGGAAAACTCACCGGCTGGTTGACTGGCCCGGTGGCCCAGTTGGGCTATTTCCAGGGCGTAGCCGATCCTTTGCCGGAGCTTTCGGCCTTCCAGACCGTGCAGGCGGGCAAAGAAAACCAGATTGTCGCGGGCACTCAGCACGGGATAGAAGGCGAAATCCTGCGGAACCAGGCCCAGTTTACGCTTCTGGGCCGGGGTACGGGGTGTGGCGGGTTGACCGTCAAGACGGATTTGCCCGCCCTGTGGTTTCAGCAACCCGCAGAGCAGGGCCAGGGTGGTGGTTTTACCGGCACCGTTGGGACCCAGCAAACCAAAGAACTCACCCCGCGCCACCGTAAAATCCAGTCCCTGCACGGCAGGAATGGAGCCGTGATGGTAAACCAGACCGGAGACGGTCAGGGCGGGCGAAGCGGTGTCGGTCATGGGGGAACCCGGGATAAAACAGATGAGATGATCCATTTTACCCCAGGTCGGGGTGAATCAAGTGAAACGGTGGCGCGGCCATCCTGGCCGCGGTGAGGGGTGAGTGGCGCGTGGCGCGTGGCGCGGCCATCCTGGCCGCGTGGTGAGCGAGTGGTGAGTGGTGAATGGTGAATGGTGAATGGTGAGGGGCGAGTAAACACTGACTGCCAACTGCCCACTACCCACTACCCACTACCCACCGCCTACTGCTTCAGGAAGCAATCTGGTCGCGGGTTGCGCTGCTCCAGTCGAGATGGAAGAACTGTCCGCGTGGCTGGTCGGTGCGTTCGTAGGTGTGCGCCCCGAAATAATCCCGTTGAGCTTGCAGCAGGTTGGCTGGCAGACGGGCACTGCGGTAACCGTCAAAGTAAGCCAGGGCCGAACTGAACGCCGGCACCGGAACACCGTTACGCACCGCCAGGGCGATCACGTCACGCCAGTCAGTCTGACCGGACTGCAGGGCCTGGCTGAAATAGGGAGCCAGCATCAGGTTTCTGAGGGTGGCATTTTCACCGTAGGCATCGGTAATTTTCTGCAGGAAGCGGGCACGGATGATACAGCCGCCGCGCCAGATCTGGGCGATGGTGCCAAAATCCAGTGTCCAGCCGTAGGTGACTTCGGCGGCGGCCATCAGTTGAAAACCCTGGGCATAGGCGCAAATTTTGGAGCAATAGAGAGCCTGACGGATGGATTCAATCACGCCTGCCCGATCATCAGGGGGCGTGACGGTCGGCCCGTTCAACACGGCACTGGCGGCCACCCGCTCGGCCTTGAGGGCGGAGAGACTGCGGGCAAACACCGCCTCGGCAATGGCATTGGCCGGTATGCCCTGTTCGAGCGCACTGACGGAGGTCCAGAGTCCGGTTCCCTTTTGTCCGGCGGTATCAAGAATTTTGTCCACCAGAAAGCCCCCGGCGGCGGGATCCGGTTGTTCCAGAATATCGCCGGTAATTTCAATCAGGTAGCTCGACAGATCACCCTGATTCCACTGTTTGAACACCGCCCCGATTTCCGGAGCCGTCATGCCAAGCAGGTTTTGCATCAGGCCGTAGGCTTCACAAATCAACTGCATGTCGATGTATTCGATGCCGTTGTGAACCATTTGTACGTAATGGCCGGCACCGTCAGTCCCGATGTGGGCGGTGCAGGGCACTCCGCCCGTCACTGGCTGACCGGGTGTCGCGCCCGGCAGGGGGATGCCGGTGACCGGATCGACCTTGGCGGCGATGGCGTCCCAGACCGGTTTGAGCGAAGCCCAGGCGGCTTCACTGCCACCGGGCATGAGCGAGGGTCCAAAACGGGCACCGGTCTCCCCGCCGGAAACCCCGGAACCGATGAAGGCAAAGCCAGCGGCACTCAGTTCTTTTTCGCGGCGGATGGTATCAAGCCAATGGGCATTGCCGCCGTCAATGATGATGTCACCCGGATCAAGATGGGGCAGCAGGCTGTTGATAGCGGCATCGGTACCGTCTCCGGCCTTGACCAGCAACACGATTTTGCGGGGGCGTTCAATCGACTCGACGAATTCGGCCAGATCATAATGGCCCCTGACCCGATCCTTCGACGGCTCTGCCTGTTCACAGTGAGCCAGAAACTCCCGGGTTCTGTCCGGATTGCGGTTAAACACGGCGATATGGTAGCCGTGATCGGCAATGTTCAGGGCCAGATTCTGGCCCATGACAGCCAGACCGACGAGGCCGATGTCGGCTTTTTTTACACTCATAAAAACTCCGGCGAAAAGCGAAAAAGAAGAACGCTGACCCGTGCAAGGTGGCGGGTTTCAGCGAGAGAGCGGGGATTGTATCCCGGTTTGAAGCGAGGGTTGGGAGCGTTTTATTGACTGGCAGGAAAAAATGAATCTCTGCTGATGGTTGCGATCGGCCTTGTAGCAAATACGCTGTCGGTATTTGTCAAGGCTGATCGCGAGAGAGCAATGAACAACTGAGCAGCCAACGTGCCATCTGACAAAACCTGCCGTCGACGCGCTCTGACAGCCCGTCGGCCTGATTGAACGACTTAAGCCGACTCGCTTTTGCCAGGCCATTTGGCACGGTGCTGCGGGCATTTGACGCATGCACTGCCAGACTAAATGCCGCATTGACCGTCAGGGCAGCGTCGCCTGAAGTGCCAGCGGGCGAAACGTTCATAGATGAAACGCAGCATGGGCTGCAGGTGACAACGGGTACACAGGGCCGCCAGGTAGCGATAGCCGGGAAGTTGGCTCCACAGCAGAATGAACCCGTCAGCCCCCCGGTAAAATACACCGTCCTGATCCATGACGTGGAATCGGGCCAGAGCTTCCGTCAGTGACAATCCATGCCGCGCCAGTGTTTCCGGTTCACGGGTTACATCCAGCCAGAGGATGTCCCTGTCGCGTGCCAGGGTTTGGTAATGGGTGATTTCCCGGCTGCATAACGGGCAGCCGCCGTCAAAAAAAACCGTCAGCATAAAATTCCTGCCAATAGCAAACTGCCTAAAATCCGGCTTCCTTTTCCGGACTGGCAGAGATTTTGTGGATGGTGAGGTCTGCTCCATCGAATTCCTGCTCGGGATCCAGTCGCAGGCCGGTCAACCATCGGAGCAGACCATAAACGGCCAACCCGCCAACCAGGGCAATTACAATCCCCAGCACGGTGCCGATCAACTGCGACATCAGGCTGACGTTACCGGTTCCCCCCAGGGCAGTTTGACCAAACAGGCCGGCCGCCAGTCCACCCCAGGCTCCGCAAATTCCGTGCAGGGGCCACACCCCCAGCACGTCATCAATTTTCCAGCGGTTTTGGGTCAGGGTGAACAGAAACACGAACAGGGTACCGGCCACGGCTCCCACCGCCAACGCGCCAATCGGGTGCATGATATCCGAACCGGCACACACGGCGACCAGGCCGGCCAGGGGGCCGTTGTAGGCGAAGCCGGGGTCATTGCGTCCCATGACGAGTGCTGCCAGGGTTCCACCCGCCATGGCCATCAGTGAATTAAGGGCCACCAGACCACTGACCGATGCCAGGGTCTGAGCCGACATGACATTAAACCCAAACCAGCCAACCGTCAGAATCCAGGCTCCCAGGGCCAGAAAGGGAATGCTGGAGGGCGGGTGCGCGGCCATGCCCCCGTCACGGTGGTAACGGCCACGGCGCGGACCCAGCAGCAATACGGCTCCCAGGGCAATCCAGCCGCCCACGGCGTGTACCACTACTGAACCGGCAAAATCATGGAACGGGTAGGCGAAGTATTGCACCAGGCTATCCTGCAGGCCGAATCGCTTGTTCCAGGCAATGCCTTCAAACAGGGGATAGACCAGTGCCACCAGCAGGAAGGTTGCCATAATTTGAGGAACAAACCGGGCACGTTCGGCAATGCCTCCCGATATGATGGCCGGTATGGCGGCGGCAAAGGTCAGTAAAAAGAAAAACTTGACCATTTCATAGCCATTTTTGGCTGCCAGCTCACCGGCTCCCTGAAAGAAGTGAATACCATAAGCCAGGTAGTACCCGATAAAAAAGTACGCAATGGTCGATACGGCAAAATCAGCCAGAATTTTGACCAGTGCGTTGACCTGATTTTTGCGCCGCACGGTTCCGACCTCCAGAAAGGCAAAACCCGCGTGCATGGCCAGCACCATGATGGCACCCAGAAGAATGAAAAGAACATCGCTGCTTTGGGACAAAGTTTCCACAACCGAACCTCTAGTTATCAATATGAGGCCCAAAATGGCAATAATCAGGCCATAAGTGAGTCATATTGGGGCAATCCACGGCAAATAGAGAACAATTTGTCGAATAGGATCAGGGGATTTACCCTTTATGGTGCAAACTGCCGGGTGGCGATGATCTATTATGGTGCGCAGGCGGATTTGAGGGCAAAAACACGGGCCAGTGCCCCAACAAGGATCAAAGCGGTCTCACGTGGAGCCAGACCCAGGGCGATCAGGCCGTCTTCATGTCCGGCCATGGCCATGAGGTTGGTATCAGGGGTACGCAGGAGACGGGTTACTTCGGCCACCATTTCGGGAGAGCCATAGCGTGCTTCAGCGGCGGTTGCCGGTATGCCGAGCCGGTGGGCATTGAGCCAGATCGAAGGCGAATGAACATGGAGGACACAATTGACCTCAAGTCGCTCCTGATAGACTGCCGCATGGGTGAGTGCCTCAGAGGAGGGAGGCACTGGACCGGATGCTGACAGGTGATTGGCCGCCAGGTCAAACGACTCCACGATGCAAAAGTGCTGGCGATCAAGTGTCGGCAGTCCCCCGGTTTGGGTTCCACTGACCACAAAGCGATTGGAACCCGGCAAGCGCAGGCTGACGTTGCCGTAGGCCAGGCCGTCATAGCGGTTCGGGGCGGCACCGGTCAGTCCCAGCAGGAACAGGATGTCACGCCATGCCGCCAGTTCGTCGATGGCGATCTCGGGGGGCAGGGGGCAGTGACGGTGATCCATCCGGTATTTGATGACACCTTCCCGGTCAGTATCTGACGGGACGGGCGATGCGTGTGCAGGCATGGGATATCACCGTTACATTGTCACATTTTTGTGTAGGCTAGTGAAAAAATAAAACTAGCCCCTATAATACCGCTTTGGTTTGCAGGCCGTTGGGGGGCGTCGCTGTTTTTTCTGGCCGTGTCGCCAGAAAGCGCGGTGGAACCGGCTGAAAATTCCGGTGCCTCGCAGGAGTCCTGCGGCCCGACACACCCAACATGACAGCACACAAGCGAATGTGGCGAAACTGGTAGACGCGCT